>Ga0315268_10007408_pt1 | contig 11544 bp, 7 predicted proteins | sample C1_top_MG_FD_204535 | JGI IMG/M metagenome (GOLD analysis project Ga0315268, IMG submission 204535) | Sediment microbial communities from Yellowstone Lake, YNP, Wyoming, USA - C1_top | ecosystem: Environmental > Aquatic > Freshwater > Lake > Sediment | place: USA: Wyoming | collected 2017-08-01 | reverse complement strand
AGTCAAGAATTATGGCTGCAGCGAGATTCTCCCTTAGAGGGGCTTTGGCAGTTGCCAGGCGATATCCTCTGCGGTGGAGTAATTCACCTGATGTATCAATGCTGATGATACATTCGTCGTTCAGCAATCTGACTACAATCAGTTGTTGTGTGTCAGTAATATCATCATCTATTTTTTTAAGGACCACAGGAACGGTTCCAAGATTGTCTCCAATGGCTCCTACGACACGTTCAATCACTGCATCGGAATGATAGAGTCGAGATTTGCGGCATGTGGCTCGAATTGAGAGAGGCTGCCCAGGCGATAAGAAATTTTCCCAATCTAACCGGCTCGATTTTTTCTCCAATTCAGAAAATGCTGAAGCATGAAAATGACCCAGTCGGATTAAAATTCTGCTTACAGTTCTCAAATGAAGATTCAGTTTGTAAATATCCTCAAGATTCCCTTTGAATGAGATGCCCCCATTCTCAACAGAGAGGGATTCCACTCCCAAATTTCGCATTTCTTTCGAAGCGATGTTTTCGAGACCCGGTGTTACCACCGCAAATAATTCATTCATTTTTATGTATGACAATTTGCTTTTGCCTTTGCTTGTTTTCTGGGTTTTTCTCGACGAACATCGGCTCGTTTGTAAAAGGATCTATTTCTGTGTAATACATCAAAGTTGAATAAGTGGAAGGTGTCGGAGTGAATATTTGAACCTGTTCGGGGTTTATTTTTAGTTTGTTACTGGAAAATTCCTTAAGTTTAAGCATATCATTTTCAGTGCAACCTGGATGAGCAGCAATCATATAGTAAGTTAAAAATTGATTTTTACCCGCAGATTTGGAAAATTGATCAAATTTTACTTTAAATTTAAGAAGATCTTGGTTCCCTGGTTTCCCCATTTTCTCTAATACATATTCTTGTGAATGTTCCGGTGCGACCTTTAATTGACCGGAAACATGATGATCGATTAGTTCATGCATATAATCATCGCAATGAGCATTATCTGAAAAAAGAAGATCATAACGTATACCAGACGATACAAATATCTTCTTGACCCCTTTTATTCTTCTGATTTGTTTTAATAGTTCGGTAATTTGCGAATGGTCGATTATTAGTAATGGACAAACATCAGGTGTAACACATCGTTTGTTCTGACAACTACCTGATTTAAGTTTCTTCCTGCATTCATATCCGTACATGTTGGCTGTAGGGCCACCCAAATCATGGATATAACCTTTAAATCCATCTATCTTTGTCAACCGTTCAGCTTCTTTAATTATTGATTCGGGGCTTCGCCATCGAATCGTTCGTCCTTCATGAACTGCTATGGCACAAAAATTGCACTCTCCATAGCAGCCTCGATGGGTTGAGATTGAAAAACGGATAGTCTCCAGTGCCCTAACAGGGCCGATCTTTTCATAAAATGGATGTTGGTTGTATTCATAATCCAATAAGTAAATATCATCCAATTCCGTTTGTGAGGTATAGATAGCTGGAGGGTTCTGGATCAAAAATCGATCGGAATGCTTTTGTGCTAGTCCCTTGGCATTGAGCGGGTCATTATTCTGGTAAAAAACATGGAACATTTGAGTGAATGCTTTCTTATCCTGGGACACATCTTCAAAAGATGGCAGGTTGATGATATCAGGCGGTATTTCTTTTGCTATGTAACATAATCCTCGCACATTCACGGGATCAATTCCGTCTTTTAAACATCGCGAAAAATCCAGGATTGATTTTTCTGCCATCCCGTAAAGAAGATAATCAGCTTTGGCATCGAAAAGAATGGATCGCCGAATTTGATCACTCCAGAAGTCGTAATGGGCGATCCTTCTTAAACTGGCTTCGATCCCACCAAGAAGAATCGGTTTGGACTGGATTTTCGGGTGTAAGTTGTTGGAAAAACGTCGGATAAGATTAGAATAGACGATGGAAGCTCTATCCGGACGACGATCGTTTATCCCTCCTGGAGTGTAATCATCGGTTCGCCTTTTTTTCTTTAAAGCTGTGTAATTAGAAACCATCGAGTCGACACAACCAGCAGTCACACCCCAAAACAAATCCGGTTCTCCAAGCCGCCCAATATCGGTTAGATCTTTGTACCCCGGTTGAGCGATTATTCCTACTCGGAAACCTTCTTTAACTAGCAATTTCCCAATAACAGCCACACCAACATAAGGGCTGTCGATATAACTATCACCAGTTATGAGGATGACATCCAAAGAATCCCACCCAAGGGAGTGCATTTCTTGACGAGTTGTTGGGAGAAACATTCAAACCATACCGGTAAAAAACTAAGAATGGAGATTAAAGTTACCCATTTATTTTATCAAAATACAAAGGTCATTCCACAGTAACACTTTTCGCAAGGTTACGAGGTTGATCTACATCCAATCCGCGAGATGCTGCAATATGGTATGCCAGCAATTGTAATGGAATAACTATGGCTACAGGTGAAAGCATCCAAGGCATTTCTGGTATCCAAATAACTTGGTCAGCCAGGGACTTGATAAGGGTATCTCCTTCGGTTGCAATTGCAATTACAATTCCACCTCGGGCTTTTGCCTGTTGGATCTGACTGATCATTTTTTCATGCCAGGGGTCTTTTGGGGCCAGGCATATAACAGGCATGCTTTCATCGATCAAAGCAATTGGACCATGTTTCATTTCGCCAGCAGGATATCCTTCTGCATGGATATAGGATATTTCTTTGAGTTTTAAAGCACCTTCATACGCAATGGGCATATTGATTCCCCGCCCAAGGTAAAGGCAATCTCGAATATCTTTCAGAGAAAAAGCGATTTTTTCGATCTCAGGTTCGGTATTTAATACCCTGGAAACCAGGTCCGGGATCAAACGCAGGTCTGAAACGAATTGGAACCTAGTTTTATCATCGATTTCTCCTCTAAGATCCGCCAATAAGATAGCAAGCATATATTGGTCGATTAGTGGTGCGGTAAATGCCTTGGTTGAGGCTACACCGATCTCTGGACCAGTTTGCATGGCGATATAACCATCAGAAATTCGCATAGCCTGAGAACCGATGGCATTGACGATTGACCATAAAGTTGCACCTTTTCGTCGGCCTTCTTCCATTGCTGCCAAAGTATCTGCAGTCTCACCTGATTGACTGATGGCAAGAACTACCGTATTTGAGTTGATAATAGGATCTCGATATCGAAATTCCGAACTGATTTCCAACTCGCAGGGCACTCGTGCGATTTTTTCGATCAGATATTTTCCCACCATACCTGCATATGCAGCAGTTCCACATGCGACTATGTAAATCTTCTCGATCCTTTTTGCCAGTTCTTGAGTAAGATGTAATTCTGGAAGACGGATCCTACCGGTTTTAAAATCTACCCGTCCGGCAAGTGTATCTGTCAATGAACGCACCTGTTCATGGATCTCTTTTTGCATGAAATGACGGTATTCACCCTTTTCAGCTGAAACTGAATCCCAGGCAATGGTATGCACTTGTGGATGAACGATCTCACCTTCCAGGGTTTGGATAATAATCGAATCGCGTTTCACTATCGCCATTTGTCTTGATTCGAGAAAGATGACATTGCGCGTGTGTTCAAGAATGGCTGGAATATCAGACGCAATATAATTTTCACCTTCTCCAAGACCTATCACGACTCCACCTGCATTTCCGATCCGGGCACACACAATACGATCAGGTTCGTCTGCTGAAAGTAAGACGATACCATGTGCCCCCTGGATTTGGTTGAAAGTCTTCATGGCAGCTTCCGCTAAATGAAGGCCAGTTGCTTGGTGGTGTTCAACCAGATGTACGATCGTTTCCGTGTCAGTTTCTGATCTGAAATCCGTACCTTCATTGATGAGTTCATCTCGTAATTCGAGAAAATTTTCAACGATCCCGTTGTGAACGACAACGACTTTTCCTGAATTACCAAGGTGGGGGTGTGCATTTCGGACACTGGGAGCTCCATGTGTCGCCCAGCGGGTATGACCAATACCTGGTGTTCCACTTATTGGAGAATCATGAAGTAACGCTACCAACTTTTCTAATTTACCGGAATCACGACGGATTTCTATCTTGCCATTCTGAATGATGGCTATTCCTGCTGAATCATACCCACGGTACTCAAGACGTTTTAATCCATTCAGAATAATTGGCGTCGCATCATGCGGCCCAATATAGCCAACAATCCCACACATAAGGAGATCTCCTTTGATACACCAATACCACATTTTTGCCGACAAGTAAAAATGTCGGTTTGTTTATGGATTATTTAGTAGGAGGGAAAGATATGGGGTTTGGCAATCCCAGAGGGCATCCGCTGATCTTTCGATTTTCTCCTGATATATATCAGGATTAACCCTGCTGCGAGACAGGGAACCCTCATCCTCGTCAACTCCGGAATAAACCCCAGAGTCCATGCGCTGACTTTCCCATTATTATTTGTCACCTAGAATGATTAAGACTCATCAAAGTGGTTTTTTGATTATACCTTAATAAATGGGTGCGAATTTACTGATGAATAAAGAAGCCAATGCCCAACACTTTTGGTCCTGTATGGACAACGATCGCAGGGGGTACAATATAAATTGGGATATCTTTTAGATTTAATAATTTCTTTAATTCACCCGCCAGTGCTTCAGCCTCCTGAAATGCATCAGCATGCATAACACAAAGATGGGAATTGACTTCAGGAGGACATTGCTCCTGGGTGATTTCTATCAGCCGAGCTAATGCGCGCCGCTTTGTCCTTTGTTGTTCATACGGTTCAACCTGCCCGTTCTTAACTGAAAGGATGGGTTTTACCTGTAACATTTCACCAATTAACGTTTTTGCCCCACCTATCCGACCACCTTTGTGCAGATATTCCAATGTATCCACCAGAAAATAAATCCTCTGGTGAGTTATGAGATCATCCAGTCGGGTTAAAATTATGTTTTTATCAATATTTTCAGTTGCCCACTTTTGCGCAAGGAGGACTAAGGTTCCCAAATTGCATGCAACAGTTTGAGTGTCCACAATCCTGATATCAGCCTTGGGAAAATCCTGAGATGCAACTTGGGCTGATCTCACCGTTCCACTTACTTTGGATGATGGATGTATACAAATAACAGTATCTCCATTCTCATATGCTTTTTCAAAATATGGAAAATAAAGTGCAGGAGGTGGAGCAGAGGTTTTAGGGAGGTTTGGAGAATTGCGTAACATTTCTAGAAATGAAGTTGTATCCATTTCAATATCATCCCTATAAGAATTTTCTCCAAAAATCACTATTTGGGGGAGAACTGGGATCCCTAATTGATCGGTTGTTTCCCTTGGTAAACCAGCAGTAGTATCAGTGATTATAGTAATCATAAGACCTCATTGGCAAAGTGATAATTTAAGTTAGTCAAGCAATATTTGATACAAACGATGGGTTTTATAGAAATTGATACCAAAATTCTCCATTTCGCGCCGCATTTTTTGGTTTTCCAATCCTATCTGAACGATGTCTGCATGGTGAAATTGACCACTTTCTGTAACAGACTTCTGCATCTCGCTAAAAAGCAAAGCCGTACCCCCCAGCCCTTGATACTCCTTTTTTAAACCTGCCCCATTAATATTTATCCAACTTGTGCGCTTGAGCTCAAAAAGGATGGATATCCATCCGAAAGGAAAAAGCCTGCCCTTGATATTTTTTAGCGCAGCAGAAATATCTGGGTAAGCCAAAAGGAATCCGACCATTTGTTTATTCTCCGGGATCAAAGGATCTATCTTTATGACAATTTTAATTAATGAGGGATCAGCAAACCACAGAATTTGCGAAGCCAATCCTTTTACATCATCATCTGTTAAAGGAGTGCCACCTTCAGTTCCTTCAAGAGCACCATTATATAGATCCTTTAATTGGGGTATTAAGGTTTTTAAATCCTTACGGGACTTAAACCTGGCGATTGTTAACCCACGCCTATTTTGTATGCGTTGCGATAATTCGTGGATGCGATGTGGAAAAACCATGTTGGCATCCAAATGACCGGAAACTGATTCACTGGCGGTCGCAAATCCGATGCCTTCTAATAATTTTGAATAATAGGAATGGTTATATGGAATTCCCATTGCTGGAGATTGATCAAATCCATCCACCAGTAAACCAAAACCATCCAATGCAGTAAAACCTTTAGGACCAAGAACCTTATTTAAATTTTTTGACTTTACCCATTCAAACCCTGCTTGAAAAAGATCTGATGCTGCCTCGGTTCTATCCTCACATTCGAATAGATAAAAGAAAGCTGTTTTTTCTTTATTGTAATTGTTATACACTCGATTGTTTAATACAGCCAGCCTGCCAACAGTTTTGTCTCTGTCAACCGCCAAAAAAAAAGCGGCTTCCGAATGTTTATAAAATGGATATTTCTGCATGTCAAAACGGGCTCTTTCCTCAATCAAAAGCGAGGGTACCCATTGGGAATTATCTTTGTAAATTTTGAATGGTAAATCCATAAATCTATTTACCATTTTCTTTTCATTGGGAGAAAATTGGATGATTTCCATAATAATAAATGCGCTGACAAGAGTCAGCGCATCAATGTTTAGTTACCGGAGGGCAGATTATGTTTTTGGTTAGCCGCCCTGTTTGCCATTTGGTCACGTAAATTCTTTATATCACCATCAATAAAAAACAGCGCTCCAAGATATAGGAAGAAACATAACACCCAGGTCGAAACACAGATCCAAAGAATGGCAGTTTGCTTGGTCGTTGCAACTGCAATTGCGCCAGCAATGATGGGTGCTAGTGCCGCTCCACTATTTTCTATAAAATATTCCACTGCTTGCGCTGTGGATCGGACCTCTGGGGGGGTAATATCGAAAATTGTCGAGAGTACATTGGGGGACGAAAAAGGCATGAACAAAGCGGTCAAAGACATCAAGATAAAAAATGACGTTTTTTGCTCAACTGGGGTCAGTAATGCCAGAAAAAGGAATATTGCTCCCAGAATAACACCGACTGAGGAAACAATGATCCGACCTTTTTTTGTTCGCTTAAAAAGCCAATCTCCCAATGACCCCCCGACAAAATATCCCAACGAAAGGATCAAAATAACCGGGCCCATTACAAAAAGAACTGAGGTTTCATTATAATTTCGTTCAGTCAATAGATAACCAACGAAAAAATATGTGATCACGTTCCAAGGGAAAACACCGGCAAAACCCTGCAGGAAAATGAACCACATTGTTTTCTTTTTAAAAATTTGCTTGGCTTCTTGCATTGAAAAGTGAAATTGACCAGTTTCATCCAGTCCTTCAAATTCCGGTTCAGATTGTCCCCGTGGGATATCTTTAACTCCAAAGAAAATGACGATAGCCATAATGATCCCAAGAAATCCTGTGATCAGGAATATGGATCGCCATCCTTCCAAGCCAAATAACTTCCCATCCAGTAGAGGGGCTACCATCAAGGCAAGTATCATCCCTGCCAGGTATCCCAAAGGCTGGGGAACTTGTAGTATTCCATATACTTTTCCGCGGACTTTGGGGGGAAAGTAATCTGCCACAAGACTGTAGAGACCAGGGTACGAGGAGTCATCGATCCCGGTTGTGGCGCGTGTTCCAAGGAATTGTGGATATGTTCTTACAATTGAGCTTAACCAGGTAGTTGCACCCCAAATTAATGATGCCAGGGCAAGAAGCTTGGCGCGTGCAAAACGATCATATAAATATCCCCAGACCGGGTAAAGAATTGTTCCAATGATCAATGCGCCAGAATTAACCAAACCCCATTGGAAATCATTTAGATTGAAAGTTTTACTTATGGGGATTTGAAGTGATCCTATTAATAATTTATCTGTTTGGTGAAGAAAAATGAACAGGAAAAAAATGATGACAACAAATACTGGGTAAGTATTACGTTTTTTATTCATTCTAATTCCTTCGAGATAGGATGGGTAATACGGAAAGTTTACAGTAAAAAAGTGTGTAAGTCAACATGGTCATGGTAAAATCTGCCTACAATTTTGGGGTTGTTCGCTTCCTTGTAATGGAAAATTTCTAGAATTAAGAATTAGGAAAAAATATGAATATTGCCGAAACCATCGCCAAAAAAATCAAATTGCATATGAATCAAGTAAATGCGACGATTGATCTTTTGGATGAAGGGAATACCCTTCCTTTTATTGCTCGCTATCGAAAAGAAGCTACTGGAAATTTAGACGAGGAGCAAATTAGACAGATAATTAATTTGTTGGAAAAAATAAGAACTCTGGAAGAAAGAAAAGCATCAATTATTGCATCGATTGAAGCCCAAGGCAAACTTTCGGACGATCTGCGGGATCTAATATCTGCATCTGAGAACATGACCTTGCTAGAAGATATATATACACCATTTAAACCGAAACGTCGTACTCGAGCAATGATCGCACGCGAGAAAGGTCTTGAAAACCTGGCGGAAATCATTCTTAAGCAACAACGAGGAGATCGTTCGGTAGAATTTATTGCTGGAAAGTTTATAAATGAGAAAGTTGTTTCCGTGGAGGAAGCATTGGCTGGGGCACGTGATATTGTTGCCGAAATAATAAGCGATAACGCTGCTATTCGCCAAAACATTCGGGAGAAAGCGCAGAAATGGGCTACGTTTAGAGTTGATAAAAACGATAAAGGAAAAGACGAAAAATTTGTTTATAAACCTTATTATGATTTCGAGAATAGGGTTGATCGCATGCAACCGTATCAAATCTTGGCAATAAATCGGGGAGAAAAAGAAAATATCCTTCATGCGAAAGTTGTGATCCCTGAACGTGATTGGCGGAATGTAATAGATGATGAATATCCTGCCAACTTGCACAGCCCGATGGCAGATCAACTTGCCCAGGCAATTGAAGATGGTGCAAATCGCTTACTGCTACCCACCATCGAGCGGGATGTACGGAGGGATTTATCCGAACGTGCCGAAGCCCATGCGGTACGAGTGTTTTCAACTAATTTAAAGGCACTACTAAGTCAACCACCTCTGACAGGAAAAGTAGTTTTGGGAATTGATCCCGGATTCAGGACCGGAAGTAAAGTTGCAATCGTGGATTCTACAGGAAAATTATTGGATACAGCCACGATTTACCCTCATGCCCCTCAAAATAAATGGGAAGACTCCCTTAGGATATTGCATGAAATGGTAGAGAGACACAATGTAAACTTGATTACGATAGGAAATGGAACCGCATCCAGGGAAACAGAAAAATTAGTGGCAGAATTAACTAGGAACAATGAGATTATAAAATACCTGATTGTCAATGAAGCCGGTGCAAGCGTGTATTCAGCGAGTCCCTTGGCTCGGGCAGAGATGCCCGAGCTGGATGTTAGTTTACGCGGGGCTGTCTCAATTGCTCGTCGAGCTCAAGACCCCCTGGCAGAACTTGTGAAAATCGATCCAAGATCGATCGGAGTTGGACTTTACCAACACGATGTGGATCAAATGCAACTTTCATCAGCATTGGTCGGGGTTGTGGAGAGTGTGGTTAATTCAGTGGGGGTGGACCTGAATACTGCCAGCCCAGCAATCTTAACTTATGTATCTGGGGTTGGTCCGAAATTAGCCGAAAAGATCGTTGCATATAGAGACGGACAAGGTGAATATAGAAACCGGAGTGATTTAAACAAAGTGCCAGGATTAGGACCGAAAGCATTTGAACAAGCCGCAGGTTTTTTGCGGATAAGGAATGGGGTAAATCCTCTGGACGGCAGTGCGATCCACCCGGAAAGTTACGAAGTGTGCGAGAAAATTCTTAAAATGGCTGGATTAACAGTAGATTCAACCCTTTTCGAGCGGAAGATTGGTTTGGATATATTAATCAAAACTAGAACGAAAGAAAAACTTGCTCAGGAGATAAATTGCGGACTCCCAACTTTAAATGATATCTTGGAACAGCTTGTTCGTCCTGGAAGAGATCCTCGTACAGACACACCTCTACCCATTTTACGTAGCGATGTGTTATCGGTGGATGATTTGATCTCGGGGATGGTTTTGAAAGGGACGGTGCGAAATGTTGTAGATTTTGGTGCCTTTATCGATATCGGGGTCAAACAAGATGGATTATTGCATCGATCTCAGATTCCACTAGGGACGATCTTACGTGTTGGTGAAATTATCGATATTATTTTGATCAATATTGAAGTTGATCGGGGTCGGATCAGTCTGGGTTGGGTGGAAAAACCCTCGAATTAATTTGGTAAGTTTCCTAGGTTTTCAAAAAAATGATTACGCAACCTTTTTTCTGTAAATTCGAGTCACAAATATCCATCGTACTTTAATAAATTAATGACTTGCCAGCACAATAATGTTTTCCGATCTGCCACTCCTCACTGATCTCCATTAGAATTGCGGAGACCAATCTCAGGCACGAAGCCTCGTTTGGAAAAACGCCAACCACTCTTGTGCGTCTGCGGATCTCCTTGTTGACCCGCTCCAGACTGTTGGTTGTCCGGATGGTCCGCCGATCTTCAAGCGGAAAATCGAAAACTGAAAAACCCTCGGAAAGATTACCTTCAAGCCAAGCTGATAATCTTGGAGCCGAAACAGCATATTTCTGGATTGCAGCCAACAGGTACTCTTCAGCAATCTTTCGGTCTGGAGCATTGAACATGGACCGTATATCCGCTGCCACCTCCAGACGTATGGACTTTCTGGGTAAGTAGGCTCCTGCATTTTGTTGCAAGTGGAACTGGCACCTTTGCCAGGGGATACTACCCAGAACTGCTCTTCTGGCCGCTCCAAGACCTTCGTGATCGTCACTAACCACCAGTTTCACTCCATTCAGTCCACGATCCTTCAAACCCTTCAAAAAGGCCTTCCAGTGGGCTTCATGTTCACTCAGGGACACGGAGACACCCAAAACCTGCCTTTCTCCCTGTGGAGTGATGCCTGAAGCCACCAAAACTGCTGCATCACGCACCTGCCCAGACTGTCTCACTTTCTCGTAACGGGCATCCACGAAGAGATAGGTGATCTCACCCAGCGGTCGTTCCCGCCACTCTTGCAGGACTCCGTCCAGCTGCGCTGTAGCCCGGCTGACCTGCATGGAAGAGACCTCGATGCCGCATAGCTCTTCAGTGATGGCTTTGACCTTGCGGGTGGAGACACCCTGAACGTACATCTCGGCCAGTGTGGCAACCAGGGCTCTTTCGCTTCTCAGTCCCTTTTCCAGTGCTGAAGGATAAAAGCCGCCTTCACGTACCTGTGGAACTGCAAAGGTGATCTCACCCATACGGGTTTTGACAGTCTTAGGTTTATACCCGTTGGCATGCCCTATCCGATCCTCAGTGCGTTCGTATTCGCCAGCTTGGAGAAAATTCGATCTCTCAGCCTGCATCACCTGGTTGATCAGAACTCGCAGCATCTCAGGTATCGCATCCAATCCTTTTTCCGCAAATTCTTTCGAGAAGGTATAATTATCTTGGTGAGTCATTATCAGTCTCCTTTTATGGTTTGGTCACCTTTAAGGATACTTCTGACTCACCTCTTTTGTTAAGGTTCATGAAATTACAGAAAGAATGTTACACCAACTTATAATATACTGGATTCTGATTAATAATAGCCAGGATAC
>Ga0315268_10007407_pt1 | contig 11545 bp, 7 predicted proteins | sample C1_top_MG_FD_204535 | JGI IMG/M metagenome (GOLD analysis project Ga0315268, IMG submission 204535) | Sediment microbial communities from Yellowstone Lake, YNP, Wyoming, USA - C1_top | ecosystem: Environmental > Aquatic > Freshwater > Lake > Sediment | place: USA: Wyoming | collected 2017-08-01 | reverse complement strand
CCTGCGCGGTGGCTTGCATCCACGTGCCCATCAACGAAACCATCTGGCCGAAAAACCACAGCCGGTAATTTGGATACTTTAACGCGGTAAAAGTCTGTTCCCAGCGAGGCCGTATCACTACCCGTTCAGCCATAAAACCTCTTTGGTATCAAGAACCCTGCTTTCTTCGGGAGAGTGGGGTTCTTGTGTCAGATTACGCCGTACATCTGATCCGGCTTGAGAATGTCGGGGAATTGTCCGCGCAGAGCTTGCCGCGCCGCGTAACACAAATGACAGGCATCGGCATAAGCCTCTTCGTGCGGCAGCTCGTAGCGGCGTACGAGTTCCGCCGGACCGCCTGCGAGCAGCGGGCCTGTAATGGGATGCGCGTCGGGATTGTACGCCTCACAAATCTCGTGCAACGATGTGTGAAACACATTGCCCAGCGAGATGCCCTGACAGATGTGAATCTCTCCAAAGGGATCAACATGAACTCGGCCTGGCTCGCGCAGGTGCTCGTGCGGACAGTCCGCGAACCGATCCCAACTTTGCTTGGCAGCTTGAGCGGCGAGCTTGACGGCCGCGCGCCCGCGATACATGACGGCGGACTCGCCTTCTGGAAGCTGTCCCGTCGAACAAGCGGCGTCCGTCGCTTTGGGTTGAGCGACGCTGATGACGCCGGTAGGAATGCCCAATTGTTCCGCGGCCATATTCGCATTCTTGGATTGCTGGCTGACCTCTTCGCTGAAATGATACAGGTCGCTGCTGATCGAAAGATCGCTGACCAGCCCGACCAACGGCTTGAGCCACTCGATTGCATCGTACACGTCGGTGGCCCAATAGCAGTTTGTGACGACGCCCGCTTCAAAGCCCATGTCTGCGGCTTCTCGAATGACCGCCAGCAATGTGGCGTAATAGAGAAACGGTTCGCCGCCTTCAAAGTAGATGGAATGGATGCCCGCGTCCTCGGCTTGCCGCAAAACATGGCGGATGCGTTCCAGCGTGAACACGCCGCTTTGAAATGGGCTGCCCCAGACAAAGCAATGGTCACACTCGAGCGTGCACTGGTAGGTCAAAAGGAAATGCAAGCCGGAGAGCTTCACAGCGGCCTCGCTTTCTAGCGCATCACTGTTTCAACGCCTGATTAATCGCGCTCCTGAACGCTTCAATCGGTTGAGCGCCCACCAGCGCCTGCCCGTTGATAAAGAACGTGGGTGTGCCGCGCACTCCAGCCGCCTGGCCTTCTTGAACGTCAGCTTGCACGCGCGCCAAGGTCTGATCGTTCTTGAGGCACGGCTGGAACTTGGTCATGTCGAGTCCCATTTCTTGAGCAAAGCCGATCAGCTTGTCTTCGGTGAACGCGCCTTGATTCTCTCCATTCTGACGAGCAAACAGCAGATCGTGATATTGCCAGAACTTGCCTTGATCCGCAGCGCATTCGGCGGCCTGCGCGGCCCACACGGATTCCTGACCCAAAAATGCCGAGTTCATGTAAACGAGCGTCGCTTTTCCAGTGTCCACATATTCCTTGATCAAAGTGGGTTCCACCTCCTGGTGGAACTTTTCACAGAATGGTCACTGAAAGTCGCTAAACTCGATGATGGTGATTTTGGCCTTCTTGTCGCCGAGGCGGTTCGCATCGCGCAGATTGAACGAGGTTGTGACCGGGGCGGGTGTGCCGCGTTCCGGCACTTGTCCCTGCGTGGCATTCAACGTAGCAATCGCGTCGAGTGTGCCTTCTCGCGCCGCTTCTCGCATCGCGGCTGAATCCGCCCTCGATTTGTAAGCTGCCAGAGTAGTAAAGGCCGCAAAGCCCGCGACGCCCACAATCACGCCGAGCAAGAACCATGCCGGAGCAATCCACCAACTCCGCGAGCGCGGTGGTTCTTCATACTCTTGTTCGATTTCTTCCACATTGGCATCTAAATCTTGATGTGTTTCCACTTGAGGCTCTTCCATACGGTAAATCCTTTCCCGTGTGAGGTAGGGGCAACTGTACCACAAAAACGGGAAACGCGGGAGGACGAAAGACAGAGGACTAAAGACCAGGGCTGGCCATCAGCGGTTTGCGGTTATCCGTCCCTCGTCTTTGATCAGATTCTACAGTTGCGCTTCGATCGCCTCCACGACCGAAGCAAGCTCTTGCGGCAGGCCCGCCAGCACATCTTCGCCGCGCAGACCTTCCAGCAGGCGTTGCAGCGCCTTGCCGAGCGGGCGCGTTGGCGGTTGACGCTGCAAGTTCAGCGCCAGGTCGTAGGCTTGCTGGCCCGCCGAGCCATCGCCCCGGCAGCCCGCGACGACGAGCGCGATGAGGCGTTCCATCGCCTGGGCCGCGTCGCCGTCATTGCCGCCCTCACCCTTATCCGTATCTGGTTCGCCCGCGTCGAGCTTTGCGACCGCCTTGACCAACTCGCGCAAAACCTCATCCACCTGCGGCGGCAGGCCGGGCGGGATGGGCGGCACAGATTCGCCACCCGCCACCGCGCGCAAAAACGGCGCAATAGCGCACAGCGGCGGCGGCGCTTGTTGCTCCAATTGCGCCAGCGCCTCGGCCACCTCCGGTGGCAGCCGCCTGCCGCTCCCCCTTGCCTGATACACCGCCTGCGCCAACGCCAAAATGAACTTGCTGAGTTCCTCTTCTCCTTGTCTCCTTGTCTCCTTGTCCCCTTGTCTCAACTTTTTCAATTCAGCAAGCTTGGTATCGTGCTTCGCCTGCCACCCTGCCGCCGCCTCCTCATCCCCACGTGCGCGGGCAGTGTTCGCGAGGTTGCCATAGACCTTGTACACATCCGGCAGGTTGAGCGACTCGTAGGTTTGCAGCGCGTGCAACGAGTTTTCTTCGGCCTGGTCGAGCGCGCCCACCATTTGATACAAGAGGCCCAACTGGCTGTATGACTCTGCCGTGAAGGCCGGGTTCTGTAGTTCGAGCCTGATTGCCAGGCTCTCCTGCACTGACGCAACTGCCTTCTGTAACAGTGCATCGCGCGTGCGGGGGTCAGCCGCCTGCTCGGCCCGCGTCTGGTAGAGGATGCCGACGTTTTGCGCGTTGGCGGCCAGTTGCGCGCGGTCGTTCAACTGAATCGCCATCTCCCGTACGCGGGCATACCAGGCCTCGGCCGCGTCCAGTTGCCCGCGCAGCATTTCGGCGCTGGCGAGCAGGTTGCAGGTGCGCATCTCCTCGCCCGTGTTGGCGGCGCGCTGAAAGAGCGCGATCGCTTGCTTGGACAGTTCCACCGCGCGGTCGTGGTGGCCTTGTTCGTACTGCAAGATGCCCTGGTGCTGGAGTACGAGGCCTTGCAGTTCCAGGTCGCCCGCGGCGCGGGCGGCTTGCAGCGCCTCGGCGTAGCACGCGTCCGCCTCGGCGTAGTGCTGCTGCCGGGTCAGGATGGCGGCGATTCGCGTCAGGTCCGTCGCAATCTCGCGGTCATGCTTGAGGTCGCGGTCAATCGCCAGCGCGCGCTCGGCGGCTTGCAGCGCTGCGTCGGACTGGCCCAGTGCACTGTAGGCGTTGGCTAGGTCGCCCAGTGCAACGGCGAGGTTGCCGCGTGCTGCGCTATCGCTAGGCAGGCGTTCAAACATCTCGATGGCCTTACGCGCCGGGGCCAGCGCCAGGTCGGGACGGTCGGCGTTGACATAGATTCGGCCCAGATAGCCATAGCTCGTTGCAATTTGATATATCGGGTCATCGCCGCCCGCCAGTCCCTCGCTTTCCAGCCGAGCGATGAGGTCGCGCACTTGGGCAATAGCCTCGCCTGCCTTACCTTGCGTGCACAGCGTCAAGGCGTGCTGGCGGATGGTGGCGCAGGCAGCCTCGTCCAACTTGCCCGCTGGCGCGGTCGGTATATGCTCGCGCGCCCACGCCGTCAGCGCGTCGCGCTCGCGCAGGCGTCCGGCGCTTTCCAGATAGATGCGCAGCGTGTCGGCTATCTGCCAGCCTTGTTGCCCGTCGCCGCGTGTAAAGGCGCGGGTCATCGCGGCGCGCAGGTTGGCCTCTTCGCGCGCCACCAGCGCCATGCCCGCCGCGGGCTGTTGTCCGCGCAGGGCGTTATGCGCGGCTTGCCTCACGGCGAGGTAGACGGAGATGAAGCGTTGCTCCAAGACCTCCGAGGTCTCGGCCCCGCTCCGCTTCGCTTCGGGGGTACTTGGCAAGACCTCGGAGGTCTGTGCGTTGCGCGCCGCATAGGGCAAGGTGGGGTGGAAGCGAATGTAGGATGTTTTGAATCCGGGCAGTTCTTCAACTTGAATGAGCGCCGTGGCGACGAGTTCGTCCCGGATGGGGAGCCAGGTTTCGGGCTTCAAGTCGGCAAAGGCAAGCAAGAACTGTTCAAACACGCCGCCCTCGAACCAGGCCAGGTGAGGCAAAACGTCTTGGGCGGGCTGGCTCAGTCGCTGGCGGGAAAATTCCAGCGAGGCCAGCAGCGATTTGTTGCGGCCCTCGTAGGCGGCCTCGTCGGCAAAGCGCTCCAGCAGTTGAGCGTAATCGCGCAAAATCTCGGCGGGCGTCAGTTGCCGCAAATGCGGCGCCACCAGCTCGATCGAAAGCGGATGGTCAGAGAGCGCGTCGAGCAGCCTGTCCATCTCGGCGCGCTCGTAACCCTTGCGGTCAGTCGAGATGCCCTTGAGGTCGAGCACGGCGCGGAGCAGGTAGAGGCCGTCGGGCCGCGCCAGTCCCCCAAGCGGCATCTCTTTGATGCGCGGCAGGCCCGTCTCCGCCGGGCGGCAGGTGACAAGCAAGCGTCCAGCCGGCAGCTTGCCCGCTTGCGCGGGCGGCATCGTCAGGTCGCGATAGAGCCTGTCCAAATCCGCACGCAAGTTTTGCTGTCCGCTGTCTGTGGTCTGCGGTCTTCCGTCCTCCGTCTGGAACTGCGCCAGCGTAGACTCCCAATTATCCCACACCACCAGCACGCGCTTTTCGTGGAACAGGCGGACGGCGGTCTGCCATTGGTCCTGCGCCGTGCGCGAGCTGAACTGGTCGCCTTCCAGCGCCTGGCCCAGCAATTGCACGGCGCGCTCGGCGCCCGCGCGAAATTCAAAGGAGCAAAACACGGCGGCCTCAAAGCGTCCGGTGCGCAGCCACCACGCCGCCGCCTCGCGGCTCAGCGCTGTCTTGCCCATGCCGCCCATGCCCGTCACGACAATGGCGGCGTGGCGGCGAAAGGCGCGCTCGAGTTCGAGCAGCTCCATCGCGCGGCCATGAAAGTGGTACATGGGGGGAGGGGGAAACGTGGAGAGTTGAGCGTGGAGCGTGGAGCGGCGGTCTACGGTCTGTGGTCTGCGGTCTGACATCGCCTGGCCGCTCACCAGCACAGGATCACTCCCCACCTGATACAACTGCGGGATGAACCAGTCCTGCAAATCAACCGTGGGTGCGTCGGGGCCGAGGCGCAGCCACCGTTTGCGATTGGCGTGCAGCGCGGAGCGGGCTTCTTCAAGCGCATGGCCCACCGTCAAGCCTTTGCACAGCTCGCGGTAAAATCGCTCGACCAAAATGCGCGCCGCCTCCACGTGCACCGAGTGGCTGAACGCGACGACGCTCCCCACGCCGCTCTGCAACAGCGCGGGCGCCACCGAGCCAAACACAGGCCGGTCGGACAGGCTCGAACTGCGGCAGGCTTCCAGAATCACCAGCGGCACGTCGAGTCGCGAGAGCATGTCGCCCAGGTCTCGCCCGGGCACCAGGTGCGCTTTGGCCTCGTCGTCTTCGAACGCGAGCGCGCCCACGCCCGTGAGCGGCAGGTACGCGCCGTGCCCGTCAAAGTGGACGATGTGGTATGGCTGTTTGGCCTGGCGCGCCGCCGAGATCATTTCTTCCAGGCGAGGCAAGGTGGGCGGGTCGCAAAAATCTACCGAGACCCTTGAGGTTTCGCCCACTCCGCTTCGCTCCGGGGTGCTTTGCAAAACCTCAAGGGTCTGGATGGCGTCGAGCAGTGGCGCGATGCTGTTGCGCGGGTCAATGAACCCGGCGTCGGCGGGTCGGCTGACGATGAGCAGCACGCGCAGTGGCAGGCCGAGGTCATAGCGGCGCGTCTTACCACTGCCTTGCAGTTGACGCCGAATCGTCACGCCCTGAAATGCGAGCGGGCCGCGCCGGTCGCGCATCATCTCCCACGGCTGGGCCAATATGTCCGGGTCGGTTGCGCCAATCGTGAGCAGGCGCGGCTCGGCATCCATCAGGTTGCGATAGACCTCTCGCGCTTCGCCTGGGCCAAAGACCGCGTCGAACATCGCGCGGCCCCAGCCCTCCATCTTGCGCTCGATGCCCTGCGCGCGAACAATGTCACCTGGGCCGGTGAACTGGTAATACGTTTCCAGATACCAGCGCAGGTCAGATGTGTCGGCGGCGGTGAGAGGCGGGACGAGAGGGAACGCATCAGACTCTTGTCCGCCCGACTCGACCCAGCGAGCAGTGTAGGCATCGTCTTGGCGGTTGATGATGAGGCGGAATTCCGGCATGGGTGTGCTCCTGGACGGACCGCGGTCGGCGGTCTGTGGGCGGCGGTCAGGGAATCGCAAAGCTCGTGTGCGCTTGTGCTTCTTCCGGCAACCCGAACCGCACTGGCCCCAAGCGCGTTTCGGCGGTAACGACCAACTCGATCGAGGCGCGCGCGCCGTTCGAGCCTGGCCGGGTGGCGACGACGGCATAGACGAACTGGGTGCCCTCAAGCGGGTATGCGGCGTGCGGTCGGAAAATCCAATAGGGCGTCGTCTCGCCTGCGCCGTAGCCTTGAATGACGGGGAAGACTTTACGATATTCGATCTTGATACCCAGTTCTCCGATCTTGTAACTGATGTCTTTGCCAAACTTGAGCTCCGGCCCCAGACCAGCGTTGAATTCGGATTTGTCCTCCATGCCCAGACGGTCTGGAAAGAGGCTCAAGGCATACGCGGCGCTTTTGTCCCCGGCGGGATTCTTGGGACGCAGGTAGAGCGCCTGCGTGGCTTCTGTGATTTTGGCTGCGCCTGCGGGATTGCGCAACGTGCAGGCCAGGCGGATCAGCCACGCGCCTTCGAGGCCCATCGGAGGCGACCAATCCTGGCCCACCTCGGTCTTGAGCGCTTCGGCGGTATCCCAGATCTCGGGCCGGCCGATGGTGACAACAGGTGACTTGCGCTCGAGGGGATTCCCCATCATGACGGCTGGCGCGGCCAGTTCACCTTCCCAGGCAACGGACGCGATGTTGCTTGGAGTGACGATGAGCATAGCAGCCTCCTGGAAAAAGTGCGCTGCGAAAAGTATACTCCCAAAACCGCTGCAGAGGAATCGAAAAGACCTGACGGGCGCGAAGCGTGGAAACCCGTCAGGTCTTGTCTACGGCAGGTACTCGCTCACATCCACCGGCGCGTATCTTACCTTCTCATAATCCTCTCGACTCGCTCCCCACGGGATCGTCGCGTCAAGCCCCATTTTGGCTGTGCGCGTCTTGAGTCCGGGCACGTGCGTGGCAGAAGGATCGAGCGACGAGCCGGGCTGATCGGACAGCACGACGAGGTCGCGGTCGGCCTGAAAGCGCGTGGCAATCGCCCACTCGACTTCGGCGGGGTCGTGGATGTTGATGTCATCGTCCACGACGACGACGTGCTTCAAGCTGCCGTGACCCTGGAACGCGGCCCCAATTGCTTTGCGACCATCGTCCTGGCTGCGTTTGACGATGGACACGACCGCGTGCAGCCAGGACGTGCCGCCGGGCGTGATCGCCACGTCGCGGCATTCGCAGACCTCGTTCACTGCCGCAAAAATGGTCGGCTCTTTGGGCATCCCCATCAATAGCTTGTGTTCCAGCTTGCCGGGCAAAAGTGCCTGATAGATAGCGTCGCGGCGATGTGTGATGCACTCGATCTTGACGACAGGCTGCTGCCGGACATAATCCATCGTCTCGGTCAGGTCCAGGAACGGGCCTTCGTCGGCCAAGGTGTGGGTGATGTGGCCCTCCAACACAATTTCAGTGTCGGCTGGCACCTGCAAATCAACGGTCTTGCACTGGACGAGTGGAGCAGGCGACATGGCGTTGGCGATGCCGAGTTCATCCACGTCTTTAGGCGGCGACATGGACGCGGCCAGCAGCACGGGCAGCGAGTTGCCGATGCAGATCGCCACAGGCAACCGGTCGCCGCACTTGCGCCACGCCGTATCGGTCCCCCGTCCTTCGACGAGCCGCGCGGCAAGCGTGTTTGGCCCGGTCACCATCAAGCGGTGAAAGCTCACGTTGCGCCCGTAATCGGGATCGCAAATGACCGCCACGCCCGCCGTGATGTACGGCGCGCGGTCAGTTGGCAAATGCGTGAGAATCGGCAACCGACTCAGATCAACATCGTGCTCAATCACTTCTTGGCATACCCCGTTTGCCACAATTTCCGGCGCACGTGGGTTTGACAGCGCATCCGTTAGTTTCCCCACCAGTTGTTGTAGCGGCACGCCAAGGCCAAGCGCGTAATACTCGCGCGCCGATCCCGCACCAACGAGAACAGGAAACGCGCTCCCTTCCCCTGTCGCGGAGCTACGGGGGAAGGGTTGGGGACGGGGGCTAACGCGATGAAACAAGACCGGCTTGCCGTCAAGCGCAGCGGCGACGCGCGCCAGCTCAAGCTGTGGATTAACCTCGCGGTAAATCTCGACGAGATATCCAGCTTGGCGAGCTTGTTCGATACAAGTGCGCAGGCTCATCTTGCCTCCCGTCCCCACAACCAACCCGAGTGCAGCAATGATACCACACAAGTCGCCAGTAGCGCAGGTAGAAACTTTAGTGTAGAATGTAGTCGAGCAGATCTAGCCCGACCATCAGGCCACTCAGACACGAAGGTTGCCCGACGCCTTCGTGTCTTTGTGTCCGTGGCGCAGGGAATCAATATGAACTCTGAATTTTCGATTCAACTCAACTGGGCGCCTCAGCATCGCAATAACGCGGCGCGCTGGGTCCTGTCGCATGTCCTACGTCACAAGCTCTTTATCTTCACAGCGCTCATCGGAGCGATCGGCAACGCCGGCGGCGCGGCGCTCATGTCGGTCTACATCGGACAGGCCTTTAACGCGGCGACGGCGCGGCCCATTCGATATGATGTGATCGGCCTGGCGGCGATCAGCATCATTGTGTCGCAGGTCGTGCGCGGCATCTTGCAGCTCGGACGCAACTTTAGCAGCGAGATCATCGGCCAGCGGCTCGAACGGGACACACGCCACGAGTTGTACGCCAGCCTGATCGGCAAGAGCATGACTTTCCACGATCAACAGTCCGTCGGCGACGTGATGGCCCGCGCCACCAACGACGTGCGCGAAGTCAACCTGATGATGAACCCCGGCGTGAACCTCGTCATCGGCTCGTTCATGTTCCTGGTCATGCCGCTCATCATCGCGCCGACGATGCACCCGGCGTTGATCATTGTCCCGCTGATTTTTGCTATCGGGTATTTCATCTTGCTGCAACTTTTCCTGGGCCAATTGCGGCCTGCCACCGAAAGCGTCCGCCGTCAATTCGGCGGGATGAACGCGGTGCTGGCCGAAGCGATCGAAGGCATCGAAACGGTCAAAGGCGCGGCGCAGGAAAATCAAGCCATCGAAAAATTCGAGGGCGGCGCCAAGGCTTACCGCGACGCCTACGTCGCGCAGGGCCGGATCGAGGCGCGTTTCTTGCCGTTAGTGTGGATGGCGATCATCAACGCAGCGGGACTGGCGCACTCGCTGATCCTGTATCGTCAAGGGCTGATCAACATCGGCCAAGTCATCACCTTCAACGGCCTGCTGCTGTTGTTCGGCTTTCCCACTTTCCAGACGTCGTTTGCTTATCCACAGATTGCCTCCGGCCTATCGAGCGCCAACCGCATCCTCGCGCTGATCAACGCCAGGAGCGATCTCGACGAAAACCAGACCGGTTATGCCGGCGAGATGAAAGGCGAGATCAAGTTTGATCACGTGACGTTCAAATATCACTCGGAAAAGCCGGTTCTGGATGATGTTTCGTTCGTGGTTCAGCCTGGTCAAACAATTGCTTTGGTGGGGCAAACTGGAGCGGGCAAGACCAGCATCATCAAGCTGCTCAATCGCATCTACGAAGCCACCGAAGGCCGCGTCAGCATTGACGGCGTTGACGTGCGAGACTGGCAACTTGCCGCGCTGCGGCAGCAAATCTCCATCATCGAGCAAGACTTGTTCCTGTTCTCGCGCACGGTGGCCGAGAACATCAAGTTCGGTTGTCCCGACGCTACACAGGAACAGGTCGAAGAAGCCGCCAAAGCCGCGCAGGCCCACGACTTTATCATGAAATTCAGCGATGGCTACAACACGATCGTCGGCGAACGCGGTGTGACTCTGTCGGGCGGGCAACGTCAGCGCATCGCGCTCGCCCGCGCCCTGCTGACCGATCCCAAGATTTTGATCCTCGACGACGCCACCAGCGCGATTGACAGCGCGACGGAGGATCAGATTCAGCAGGCCATCTATAACGCAGCGCGCGGTCGCACGACCTTGCTCATCACTCACCGCCTGTCGCAAATCCGCTGGGCCGATTTGATTATCGTGATGCGCGGCGGCAAAGCGGTCGCCCTCGGTACGCACGACGAATTGATGATCAAGTCAGCCGCCTATCGCCGAATCTTTGCGAGATGAAACGGCTGAACTGAAAGAGCATGAATTTGAACCGCCTGCAACACGGAGCACGTTATGGGCATGTTTGGCAATCTCAATGCGGAAGCTTACGACCGGAGTTATTCCGATCGGGCGCTGATTAGTCGCATCTTTCGATATTTCCGAGGCTATCGCTCGCGCATCACCTTGATCGCCATCATGACGCTGGCGATGGCGGGCTTTGGCGCGGCGATACCGCTGCTTATCTCGAACGGCGTCCAATCGCTGGTGCAAACCAAATCCGATGTCTATTTTGCCGGATTGGTGCTGGTGGTGCTGCTGGTAGGCGTTTCGAACTGGGCCGTTAACTGGGTGCGGCGAAGTTTTGCAGCGGCTGTCACGGGCGATGTAGTGCTGGCGCTCCGCCGAGATGCCTTTAACGCCTCGGTCAATCACGACCTGTCCTTTTACGACGAGTTCCAGACCGGCAAGATCGTCAGCCGCATCACGTCAGATACACAAGAATTCGCGCAGATGGTGACGCTGGTCACCGATCTGATCAGCCAGGTCCTTACCGTTTTGATCTTGCTGCCGATCCTAACCGTGATCGAGTGGCGGCTGACTCTGGCAATGCTCGCCATGACGCCGGTCGTCTACCTGGTGGCGATCAGTTTCCGGACGATTGCGCGGCGCGTGACGCGGCAGGGCTTTCGGGCGATGGGCGAAGTCAACGCGGCGGTGCAAGAAGCCGTGACCGGCATTCAGATTGCCAAGAACTTTCGGCAGGAAGCAGCGCTCTACGATCACTTTGTCGGCATCAATAATCTTTCGTATCGCGTGAACTTGCGGCGCGGTTTTGTGCTGGCGAATGTGTTCCCAACGCTCAATGCCTTGACCGGCGTGGGCACCTCTATCCTGGTATACTTTGGCGGGCTGGCGGCTGCGTCGGGCGACATCTCTATCGGCGCGTGGTATCTATTCGTCGCCAGCGTGGATCGCTTTTGGCAACCG
>Ga0315268_10007406_pt1 | contig 11546 bp, 11 predicted proteins | sample C1_top_MG_FD_204535 | JGI IMG/M metagenome (GOLD analysis project Ga0315268, IMG submission 204535) | Sediment microbial communities from Yellowstone Lake, YNP, Wyoming, USA - C1_top | ecosystem: Environmental > Aquatic > Freshwater > Lake > Sediment | place: USA: Wyoming | collected 2017-08-01 | reverse complement strand
ACCATCGTGGGCACCACCCTCTTTGTCGTTACCCTGCCCTTTACCGTGCCCTCCGACAGTGTGAGCGAGGCGGGCCAGGGCCTGGTGGTCATCCCCGGAGGCTGGACCTTTGTCCGCCCCATGGGGCAGTCCGACCCTAGATTCGAGGAAAAATCGATCCTGCCCTATTGATCAAGGTGGGAGGGGCAAGGACAAGGGGGGCCAGGTTGCCGAGCCCCCCATACCCCTCCCCCTCCTCTTTTGGGGGCTGGGTCAGCCGGGACTTGAGGGTGGGGGCTGGAGGGGCTCTTAAGGCCCTAACCCCCCAAGGAGTTCTCCTCCGGCAAAGAGGCAGATCAGGGCAGCCAGGGCCAGAAAGGGGCCGTAGGGGATGGGGGTGACACGCCACTGGCCCCGTTTCCAGGTCCCCCTCAGGATCAACCCCAGACCCGCCAGGCTTCCCAGGGCAGCGCTGATAAAGATTACCCAAGGCAGAGCCCTTATCCCCAGGAAGGCCCCGATGAGGGCCATAAGTTTCACATCTCCCCCGCCCATACCCCTCTTGCCTGTAAGTTTCTCATAAACCCAGGCCGTCACGTAGAGAAAGGCTCCCCCTGCTGCGGCCCCCGAGGCGGCCTCCAGAAAGGTGAGGTGGGGCAGGACCAGGGCCAGGGCCAGCCCCAGGAGGATGCCCGGTAGGGTGATAACATCGGGGAGGAGGCGGTGCTCCAAATCAATGGCGCTCAGGGCCAACAGGGCCGCGCTGAAGGGGCCATAGGCCAAAAGCAAGGGGCTGCCGGGAAACCGGAGCCAAAGGGCCAGGGCCAATAGTCCTCCCGTGAGCTCCACTGCCGGATAACGCCAGGAAATGCCCCCGCCGCAGAAGCGACAACGCCCCTTCAGGTAGAGGTAACTGATCAGAGGCAGATTATCGTGCCAGGAAAGAGAAGTGCGGCAATGGGGACAGCGGGATCGCCCCCCCCAGACTGACTCTCCCCGGGGGAGCCGGGTGATGACCACATTGAGGAAGCTCCCCAGGGACAGTCCCACCAGAAATGCCAGCAGGTACGCGGCCATCAGCTTGGGGGCAGGGGCCGTTCCGCACAGGGGCGCCCAGCCGAAAGAGCCGGGCGGATACGGAAGTCTGCCCCTAACAGGACCACCCCGTCACTCCGTTCCCATATCCAGACGTTCCACGCCCTTTAAGGGCATATTCCAATAGCCCAGGTCCGTGGTGCCTTCCACGAGTTGGCCCACAAAGAGGTCCCCCCGAATCTTATCCCCGGAGATGAGAGTGATTTCCGCGGGGCGATAACGCTCCCGTTCCGGGCCGGTGAAGCGGAGGTTACGTATGTGGGAGAGGGGAAGCCAGGTTTGGGTCCCCCCATCTTTGAGGGACAGGTCCTGGCGGTTGCCTGGGAGCCTCAGGCCCCGCACGAAATAGGCCATGCCTTCCTGGGTGACGACCCTGCTGGGCCAGGTGATGGGTGGCGGGGGCACTATCTTGGGGGCACAGGCCGCCGCTACCAGGAGGGCCACCCCCAGGAGACCGGCCAGACTCCCTCTCACCGTTGACTGATACCTGAGACCTCTCATAATCCCCCCCAGGGCGGGAATGGGCCCCTGTCCGCCTAATACTGGCGCGACCTCAAGGGACCATCGCCATCTTTGTACCTTAAAGGTATTCATACCACAAAGCCAGGGGCTTGGGGGAGGAAAATCGGCCTTTCCCCCGGTTCCCCGGATAGGCGAGAAGGCGCCGCCCCCCTTCCCTAACAGGCCATGGGGGTGGGCGGTCTGATTCTTTTACTCAGGGGGCCTGGGTCAGGGGCCCCTGCCCCCACCTCCGGCTCACCATTACAATTACGTAATCTATCATAGTTGCATCATTCCTGGCTTAACATGGTTTGTCGCGTCGCCACCTGGATTAATATATACAAATAAGTAATCTAATAAATATATAATATACATTATTGTATAATTATGAATAGGGGGCTGCCTGGGTAAGATATTGAATTAATTGTGAATAAAAAATGGCACAGCCTTTGCTGTGCATAATAGCTGAAATTATCTCGAAGTTGAAAGGAGATATGGGGATATGAATCCGGCTGATACGGCCTTTGTCTTGTTTTCCGCCGCCCTGGTGATGCTCATGACCCCGGGGCTGGCCCTCTTCTATGGCGGCATGGTGCGGAGCAAAAATGTCCTGGGCACCATCATGCAAAATTTTATTCTCCTGGGCGTGGTCGGCGTCCAATGGGCCCTTTTCGGTTATAGCCTGGCCTTCGGCCCGGACCTGGGACACCTCATCGGTTCCCTGGACTGGGTCGGCCTGAAGGGGGTGGGCCTGGAACCGTTCAAAGCGTATTCCGAGACCATCCCCCATCAGACCTTCATGATCTATCAGGCCATGTTCGCCATCATCACCCCGGCCCTGATCACCGGTGCCTGGGCCGAGCGCATGAAGTTCAGCACCTTCCTGGTTTTTATAGTCTTATGGGTCACTCTGGTCTATGACCCCGTGGCCCACTGGGTCTGGGGCGACGGCGGCTGGCTGAAGAATCTCGGGGCCCTGGATTTTGCCGGGGGCACGGTAGTCCATATCAACGCCGGCATCGCTGCGCTGGCGGCCGCCCTGGTGATGGGGCGGCGTCAGGGTTACGGCACGGAAGCCTTTATCCCCCATAATCTGCCCATGACCGTCCTGGGGGCCGGGCTGCTGTGGTTCGGCTGGTTCGGATTCAACGCGGGCAGCGCCCTGGCCGCGGGGACCCTGGCCAGCACCGCTTTTACCGCCACCCATCTGGCCACCTGCGCCGCGGTCCTTTCCTGGACCGGGGTGGAGTGGATTATCCGGGGCAAGCCCACCACCTTGGGCGCGGCCTCAGGAGCCGTGGCCGGGCTGGTGGCCATTACCCCCGCGGCCGGTTTTGTAGGCCCCATGTCGGCTATCATTATCGGCCTGGGCGCTGGCGTCCTCTGTTACCTGGCCGTCCTAACCAAGGTCAAGCTGGGCTACGACGATTCCCTGGATGTGGTGGGAGTGCACTGCGTGGGCGGGGTCTGGGGCGCTCTGGCCACAGGGCTCTTCGCCTCCAAGGTCGTGAATGCGGCCGGGGCCGACGGCCTCTTCTTCGGCAACCCCCAGCAACTGCTGATCCAGGCCCTGGCTGTAGCGGTAACCCTGGTCTTTTCCTTTGTGGTGAGCTGGGCCCTTCTGAAGATTCTTGACGCCACCATGGGTTTAAGAATATCTACCGAAGAAGAAGTGGCCGGCCTGGATATCTCGGAACATCAGGAAGCCGGGTACAGCCTGTAAATTATTAAAGGAGACAAAAATGAAGAAGATCGAGGCCATTATCCAGCCCTTCAAGCTGGAGTCGGTAAAAGAGGCCCTGCACAGCATCAGTGTTCAGGGGATGACGGTCACCGAAGTCAAAGGTTTCGGGCGTCAGAAGGGCCTCCGGGAGGTCTACCGGGGCATGGAGTACCAGGTGGATTTTATCCCCAAGGTGAAGATCGAGGTTATCGCGCCCGCTGAGAAGGTAAAGGCCATAGTGGAAACCATCATTGAGAAAGCCCGCACGGGCAGAATCGGCGACGGCAAAATCTTTGTCTATCCCGTGGAAGAGGTCATCCGCATCCGCACAGGGGAAACCGGGGAGGCCGCCGTTTAAGAGGGGAATAACCCGTGGGGGAGGGGGCTCCCAGGCCCCCCATCTTAGGACCACCGTTTCAGGGTGTCTGGAGAAGTCAGGGTCCAGGGGGGGTGCCCCAGGTAGAGGAAAGGAGAAGGGGGAATGGGTATGGAGAAGCTCAAATTAAAGAGGGGGAATTTTCGTATTGCCGCCCTAATGTTGTGCCTGACCATGTTCCTGGTCTCCGCTCTGCGGGCGGAAGAGCCGGAGAAGCCGCCGGAGCCCAAGCCTGAGGATAAGCTTCAGACCATTTTCGGGGTTGATGTCTTTAGCCAGTATGTTTTTCGGGGCGTGGCCTTCAGCCGGAACAGCGCGGTGTTCCAGCCTTCGGTAACCTTCGCCTACAAGGGGTTGGTGGCCAATGTCTGGAATAACTTCGACTCCAGCGAGAAAAACCCCCTGGGCTTGAAGAACCCCAATAATCGTCAGGCGAGATGGAATGAGACGGACCTCACCTTCTCTTACAGCCGGGAGGTCCTCAAGAACCTGACGTTAACGGGTGGGCTCATATACTACATCCTGGACAGCAACACCTCGGCCTTTAACTCTTTTGAGGTTTACGCCGGCTTCGGCTACAAGCTGCCCTGGTTCGAGTTCGGGTTTGCCGCCTATCGGGAGGTGGGCCACTTTCCCGGCACCTACTTGCAGTTGTATCTGAGCCGCAGCGTGGACCTGCCCTTCTGGGGGGCCAGTCTGGATCTGTGGGCCAGTTGGGGGGCCGAGCTTTCCGAGGACAAGGCGGCCTTTCCCATTCCCGATAAGCCCAACAAATTTTATCAATCCCTGCACGCGGGCCATCTCATGGCCACCCTGAATTTCCCCCTGGGGAAATATGTGAAGTTTTCCCCGAAGATTATGTACTGGTATGCCCTGGGGGGCGACTCCACCAAGGTCATCGAGGGCCTCTCCTGGGATGGCGGGCACAACCACCTCTTGGGCGGCGCCACCCTCTCCGTTACCTTCTGACGCGGGGGAAAACCTTTGGGCAAGGGGGGTGAAGGGGCCTGATTAATCAGGTCCCTCCCCTGCCCGTCCCATAGCGCCGGCACCAGCTCCTTGGAACCCAAGTCCCTCTCTTATACTCCACCCTCGCCTTAACCCCCTGGCCAACCTTCCGGGGGCTTTCTTTTTAGCCCGCTCCTTGACGGCTTCTGCCGGGGGGTCTATATTTACCTCATATTTTCTATTCCCCAGGGGGTAATCCCCTCTCCTGGGGAAGTTGAACGATCTTCCAAGGATTAATCCCTTTTAAGAGCCCGGGAACCATGACAGGATCGTCGCTTAATGTGGGAAAGCTGGTGGTGCTGGAGGCCCGGGATTTCCAGAAGTTCTTGGAAGTCTTGAGGGATAAAGGGTATCGGCCGGTGGGCCCCACCCTGCGGGACGGTGATCTCCTTTATGAGGAGATCTCCTCGGTCGCGGCTCTCCCCGTGGGCTGGACCGATGAGCAAGCCCCTGGCGCTTTCCGTCTTAAGCCCCGTTCGGACCAGGCCCTCTTCGGTTATGGGGTCGGCCAGCAGTCGTGGAAGCAGTTTCTCTTTCCGCCCCGGCAACTGTTGTGGCAGGCCCGGCGGGAGGAGAGGGGCTTCCGCATCCTGTCCCCCCCCGAGGAAGTTCCCGCCTTTGCCTTTATGGGGGTGCATGCCTGTGATCTCCACGCCATCGCCGTGCAAGACAAGGTCTTCCTTCAAGGGCAGCAGGTGGACCCCACCTATCGGCAGCGGCGGGCCGCAGCCCTCATCGTCGCCGTCAACTGCGGCCACGGGTGCGGCACGGGTTTCTGTGCTTCCATGGGCACGGGCCCCAAGGCCACCACTGGCTTTGATCTGGCCCTCACCGAAGTCCTTAAGGGTAACCGTCATTATTTCCTGGTGGAGGTGGGCACCCCGAGGGGCGCCCAAATCCTGGCGGAGGTCCCCCGGCAAGAGGCTGGGGCAGAGGAGCAAGAGGCGGCGGCAGGCATAGTGGCCCAGGCTGCTGCCCAGATGGGCCGGGTGCTGGACCCAACCGGCCTCAAAGACTTGCTCTACCGCAACTATGAGCACCCCCGCTGGGAGGAAGTGGCCGGCCGTTGCCTGACCTGCGGCAATTGCGCCCTGGTCTGCCCCACCTGCTTCTGTCACACCCTGGAAGACACCATCGACCTGACGGGCGCGCAGGCGGAGCGCTGGCGGCGGCTGGACGTCTGCTTTACCGTGGACTTCTCCTACCTCCACGGCGGCAGCGTCCGCACTTCCGCCAGGGCCCGTTACCGCCAATGGCTGACTCACAAGCTGGCCACCTGGGTGGACCAGTTCGGCTGCTCCGGCTGTGTGGGCTGCGGGCGCTGCCTCACCTGGTGCCCCGTGGGCATCGATATCACCGAAGAGGTCCGGGCCATCCGGGAGAGCGAGGCATCTCAACAGGAGAGAGAGCATGGAAACCATTGAGTCCCTGCTGGCGGCACACCCTTTTTTCCAGGGCCTTAAAGAGCGTCACCTTAAAATCCTGGGGGAATGCGCCTCCCGGGTGAGCTTCGACCCGGGTGAGTTCCTCTGCCGGGAGGACGAAGTGGCCGACCGCTTCTATATTATCCAGCACGGGAGAGTGGCCGTGGAAATCTTTCGTTCCCGGAAGGGGCCCGTCACCATTCAGACCATCGGCCCCGGGGAAGTGCTGGGATGGTTGTGGTTCGTCAAGCCCTACCACTGGCATCTGGACGCCCGGGCCGTGGAACTCACCCGGGCCATCAGCCTGGAGGTGAAATGCCTCCTCAGCAGGTGCGAACAGAACCACGAATTGGGTTACGAACTCATGAAGCGATATGCTCATTTCCTGGCGGTGCAGTTTCGGGTGACGAAATTGCAACTTTTGGACATGTACGGGCCGTAACAGGTGACAGGACTTTGGTGAAGCGAGGGGGTACGGGCCGGTGGCACTCAGTCCCCGCCCCCCAGGAAGGTAAGAAAAAATGGCGGTGTCCCTTCCGGAACCCATGATACCTCAGCTCTATGCCGTGCAAAAGAAGGGGCGGGAAACGGCGGATACCTTTACCCTGACCTTAACACCCCTGTCCGGGGGGGAAAGTTTTACCTTTGCCCCCGGGCAGTTCAACATGCTCTATGCCTTCGGGGTGGGGGAGGCGCCCATCTCCATCAGTGGCGACCCGGCGCATCCCGAGACCCTGGTGCATACCGTGCGCCGGGTCGGCAACGTCACCGGGGCCATCTGTAAACTTAAGCGGGGGGAAGTTCTGGGGGTGCGGGGCCCCTTCGGCACCTCCTGGCCCGTGGCCGCGGCCTCAGGGCAGGATGTCCTGGTGGTGGCCGGCGGACTGGGACTGGCGCCCCTGCGCCCGGCCCTTTACCACCTTCTGGCCCGGCGGGCCGCCTATGGCAACCTGGAGTTGATCTATGGGGCCAGGACCCCCCAGGACCTGCTGTACCGCCGGGAGCTGGAACGCTGGCGCGGCCGCTTCGACCTCAGGGTCCACGTCACCGTGGACGCCTCCGGCAGCGACTGGCGGGGCAATGTGGGCGTGGTCACCGCCATCATCCCCCGGGCCCGCTTTGACCCGGAGCATACCCTGGCCCTGATCTGCGGCCCCGGGGTGATGATGCGCTTCACGGTGCTGGAACTCCTGAGCCACGGGGTCAGGCCGGAGATGATCTTCATCTCTTTGGAGCGCAACATGAAATGCGGCCTGGGCCTCTGCGGCCACTGCCAGTTGGGCCCCACCTTCATCTGCAAGGATGGGCCGGTATTCCGCTACGACCGCATCAAGGAATGGCTGGATAAGCGGGAGATTTGACATGGCGTCAACGCCTAAACCCAGGCTGGCGGTCTGGAAGTTGGCTTCATGTGACGGCTGCCAGTTGTCCCTCTTGGACCTGGAAGACGAACTGTTGACCCTGGCCGGGGAGCTGGAGATCGCCTACTTTGTGGAGGCCTCCCGGAACGCGGTGAGGGGTCCCTACGACCTGTCCCTGGTGGATGGGTCCGTCACCACCCCCCACGATGCCGCCATGATTCAGAAGGTGCGCCGGGCCTCCAAATTTTTGGTGGCCATAGGAACCTGCGCCACTTCCGGCGGCATCCAGGCCCTGAGGAATTTCCGGGACGTGGCCGAATTCAAGGCCGCGGTCTACCCCCGGCCCGAATACCTAAAGGTTCTGGAGAAGTCCACCCCCATAGCCGCCCATGTCCAGGTGGATTATGAACTCCAGGGCTGCCCCATCAACAAGCACCAGCTTCTTTCGGTGATCAGCGCCTATCTCCGGGGTAAGACCCCGGCGGTCCCGGCCTTCAGCGTCTGCCTGGAGTGCAAGCTCCGGGGTAATATCTGTGTGATGGTGGCCCGGGGCCTCCCTTGCCTGGGCCCGGTGACCCACGCGGGCTGCGGGGCCCTGTGTCCCACCTTTCATCGGGGCTGCTATAGCTGCTATGGGCCCAAAGAGACGCCCAACACGGCCTCCTTGAGCGCCTGGCTGGGCCGCCTCGGGGTTACCGAGGAAGGCCTCATGCACGCCTTTCGCACCTTCTATGCCGGGGCCGACCCCTTCCGCCGGGAGAGTGAGGCCCATGAAAAGTAAAATCATCAAGGTGAAATACCTGGCCCGGGTGGAAGGGGAAGGCGGGCTTTACGTCAAGATCAAAGACAGCCGGGTGGCCGAAGTGAAGCTGAAGATTTTTGAGCCGCCCCGCTTCTTTGAGGCCTTCTTAAGGGGCCGGGACTTTAGAGAAGCTCCGGACCTCACCTCCCGCATCTGCGGCATCTGCCCCGTCGCCTATCAGATGAGCGCGGTTCACGCCCTGGAAGACGCCCTAAGGGTGGCGGTGACCGGCCCCCTCCGGGCGCTTCGCCGCCTCATCTACTGCGGGGAATGGATCGAGTCCCACGCCCTCCACGTCTTTATGCTGCACGCCCCTGACTTTCTGGGCTATGCGGATGCCCTGCAGATGGCCAGGGATCACTCGGAGATGGTCAAGCTGGGACTTCAATTAAAAAAGGTGGGGAACGGACTGGTCTCTTTCCTGGGGGGCAGAGAAATCCATCCCATCAACGTGCGGGTGGGCGGCTTTTACCGGGTCCCCGCCAAGGCGGAACTGGCCCCCTGGCGGGAGCGCCTGCAGTGGGCCCGGGAGGACGCCCTGAAGACCGTGCGGTGGGTGTCCGCCTTTCCCTTTCCGGAATTTGCCGGGGATTACGAGTTTGTGGCCCTGCGTCATCCCGGGGAATACCCCTTCAATGAAGGGCGGTTGGTGTCCAACCAGGGGCTTGACATCCCCGTTAAGGACTACGACCGCTTCTTTGTGGAAGAGCAGGTGCCTTATTCCCACGCCCTGCACTCCAGGCTCCGGGAGCGGGGCCCCTATCTGGTGGGTCCCCTGGCCCGGTTCAATCTGAACTATGACCTCCTTACGCCCCTGGCCCGGGAGGCTGCCCAGGGGGCCGGGATCGCCCCGGTCTGCCGCAATCCCTTTCAGAGTATCATCGTGCGCAGCGTGGAGATCCTCCAGGCCCTGGACGAAGCCATCTCCCTGCTGGAGGCCTACGAGGTGCCGGATCAGCCCGCGGTGCCGGTAGCGCCTCGGGCCGGCGTGGGGTTCGGCTGCACCGAAGCCCCCCGGGGTATCCTGTACCACCGGTATCAGCTAAATGATGAGGGGCTCATCCTTGATGCCAAGATCGTCCCGCCCACTTCCCAGAATCAGAAGACCATGGAAAGGGACCTCCATCAATTTGTGGCCCGGCATCTGGAACTGCCCCAGGACCGCCTCACCTGGCAGTGCGAGCAGATGATCCGGAACTATGACCCTTGCATCTCTTGCGCCACCCATTTTTTGAAACTGGAGCTGGTGCGGGGTTGAAGAGATAAAGGCCGGAGCGGCCATGACCGGGGATGCTGGGGAGCTGCCGGGCCGTATCCTAATCATCGGCCTGGGCAATGAATACCGGCAAGATGATGGGGTCGGCCTTTATGTGGCCAGGAAATTGCGGGAAAAAAACCTGCCCCAGGCGTCAATTGTGGAGGCGACGGGTGAGGCCGCGGCGCTGATGGAGTTGTGGCAAAATGCGGCTTCGGTAATCCTGGTGGATGCGGTGCGCTCCGGCGCCGAGCCGGGGAGGGTCTATCGTTTCGATGCGGGGGCGGAGCCCCTCCCGGCCCGGTATTTTTCTGGCTCATCCACACACTCCCTGGGGTTGGCCGAGGCCCTGGAACTGGCCCGGGTGTTGAACCGACTGCCACCCCGTCTCATCGTTTACGGGATCCAGGGAAAAACCTTTGGGGCGGGCCGGGGACTCTCCCCGGAAGTGGAGCAGGCCGGGGAAAAGGTGGTGGCGCAGGTGCTCCGGGATCTGGGAGTGCGTGAATGGAGTTGAGGGGAGGGCTGGGGGCTTACAATCGCCCTCCCCTCAAGCTCCCCTCCCCCTAATACCGCACCCATAACTAGAGGAAGACGATGCCCGATCAAGTATCAGACCTCCAGGCGATCTTTGCGCCCCGGGCCGTGGCGGTCATCGGGGCCTCCAGCCGCCCCGGCAGCGTGGGGCAGGCTGTCTTTGCCAACGTGTTGCAGCACGGCTACAGCGGGGTGGTCTATCCCGTTAACCCCAGGGCTTTAAGCGTCATGAGCGTCAAGGCTTACCCCTCGGTCCTCAACATCCCGGACGAGGTGGATTTGGCCATCGTCATCGTCCCCAGCGGCAGCGTGCCCCAGGTCCTGGAGGAATGCGGCCAAAAGGGGATCAAGGCGGCCGTCGTCATCACCGCGGGGTTCAAGGAGCTGGGGGCCGCGGGCGTGGAGAAGGAGCAGGAAGTGCTGGCCGCGGCCCGGCGGGGCGGCATCCGGCTCCTGGGCCCCAACTGCCTGGGGATCATCAATACCGACCCCGGCGTCTCCTTAAACGGCAGCTTTGCCCGCCTGATGCCGCTTCCCGGGAATATTGCCTTGATCTCGCAGAGCGGCGCGGTGGGCGTGGCCGCCCTGGAATATGCCCAGGGGGAGAAGATCGGCCTCTCCAAGTTCGTCTCCGTGGGGAATAAAACCGACCTCAATGAGAACGATTTCCTGGCCTATCTGAAGGATGACCCCCAGACGGAGGTGATTCTCTTTTACCTGGAAGACCTCACCGATCCCTCACGCTTCTTCCGAGTAGCCCAGGAGATCACGGGAGACCCCGCCAAGAAAAAACCCATCCTGGCCATCAAGTCCGGGAGGACCGCGGCCGGTGCCAGGGCTGCCTCCTCCCACACCGGGGCCCTGGCCGGCTCCGATGCAGCCTATGACGCCCTCTTCGCCCAATGCGGGGTCCTAAGGGTGGAATCCCTGGAGGAGCTGTTCGATTATGCCCTGGCCTTTGCCTGGCAACCCCTGCCCCAAGGAAATCGGGTGGCCATTGTCACCAATGCCGGGGGCCTGGGGATCATGACCACTGACGCCGCGGTGCGCTACGGCCTGGCCATTGCTTCCTTTCAGGATGCGACCACCGAGAAGCTCAAGACCGGGCTGCCCCCATCCGCCAATATCCACAACCCCGTGGATGTCCTGGGGGATGCGGGGGAAGACCGCTACGGACTGGCCCTGGAGAGCGTGCTGGCGGACGAGGGGGTGGACGGCGCCATCGTCATCTCCACCCCCCAGCTCATGACGGACCTGACGGCCATTGCCACCACGGTGGCCCGGGTGGCGGGCCGACATGGAAAGCCCACCCTGATCTGTCAAATGGCCCTGAGGGGTATCGAAGAGCCCCTGGCGGTTCTCAGCCAGGCCCGGGTGCCCCACTACCATTTCCCCGAGGAAGCGGCCCGGAGCCTGGCCGCCATGGCTCGCTATGCCTGGTGGCTGCGCCGTCCCCAATTTGAGGTGAAAACCTTTGCCGACATG
>Ga0315268_10007405_pt1 | contig 11546 bp, 17 predicted proteins | sample C1_top_MG_FD_204535 | JGI IMG/M metagenome (GOLD analysis project Ga0315268, IMG submission 204535) | Sediment microbial communities from Yellowstone Lake, YNP, Wyoming, USA - C1_top | ecosystem: Environmental > Aquatic > Freshwater > Lake > Sediment | place: USA: Wyoming | collected 2017-08-01 | reverse complement strand
GAGCAATGGTTTGGGCAATGCAAAATCCGTCTTCCGGAATCGTGGATTCCGACGAATTGGATTACCGCTTCGTTCTGGATGTCGCCCGCCCTTACCTCGGTGAAATATTCGGCGCTTACACCGATTGGACTCCGCTCCAGGGACGCGGAAAACTCTTCCCGGAAAAAATGGATAAAGAAGACCCTTGGCAGTTTGAGAACTTCAGGGTTTCGTAAAAAATACACAAGCAAAAAACGCCCGTTTGTTTATCGGGCGTTTTTTATCAGAGAGCCAATTGCGACTTAATGCTTTTTTCGAAATTTTCCAGATATTTCAAAGGTATGTTTTTACCTTTGAATTCCTCGAGTTTTTCCAGCGGAACAAGGAAAATTCTTTCCGGCGACTTGGGATTGCCTCCCAGACCGAAAACAACTTTTACCGGAACATCTTCTTTATCGCCGTAGTATTTATAGGAATCATGGCTATAAGCGTTCCATGCTATGCCGGCTATCCCGAATTTATTTATCCAGGGACGGGATCGGAATTTGCACTCGATAGCCACTCTCCTCCCGGTTTTAATATTGCGGACGGTAAGGTCCGGATTTTTATCCGATTCCACTTGCCGGCGTAAACGCTTGGATTTGTCTTTTGTCCAATCCTCGATGACCCATTCATTTTCGGGAAACAGCGATGAGATGAATCTTTCGAAACTGCTTCCTTTTCTGTAGCCGTCGTAATAACGGTAAAAAAACAGCGCAACGCCGGCAATGATTAATAAATCCAGAACTCTCCACTGGTTTCTGGAAAGACTCAGGATTTCCTTAATCGGATTGAAAATTACGGTAACTGCTATAAAAAACGCCGTCCATAACCGTTCTCTCGTTCTGAGACTGATCACAAACAAATATATCGCCGAGATAAAAACGGTAAATCTGGCTACCTGCAGGCTTACCGCGTTGATGCCCAAAGAAAGCGTGGTTAAAAAAACCACTGCAAGTATAGAGAATATTTTTGTCGCCGGAGACATATCGGGTTAAATTCTAAAGTAAAACGCTTTTTTTTCCAAAAATGACTTGGTGCCCTCGGCAGGAATTGAACCTGCATCACCTCCTTCGGAGGGAGATATTCTATCCGTTGAACTACAAGGGCATGACCCTAATATAACCATCGCTCACCATTTTATCAATGTAGTCTTTTCTTTTTAGCGCTTTGATTTTTCTTTCCACGCTTCTGGCTTCCGATAATGAATTGTATTCTTGCTCCAAAACCAGTTTCGGACTTTTCATCCGTGATGTAGTTTGAGTATGTTGATATTTGTGCTGTTTCAAACGTCTTTCTATGTCGATAGTGCTGCCAACATAGAATTTTCCTGATTCATCTTTAAGAATATAAACGTAGGCTTTCATAAGCATCTATCCGCTCCGACGCTTAAAAGGTCGGAGCCCCGACACGAAGTCGTCGGGGTTGAACTACAAGGGCCTGACAACTGCTATATTACTCTAACTTCATATTATTCCGCCAATGCCGCGTAAAACCGCTGTAAAATCGAGGAATTTCGCCTCCCCTTGCATTTTATCCACTTATGTGTTATTCTTGCATCAGCAACTAATAATAAAAAAGACGCTAATAACCGTAGTTAACCCTGAATGGAGGCTTCACCATGAAAAGCATTTCCCGCATTTCCCTGTTGTTCGCAGCACTGGCCCTCGGCTTCGCAAGCTTAACCGCGTCCGCCGAACCCATCATCCAGAAAACCCTCAAGGTGACCTGGCTGAAAACGTCTCAAAGCGTCGTCGCCTGCCAGAAATCCGGCGGCAAGACGCTCGCGTTGGCGGGCGAGGCAGCGTGTTTCGTCAAAACGAATGACGGATGCACGATTGCTTCCACCGAAAACGTCTACGAAAGCCTGCTGGGCGACGCGCTGGCAAGCTGCACCGGAGAAAAGGTCGCCGAGCAATCGACTTCCGAATTCCGTACGGAGCTGGTCAAGAGCTACGACATCATGACGACCGAGGTGACATGGCAGCAAACCGACGACGCGCCGGCGCTCTGTCTGAAAAAAATGTCCTTCGCCCAGAAAGCCAATTTCATGAACACGCGCACCTGGCCGATGGGTTGCACCGACAACGGCACGCCCGGACATCCGGTCATTACCGCGGGCGTCGGCACCTACGGCCGCATCCTTGGCGAGGAATTCCTCCACGCTTTCGGAATGAACCACCCCGAAGACATCGCGGTTGCGAATGTCAAAAGGACCTGGATGTGGTGGGGCTATACGCCGACAGTGTCCGCCTCAAAGTAGCAAGCGTCAAGTATCACCCCCTCTGTGCCGCATTTTGGCACGGAGGGATTTTTTTACACTCCCAGAATAATAACCTCGAGTAACGGATAACGGGAACGCTATCTTAGCGTGAAGTAATATATTTCATAAATAGCGGCTGCCAAAAAAACCAATATCAGCAGATTCGAGAAGAATTTTCTCAAGCCCGAAAGCTTGAGGATTTTTTTACTCACAAGAATTATAAAAACATACTGAAGCGCGAGGAATACTCCCCCAGCCAGGCTAATGATGCTGAGGAAATTGAAAAATCCGGAAAAGAAAATGATTGCCGGCAATAAAAACGGTACCGCGAAACTCAGCCAGCGCGAAAAATGAATGTCTTTTTCAAGCTCGTTTTTTATTTCGAGATTCACGGGGGTGTACGAATTCCACATGGCGAGAATGCCGAGCCAGCCAAGCACCTGCAATTTCCACGAAGGCCACGACAATAAGCTGGAAATGGTATCCGAGGATATCACTGAGGCCGAATTAAGGATTCCGAGTATGAACAGAATATAAACGAACGCAGGCAAAAACGTTCCGACGGCCAGGGCGCGGAGCGGTTTCGATCTTGCGCCGTTTTTTTGCCATTCGAACATCGGTTCGATTGCCATCCACCCGGACAGTGAAAAAAGCACTGCGCCGAAAGGCAGAAAAATGTTATTGAGATTTATTGCCTGGAAGTTGAAAAAATTTCCTCCGTATCCGGTAAAAAATATGAACAATATTATCGATATTATGGAAACGACGCCGAGAAGTTCCGTTTGAACAAGATGGCGGATATTGAAAAACGCGGGCAATGAAGCCAGCAGCCAGAAAATCACTACGGCAGTCTGATTATCGGCCTCCGGAACGGCAATCCGCAAAAATTGTTGGACTATCTCCAGGTGCGCGGTCAGAACGAAAATAAGGCCGCCCAACACCGAAAGGAAAGCCATGTAAAAAGCGCCTCTGCCGAGGTATGTCTCCACAAGACCGAGCAGGTGACTTTTTGCTTTTTCTTTTTCAAGCGACAACCAATAAAGCCTGTGCACGAAAACAATGGCTGAACCGAGAACAACCATATAAAAAATTCCGAGCAGCCACCCGGATTCTTTGAAAATGTACGGCAGTGAGAACATGCCGGCGCCGATGGTAGTTGCCACAAGCAGTTCAACGCTGCCCCAAAAAGATTTAATCTTATTCATCAAAAAGTGGAACAGTAAGAGCTATTCTGCTTCGTAAACATCGTCTCCTTCTCTGACTTTGTCGCCAACTTTAATGCCGACTTCCTGTCCTTTCTTTGCGGCCTCAACCGGCTTGTGCTCGTACTGCATGGATTTTATCTTCTCTTTGAAGTCGGTGGTGGCTCCTTTGAAATGCACTTTCTCGCCTTTCTTGAAAGCTTGTTTGAATTTTATCACGGCAACGCTTATGTCTCCGTAATAATGAGTGACGACTCCGATGGGTTTTAATTTTTTGGCCGTTGCCGTTTTTTTTGCAGCCGGTTTTTTCGCCTTGGCCTTTGTTTTTACTTTGCTCTTTGCCGGACGCGATTTGCGGCTTATCAATTTTTTTACGCGTGAAATAAGTTTGCGCATTTTTATGCTATTTCCTGTTCGTCGTCGACCATCAGCTCCACAACTTTATCCAAAAGTTTGGCGGGGTCGGTGTCGAAAACCGCTTTGCCGTGCCCGCGCCCTGCTTTCTCGAGTATGTCCGGAATCATATCCGTGGTGCCTCCAAGCCCCATTAAAACTCCCTGAGGTTTTCCGTCTTCAAAGGCGTCCGTGAATTCGTTAAGCGTGCCAATGCGTCCGCAAACCGACATAACCGCGTCGGAAGACCTTGTCAGAAGAAGGTTGCGTCCGGAATATCCGAAACCGGTGTAAATTATCAAATCATGGTAGTCGAGGGGCAAACGGTATGTTTTGACATGTTGTATCTTGGAATAAGCTGGAGAAATTCCGATGACGAAACCGCCGGCTTCCTTCGCGCCTTTGGCTGCCCAATAAGGAGCGCCCGTCGTGGCGCCGGTCACCAAAATGAAACCGCGCTGGGCGATAAGCCTGCCAAGCTCCTCAACTTTTTCCATGGCTCCCGGAACGGCAGTGGATGTTTCCGCGGAACCGGAAATACAAATCTTGTACTTCAAATGATAAAGCTTCGGGTCATGATTGTGATTTTTATTGTTGGGCATTTGTTTATTTTATTGATTATGTGAAACTTTGCTAACGATTATAGCACGAATTTCTCTCCCTGTTTCGGCACAACCGCATTGATGGCGAAATTGTCGCGTATTTTGCCTGCCAAAGCCTCGCTTGAAGATTGCTCGCCATGGACCAAAAAAGCTTTTTTGAGCGAATTTCTCATCGGCTTTATCCAGTCCAAAAGCTGATTTTGGTCCGCATGTGCCGAGTATGCATTTATTTCCCTTATCTGGCACCGCACTGAAATTTCTTCTCCGAAAATCTTAACGACTTTTGCCCCTTCAAGGATGCGGCGGCCAAGCGAACCATGCGTTTGATATCCGACAAAAAGTATCATGCTCTTCGGGTCGGGCAAATATCTCGTCTCGTGATGAAGAATTCTTCCGGCGGTGGACATTCCCGAACCGGCCATGATTATTTTCGGCGCCGGCACGTTGTTTATCTCCTTTGACTGTTCGGTCGTCAGAGTAAAGCGAAGACCGGGAAAATTGAAAATGTCTTCTCCTTTTTCCACGGTAAGAATCGTTTTGTTGAAACTGCTTTCGTATTTTTTGTATATGCCGGTCAGTTTTATCGCAAGCGGGCTGTCTATGAAAACCGGCACTTTCGGCACTCTGCCGCTTTCAAAAAGTTCATGGAGATTGAAAAGAAGTTCTTGGGTGCGCTCCATCGCAAAAGCCGGAATCATCAGAACTCCGCCGGCTTTGACCGTGTCTTCTATCGCGTCTTCCATTACTTCTTTTCTCTGGCTGGCCGGTTCGTGCAAGCGGTCGCCGTAAGTGGATTCGATTAAACAGTAATCCGCGGATGCGATTTTTTCGGTCGGCTGGATTATCGGCGCAGGAGTGTTTCCCAGATCTCCCGAGAAAACAATCGTTCTGCCGTCCGCCTCTATATGAATGATGGATGAGCCAAGAATATGTCCTGCGTCGTAAAACTCCACATGAAAGCCGGAGATATCAACCGGCTGGTGGTAATTTATCCCCTGCCAGTTTTTCATCAGCCTTTCAATGTCGGCTATGTCGTAAAGGACGGGTTTCCCTTCGCGTTCGGCTTCCTGGTTCAAAATATGTTCCGAATCTATGAGCATCAACTCGGCGAAATCCTTTGTTGCAGGAGTGGAATAAACCGTTCCTCTGAATCCGTCCTTAAAAAGCTTGGGTAAAAGACCGATGTGGTCTATGTGCGCGTGCGTGACGCATACCGCTTCTATGTCCGCGGGATTGTACGGGAACGGCTCAAAGTTCTGCCGTTCGGCGAAATTGCTTCCCTGCTTCAAGCCGCAGTCGATAAGAATTTTATGCCCGTCCGCTTCCAATAAATAATTGGAGCCCGTTACCGTCCCTGCTGCACCGTAAAAAGTTATTTCCATATTTTAAATTATACCCCCGAATCACTTCTTCCCCAAAATTTTCAGTGCGGCTTTCAGCCGGAGTTCCAAGCCGACAACGGATTTTTCCACTTTCTGCAGCGCGACCTTGGCTTCGTCCCGGCGGTAGCCGAGATTGGTCAAAGTTTCGACGATGTCCGCGTCCGATTCCATTCTTTTAACCGCCTCGTCCGACATTTCGGTTTTAACTTTGGTCTTGAGGTCGATGATTATCCTCTCGGCGGTTTTCCTGCCGATGCCCGAAGCGCGCGTCAGCAAATCGGGCCTGTTTTCCTGGATTGCCGCGGCCAATTCCTTCAATTCCGATATATCAAGAATTGAAAGCGCCGATTTCGGCCCTACTCCCGAAACCGATATCAAAAGCTCGAAAAAGTTGAGTTCGTCCTCGGTCGGAAAGCCGTATAAATCCAGCAAATCTTCGCGAACATGGAGATGCGAAAATAATTTGACCTGACTGCCAACCGGTGGCAAACTAGAGAGCGCTCTTCTGTGAGTTATGAGCTTTATGCCTACGCCGAGAACATCGACAACGGCAAAAGAATCCCGCTTTTCCATAAGTTTTCCGGAGACGCTGTAAATCATGATTTTATTGAGATATTCGGAATTGGGATATTGAGAAATTACCCAATATCTTGCTTACTTAATATCTATATATAATATCCTATTTACGAATATCTTAATATCTGTAAAAAAATGTTTAAATTAATTTCCGATTTTAAACCCAAGGGCGACCAGCCGAACGCGATTGAAAAGCTGGTTGACGGCCTTAACAAAGAACTGAAACATCAGGTGCTTTTGGGCGTCACGGGAAGCGGAAAAACTTTCACCATGGCGAACATTATCGAGAAAATCGGATTGCCGACTCTCATCATCTCGCCGAACAAAACCCTGGCTGCCCAGCTTTATGAAGAATTCAGGGGCTTTTTCCCCGAAAATGCCGTCCACTATTTCGTTTCCTATTACGACTATTATCAGCCCGAGGCATATATGCCCGCGACCGATACATATATATCCAAGGACGCGAGGATAAACAAAGACATCGACAAGCTCCGCCACGCCGCCCTGCAGGCCGTGCTCAACCGGAAAGACACGATTGTCGTTTCATCTGTTTCCTGCATTTATGGCGTCGGCGATCCTGCCGAATACCAGCGAATCAGTTTGGAACTCAAAGTCGGACAGAAAATGAGCATGGCCGATGTCGGACGCCACTTGAACTTTCTCCGCTACGAGCGCGTGGAAAACGAACCGAAATTCGCCGGCCAGTTCAAAATGGATAAAAGCGAAGTGCTCATCACTCTTATAACCGGCGAAAGATTTTTGCTGCGTTTCAAAAATAGAGAAGTTAATTCAATTTTCAGTATTTATAAAAATGAGGAGTTAAAGGAAATAAAAATATTCCCGGCGAAATTCTGGGTCACTCCGCACGACCGGCTCCGCGTTGCGATGTCCAATATCAGAAAGGAACTCGGCGAGCGCGTTGAAGACCTGCAGTCGGCCGGAAAATTTGATGAAGCCGAAAGGCTTGAGAAAAGAGTTTCATTCGACATGGAACGCCTCAAAAAAGACGGTTATGTTAACGGCATCGAAAACTATTCGCGCCATCTCGGCTTCCGCAAAGAAGGAGAGCCGCCGATGACGATTCTTGATTATTTCCCGAAACCGTTCCTGCTCTTTATAGACGAGTCGCACATCGGCGTGCCCCAGCTTCATGGAATGTACCAAGGCGACCGCAACCGCAAACAAACGCTCGTTAATCACGGATTCCGCCTGCCTTCGGCCCTGGACAACCGTCCGCTCCGTTTTGAAGAATTCAAAGAAAAAATAGACAGGACTATTTATGTTTCGGCGACGCCCGGCAATTATGAAATGGGAATCGTTGCCGAATCGGGACAAATTGCCGAACAGATAATTCGTCCGACCGGAGTCATAGACCCCGAAATCATCATCAGGCCTGCACAGACGCAGATAGAAAGTTTGCTCGCCGAAATAAAAAAGAGAACTGCGCGCAACGAAAGAGTTCTGGCGCTGACGCTTACCAAACGGCAGTCAGAAGACCTGACCGAATTCCTTTTGAGCAGGGGAATCAAAGCCCAGTATCTCCACTCGGATATAAAAACACTGGACCGGCCGGGAATACTCCGCCAGCTCCGCAACGGCGATGTGGATGTTCTTGTCGGCATCAACCTTCTGCGCGAGGGTTTGGACATGCCCGAAGTAAGCTTGATCGCAATTTTGAACGCCGATCGCGAAGGGTTCCTGAGGAATCACAGAAGCTTGATGCAGATGGCTGGACGCGCCGCCCGTTCCACCAATGGACAGGTTATTTTCTACGCCGACCAGTTAACCGACTCAATCAGGAAAGCCGTTGGCGAAACCAGCCGCCGCCGCAAAATTCAGGTTGCTTACAACAAGAAATTCGGAATTTCTCCGCAAACGATTATAAAACCGATGACCGTGGCAAGCTTATTGGAAATAGCAGGAATGGAAGAAAGAAGCGAAGATGACGTGGAAGTGTAGATGGGCATCCCAGCATAATTGACTTTTAATGATACATTGGTAAACAGCATTTATCTACTTGACATTGATTTTAAAAGGATTATATTGGACTAAAGTCGATTAAGATTACTTAACAGTCAATTCTAATGGAAGAAAAACAACAAGATACATCGTCAATCGAGCGAAAAATGAATGTGATTATTTCTTTGCTCTTAAAAATAGCCAATAATGGCAATGATTCAACGCTAAAAGAGCAGGTACGTGATTTAGCTTCATTTGGCCTCTCGTCCTCAGAAATCGCAGACATTCTAGGTAAAAAGGTCGGATATATAAGTAAAGAATTATCAGTTCTTAAAAAAGAACCTAAATAACACATGGAAAACAAAGAACTTCTTCAGGCAATCTCGCGACGCCTTGGCGTACTAATCGCACTTCAAATGAAAGCACAATCTGAAAACTTCTCAACTACAGAAGGCGTAGAAATGCTCTCCCGTTTTGGCATGGGAAATATCGAGATTGCCGAGATACTAAACACGTCCCCCAATACCGTAAATGTGATGAAAAGTCGTATCAAAAAAAAGAAATAGAACATGGACAAAATAAAGGATTTTGAAGTCAAAATTGATAGTATCAAAAACGCAGTTGATACTTTAATCTTGATTGAACTTTGCAAGCTTGGCGCTACACGTGACCAGGCCCGTAAAGTTCTTGGTGGTGTAAGCAATGAAACCTATGCGAAGATAAATACATTATTTAATAAACCAAAGAAAAAATAACATGGGAAAGAAAAAAAGTGAAAAATTGGAACCCTTAGAGGAAATCAAGCGCCTGATCATTCTCGGCTTGATTAATAATGGTGTGAAGGCAAAAGATATTGCGGCGGTGCTTGAAGTCGACCCAGCGATTATCAGTCGGCTGATTTCATCTAAAAAACCAAAATAGCCCCGCAATGGAACTACAAGAACTTGTTGCGCGTGCTCGTTTTTTATTTGAAGGAGCTGCAAAACGGCGGCAGGTTTTTGAGTTTGTAAATGGAAAGCGATCTGCAAAGGAAATTGCACGCAAAAGTGGTAAGACCCTCGCAGGGGCTTTAAAGGATTTACAAAAAATGCGTGACATGGAATTAATCGCACCCCGAAAAAATGGTGATGGATCATCCTTTAAGCGCGATAACTCAGTGGTTTATGAAAGATCGCCATTATTGAAACATTTATCAATCTCATATTTTAGAGAGCCAGAAAAGCTTGCTGCAAAAAAGATAAAAGATGGGCCGAAAAGTTATAGGAATAGAGCCATGTCTACAATAACTGTTCCATCCACAGAACAAACTTTGGACATTTGTAGCTCTGGCGAAGATCAGCTCTATGAATTTAAAACTGCTGGGACACAGGCAGAAAAACTCGCAAAAGAGATTTGCGCCTTTGCCAATACAAAGATGGGGGGAATTATCTTTTATGGCGTGGAGGATGATGGTTCCATTGCGGGCGTAGATATGTCGCGGCAGAAATTTGATCAAATGATCCAAAATAGTATTAAGCACAATATAACCCCCACACCGGCAATTAAGCTAGTTGAACAAAACGTTCTTGGCTACAAAATCATTTTGATTATAATCCCTGCCTGGAATAGAAAAGATGTTCACCACTTTCAGGACGCGGTTTATATTCGTCGTGGCACAAACGTTTTTAAAACCAAGAGTGATGAGACGCGCAAGTTACACAATGGCGAGTATGTGATTTAATTAAAAGGATGTCAGGATATTAACTAAATCATTCATAAATCTTGCAAATCCCCCATATCCTGCTATACTAATTTCACTTTAATATGCCTATCACAAAAAGCGCTAAAAAAGCCCGCAGGCAGAGCGCCCGCAGGAAAGTCCAGAATACAAAGAGAAAAGACGCCTACAAAGGCGCCATCAAAACCTATAAGAAGCAGGTTGCTTCCAAGGATTTGAAAGATGTCCAGGCCAAACTCTCCGCCGCCTACAAAGCTTTGGACAAAGCAGCCAAAACCGGAGCAATCAAAAGGAACAAGGCAGCCCGCCTTAAATCCCGCCTCGCCAAGAAATTAGGAGGTAAATAGAGATTCAGATATTAGGCAATTAAAAACAGCACTATGATGTATCATAGTGCTGTTTTGTTTTATCCCTCTCCTAAATCAACTATCTTTCGATACCGAACTTAGGTGAGGGGCGCGATAGAGTTGAAACTGCTATGCGCCCGGGTTTAACTGAAAACATCGACCATGTATCCGACGACATTGGGAGGAAAGGTGAGCCTCACAATTTCCCGGAGAACCTCGAGAATGAGTTCGGGACGAGGCTGGTTGTGAAGGCCAATCAACAGCTCTTTATGAAGCGACTGGCCGGGGTCGAGGAGGAAAAGTCCCACGACCACCGCTATCCGCTCGTGATTGGTCTGCGGAAAACGCCCAAGCATTTTTACAGCTTTCTCGCGCGTTTCCACCGCCAATGTCTTGAAACGCGTAAGAACCCTCAGGACGAATTCCTTTTCGCCCTCGGTGAGACGATAAAAAACCGTGGTTTTTTTGAATGCTTCCACCAGCTCGGGAGTGAAGCCGCTCGCGTTCATGGCTTCTCCTCTTCCTCTTTCGTCCGATTGCGGTAGTTTAAAGCGAATGCCAGTACCGCCCAGACGAAAAGAACGAGTAGATATAGCAGCGAAATCGCGGCTGCCATTCCGGATATCGGATTGGAAGTGAAAATCGCGACGACTGCCGAGAGCGCCGCGATGGCGACGACTACAAAAACAGGATCCGGGGCTTTCAACAGCCAGCCGGTGATTTTTGTTCCAAGCTCCATGTTGTACCTCCGCCAAGTATGTTGCGTTAAGAAGAACCAATCTGATCCTTCCATTAATTCAAAATGCGGATTGCAGATTACAATATTAAAGCTGTTTTGTCAAACAAAGTTTCCCTCGCCTAAATCAACTATCTTTCGATACCGAACTTAGGTGAGGGGCGGCAACAGTGTAAACTGCTGCGCGCCCGATGTTATGCCGCGATTATTTGCGGCGGTTTTTGCGGCGGCCGTCGGCGGGAATATTGCTTCATCCCCCCGGCGCAACTCTTTAGCGCCGGCATCCAGGAAGTCGCGGAGATTGGGCATACCGTTCTCCATCGTAATGCATGTAGCGGCGGCTGCATGGAC
>Ga0315268_10007404_pt1 | contig 11546 bp, 10 predicted proteins | sample C1_top_MG_FD_204535 | JGI IMG/M metagenome (GOLD analysis project Ga0315268, IMG submission 204535) | Sediment microbial communities from Yellowstone Lake, YNP, Wyoming, USA - C1_top | ecosystem: Environmental > Aquatic > Freshwater > Lake > Sediment | place: USA: Wyoming | collected 2017-08-01 | reverse complement strand
CAGGATTTTCCACTCAGAACTCAGGACTCAAATTTAACCGATAATAAACAAAGGTTCGCCGTATTCGACCGGCTGGCCGTTTTCCACCATGATCGTCTTGATCACGCCGCTCTGGTCCGCCTCGATTTCATTCAGCAGTTTCATTGCCTCGATAATACATATCGTATCGCCCGCATTCACCGATTGGCCGACCTCGACAAAGTTCTTCGCCCCTGGCGCGGAGGCACGGTAAAACGTGCCCACCATGGGGGATTTCACGATGTGTCCCTCGGGCTGCGCCGCTTCGGCGGCAGGCGCCGTCTCGGCCGCCAGCGGGGCGGGTGCAGGTGCGGAACCAGGCATGAAGCCATGCATCGGCTGCTGGGAATACATCATCGGCTGTGGCTGCATCTGGCCGTAGCGGCTGATGCGCACCGTTTCCTCGCCTTCGCTAATTTCCAGCTCGGCAATCCCTGATTCGCTGACCAGATCGATCAGCTTTTTTACTTTTCGCAAATCCATGTTTAGTCCTTGGTTTGATATTGCAGGGAGAATTCCAGAGCCAGTTCATACCCTTTCGCTCCCAGACCGCTGATGACGCCTACGGCCAGATCGGAAAAATAGGAATGGTGGCGGAACGGCTCACGCGCAAACACATTGGAAAGATGAACTTCTACAAAGGGAACAGCCACGGCCGCAAGCGCGTCGCGCAGCGCAACGCTGGTGTGGGTGTAGGCCGCGGGGTTGATCACGATGAAATCCACGGCTTCCGGCCTGGCCCGCTGCACCCGGTCGATCAAGCCGGCTTCGCTGTTGCTCTGGAAGGTCTCCAGTGCCGCACCGGCATCCCGTGCCATGTGCAGCAGGCGCTCATTGATTTGTTCCAGGGTGGCATGGCCGTATTTATCCGGTTCGCGCATACCCAGCAAATTCAGATTGGGGCCGTGGATAACGAGAATTTTTCTGGTATTGGCGGTACCTGTCTTGCGTCCGCCCGTTCCCTGATTTTTCGTTTTCATGGCGGCAAGTTTGCCGCAAAATGGGGGATCTTGTCCAGTTCTTCACCGAATTTGCCCGATGGATATCCCACCTTTTTCATCGGCTAGAGTAGTGGCGCCACGATTTTTTCCAGACGCTCCGAACTCACTCCGCCCAATTCGCTGGCGACAATTTTTCCATTGCGGTCGATCACTACGGTGAACGGCAGTCCGCCCAGGCGATTGCCGACTTTACGCGCCAGGTCGACGCCCTCCATCTCTCCCAGCAATACCGGGTAATTGATGCCTATTTCGTCGGCAAAAGCCTGCGCATTGATCTTCTCGTCCAGCGCCAGACCGACGAATACCAGACCGCGTTCGCGATACCGATTCTGCAATTCGATGAAACCCGGGATCTCCGCGCGGCACGGCGGACACCAGGGAGCCCAGAAATTCAGCACCAGCACCTTGCCGCGCCATTGCTTGAGGGGTTGCAGCTTGTCGTCGAGATCCTTGAAGCTGGCGGCAAAGACCGGCTCCGAAGAAATATCCTGCACTGCGGACGCATCGCCTCCGGCATTTTTTTGCTGGTGCGAAACGGCGAAATAGGCCGCGCCCAGCACCACAACGATGCCCGCAGCCACTGCAAATAACTTGGTTTTTGACATGAAAAATGAATCCCGAAATAGACTTTTAGTGGATTATAGCATCGAGCGAAGCGAGGAATGTTTCCGGCGGCTGGTAGCCCACCACCCGTGCATCGCTCAGTTCCTTGCCGCTCTTGTCGAAGAAAATGATGCCAGGCGGCCCGAACAGGCCGAATTTCTTGAGCAGCGCCTTGTCGTCCTCGCTGTTGGCCGTGACATCGGCCTGGAGCAATACCGCACCGCTCAGCTTCGCCTTTACCTTGGCGTCATCGAAGGTAAAACGCTCGAATTCCTTGCAGGAAACACACCAGTCAGCGTAAAAATCCAGCATCACGATCTTGCCCTGGGCCTGTTTCACACGGCTTTCCAGTTCCGCCACGCTTTTCACCCGCTCGAATTGCAATGGCGCCGTGCCCGCCGCCCTGGCTTCGGCAGGCAGGGAACGCAGCCCTGACAGCGGCTGCAGGATGTCGCGGTTACCGGCAAGCGCCCCGATCAACAGCGATATGCCGGCAATCAGCACGATTACCCCCACCCCTTTCCAGAATTTGGCAAAACCGCTGGTCGGGTGAGGCAGGGGGTCGATCGCGCGCAGATACATGGCGGAAACGATCAGCAGTCCCGCCCACAGCAGCATGTGCACTGCCTGTGAAATCACCGGCGAAACCAGCCAGATCGCCATGCCCAGCAACAACACGCCGAAAAAGCTCTTCACGGCTTCCATCCAGGCCCCTGCCCTGGGCAGCAAGGCCCCGGCCGAAACTCCTACCAGCAAGAGCGGCGCACCCATGCCCAGCGCCAGGGAGAACAGCGCCGAGCCGCCCAGCACCATGTCGTGAGTCTGGCTGATGTAGAGCAAGGCGCCTGCCAGCGGCGCCGCCACGCAGGGGCCGACGATCACCGCCGAGAGCGCGCCCATGGCGAACACCCCGGCCGTGCTGCCGCCCTTGACGCGGTTGCTGGCCTCGGTAAAGCGGCTCTGGATGAAACTGGGCATCTGCAATTCGTAGAAACCGAACATCGAGAATGCAAGGGCGACGAAAACCAGGGCAAATCCGCCCAGCACCCAGGGATTCTGCAGGGCGGAGGAAAGCAGGGTGCCGGACATGCCCGCCGCCACGCCGGCAGCGGCATAGGTGAGCGCCATGCCGAGCACATAGGCAAGCGACAGGCCCAAAGCGCGGGATTTTGTCAGCGCATGCCCTTGCCCGACAATGATGCCGGAAAGGATGGGGATCATGGGAAACACGCAAGGCGTGAGCGCCAGCAGCAGACCGAAGCCGAAGAAGCTCACCATGATCAGCCAGAAGTTGCCGCCCTTGAACAAGGCGCCGATGCGCGAGGAATCGCTGCCCTGTGCCTCCGCGGACTTTTGGGTTGCGGCCATGTCAGTGGCCGGCGCCACAACAGAAGACGCCGCAAGCGGCGCAGAGGCAGGCTGCATCTCAGCCGGTGCGACGCCAGCCGCGGGCAATGTCAGTGCCATGGCCTTCTGCACCGGCGGATAGCACACCCCCTTTTCGCTGCAACCCTGATAAGAGGCAAAGAGATTGACTGGCTGCTTGCCGTTGTCTTCACGTCTCAGCTTGATGATCGCCTGGAACGATTTGTGGTAAACCTCGGTCTTGCCGAAAGTGGGGTCGCTCTTGGTGTCGCCTTGGGGCAGGATCACTGCGGCAATGTCGGTGCCGCGGCTGTCTTTCAGCGAAAACCTGATTTTGTCGCGGTACAAATAATAGTTTTCGGCTATCGTGAAACTGGCCAGCAGCGTCTTCTCGTCATTGGCCTTGACCGTCAGCTTGAATGCCTGGTCTGGCGGCAGGAACTCGTCCTTGCCGCCCCCCAGGAGTTTCAAAAGGGATGGTTTTTCACCGCCTCCCGACTGAATCTGTGGTGGAAGATCGAGCTTGGCCACCTGCGTTTGCGGCGGATAGCACACGCCCGCATCCGCGCACCCCTGCGACGTCGCCTTCAGGGTAATCTGGTTCGCACCGCCGCGGGTGTAGGGCAGCCGGATCACCAAATCATGGTGGTAAGTTTCCACCTTGCCGAAATACTCGTCCTGCTTGATTTTTCCGGCGGGAAACTGCGCTGTTCCGAGAACGACGTCGGCAGGCTCCGCCTTGAATTTGATTTTATCCCGGTACAGATAATAACCCTCGGCGATCTGGTAGTGCACCTCCAGGGTCTGATCGTCCACCACCCGGGCGGAGAATTTGAAAGCCTGCTCCGGCTCGAGCAGTTCGCCCTCGCCAGCCTGGGCAGTCCAGGAAAACAACAGAAAAAGAGCCAGCAATAAATTACGCATTTTCAACCTTATTCTAATCAAAACCAGCGCCTTTCTCGTTTGCCTCCTCTCCCGCTCGCGGGAGAGGATTGAGGAGAGGGCCTTCCCCTTGGGCTGGGGGAAGGGAAATCGTTTCAGCCGCCAGCCACTCGAGATAAGCGGGCAGAACGGCCGCCAGTGGGACTGCGATAATTTCAGGAAGTTCATAAGGGTGACATTGCCGTATGGCTTTTTCAAGCTTGCCGTAATGCGCCCCCAGTGTTTTAATCAACAGGGGAACTTCCTGCGTTGTTTCGATTCTACCTTGCCAGCGGTAAACCGACTCGCACGGCGCGAGAATATTTACGCAGGCCGCCAGCCGGTCTTCCACCAGTTTTTCAGCCAACCGCCGGGCGGCATCCCGGTCCGGCAAGGTTGTTATCACCAGCACCGCATCCATTCGAGGCTCCCCATGCGTGGTTTTTTTGTCCTGTCCATTCTACTCGGTTTCCCGGCGTTGGAAATTTTTGCCACCTTCCGCGTCGCGCAAATGATCGGCTGGTGGCTGCTGCCCTGGCTTATCGCCAGCGCGGTTGTTGGCGGATGGCTGATCCGGGAGGCGGGCGTGATGGTCCCGGTCAAGCTGTTCGCTGCGCTCAATGCCGGGCATAGCCTGAACCTCGCTCTGCTCGACAGTTTCCGCACCGTTTTTGCCGGCCTGCTGCTGATATTTCCCGGCGTCGTCAGCGATTTTCTCGCCCTGCTCCTGCTCTTGCTGCCGCGGCCCAAGATACCACCGCAGGCCACTTCCAAGGAGGACGGCATTATCGAAGGTGAATGGACGCGGGTGAACGAGCGAGACAGGTTGCCCTGAGGGCTCGTCAGCCAGGGCAGCTTTCCTCGCCTGCTACATCGCGGCTGCTGATATGGCCGAGGCGTTGTGGTAACATCTTTTCCTGCTCAGGCGTAGGGCGTCAATAAGCGAAGCGCATTGCGCCGTATGTTTCGTAGCAATCCGGTGCAATGCGCTTCGCTTATTGCACCCTACATAACTGCCGTGACCCACACGAAAGCCGGGTGAAGCAATATTAAGCTCTAAACCAGAGAAAACGCGCATGTCACATAAATTAACACTCATACCGGGCAATCATATGCTTTCCGCCGAAGACGGGGAGTCGATACTGGATGCAGCCCTGCGCCATGGCTACACACTTCCTTACGGTTGCCGCAATGGTGCCTGCGGGGCCTGCAAAGGCAAGATCGTGGAAGGCTCGGTCGATTATGGCGATTATCAGGAAAGTGCGCTGAAGGAGGCCGAAAAGCTTGCCGGCATGGCGCTGTTCTGCTGCGCCAGGCCGGAAACGGATGTCGTTGTCGAGGTGCGCGAAGTTGCCGGGATCAAGGATATCCCCGTCAAGACCATGCCGTGCCGGGTGGAAAAAATCGAGAAGGTGGCGGAAGATGTCGCCGTGCTTTATCTGAAGCTGCCCGCCAATGAGCGGCTGCAATTCCTCGCTGGTCAATATGTCGACATCCTGCTCAAGGATGGGGCGCGCAGGGCCTATTCCCTGGCCAATGCCCCTCACGACGACAGCTATTTGCAACTGCACGTTCGCCGCGTGATGAACGGCAGTTTCAGCGAGATGGTATTCACGCAATTGAAGGAAAAGGCGATTCTGCGCTTCGAAGGCCCGCTGGGGAGCTTTTTCCTGCGCGAGGAGAGCGACAAACCCATCCTCCTGCTCGCCAGCGGCACCGGGTTCGCGCCGGTCAAGGCCATGCTGGAGCACGCCTTCCATCATAACATCAAGCGCCCGGTTACGCTCTATTGGGGTGCCCACAACCTGGCGCATCTGTATATGCTGGATCTGCCGAAGAAATGGGAGCAGGAGCACGCCCATTTCAAGTTCGTGCCCGTACTGTCCGATCCCAAACCGGAAGACTGCTGGCAGGGCAGAACTGGCTTCCTGCACCAGGCCGTGCTGGAAGACATCGCCGATCTAAGCGGCTATCAGGTGTACGCCTGCGGTGCCCCGCTGATGGTGGAGGCGGCACACCAGGCACTTACCGAGCAAGGCAAGCTGCCGCCCGAAGAGTTTTATTCCGACGCGTTTACTTTCAGCAGCAAGCCCAAAACTTGATTCGACAAGTGCTAGTATCAGAACCCAATGGCACTTACTTAAGCGGTTCCATACTCGATGTAGGGTGGGTTAGGCACGCAGTTTGTGCCGTAACCCACCAGATGTGCCGCCAGGCAGTCATAAAAAAATGAGTTGTGTTGCTACGCAACGCTTGGTGGGTTACGCGAAAAACGCTAACCCACCCTACATTTTGCTTAAGTTAGTGCCATTGGTATCAGAACCCATTAATTACGAAACATACGTCGCAGATGTGTAGGTTGGGTTAGGTGCGGTTTTTTGCGCCGTAACCCAACAAACCCAATCATCCTTCTAAACGCAGGTGTTGGTGTGTGCTGCCCATCCGTCAGTGTCGCCTAGAGGCGCCTACTTTTGGTGAAGATTGGGTTTATGAAACATTCGGGCTAGGTTCAATGCGCCTCAAAGAATGAGCGTATCCCGGCCTGGGGCACGGCAATCGGTGACATCGCCGATTTTCTGTTTGCCCTCTTCCCCTTCCCTCCTCGCCTGTTCCGTCTCCCTCGTCGACCCCACCACGGTGTCGAAATATTTTACAGTCGACAGCCAGCAAATCCTCCCCACCTTGGTCAAAATCCGCCTGTCCCTGTTCGACCGGCTAGTCTCCTACGGTTCGCTGCTTGCCATCAACCTAGAAAAAGTTGGTCCACGAAAACCAAAAGTAGGCGCCTCTAGGCGACACAAAAAGCACGAAATGGGGTAAGCAGGGATTGGCGAAAGCTCGCAAAACATTCAAAGAGATAACAAGCTGTAGATCATCATCCCAAGGGCGAATAACTTAATCGATTCAACATATTGAATTATTTTGTATCTTTCGTGTATTACGTGGGTAAATCGCCGTTATTAGGCATCAATATGCCCACTGCCTTGGGCGCGTATTTCGCCATTGCCTTGCGCCTGGATTCCGATGGAAATCTGGCTGCCCGAAGGCGAACGAATATTGTGGGGATGGCAGCGGGGTTCCTGAGAAGCTCGAAGTACCCATATTCAAGTGTCGGAAATTTTTACGGTCTCGTCCTGAATATTTCCAGACGAGTTGCCGGCCGCTGCGCAACAAACATTTAACGCCATGTAATTAAATGGAATTAATGCCCATCGTTGTCTGTTGGCATGGAGCATGCTTAATAATGATCGGCAAGGGCGTGCGATGGTGGTTTGAGAGATGCAGCGATCGTATCCGACCCTATTTATTAACTTCATTTGGAGGACATCATGAAAAAATCCCCTATAGTCCTGGCCATCTCCCTGATGGCCTCTGGTTCCGTCTTCGCGAATACGTTCGTGAATGGCGGTTTCGAAACCGGCGACCTCAGCGGTTGGACCGGCGGTGGCGGCTCGTGGTATGGTAGCCCGCCTGCCCCCGTCCCTGCCGCGACCTACAATGGCGGCACGCCGAATAACACCATCATGACCGCCGGCACCGACCCCTATACAGGTTTGTCCACGGTCTACAGCGGCAACTACTCCGCGCGTTTGAACGACAACTATAACAACTACTCGGTTTCCACCCTACGCCAGACCGTTACCGGCTACACGGCCCCCGCCATCTACTTCGCGTGGAATGCCGTGCTTCTGGGCTCCCATGGCCTGACCAATTCCGACTACTTCTCCCTGACACTGACCGATGACACAAAAGGTACTACCTTGGTCGACCGGGCTTACAGCTCCGCAGGTCCCATTGGAGCAGGCACGACGGGCGTCACGTGGACCGATTATGGCGGGGTGCACAGTGCCGGGTGGGTAGTCGAGAACATTGACACCTCGGCTTTGGCTAATGATACCTTCACCCTGACAATGCTGGCCTCCGACTGCCCCTATGGCGGCCATTGGGGTTACGCGTATCTGGACGGTTTCGGAGCGGCGCCTCCGAAGCCTGGTGCGGTGCCCGAGCCCGCCACCCTGGCCCTGCTGGGTCTCGGTCTGCTCGGTCTGGGCGCTGCCCGCCGCCGCAAGGCCGCGTAACGCGAACCTTCGGCAGTCAGGCAAAACGGCGATCGTGGGTCGCCGTTTTTTTTAGCATACAATCGTCACCTGCGCTCAACAGTAGAGACCATGGCGAAGAAGAATATCCTGACTCAGGGCAAAAAAATTCAGGCCGAGCGGCTGGCGCTCGACAACCGCTGGGAGGAGGCCCAGGCGCTGTATGCAAGCGTCTGCAAGGCCGACCCGACGGATGCAGAGGCATGGGTCAAGCTGGGCGCAACCCGGTTTCGCCTCGGTCGATACGACGAAGCCGAATCATGCGCGCGCCGGGCGCTGCTGCTCGCGCCGAACCTGGCCTTTGCCCGGCAGACCCTGGCCACGGTTCTGCAGCACCAGGGAAAGCTGGACGAGGCCTCCAACATATTGCAAGGCTCCCTGGCGCAACGGCCCAATTCCCCGGAGGTGCTCGTCGGTTTGGCACGCCTGCGGGAGATGCAGGGACGCGTGAAGGAGGCATTTGACCTCTACCACCTAGCCCTGGACTTGCAGCCTGACTCCCCGTACGTGCTGGCCAAGCGGGGGGAGCTGCTGGAAAAGGAAGGTCGTCTGCTGGAGGCCGAAGAAACCATTGCGCGCGGCGTGGCTCAGATGCCCGGCAGCCCGATTCTCAATCTGGCCGCGGCTCGGCTGGACCGGCGGATGGGCCGTCATGCCGAGGCCGCGGCCCGGCTCGAGACGGTGCTTGGCCAACCCATGCCCCAGGATCTCGGTATGGAGATTCACCTTCTACTCGGGCAGCTTCATGACCGCCTGGGCAATACGAACAAGGTTTTGCCACATCTGCTCGAGGGCAAACGCCGCATGGCCTTGACCACAGATCCAGATGGGAGCGGCCGCGCCCGGTTCCTGGTCAGGTGCGATACCGCTCGCGCCTGGGTGACCGATCGCTTGGTGGCTTCCTCCCAGGCAGAGCCGTCATCACACGATGAAACACCGGTTTTCCTGATCGGTTTCCCGCGCTCCGGCACCACCCTGCTGGAACAGGTTCTGGATAGCCACCCACGCTTGCAGACTCTGGATGAAAAACCCATGGCCGAAGTGATGGAACGGACTTTCCTCGAAATGACCGGAAGCGGGTCCGATGCGCTGGCGGATCTGGACCAAGAGCAGATCGCCACCCTGCGACAGGCATATTTCGATGAAGCCGCCCGCCATGTGGTGCGTCAACCGGGCACCCTGCTGGTAGACAAGATGCCGCTCAACATCGTGCGCGTACCGCTACTCTGGCGGGTCTTTCCCGAGGCGCGATTCATTCTGGCCATACGCCATCCCTGTGACGTGACATTGAGTTGCCTGATGCAGAGCTTCGGCATCAACGACGCCATGGCTGGGTTCGTCTCTCTTGAGAATGTCGCTGAAATTTACACCCGTGTCATGGGCGCGTGGCATGAATATGCAGAACGCCTGCCGCTGCGCTGGCAGCGCATCCGTTACGAGGACTTAATCACAAATTTCGAATCGGAAACGCGCACTCTACTGGGGTTCCTCGGGGTAGGCTGGAGCGACACGGTGCTGGAGCACACCCAGCATGCGCAGCGGCGCTGCATCATCAACACCCCCAGCTACCATCAAGTCACCCAGCCCATTTACCAGCACGCCAAGTACCGCTGGAAACGCTACGAGAAGGAGTTCGCGTCTGTGATTGAGGTTTTGCAGCCCTTCATCGAGCAGTTCGGTTATTCCGAGTGATGTTCAGGTGCTGCATTTTGTCGACGCAATATCCGAACGGCTCGAAGCGTGTTGAATCGAGCATCGCCGCTGGATTTCCGACACGATTTCAATACCCAGCGCTATAGGCATTGGCCGCAAAGCACAAAGCAGCGGGAGTCAGTTCTTAACGCTGACCCCCGCTGCTCTGCGCATTGATGCTAAAAAACGGCGATTTATCCACGAAAGACACTAACCCGAATTTTTCATAAAAAAGGGTGAATCTCGTTTAACCAATTGATATAATTGGAGTTACGCCAATAACGCTTCGTACGAAGCCTAAACGAGACCACCCATGAGTGATTCTATCCCAAGTCAGCTTCGCTTTCCTGCCATTGCCGGATTTTCTGTCCGCGCCGACTTTGACGGCGGTGCGATGTCCTCCGATTTCGGCGCTCTGCTGCTGCGTGGCGCCGATCAACAGATCGGCCTGATTTCCCGTCTGGTCAGCGCGATTTACGATAAGCGGCACCCGTCTTACATCGAGCACTCCATGACCGACCTGCTCAGTCAGCGGATCTTCCAGACGGCCTGCGGCTATTTCGACGGCAACGACGCCAATAGTCTGCGGTGCGATCCGATGTTCAAACTCGCCGTCGGCCGCGCCCCGCTGTCCGAGGGATCCGATCTGGCTTCCGGCCCCACCTTCTCCCGTCTGGAGAACAGTCTTTCCCGGAAGGATATCTACCGCTTGGCCAAAGGCTTCGTCGAAGCCTTCATCGCCAGCTACGCCACGGCCCCAAGTCTCATCGTGCTGGACATGGATCATTCCGAGGACGCCACCCACGGCCAGCAGGAACTGGCTTTCTACAACCACCACTACGGCAGCTATTGCTACCTGCCGCTGTTCATCTTCGAGGGCATCTCCGGCAAACTGGTGACCGCTGTACTGCGCCCCGGCAAGCGCCCGACCGGCAAAGAGAACGCCGCGATCATGAAACGGGTGTTGCGCCTGATCCGCCGTGCCTTTCCCGACACCCATATCGTGCTGCGGGGCGACGGTCATTTCTCCAATCCCGAACTGATGGCGCTCGCCGACGCCGATCCGCTTCTGGATTTCATCTTCGGACTGGCTGGCAACAAGGTGCTCTCGCCCAAGGGCAAGCCCTTGCTGGACCAAGCCCGTGCCTTGCACCAAGCGCGGTGTGCGAATGCTCGGCGGTGCGGAGAAGCCGAGCCTTTCGCCACGCGGCTGTACGAGGATGTCGAGTATCAGGCCCGTTCCTGGCCAGAAGCCTACCGGGTGGTGCTGAAGGCGGAGGTGATGGCGTTGGGCGATAACCCGCGTTTTGTGGTGACTTCGCTGGTCGATCCGACGCCGGAACTGCTCTACCGGGACTTGTATTGCGCCCGGGGACAGGACGAGAATTTCATCAAGGCGGTGAAGAACGATCTGGCCTCCGACCGCACCTCGGATCACGGCTTCCTGGCCAACCATCTGCGCCTGTTTTACTCGTGCGCGGCCTATGTGCTGATTCACGGTCTGCGCGACAATACCCTGGCCCACACGGAACTGGCCAAAGCGCAACCGATGTCGATCATCCTGAAACTGTTCAAGCTGGCGGTGCGGGTGATTCAGTACAAGGATCGTATCAAGCTGTCCTTGCCCAGTTCTTGCCCGGTGAAGGGCTTGCTGGCTCGTATGGCCGAAATTCTGTACCTCGTGCCGCGACCTCCCGCTCCGGCCTGAACTGCCCCTTGCCTCGCAAACCCTGATCCGTCCGAACGGAGGGGGTGGCTCGCCCGAAGCCGGCTTCAGCTGCGCCCGCGCAGTGAATTACGCCGCCACGACGACAAAAATCGAGGTGTTGGCGTCTGCCTTCAAGCAAAA
>Ga0315268_10007403_pt1 | contig 11547 bp, 10 predicted proteins | sample C1_top_MG_FD_204535 | JGI IMG/M metagenome (GOLD analysis project Ga0315268, IMG submission 204535) | Sediment microbial communities from Yellowstone Lake, YNP, Wyoming, USA - C1_top | ecosystem: Environmental > Aquatic > Freshwater > Lake > Sediment | place: USA: Wyoming | collected 2017-08-01 | reverse complement strand
TTATTACAAAGTCACTCCGCCCTTTTTGGGCACGCCCAATCCCGACGCTCAAGTCACCACCAACGTATATGCCGGTACCAGCAGTACCCCGGTCGGCCGATACACCGGCGCCAATGGTTTAACTTACGGAGGCGTAGATCATTATGGTCCGGGTGGAATACAATGGAAAGTGGCCTGCCCCTCCATGGAAATCGTGACCCGCGTTGCCACCGTGGACGCCCCCAACGTTTATTTGAGCGGCGGCGGCGACATCCACGACGCCGTTCCCGGAGCGATCATCACCCACCAAATAACCTACCGCAACACCGGCAACTGCTCGGCTGAAAATGTGGTCGTTTCCATGCAGGTTATCGGCAAATTAGCCCACATAAATAAGACGGGATCCACCGACCATGTCGTTCTTACCATGCCCACGACTAATCCCGGCGGCGACTGGTCAATTTATTATAATGTTTCAGAAGCCGGCACTCCCAACTTCACCTACGGGAACCACGACGGCTGGACCTTGATCGGGACTTTGGATGCTATCGCGTCTAACTATTTCCCCAGCGGCAATTCCACCTTTACCTGCGTTCCCGGCGCTTCGGCCGAGGCCCGCGCCAATTATATCAAGCTGGAAAAGCAGTACGTGGATGACCTCGAAGACGATAAAAACATTTACCTTGGTTTCTCTATCCGCTGATTAATGGGTCGAAAATTAAGATTGGCCTCGTCTTTTTTTATCTTCTGCCTTTTTTTAAACAGCTCCGTCTGGGGAATCGGCACCCGCGCCGGCACCGAGATTGAGATCGGCAGTGCCGAGGTCTACCACGACAACCGCACGGACTATTCCAATCTGCTCTCCCTCTCGGTTTCTCAGGATTACGGCTTGGATCTTGAAACTCCCTCCCCTTCCGGCACGGTTGATCCCGGCGCCTCCTTTTACTCCCCCCATATCTTAACCAATGTGGGAAACGGCTCAGAGATCTATTCCCTGGAGTTAAGCGGCACCACTGATCAATGGAGCTCCACCCTGACAAAAGATGACAATTTAAACGGCCAGCGCGAGGCGGATGAAAATTCTCCTGCCGACACTGATCTTCCTTTAGCTGAAGACGCTACTTACAATTTTTTCGTGGTGCTCACCGCGCCCGCCTATCCCCCCCAGGTTATCACCGGTTATACCACGCTTCTCTCTACCGGGAAAATAACTGATGGGAGCGCTTATGTCGGGGCTAACGGATCAACCTACGGCGGGCCGGATAATATGCAATCCAAGGTCTCCGCCAAATTGTCTCATGTTGATACCACGCCTCCCGCCATCTCGAACCTGATCATAAATAATCGAAAACGGTTCCCCGAAGACATCATCTCCAGCCGGCCCAAAATCAAATGCAATATCTTAGACGACCAGCCCAATAATGTGGGGAAAATCGAGGTTTCGTTTAACGATTCCCTCCTCTATGAAGGGACCTCCTCCGACTGGAAAGGGGCTTATAATGAAGTAAGCGGCGATTTTGCCCTCAGCGACTTGAATTTGCTTCCCGCCACCTATACCTTAAAAATAAAGGCCTTTGATAAAACCGGGAACGAAGCCCAGGAGACCCTAACCCCGCTTTATGTGAGAGATGATATCGCTATTGTTACTGCCCCCTTAAACTATCCTAATCCCTTTAAGCCCCTGAAAGGAGAGACCACCTCCCTGGCCTATGTCCTGAGCAAAGATGTGGATGTCATCCTCTATATTTATAATATCAAGGCCTCGGCCGTCTGCAGGAGAAATTATAAGGCGTTTGAAGAAGGAGGGATGGCGGGTTATAATGAGCTGGTCTGGGACGGCAGATCCGATTTTAATGAGATCCAAGGCAATGGCATTTATATCTTCAAAATTGTTCATAATCAAAAAGTTCTGGGGACTGGAAAGATCACTATTCTGGATTAAAAAATGGAACCTGCGGCTGAAAGCCGCGGTTCCATTAAACCCTAGGAACCGCCCCGCCTTGGCGGGGCAGGTTCCGAGGATCTTAATTTATCTTCTTTTCCTATCCATTACTTGTTCTCCTGCCTCTGCCCAGATCAAGGCCACCATTGACCCTTCGGAATTGGCCGCCGGGGCCCGCCCGCTGGGATTGGGCCGCGCCTACGTGGGAATGGCGGATGACGCCTACTCCCTGTTCCAGAATCCTGCCGGGCTGGCCGGCACCAAAAGCTGGCAGGCCGCCAGCCTGTATTCCAAGCTGATCGAGGAAGTGGATTACAATTTGTTCGGTTTCACCTACCCTTTAAGCCGGGAATGCCTGGGACTGGGTTATGTCAAGGCCGCGGTGGGCGGGAGCTTGCTTTCCCGGCGCGACCCGGTCACTGACCGCATTGTCCCCATCGGCGGGGCCATCGGCTATGTAAGCTCGGTCACCTTTTTCTCTTACTCCCTCGCCCTGGGAAAACATTTTCCCTTCTTAAATAATTATTACCTGGGGGGCAACCTTAAACTTTTCAACCAGGCCCTGACCGGGGTTCCTTCAGGAGACGCTTCCGCCTCGGGAATGGACCTGGATCTGGGACTGCAAGCCAAACCTTATTCCTGGCTGACCCTGGGAGCCGCAGGCTACAATCTCCTGCCCTACTCTATGGGCGGCCGGCTAAACTGGAACACGCAGATCAGCGAATCGATCCCTGCCTCCGCCAAACTGGGCCTGGCCATTAAAATTTTAGGAGCCGGCAGTCTCAAAGAGATCCGCACTTTAAATCAGGATCTCTTTTTCTCTTATGATTATGAATTTACCCCTACCCGCTCCCGCCCCGCCCTGCAGCATCTGGGGGTGGAATGGGTCCCCCATGACATTTTATCCTTGAGATTGGGGCTGGATCAGGATGCGGGTGCGGTCGGGGACGGGACCATCGGCGTTTATAGCAATTTTTCCGCCGGTATCGGCATCACCCTTTTTAAGACCCGTTTTGATTACGCCTTCCACACCTTTGGGGAGCTTCCGGCCAACCATACCCATTTCTTTTCCTTAAGTTACGGGATAGAAAGGGAGAAGTGGCCGCCTTTTGTTCCTTCCCAGCTGGCTTACCTTAAAATCGATGAGCCAACCGAAAAATCCATAACCTACAATCCCTACCTGATCATAAAAGGGAAAGTGCTGGATAAATCCAAGATAAAAGAAGTTAAAATAAATTCGGATACCATCAATCTCTATCCAGATGCCTCTTTTTTCGCCATTACCCAGCTGCCTAAGCTTGGAAAAAACCTGGTCGAACTGGTGCCTTACAATCTTACCGGCAGGATCCTTAAAAGCACCCAGCTGGCTGTTATCCGCGTTCCTACCTTCTCCGATGTTCCGGACACCCACCCCCTCCGCCAGACCGTGGGAGGATTTGCGCTTTTAGGTTATGTTTCCGGTTATCCCGACCAAACCTTCCGGCCTAACGGCCGGATCACCCGCGCCGAGATTTGCAAGATACTTATGAAGATCAAAGAGGTAGAAACCGCCGAATCTTCCAAATTTAAGATCTTCAAGGATGTTCCTGCCACCCACTGGGCCGCCGGATTCATAAACCGCTCCGCCCAGGAAGAACTGGTCAAAGGTTATCCTAATAAGACCTTTGGCCCCAGCCGAAACATCTCCCGGGCTGAGGCCGTATCTATCCTGGCAAAATTTGCCGGACTAAAGGTAACGGAACGGCTTTTTGAGCGGCCTTTCCCCGATATGAATATAAAGCACTGGGCCGCCCCCTATGTTGATCTGGCCAAAAAAGCAGGCCTGCTCACTTATTTAACCGGACAAAAGTTCAATCCCAAAAAAGCTATAACGCGCATTGAGGTTATCGAAATATTAAGCAAGATCGAGGCCGTAAGTAAGAAATTAAAGGAACTTTTTGACTGCTAAGACCGCGTTGTGCCCCCCAAAGCCGAAGGAATTGGAAATAGCGGCCCTAACTTTCATCTGGCGGGCTTGATTGGGCACATAATCCAGGTCGCATTCTGGATCCGGAACCTGGTAATTTATGGTGGGAGGAACAATATCACGCTTAACCGTTAAAGCGGTGGCCACCAGCTCCACCGCTCCCGCCGCCCCCAAAAGATGCCCGATCATGGATTTGTTGGAGCTGACCGCCAATTTGCGGGCGTGCTCCCCAAAAGCACGCTTGATGGCCAGGGTCTCGAATTTGTCGTTTAGGTCGGTGGAAGTGCCGTGGGCATTGATATAATCAATATCCTCGGGACTTAATTGAGCATCTTTTAGGGCCGCCAGCATGGCGCGCACCGCCCCCTCCCCGCCCGGCGCCGGCGCGGTAATATGATACGCGTCCCCGCTCATGCCGTAACCCACCAATTCCGCATAAATCTGGGCGCCGCGGGCCAAAGCATTTTCCAAGGTTTCCAGGACCACCACCCCCGCCCCTTCGCCCATCACAAAGCCGTCCCGCTTGGCGTCAAAAGGCCGTGAAATTCCCTCACAGGATAGCGCCCGGGCAGCGCAGAAACTGCCCACTCCCAGGGGAGTAATGCTGGCCTCAGTCCCTCCCGCCAGCATAACCATAGCATCCCCGCGCTGAATGATCTTAAAGGCATCGCCGATACTATGGGTGCCGGTGGCGCAGGCCGTGACCACGCAGCTATTGGGGCCCTTGGCGCCCAGTTGAATGGAAACCATTCCCGCGGCCATGTTGCAGATCATGTAGGGCACGGTAAAAGGGGAAAGACGATCCGGTCCCTTCTCCTTCAAGATCCACGCCTGCTCCTCTAAAAAGCCAATGCCGCCGATACCGGAGCCGATCAAGACCCCCACCTCATTGGCATTGTTTTCATTTATCTCCAGTTTGGCGTCCGCCACCGCCAGCTTGGCGGCGGCTATGGCAAACTGGATAAAGCGCACCAGCTTGCGGGCTTCTTTCCGGTCCATGAACTGGCCGGGATCAAAATCATTGACCTGTCCTGCGATCTGGCAGGAATAAGCCGAGGGGTCAAAATGGGTAATGCGGCCGATCCCGCTCTGGCCGGCGACCAGATTGTCAAAAAATTTCTGCCAGCCGAGGCCGATGGGGGAAACCACCCCCAAACCAGTTATCACTACCCGATTTAACAATCTACCACCTCCTCCGCTTCGGCCACCAATTCCTGGACAATTTTTTTGACCGGCTTGATGGTGCGGTCCTTGATCTTCCAAACATTTGCTCCCGAAAAAACTATCCCGTTCTCGATATCGCCATGCAGAGAATTGAGCAGCGCCTGAATAATGCAGTATTCCAGGGAGCAGTTCTTTAAGCAAAAATCGCAGCCCACCGGCCGCGGGGGATTTTTGCTTAAGATCTTTTCCACAAAGGCGGTGCGCAGGGCCCTTCCCGGCATGCCTACCGGGGAAGAGATCAAGACCACATCTTCTTTCTTGGCGGTCTGATAACGCCGCTTATACTCCGGCGCCGCATTGCATTCTTCAGACAGAACAAATCGGGTGGCGATCTGCACCCCGTTGGCCCCCAGCTTGAGCATATCGCAGATATCCTGCCCGGTGGTTATGCCGCCGGCCGCGACCACCGGAATTTTTACCGCCCGCCTGACCTCGGGCAAAATTTCACGTACTGAACGGTCCGTTCCCAGATGCCCTCCCGCCTCCGTCCCCTCCACCACTATCGCCGCCGCCCCGGCCCGCTCCGCGGTGGTGGCCAATCGGGCGGAGGAAACTATGGGCACGATGGGGGTCTTGCTCTGACTGCCGATCTTGAAAATATCACGCGAGAATCCCGCCCCGGTAACGATCAGGTCGATCTTTTCCTTGATGGCCGTCTGCACGATGCCCACGAACTCCCGGGCGGCAAACATGATATTGATGCCCACGATGCCGCCTTTAGCTTTATCCCGGGCGGTGCGGATCTCCCGCGACAGCTCATCAAATTGCATCCCCGAAGCCCCGATCACCCCGATGCCCCCCTCCGCCGCCACCGCCCCCGCCAGGCTTCCGGTGGATATTCTTATCGCCATGCCCCCTTGGATGATGGGCAGGCGAGCGACCAGGTCGCCGATTTTTAATTGCGGTAACTTCATTTTTTTATTTCTTGGCGTGCGCCATCACATAACTGACCGTATCGCCCACGGTCTTGATCTTCTCCGCTTCCTCATCCGGGATCTCCATGCCGAAGCTTTCTTCGAGCGCCATGACCAGCTCCACGGTATCCAATGAATCGGCCCCCAGGTCATCCACATATGAAGATTCTCTTTTTACTTCAGATTCCGAAACCCCTAACTGCTCCACTACCACTTTTTTTACCGAGTCAAAAACCTGACTATCTTCCATCTTGTCACCTCCTTAGGTATTCATTAACATTCCGCCGTTCACATTGAGCACCTGGCCGGTAATATAATCCGCCTCCGGCGAAGCCAAAAACAAAACCGCGTTGGCCACATCTTCCGGCGCGCCAAATTTCTGCATGGGGATCTGCGCCTTCATGGCGCCTTTGGCCTCTTCAGACAATTTAGCGGTCATGGCGGTCTGGATAAATCCGGGCGCCACCGCGTTAACATTAACCCCCCGGGTGGCCAGTTCCCGGGCCACGGTCTTGGTAAAAGCTATCACCCCACCCTTGCTGGCCGCGTAGTTGGCCTGCCCCGCATTGCCCATCTCCCCCACAATACTGGCCACATTGACTATTTTACCAGACCTTTGCTTCATCATTAAAGTGGAAATTACTTTAGTGCAGTTAAAAACCCCGGTCAAATTGACCGCCATTACCGCGTCCCAGTCCTCCTTCTTCATCCTCATCAATAAGGCATCCTTGGTGATGCCCGCGTTATTGACTAATATGTCGATCTTCCCCAGCTGAGCTACGGCTTGCCCTACTCCCTGTTCCACCTCAATAAGATCCGCCACGTTCATCTTTAAAGCCAGAGACCTAACCCCCAGGGATTGGATCCCGCTGGAGGTTTGATTGGCCAGCTCCAGATTAACATCCGTTACCACGATATCCGCTCCTTCCCTGGCTAAAGCCACGGCTATGGCCTGGCCGATCCCCTGCGCGGCGCCGGTCACCAGCGCCACTTTTCCTTTAAGTTTCATTATAAGTTTTAACCTCCGCTTCGGGAGCGATCTTCTTTATCAGTCCCGATAATACTTTTCCGGGGCCAACCTCAATAAAGGTGGAAACCCCATCCGCTATCATTTTCCTCACCGAATCTTCCCATAAAACCGATCCGGTCACCTGTTTTATCAGAAGCTCCCTGATGCGGGTTCCCTCCGTCACATAATCAGCGATCACATTATCCATGACCGGAATTACCGCATTCCTGATCTCGATCTTATCCATTTCAGCTTTCAACTTTTGCGCGGCCGGCTCCATAAGCTGACTGTGGAACGGCGCCGAAACCGGCAGAGGAATGATCCTCTTGGCCCCGGCTTCTTTTAACTTCTGCCCGGCCGCCGCAACCGATCCGGCCAAACCGGAGATCACCACCTGGTCCGGTCCGTTCAGATTGGCCAATTGCACCCCACCCACTTGCCGGCAAATCTCCATTATTTTATCACGGGAAGCGCCTAAAACAGCGGCCATGGCTCCCACACCCTGGGGCACCGCTTCCTGCATGAACCGGCCCCGCAGATGAACGATCTTCACCGCGTCGGCAAATTTAATCGAGCCGGCGGCCACCAGGGCGGAATATTCGCCCAGCGAATGGCCGGCCACCACCTCCGGTTTCACTCCCTTTTTTTTCAAAAGTTCATAAGCGGCCGCGCTTATCGTCAAAATGGCCGGCTGTTGGATCTCGGTTCTCTTTAATTCCTCTTCCGGCCCCAACCAACAAATTTTCTTCAAATCGAAGCCCAGTATCCGATCGGCTTCTTCCAAAAATCCTTCCGCCCAATCCTTTCCCATCCCCACAAACTGGCTTCCCTGACCGGGAAAAACAAAAGCAACTTTACCCATTAAGCTCTCAACTCTCGGATCTTACGGGTCAGCGCGGGGACCACTTCCAGGCAATCCCCCACGATCCCATAAGTCGCCACCTTAAAGATGGGCGCGTCGGGATCGCGATTTATAGCTACAATAGTATCGGAGCCCTGCATACCCACCAGATGCTGGATCTTTCCGGCGATCCCGCAGGCAATATACAGTTTGGGGGCTACGGTTTTGCCGGTCTGGCCCACCTGGTGATGGGCGGAGATCCAGCCCGCGTCCACCGTGGCGCGCGATGCCCCCACCGCCCCGTTCAAAACCTGCGCCAGCTCTTCTATTATTTTATAATTCTTAGGATCACCTATGCCCCTCCCGCCGGAAACAATGATCTCCGCTTCCTGGAGATTAACCTTTACCGATTCATCCTTTACGATCTGCAAAATATTAACCATCAGATCTTCTTCTTTTATGACCGGATTAAATTTAATAACTTCTGACTTGCGACTTGTGACTTTCGACTTCCGGAAGACTTTTGGTCTGACGGTCGCCATCTGAGGCCGGTGGTTGGGAGAGATAATGGTGGCCATGATATTGCCGCCGAAAGCCGGCCTGGTCTGCCTTAAGATCTTTTTGTCCGGATCGATCGCTAAGCCGGTGCAGTCCGCGGTTAAACCGCAGTTAACCCTGATGGCCAGACGCGCCGCCAGATCCCGGCCGATGGTGGTGGCGCCGATCAAAAAGATCTCGGGCTTGTATTTATTGACCAGTTCAGTCAAAGCCCGGGTATAAGGAGCGGTCCGATAGGATTTAAGTTCCGGATGAGCGACCAGATATACCTGGTCGGCGCCGTAATCAAACAGGGAGCCGGCCTGCTTTTCAATCTCTTCCCCGCCGCATAAGACCGCCGCCACCCCGCAGGAGAGGTCGGCGGCCAACTTTTTGGCCTCGGACAAAAGCTCATAGGCCACATTCTGGATCTGGCCTTCCCTTTGCTCGGCAAAAACAAAGATGCCCTTCCAGTTCGGCGCTTCGTTAGGTTCTTTCCGCAAATCCATCAGATTATCTTCCTCTCGCGCAATTTGGAAACTAAATTTGAAACCGCCTCATCGGTTGAGCCGGAAAGCATCTCGCCCATTCCCTTGGCCGGCGGGGCAAAGATCTTGACCACCCGGGTGGGCGAACCCTTAAGTCCGGTGATGGTCTGGTCGGCACCAATGTCTTGAGCAGATAAGGTTTTGATCTCCGCTTTTTTGGCCCTCATCATGCCCTTTAAAGACGGCACGCGCGGTTCGTTGATCTGCTTGACCACGGTCAGAACACAGGGCAGAGGAACTTCGGCCACTTCGTTCACTTCCTCCAGCAGCCGCTCTACCCTGGCTTTTATGCCGTCCACTTCCACTTTTACCGCAAAGGTCACCTGAGGAATATTGAGCCATTCCGCGATCCCCGGCCCCACCTGCGCGGTGTCGCCGTCTATCGCTTGTTTGCCGCAGAGGATCAAATCGAACTTTTTAATCTTCTGGATGGTGCGCGCCAGGGTATAGGAGGTGGCCCAGGTGTCCGAGCCCGCGAAGGCGCGGTCGGAAACCAAAAAGACCTCGTCCGCTCCCATGGCGATGCATTGCTTTAGGGCTTCAACCGCCTGCGGCGGGCCCATGGTAATAATGGTGACTTTGCCGCCGTATTTTTCCTTAAGCCGCAGGGCCTCCTCTACCGCGTTCTCATCAAAAGGATTGATAATTGTGGGCACGCCCTCCCGGATCAAGGTATTGGTCTCGGGGTTGATCTTGACCTCGGTGGTGTCGGGAACCTGCTTGATGCAAACTACGATATCCATCTATTCCTTGCTAGCGCTCTCCTTGATCAGGGACAGGCCGATCTGATTGCGCTGGATCTGGTTGGTCCCTTCATAGATCTGGGTGATCTTGGCGTCCCGCATCATCTTTTCCACCGGATATTCGCGCATGTAGCCGTAGCCGCCCAGGATCTGCACGGCTTGAGTGGTAACAAACATAGCCGTGTCTGAAGCAAAAAGCTTGGCCATGGACGAATCTTTGGTGAAATCCTTGCTTCCGGCGTCAATAGCCCGGGCTACTGAATAGACCAAAGCCCTGGCCGCCTCCACCTGCGTAGCCATATCCGCCAGCAGGTGCTGGATGGCCTGCAACGCTATGATGGGTTTGCCGAATTGTATCCTCTCTTTAGAATATTTTATCGCCTCATTCAACGCTCCATGGGCGATACCCACCGCCTGGGCTCCAATACCGGGACGAGTAAGGTCTAAAGTCCTCATGGCTACAATAAAACCCATCCCCTCACGGCCCAGGATCTGGCTTTTATGCACTTTGCAGTCCTGGAATACCAGCTCGCGGGTGGCCGAACAACGAATTCCCATCTTCTTTTCTTTTTTGCCGAAAGTAAAGCCCGGCATGCCCTTTTCCAGGATGAAAGCGGTGGCTCCCCGCGCACCCTTATTCTTGTCAGTAATCGTGATGAGGGTGTAGGTTTCGGCCTCGCCCCCGTTAGTGATCCACTGCTTGGTGCCGTTTATGATGTAATAGTCGCCTTCCTTACGGGCGGTGGTCTCCATGCCCGCGGCGTCGGAGCCGGCATTGGCTTCGGTCAGGCCAAAAGCCGCCAGCTTTTTACCGGAGGCCAGGTCGGGCAGGTATTTTTGTTTCTGTTCATCGGAGCCGAAAAGTAAAATGGGCGCTCCGCCCAGGGCCGAGGCCGCAAAAGTGACCCCCACCCCTCCGCACGCCCGGCTGATCTCTTCGGTGGCCAGGCAAAAGGCCAGGACCGATTGGCCGAAGCCGCCGTATTTCTCCGGGATCCACAGTCCGCAGAGATCGGCTTCCGCAAAGATCTTCATGATCTCCCAGGGAAATTCTTCTTTTTCATCCAGTTCCGCCCTCACCGGCAAGATCTTTTCCTGCGCGATCTTGCGTGCCAGATCCCTCACCATCTTCTGTTCCTCAGTTAGTAAATAATCCAGCATTTTTAAATCACCACCTTATAACGTTCGCCCCATAGGTCAAGCCCGCCCCAAAGCCGGCTAAAACTACCAGGTCTCCCTTTTTGATCCGGCCCTCCGCCTGCGCTTCAGATAAGGCTATGGGCACCGAAGCGGCGGAGGTATTGCCGTATTTCATCAAATTAACATAGACTTTTTTCTCGGGCAAGTTGAATTTCTTTATCACATGCTCAATGATGCGCAAATTGGCCTGATGGGGGATCAAAAGGTCCATTTTTTCTATGGGCAATCCCGCCATTTTTAAAACTTCCAATACCGATTCTTCAAGCGCCCGGACAGCGAATTTGAATACTTCCTTGCCTTCCATGCGGATGAACCGGCCGCCTTTATTTCCCGGATCACGGGAGCCTCCCCCCGGCATTACGAGATACTTACCTCCTTCTCCTTTGGCTTTGATATAACTGGCCAAAACGCCGGAATCAGATGGAGAAGCGGTTAAAACCACCGCTCCCGCCCCGTCGCCGAACAGCACGCAGGTGCCCCGATCCGTCCAATCCAGATATTTGGTAAGGGTGTCAGCCCCCACCACCAGAACATTCTTATATTTTCCGGCTTCAATGTAAGCCGCGGCGCAGGAGAGGGCAAAATTAAATCCCGAACAGGCAGCCGAAAGGTCCATGGCCGCCGCTCCCCGGGCCCCTAATTTA
>Ga0315268_10007402_pt1 | contig 11548 bp, 4 predicted proteins | sample C1_top_MG_FD_204535 | JGI IMG/M metagenome (GOLD analysis project Ga0315268, IMG submission 204535) | Sediment microbial communities from Yellowstone Lake, YNP, Wyoming, USA - C1_top | ecosystem: Environmental > Aquatic > Freshwater > Lake > Sediment | place: USA: Wyoming | collected 2017-08-01 | reverse complement strand
GCGCGCCAAACTGGCGCTCCGGCGGCGGATCACTGATGGGGCGGCTGGATAGGCGACAGGCCGGTAGGGCGCGCTGTCCCTAGCGCGCCGAAAAGAGCCCGGAAAGCCAGACCAGCGCCGCGCAACGGAGTGCGCGCCCTACCACGACAGTGTAGGCCATGCTACCGACGGCTCTGTATGATCTTGTTTGGTGTGACTGGCGGCGTCGCGATGGGCAAATCCACCGCCGCTGAGCTGCTGCGCGACTTGGGCGTGGCGGTGGCGGACACCGACGCGCTGGCGCGCGCGGTGGTGGCGCCCGGCGAGCCGGCGCTGGCCGAGATCCGCCACGTGTTTGGCGCCCAGATGGTGGACGAGCACGGAGAACTGCGGCGTGAGCGAATGGCGCAGTTGGTCTTTGGCGACCCGGCGGCGCGGCGGCGGTTGGAGGCGATCGTGCATCCGCGGATTCGCGCCCTTTGGCAGGCCGAGCTCGCGGGCTGGCGGGCGGCGGGGCGAGCGGCGGGCGCGGTGGTCATTCCTTTGCTCTTCGAGATAGGGGCCCAGAGCGATTTCGACGCCACGATCTGTGTGGCCTGCACCGCCGCCGCGCAGCAAGCACGCCTGGCCGCGCGCGGGTGGACGCCGGAGCAGAGCGCCCAGCGCCTCCAGGCCCAGTGGGCGATTGAGCGGAAGATGGCCACGGCTGATTACGTGGTGTGGAGCGAAGGGGGCTTGGAGGTGCTCCGGGGGCAACTCCGGCGAATTGTCGCACTTTGCGCCGGAAACCGCGTGATTAAGGGGTCAGATGCTCACGCGCCCCCAAGCTGGCGCTCCACGAACGATGAAAACGGAACGGGCGGTGGTTAGCGCGCCGCGTCTTGGAGTGCGCCAGTCCTCTGGCGCTTTCGTCCGCGGCCCGGTCGCAAAAGCGGCAGGGGACTGCCGCAGTCCAAGACGCTTCGCGCGCAGGCATCCAACCGTCATTTTCGGGCCAGACGCCGGCGGGGGCGCCAGTGGGCTGCAGGGCGCCTAATGGAGCGGCGCCGCTGGCCTTCCCGGGGCACCGTGTCCTTTGAACAGTGCCGATTTGTGCCCAGGAGTTGGCACACAAAATGGTTTACAGGCAGGGTGTGGTTGGCTAGCGTGAACCCACGGCGACTGATGCTATGAAGAGTTTCAAGTGGTGGTTGGCTCTGTTGATTCTGGCTGGTGTCTTCATCGGCGTGTCTCGCTCAATGAGCCGGGCGCGGACGGCTCTGGCGCCGCGCCCAGCGGTCAGGCCCAAGCTGCCCGCCGCCGCGCCCGCACCGCTGTTGTCGGTGGAAGCTGTCCAGCGTCAGGGCACGCTCGCACCCGCGCCAGTTGAGCAGGCTGGGAAGGGGCTGCTCAGTGCGGCGAAGCCAGCGGAGGCTCCTGCCAGGCATCGGGCGGATTATCCGGGGGCATTTGATGGATTCCAGGACTGGGTGGAACGTTACACTGCGGCCGCTGACTCGGACGCAAAGGCCGCGCTGCTCGACGAAGGCGTCCAGTTGGCGATTGCGCGCCGGGCGCTGATGGCCAAGCTGATCGAGAGCGACCCGCAACGCGCCCTGGAACTGGCCGCACCCTGGCACTGGCGCAAACAGTTGCCGCCCGCCGTCTGCGCCTACCTCGAACAGCCGCTCAGCGGTCGGGGCAGTCTGGAAGTGTACTGCGCCCTGCCTTTGCCGGGCGCCGATTACAAGGAGTTCCATGGCAGCACGATTCGCTACGCGACCCTGGGGGGCCAGGCCTACCGCGCTTACGTTTATGGCCGGCGCGTGCGGCAGATGACGCAAAAAGACATACCGCTGCACGGCATTGTGGTGGAGCGGGCCATGGCGGTGTCCGAAGAACCGTTGCGCGTCATGGAGCCGGAGGAGGCCAAGGCCGCGCTGGCCGGCGGCGTCGTGCCGGCGGAGACTTGCGCCCTTTGCGCCGCGCCGGCCTCCCGCGCCGGCACCCCCACCCTGGCCGATTACGGGGGCCAGACGCTGACGTTCTGTTGCGCCGCGCACGCGGCGGACATGAGCCGCACCTTGATGGGCGCCGAAGCCCTGCCGCCGGCCACGTTGGCCTGGGGGAACGTCTGGACGAGTCCGCCGCCGGCCAGCCCCGTGGCCAGCTTCGGCACCAAGCGCGTGCTCTACATCCGGGCGGTGTTTGCGGACAACACCGTTGAGCCCATCACGGAGGCGGAGGCCACCGCGGAAATGAACGAGGTAAACGAGTTTTACGTGGAGATGTCTTACAACAAAACGGCGTTGATCACAGATGTCACGCCGCTGCTGACCTTGTCAACCACGCTTGACTACGACGCCCGAGGCGCCGGGGCAATCGCGGCCGATGCGGGGGCCATGGCGTGGAATGCCGGCTACGACACCGCCAACTACGACATCGTGATCATCCGGCATCCGAACGTGCCGAGCTTCACCTGGGGCGGTCTGGGTGGCGGGGGCACCGTCTGGCTCCAGTACAACGGGGCCGGCATGATCGCCCATGAAATCGGCCACTGCTATGGCTTGCCGCACGCCAATTTCTGGAACACCCGCCGCGGCATGCCACTGCCGCCCAACCCGAACAATCTCCCGTTTGACACCGACAGCATGCTCGGCCACGAGACGATCATCGGCCCGGGCGATGACGTCGAATACGGCGACATTTACGACATCATGGGCGGGGGCGGGGGCGAGTCCAACCCCGGCACCCAGTCCATCAGCACCCTGGCCGGGCACGTCAACGTCATCGGCAAGAGCCAGTTGGGTTGGCTGCCTGATTCTTACGTCATCGCGCTCAGCGACAGCGGCAGCAGCAGCACCAATCGCCTCTACGCCTTCGACGTGCCCAGGCTGGTGGATGGCCGCGCCTACGCCTTGCGGGTGCGCAAAGACGCGCAGCGGGAGTACTGGGTTAGCGCCCGCTCGCGCCTGGCCAACCCTTGGTTGCAGAACGGCCTCGAACTCCACTGGGGGCTCTGGCAACAATCCCTCGGTTACAGCAGTCTGCTGGACGTGACCCCCGACTCGAAATACGGCGCCAATGATTCGGCCATTTTGGTGGGGCACACTTACGCGGACCTTGAAGCCGCAGTCTATGTCACGCCCGTGGCCAAAGGCGGGCAAGGCACGAATCTGTGGTTTGACGTGGTGGTGAGCTTCGGGCCGTTCGTCAGCAACGTCCCGCCCATCGTCCAGATGTCCGCCTCGACCAACCGGGTGGGGCGGGGCCAGCCGATTACTTTCAGCGCCGCCGCCAGCGACCCGAACGGAGACCCCATGGTGTTCTTCTGGGATTTTGGCGACGGCACTTACGGCACCAACGCGGCGACGGTGAGCAAGGCCTGGCTCCAGTCGGGTGGCTACGTGGTGCGGTGCGAGGTTAGCGACACCAAGGGCGGTGTGACCAGCAAGCACCTGGCCGTCCAGGTGGGCGCCACCAACATGCTGAGCATCAGCGGCCGGGTGATTGATACCTTCGGCAATCCGCTCGCCAACGTCCGCGTCCACAACGGCAGCATCACCAACAACGACTTCGGCGACGATTACCAATGGACCTACACGGACAGCGACGGCGCGTTTACGCTGACCGGCTTCGCCACCAACACCACCTGGGAGCTGGCCGCCTTTTACCCGGGCTACCGAACCAAGCCGTCGAACTTCCGCTCCCCCTTGACGCTGGCAGACAAGAACGCCGAGGGGCTGGAGTTTTTGGCCAATCCCTTCTCCGTCGTCCGGGTTTCAAGGGGCGCGGACGCCGTCAAGGGCGGGAACGCGCCGGGCGTGTTCAATTTCACGCGCACGGGCGACACGAACAGGTATTTGCAGGCCTTTTTCCTGTTGGGGGGCACGGCCACCAGCCAGGACTACCAGGCGCTGACTAACACCGTCAGGCAGGGCAACGCCGTACCGGGACCATTCGGCACAAAGAGCAGCACTTACAAGTTCTACTACGTGGATTTCCAGACCGGCGTGGTCACCACCAACATCACGATTGTGCCCGCGACCAACACGCCCCCCGGCGACAACAAGAGTGTGGTCTGCACGCTCATGTGGCCGCTGGAGATTACCAACATCATGCTGACCAACATGGGCGGCACGACCATGACCAACACCAACACCGTGCAGTACACCGGCTGGGAAGTCATCCCGGTGGATAACGTGGACACGTGGTTTGCGACCTACCCGGATTACAACTTGCGTTGGCGCTCCGAGGCGACTCTCTTGATTCTGGACCAACCGTCCTTCCAACCCGTGATCTCCATCGTGGCCAGCGACGCCACGGCGAGCGAGAACGCCAACGACTCCGGCAATTTCACCATCACCCGTTCGGGCCGGCTCGACGCGCCAGTGACCGTGTCATTGCAGGTCGGCGGCGCCGCCACGCCAGGCGACGATTACAAGGAGCTTCCCACCAGCGTGGTCCTTGCCGCCCTGCAGACTTCGGCCAACCTCCCCGTGGTCGTCCGGCCCGACCTTTACCTCGAAGGCAATGAGACCGTCGTGGTCACCGTGGTCCCGGATGCGACCTACAAGATCGGCGCTGGCAGCGCCACCGTCACGATTGTTGACAACGACCTGCCGATGGTGACGATTGACTCGCCCGATAACGTGGCGTCTGAATCGGGCAATACCGGCTCCTTCGTCGTTACGCGCACGGGGGACATGATCAGCGACTTGACGGTGGCTTACCTGGCCACCGGCACGGCCGTGAGCGGGCAGGACTACCGGGCCTTGCCCAGCACGGTCACGATTCCTGCCGGCCAGCCTTCAGCGACGATCACCGTGCAGCCGCGCAACAACGGGATCAGGGACGGCGGCAACACTGTGACCGTGATTATCTCAGACAGCCCGCTCTACAACGTGGGCTGGCCCAACAACGCCACGGTCTTCATCCAGGACGCCGGGCTGCCGACCGTGAGCGTGACGGCCTCGCCCATGGGGGCGGCCGAGCCGGGCACGGCAACCGAATTCACCATCAGCCGCATCGGCAGCGCCACCAAGGAGCTGGTGGTCAACATTCAGACCACCGGGACCGCCAGGCCGCTGGGCGATTACGCCCCCGTGAGCAGCCAGGTGCGCATCCCGGCCGGGGCCAGCAGCACGACCGTAACCATCGCCCCGGTGGAGGACCCGTGGCGCGAGGACCCGGAAACGGTTATCCTGACGATCTTGCCCGGCGCCGACTACAATGTTGGCGCGAACTACCAGGCCACGGCCACCATTGATGATAGCGACGGCGGCTTTCCGGGCGTGGGCTTCAACTTTCCCAGCTCCAGTGTGTTTGAAAGGAGCAAGGAGGCCTGGCTGCTGGTTTCGGTGAGCGCCGACCCGGCGGACAACCAGGACGTAACGGTGGATTGGATGGTCACCGGCGGCACCGCGCTGCCCGACGTTGACTATTCGAGCCTTTCGTCCACCGGGCAGATGGTGTTCCCGCACGGAGGTAACCGGACGCAAATCCTCAAGTTCCCCATCCTGGACAACACCAACGCGCAGCCCGACCGGACGGTCATCATCACGCTCATTCCGCCGGCGCCCATCATCAGCAACGAGATCGTCACCAACATCGTGCAAGACACCAACGATCCGCCGATCTCGATTACGAACCTCGACACGAACGTGACCGTGACGCCCGTGCCAATGAACGCCTTCTTCGACCTTTACAGCTCGCACACCCTTACCATCCTGGACGACGACGCCGCGATTATCACGGTGGAAGCCACCGACCCGCTCGCCAACGAGGCGGACTCCAAGCCCGGCATATTCACCATCAAGCGCGCCGGGCCGACCAACCGGGCCCAGACCGTCTATTTCCAGCTCAGCGGCTCGGCCGCCAACGGCAGCGATTACCAGACGCTCACGAGCCCGGTGGTGATCCCTGTTGGCGAGGCGTCGCTGGACCTGCTGGTGGCGCCCCTGGACGACCCGATCCAGGAGTACATGGAAAGCGTAACAATCACGTTGCTCAGCACGCCGGGCGCCCAACTGGGCAGCGCCACCACTGCGACCGTGAATATCGTTGACAACGATGGCACGATCGAGTTTGACAGCCCCGCCTATTCCTGCCTGGAGAACGTGGGCGTGGCGCAGATCCCGGTCCGCCGCACGGGCGACAGCAACGTCACCGACACGGTTGACTTCATCGTGAGCGCCGGCACGGCGACGGCCAACGTGGATTTTGTGGCCACCAACGGCACGCTTACGTTCTACCCGGGCGAGGCCTTGAAGTACATCCCGGTGACCATCCTGGACGACACCATTGTCGAGCCGCCGAAGACCGTCAACCTCACCTTGCAGAACGTGACCGGCGGCTGGCCGCTGGGCGGCCAGACCACCGCCATGCTGAGCCTCGTGGACGATGACACGAACATCGAATTCGACCAGGCGATTTACCGCGCGAACGAGGACAGCACCAACGCGCTCATTACCCTGCGGCGCACGGGCGTGTTCACGAACCTGGTCTCGGTCGAACTCGTGGCGACCAACGACGTGGGCACCAACCAGGCAGCCACCGCCGGCGAGGACTTTGTCGGCACCAACCTGACGGTGTACTTCCAGCCCGGCCAGACCAGCGTGACGGCGCAGGTGCGCCTGCTGGATGACGCCCTGTTCGAAGGCGACGAGACCGTGATGCTGTATCTGACCAACGCCGCCTTTGGCGCCGCTTTGGGCGCCCGCACCAACGCGACGCTGGTGATCGTGGACGACGAGTGCGCGCTGGAGTTTGCCGCGCCGGCTTATCAGGTCATGGAGTACGCGCGGTTGGCGGTGGTGGACGTCCGCCGCACGGGCGGCACGGTCAACCCGGTCCAGGTTGACTTTGCCACCAGCGACGGCACGGCGACTGCCGGCAAGGACTACGTGGCGGCGCAGGGGACGCTGGCGTTTGCAGGCGACGCTTACGTGCCGGCGCCGGATGGCTCGGGCCAGTTGCTTTTCCAGCCGGGCGAGACCAACAAGAGCATCTACTTCCGCATCCTCGACGACTCCCTTGGCGAGGGTGACGAGACGTTCAAGGTGACGCTCAAGAACCCGCGCAGCCCGGCCAGGAACGCGCTGACCAACTCCACCGTACTTGGCCCACAAACCAACACGGTGGTGACCATCATAGATGATGAGGTGCCGGGCCAAGTGGACTTCGCCTTCAATCCCGGCCAGGGGGCCGACGGGCCGGTGTGGGCGGTGGCCGTGCAGGTGGACGGCAAGGTGCTTTTGGGCGGCGACTTTACGACCGTGGACGGCGTGGTGCTCAACCGCATCGCCCGCGTCCATGATGACGGGTATTTGGACAGCAGCTTCGATCCGGGAGCGGGGACTGACCGGGCGGTCGTGGCCATCGCCGTCCAACCCGACGGCAAAGTGCTTATCGGCGGTGATTTCACCAGGGTGGGCACGGCCAACCTAAGCCGCATCGCTCGGCTCAATGCCGACGGCACGGTGGATGGCGCCTTCAATCCGGGCCTGGGCGCAGACGGCGCCGTTCGGGCGATTGCCCTGCAGCCCGATGGCAAGATTCTGCTCGGCGGCTCGTTTGCCACGGTGGCCGGCATAAGTCGGCAGGGCATCGCCCGGTTGAACGCCGACGGCTCGGGGGACACGGGATTTGATCCGGGCGCCGGGGCGTCAGATGACGTGCTGGCGGTCGCCGTCCAGTCTGACGGCAAGATTCTCCTGGGGGGCGCGTTCACCAGCGTGGGCGACGCCAGCCGGCCCTACCTTGCCCGCCTCAACCCAACTGGCTCGCCCGACAAGGCGTTCATCGCCGGGACTGGCCCGGATGCCTTGGTGCGCTCCATCACCGTGCAGGGGGATGGCCGCATCGTCATTGGCGGGGACTTCATCGTGTTCAGCAACATCGGGCGCAAGCATGTGGCCCGGTTGAATGCCGACGGCTCGGTGGACATGGGCTTTGATCCGGGCAGCGGGGCCGACGGCTCGGTCTATGCCGTGGGCGTCCAACAGGACGGCAAGGTCATCCTCGGCGGCGCCTTTACCAACGTGAACGACCTCTCCCGCAACCGCTTTGTGCGCCTGAACCCCAATGGCACCGTGGACACGGGCTTTCAAATGGGCACGGGGGCCAACGACTTGGTGCGGGCCCTGGCCGTCCAGCCCGACACGGCGCTTATCCTCGGCGGCGACTTCACGGTCGTTGAAGACCTGCCGCGCGCCCGCATCGCCCGCATCCACGGCGACGAGAAATTCGTCCTGAGCGCCGTCCAGTTCAGTTCGCCCTTCTACCAGGTGCCTAAAAACGGCGGCCAGGCGACGATTACGGTGGTGCGCAGCGGCGAGCTGCAGACCACGGTGAGCGTGGATTACCTTGCGCTGGACGGCACGGCCATCGCCGGCACGAATTATGTCGCCACCAGCGGCACGTTGCAGTTCGCGCCCGGCCAGACGGAAACGAACTTCGCCGTGCCGATCATTGACAACAAGCTGGCCGAGGGCGACCTGACCGTGAACTTGGTGCTCACCAACCTGCCCCCCGGCTACAGCCTGAGCGCGCAGTTGACGGCGGTGTTGACCATCCAGGACTACCTGAGCGCCGTCGCCTTCAGCAAGGCCGACTACACGGTGAACCAGGGCGCGGGCGTGGCGACCATTACGCTGCGCCGCAGCGGGCCGAGCACCAACGTGGTGAGCGTGGATTACGCCACGCACGACGGCACCGCCACCAACGGCGTGGATTACACCGCCGTGAGCGGCGTCTTGCAGTTCAACGCCGGTGATACGACGCAAACCTTTGAGGTGCCCATCCTCAACAATGACTCGGCCGACAGCGACCGGACTGTCTTGCTCGAACTGAGCAACCCGCAAGGTGGCGCCGTGCTGGGCAAGCAGAACACGGCCACGCTGACCATTGTGCACTACCGGGTGCCCTTCTACTCGCTGAACATCAGCCCGCCGGCGGGCGGCACGGTCACCCCGCCCTCTGGCCCTTACCCAGCCGGCTCGACCCAGACGGTGGCGGCGGTGCCGGACCTCAACTTCGCCTTTGTCCGCTGGGAAGGCACGACCAACAGCACGGCCAACCCGCTGGTGCTGATCATGGACCGCAATTACAACCTCACCGCGCTGTTCCAGGCGCTCTCCTACACTTACTCGTTTGAACCGCCCTTCTCGGCGGCGGACCTGGCGGCGGCGCCGTGGTTCAGTTACAGCGAGAAGCCGTGGGTGCTGGCTTCGGGCGTGGCTTCCAGCGGCAACTGCGCCCTGCGCTCCGGGGTGATTGGGGACGGCGAGCAAACGATCCTCGGGCTGTCGGTGACAACCCGCGCCGGAGCGGCGTCCTTTGACTTCCGGGTGAGTTCTGAGCAGGGCTGGGACTTTTTGGAGTTCTACCTCAACGGCGTGCGCCTGGAGCGCTGGTCCGGCGACGTGCCGTGGCGTCCCTGCGTGTTCCTGCTCGCCGAAGGGCGCAATACGCTGGTCTGGCGCTACGTCAAGGACGCCAATTTCAGTTCCGGGCTGGACGCGGCGTTTGTTGACAACGTTTACGTGCCGTTGCCGATCGAGGTCAAGCCGGAGGCCCTCCTGGCGATCAAACAGTTGCCGGCCGGCGTGATGCAGATTCAGTTGCAGGGCAAGCCGGGCTTGCCTTACGTGCTGCAAGGCACGGCCAACTTCGTGGATTGGACGGTGGTCTTTAGCAACGTCGTGCCCAGCGGCACCGTGTTAATCCAAGACCCGCAGTCCACCAACCAGCCGTGGCGCTTCTACCGCGCCTTTACGCCGTAGGGCGGCGGTCTTGGGCAGCGGGCGGCGCCGCACCGGTCCTCCATCCAGATGAAATCGCTTACCGAGTACCTCTGGTTTGAAGTCCCGACGCGGCGGGGGTTCGTGAACATTACTGACGCGGTCCAAAAACTGGTCCGCCAGAGCGGTGTGCAGGAGGGCCTCTGCCTGGTCAATGCCATGCACATCACCGCCTCGGTGTTCATCAACGACGCCGAGAGCGGGTTGCTGCACGACTTTGAAGTCTGGCTGGAGCGGCTGGCCCCGCATGAACCGACCGCCCAATACTGGCACAACCGCACCGGGGAAGATAACGCCGACGCCCACCTCAAGCGCCAAGTAATGGGCCGCCAAGTGGTGGTGGCCATCACCAAGGGCAAGCTCGACTTCGGCCCCTGGGAGCAAATCTACTACGGCGAGTTCGATGGCCGCCGCCGCAAGCGGGCGCTGGTCAAGATCATCGGCGAGTGAGTATCCTCTGCTCGTCACCCTCCGATGGACCTGCCGTGGACCTAACAGAAACATGGTCCGACAGAAAGATCCCCTGACAGAAAGATTGCAGACAGAAAGATTCAGCAGGGAGGACGGAAGTCACCGACCAACCTGGCACCAGCGCGCTTCGGAGAGCGGGAGCGGAGCCTTCGGCCGCTAATCCTGCCGTCTCAAATCTCTCTGGTGCGCCATCGTTTTGCAGGGGATGCCAGGCCTCAGGCGCATCGGGATCGCGGCGCGAGGGGCTGGCCGCCGGCCCCATTCTCATTGCGGCTTCGGACTGGGCGGATTATCCTGCCGGCGTTGGGGAATAGCCGCGCACAGTCATGCGTTTGAACGTCGTTTGCCTTAAGCTGGTTCGCTGGACGGCTTGGCCGCTGCTTCTCGTCGTCCTGGCTTTCATTTTCACGGGCTATGCGACCAGCGGGCGCTACGGCCTGGGCAGGCTCATGGATGAGCAGACCGCCCTGACCCTGCACAAGCTCTTTCACGCCCCATTGATCGCGTTGCTGGTTGCGCATTCGCTGCCGGCGATGTATCTTGCGTTCCAGCGATGGGGCTGGCTGACCTTCTTCGCGCGGCGCAGGGAAATGGAAAAGGAGGGGGATCGGGATTAAGATTAAGATTGGCGAGTGAGGATGGGACACGGTGGATGCACGGCAACCAACTGAAATCGCGGGCGCCATAAGCCGCCGACAGGCGGTCAAGTGGGGCGCCCTCGGCGTGGCCGGCCTGGCCAGCGCGGCCGCGGCGGGCTCGGTCTTTTCCTGGCTGCGGGGCATCAAGGAGGAAGCTGCCCCGGCGGACATCTTCAAGGGCGACGCGCCCACGGGCCAGTTATGGGAGAAATGGCGCGAGCGCGGCTGGGTGGCGGAGGCCAAGCACTACCTGAAGCTGGGCCGGAACGTGCAGTGCAAAGTCTGCCCCAACAACTGCCTGCTGGAACCGGGCGACCGCAGCCACTGCCGCAACAAAGTCAACAAGGACGGCACGCTCTTCACGATGGCCTACGGCGACCCGTGCACGTTCCACGTTGACCCCATCGAGAAGAAGCCGCTGTTCCATTTCCTGCCGGGCACCGCCTCCTTTTCCCTGGCCACATCCGGTTGTGTTTTCCGGTGTCTGAACTGCCAGAACTGGGAGATCTCGCAGAAGAAACCCGAAGAAACCAAGGACCCGCGCGGCCCCGCCCTCCGGCTCCGGCCGCCCCTGCCCAACTCGGTCACGCTCCGCGAGCTGGAGTCCTTGAGCATGTTCCCGGAAGACGTCGTGGCGATTGCCGAGGCCCTCCAGTGCCCCTCGATCTCTTACACTTA
>Ga0315268_10007399_pt1 | contig 11549 bp, 9 predicted proteins | sample C1_top_MG_FD_204535 | JGI IMG/M metagenome (GOLD analysis project Ga0315268, IMG submission 204535) | Sediment microbial communities from Yellowstone Lake, YNP, Wyoming, USA - C1_top | ecosystem: Environmental > Aquatic > Freshwater > Lake > Sediment | place: USA: Wyoming | collected 2017-08-01 | reverse complement strand
CGGGCAACGTAGGGGCTGAAACCATCACGGTGGAACGCGACAACACAAATCCGACATGCACGATAACATCTCCAAGCGGAAGCGCGACCTGTTGGACCAACTGGATGTACATCAACCTCGGCGGCACGGCGACGGACAACGTCGGAGTGACGAGCGTGACATGGAAGAACTTCGCTACGGGCGCATCTGGCACGGCATACAACACCTCTAGTTGGACTGTGACGAGCAACATCCTACTGGTCGTCGGAAGCAACCTCATCAATGTGACGGCTCACGACGCCGCGGGCAACAACGGGACGGACAGTATAACGGTCGTATACGACACGACCGCCCCGACCTGCGCGATAACCGCGCCGACCAGCAGTTCAGTCTATTCCACCAATGTCACCACGGTCAATCTGGGCGGATCTGCTTCAGATGTCGTCGGCATCACGGGCGTTACATGGAAGAGCATGATGACCGGCGCATCGGGCGTGGCCACGGGGACGACTAGCTGGATCATCACAGGAATAGCTCTCAATGTCGGGGACAACCTGATATATGTCAACGCAACGGACAGTGCGGGCAACAGGGGATCGGACGGGATATACGTCTACTACGACCCGACCAAACCGACATGCATGATAAAATCTCCGAGCGCGACACCGACCCATCTGACCAACTGGATGTACATCAACCTCGGCGGCAATGCGACGGACAACGTCGGGGTGACGAGCGTGACATGGAAGAACTTCGCTTCTGGCGCATCCGGGACGGCATACCTCCTCGACAAGAACTGGACCGAGACGACCAACGTCCTTTTGGTAGCTGGTAGCAACCTCATCAGAGCCACGGCTCACGACGCCGCGGGCAACACCGCGACGGACAACATAACCGTCACATACGACGCAGTAGACCCGACCTGCGCGATAACGACGCCGACCAGCAATTCACAGTACTTCACGACAGCTTCGACCGTCAGTCTCGGCGGGACGGCATATGACGCCAACGGAATAGCGACGGTCAAATGGAAGAACAGTGCGACAGGCGCATCGGGGACCGCCACCGGGACAAGCGGCTGGGGCATAGCTAGCATCTCGCTGAATGTGGGATGGAACCTGATCTACGTCAACACGACCGACATGGCGGGCAACAAGCACTCCGAGGGCATCTTCGTCTACCGGGACAACAACAATCCGACCTGCGCGATAACAACTCCGACCGGAAGTCCGACCTATTCGACCGACTGGATGTACATCGACCTCAGCGGCACGGCGACTGATAACTACAAGGTGGTCAATGTGGAATGGACCAACTCGCTCGGCGGATCAGGGGTGGCGTACTTGACCCCGCAGTGGGGCGCCTCATCCATCACCTGGCAGAGTAGGAGCAACGTCCTGCTATACGATGGAGACAACGTGATAACCGTCACGGCCTACGATGCCGCGGGAAACACTGTGACAGATGTCCTGACGGTGACCTACACGCCGCCGGCTTAAGCGGCTTCTGTGAAGAATGCCTGAAAACCGTATCGGAGAGGCGGAGAAGCCTCTTCTGAACCTATTTGATAATGCTTTGAAGCTGGAGCAAATGACGCGACACCTGTGCGGCGTCGGATGCCGCTCAACGGAATCATGATATCGTCAAAGGAACGGAGCATAGGATGTCATCAACGGCGAAGCGGATTGTCATCGGCATAACCGGCGCCTCGGGCGTGGCGATAGGGCTCAGGCTGCTGGAGGTGCTCTCCGGCGCCGAAAAGCATGTGATCATTTCCGAAGAGGCGAAGCGGTTGATAGAGATTGAAACCGACCTCTCGGGGGATGAGGCAGAGGCTAGCGCCGACTTTGTCTACGACAACTCCGATATGAGCTCCGGACTGGCCTCCGGCAGCTACAGATATGACGCGATGGTGATCGCCCCCTGCTCGATGTCGACGCTGTCGAAGATAAGTGCAGGCATCTCCGACAACCTGATTACGAGGGCGGCCGCGGTTTGCCTCAAGGAACGGAGGACGCTGGTCCTCGTTCCGAGGGAGACGCCCATCTCCACGATTCATCTTAGGAACATGGCCGAACTCTCGCAGCTCGGCGTCGTCATACTTCCCGCATGCCCGGCCTTCTACCCGCGTCCGGAGAAGATCGAGGACGCGGTGGACTTCATAGTCGGGCGGATACTCGATGCCCTCGGGATAGAGAACGACCTCTACGAGCGCTGGGGCGGCAAGGCGGCATAGCGTCATTCGACAAAGATAGATGGTTTTCTCGGGCGGGCGGCCTTGGACTTGCCTGCGGGGTCGTATATGCCCGTCGTTCCTGCTTTCTGGATGATGAATTCGGCGCTGAACTCGCCTGATAGGAAGTTTTTCGCGCATGTAAGCACATTGAACTCGTCCAGATCCGCCTCTATGCGCCGCATCCCGTCCTCCCCGACCTTGGAGAGGTCGGCCATCACGGTCTTCACGAACTTCGGGACCTCCTGCCTGTCCTGGGGCTGAAGCTGGAGGGCCATCGCCTTCTTGATCACCTCGCCGACGTCCCTCCTGCCCTGCCGTATGGAATCTATCGCGATCTTCTCGGCGGCGCGCTTCCAGTCCGGCGCGACGGTGAGTACGATCCTCTTCGGCACTATGCCCGTGACTTTGAGGATCTCGCCGATGTCGGCCGAGACCTCCCTGATGAAGTCCTCCTCCGCCCCGGCTGACCTGTCGCTCCAATCCGCGCGCGCCATGGGAAACACGGAGGCGGATACCAGCTCCGTATTGCCGAGCCTCTCCCAGAGCTCCTCCGCCAGGTGAGGGGTAACAGGCGCCATCGCCTTGATCCACACCTCCATCGCCCGCCTCACAGTCTCCTTCGACCCGCCCCCTCTCCTGAGGTACCATCTGAGGTCCGAAGGGATCTCGAAGTACGCCTCGTTGGCGAACGTCCTGAGGTCGTAGCTGCCCATCGACTCGTTCATGCTCCCGACCCTCTCATTGACCTGCGAGAGCAGCCAGTCGTCTATTCGGCCCCTGGGCCTGTCGGGCGCGGACACGATCTCGTCGAAGAAGGATTCGATCTTCAGCAGCCTTGACCTGTAGTTCTCAACCTTCTCATCCTCCCAGGCCACGTCCACGTAGAGGGATGCGATGTGCGCGTAGAAGAGCCTCATGGGGTCTACGCCGAACTGCTTGGCGGCCCCGGGGATCGGCTGCGCCCCGCCCTTCGACTTCGAAATCTTGCCGCCCGCGCCTGTGATGTACCAGTTGACTATGATGCCCCTCGGCCAGTGATGCTGCGGCAGCAGGCCGACATGGTTCATGATGAAGACCGGGAGATGCACCGTCATGTGCTCCTTGCCGGCGAGGTTGATGTCCAGCGGATACCAGTAGTCGACATCCCTCCTGATGGTCAGGAGCAGTTCCTCCGCGATCCCTGCGCCCTTCGACACCTCGGCGGCCTCCCCCTTACCGCAGAAGACGAAGTCGAAGAACTTCTCGGTCATGTTCTCCGGCTTTATCGCTCCGCTGTTCGCGTACAGGGATATCAGGTAGTAGGCCGGATAGAGCGTGCTGTCTGCTATCGCCTCCACGATCCACTTCCGGTCCAGCGGGAACCTCGTTCCGAGCCAGTTCCCCTGCCGGACGCACGCCCTCTCCCTGAACCACTCGAGTATGGGCTGCACGTTTTCATAGTACTCCGAGGGGAATATCGACATGCTCTTCGCATGCGCCTTCGACTTCTCAGTCAGCTCCGCGTTCGAATAGTCGATGAACCACTGATCCGGGATCTTCCTCACGGAGACCCTCTTCCCGCACCGGCATACGACCTCCTCGGAGAGGTCGTAGTAGATGTCGGCCGCACCGTTCTGCAGCAGCAGCTGCCTGATCTCCTCCTTCGCCGATTCGACCGGTTTCCCGGCGTACTCGCCGGCGGCCTCCGCCATCGTCCCCTTGTGGAACCCGCTCTTGTATATCTCCTGGGTGGCCTCCTCCAGCTTAGGGTCGGAGAGCTCCTTGATACCCATCTTCCGGCATATCTCGACCGCCGGGAGGGGCCCCCAGCCGGGGGTGACTATGATCGGTATGGGCTCCATCGATTCTACGAGCCCCTTCGGGACCTTTGTCCCCTTGAGCTTCTCCGGGTGGTCCCTGAGGTCGACGATGCCCATCCAGTCGTAGGGCGCGTCTGATGGGACGCTCATGACCAGGCCGGTGCCCACGGACGGGTCGACCAGTTCCGACGGGAGTATCGGGATCTCTTTGCCGGTGTGAGGCGCGATGCAGGTGGAACCGATCATCTCGTCGGCGGATATCGCCCCCTCGATGACGACGCCGTCCTTCTGGAACCTGAGCTTCTCCGCCCCCTCCCTGGACAGGACCCAACGCTCCCCCGATGCCTTGACGACGACGTACTCGGCTCCCGGGCGCACCCAGAAATTCGTCAGGCCGAATATCGTCTCCGGCCTTAGTGTGGCCGCGAGCAGGAACTTGTCCCCGTACCTGAACTTCAGGGCCGTGTATTCGACGAGCTCCGCGTTCCCTCCCTTCTGCAGGTCGGTCTCCGAGGCGTCTATCGCGACCGGGCCGTGCTCCGGGCAGGAGGGGGCGAAATAGGGCTTCTGGATAAGCAGCCCCTTCTCGTGCAGCTTGAGCATCTGCCACTCTATGAATTTCTGGTAGTCCGGATTGATTGTGCATGTGAACCGCCTCCAGTCGGAGAGGAAGCCGAAGCGCTTCCAGTAGTCGTTCAGATACACCCCGTTGAAGAACCTGACGACCTCGGACGGGTCGGAAAGCCTGGCGATCTCCGCTTCCGAGCATCCGTTCTCCCTCAGGATGCCGATGGTCCTCTCGTCCCGCCTCTCCACCCTCTTGGCGAACGCTATGGCGCCGTTGCCTGTGGCGTGTGTTCCGACCGGGAAGAGCACGTTGAACCCGCTCATCCTCTTGTAGCGGCATATCGCATCGGAGATGGTGTAGCCCCTCATGTGGCCGACATGCAGGTAGCCGGTGACGCCTGGGTAGGCGAAAATCAGGAAGAAATGAGGCCTGGAGGGGTCCGCATTCGAATCGAACAGCCCCGCCTCCGCCCATCGCCTCTGCCATTTCTCCTCGATGGTGGTGAGGTCGACAGTCATCCGGATTTCCCTTCCCGCGATTGCAACGGATGACCGCGGCTCGATAAAACTCTTTTCCTAACGCATCAAACTAAGACGAATTCCGACCAGTGGTCGAAGCCGCCCCTGCTTTCCCCCAATACGTGTATGAAACCGGCCCGCCAGGGAAACGTCATAAGAATTTTAACCTAAATCGGGCATGAAGTCGCAATAGGATGATGAACTAATGCCAAGCGCAGAAGAGTCTGCGAGAAGGATCCATGCGATACTGAGGAACAACCTTGGCAAACTGCCGAAGGATGAGAATGAGAAGATACTCGACCAGCTCTGGAAATTCGTCGGCAGCGCCATCGCCAACGATTGGACGCAGAGACAGATATGCACGGAGGCGGCAAAGCTGATCAGCCGCGTCCTTCCGTTCGCGGAGGTGTCGATGACACTGAGGATGCCGAATACCAAGACATTCAAGTATGTCGCTCTGACCGGCTTCAGGCCGGACGTCGAGAAATTGATGTATGGCACGACATACACCGAGGAGGAAGCATTGGGACATGACAGGGAGCCATGCATCAGGATAGACGACTTGCTCGACTTCGAAATCGCTGAAGCCACAGCGCAGTTGGATCATCAGTATGAGCACCTGCAGTACAACCGGCCGATGATGCTGAAGGAGGAAAGGAAAGCTTTCGACGAAATGAAGGAAGGGGACTACCTTGTCCTATATTTCAAAGGTGTGCGGGGAGAGCTGCTCGGGTACGTCGAACTCGAAGCGCCCAGGAACAGGAAGTTGCCTCAAGGGAATGTATTGAAGTGGCTCGAGATATTCGGGATGATATTGGGAATACTGCTCCAATCATCGAAGAGATACGAATAGACGATCGAATCCTCCGTTTCCCCCTCTGGGCTCTCTTCATTTTGAGCGGGCTGACTAATTGAAACCATTTTCGGGAATGGAATTAACGGTATAAGATGCTGGCCAACTATGATTATCCGATTAGATAACAAACATGAATCCAGCGTGTCATACTTACTTGACTTTTATCAAGAATAAATGGAAAAATGTCGCCTTTTTTCCACTCGAAATAGTGCTAACTGGCCATCGTTCTATATGACAAAGTATGTCTAAATGTGACATTTTCCGCATATATATATACTGAGCGTGCGATTGGGTAGACACGGGAAGCAAACCGGGATGGGATGCACAGTTGGATGAAAACGCCGACGAGAACGAGCGAATTTCTCTAAGGCTCGGCCCCGAAGAACTGAGGCTGATCGATGATTTTCTTGCAGAAAGCAACGAATTCTCGAACAGATCCCAGCTCGCAAGGGCGGCCATCAGGTCCCTCATCGAGAAGGGCGATGGAAGCACCGAGGAGAGAGCCCCGAACGAGATTCTCGTCGTTCTGCCACCATTGGTGCTCGAGACTATCAAGCACCTCGTAGAGCAGGGGATCTACAGTGACATATCCGAAGCGGTGGCGGACTGCACACGACACGAGTTCCTGCACAAGGACTCCCTTGAGGAGCTGAAGAAGTCCGGCAACCAGGGGAAGAAGGCCACCATGCAGGTAGTGCCCAGAGACTGATTGCTCCAAGTGGTCCATAGCCCGTCAAACAGACGAGAGGTGCGCGGAGAATGTCAGAAGGGAGCAGAACGATGGATATCATGAGGGAGCTAGGGATGAGCCTCGGCCAGCCGATGATTGCCGTGGTCGGCTGCGGAGGCGCAGGGAACAACATAGTGGACGCGATATACTGGCAATGCCACGGAGTGCACACGATAGTCGTGAACACCGACCAGAAGAGCCTCGACAGGGTCAACGCCCACAAGAAGATACGCCTCGGAAGCGACTGCCAGGACGGAGGCTACATGCTACCGGAGTCCTGCGAGAAGCAGGCGGAGGAGTCCTCCTCCGGGATAAGGAAGGCGGTCGAGGGATACGACATAGTTTTCGTCGTGGCGGGCCTGGGCGGAGCGGCCGGATCCGGGTCGGCGCCTGTGGTCGCGCGCATAGCGAGGGAGGAGGGGGCGATAGTCTTCGCCGTCCCCGTGCTGCCGTTCGCAGTGGAGAGCGGACGGAAGGAGATAGCGTCATTGGCGCTGGAGCAGCTGCAAGAGGTTGCGCACTGCACTATACCGCTTGACAACGAGAGGCTGTGCGGGCTTTGCGGGAGCGAGGGGCTGAGCGGCGCGTTCAAGGTAATCGACCAATCGATACTGAAGATCATCGACAAGGTCTACGAGCATTCCTCGTCGTACATCTCGGACCTGATGGACGAGGTGTCATGCGGCTACGAATCCGTCGAGGACGTCGTGACCGCCGAGCACGAGATCGTGCTCGAAAGCATGCCGGCAATGGCCGCGCAGGCGACGCTGGCGCCGGACATGGAGTTCCCGTTCGACTCTAACTGGAACGACACGATGTTCGGCTGAAGTCGGCGGAAACTGCTCCTTTCCGCGGGATCGCGTGTCGGGCGTTCAGGCGCTCGACCGCATAAGTATTTCTGAGAATGGCCCTCAATACAACTCGTCGGTCATCACGCTGGCTGTCCTGTTCAGCAACTCCCAATTGACCTCGACCTTCTTCTGGATCGCCTTTACCTCCTCGGCCGTGAGATGGGAGAACCTCCCCTGCCTCCTGAGGTACTCCTCCACCGGGAGCCCCGCCCCCTTCTTGGTGAGGATGTACTTGCCGTGCCTCACCTCGAACAGAGGGAATATGTGCGTCTCGACCGCCAGCTTCGCTATCTCTACGGTCTTCGAGGGGTCGTGCCGCCATCCGGGGGGGCATGGGCTGAACGCATGGATGAAGCGGAGCCCTTTCTCCCGCTTTGCCGCCTGCAGCTTCCTGACGAAGTCCTCCGGGAAGCCGACGCTCACCGAGGCGGCATACGGGATGTGGTGCGCGACCATTATCTCCATCATGTTCTTCTTCTCCCCCCGCTTCCAGAGCTGCTTCTTCCCGCCGGGGGTGGTGGTCGTCCAAGCCCCCTCGGGGGTCGACGAGCTCCTCTGCACGCCGGTGTTCATGTATGCCTCGTTGTCATACATCACGTATATCGCGTCGGTGCCCCGCTCTGCCGCGCCAGAGAGCGCCTGTAGCCCGATGTCCGCCGTCCCGCCGTCACCCGCGAAGCCCACAATTGTCACATCCTTCTTCCCCCTGACATCGAACGCCGCCCTCAGTCCGGAAATCGACGCGCCAGTGGCCTCGAAGGCGGAGAAGATAGTGGCCACCTTGAGGGAGCTGTTCGGGTAGTACCCCGGTATGACGGCCCAGCAGCAGGCGGGCACGGAGAGTATGACATCGTTGCCCAGGGCTTTCAGGAGGTAGCGCATCACGAGGTTCGCGCCGCAGCCGGGGCATCCGAGGTTCCCCGGGCAGACTCCCTCCTCCGCGGGAATCGTCAGCTTGGCCATTATCCGCCCCCCTCCGCGTTCCTTATGAGCGGCCCGCCGGCAAGGTCCACCCAAGCGACATCGGATTCCCCGCCGCGGCCGGAGAGCAGGTCCTCGTAAATCCCTCTGAGCACCTCGGGGGTGACGTCCCTCCCCCCGATGCCGGCGACATAGTCCTTTATGCGCGGAGAGCCGGAGCGGCCGTACGCCGCTCCCCGGATCTCCGAGAAGAGCGCCCCGCCGCTGCCGAAGGAGTAGCTCCTGTCCAGGACCCCGACGGCCGCCTTCCCGCCGATCAGGCCGTTCACCTCTGCCGACGGGAAGGGTCTGAGGGTCCTGAGCTTCCCCAGCCCCACCTTCTTCCCCTCGGCGCGCATCTGATCGACCACCTGCCTCGCGGTCGAGACCACGCTGCCGTTCGCTATCAGCACGACGTCCGCATCGTCGCACCTGTAATTCTCAAGCAGCCCCCCGTAGCTGCGCCCGAGCTTCCTCCTGTACTCCTCCTCCACCTCCGGGAGCAGCCTGGCGGCCTCCCTCATCGCCACATCCATGCCGTACCTGAACTCCATGTACTCGTCCGGCTTGGCGACGGAGCCGAAGAGCGACGGGGAACCCGGCTCCAGCAATGTGCCCGGCGCGTATGGCGGGAGGAACTCGTCGACCCTGTGCTGCCCCGGTATCTGCACCGGCTCGAGCGTGTGCGACAGGATGAAGGCGTCCATTATGACCATGGCCGGGAGCAGGACCCGCTGCATCTCGCACAGCCTGTAGAGCATTATTATCGAGTCGAGCACCTCCTGGTTGCTCTCGCAGAAGAGCTGGATCCAGCCGGTGTCCCTCTCCGCTATCACATCGAGATGGTCCGCCCAGATGCTCCAAGGGGGGGCGAGAGCGCGGCTCACCTCCGCCATGACTATAGGGAGCCTCGAGCCGGACGCCCAGAAGAGCATCTCGTGCATAAGCGCCAGCCCCTGCGAGGAGGTGGCGGTGAAGGTCCTCGCCCCTGCGGTTGCTGCCGATATGCAGGCGGCCATTGCGGTGTGCTCGCTCTCGACGTCTATCATCCTGGCCGAGAGCTCCCCGTTCGCCACGAAGCTGCTCAGCTTCTCGACGATCGCGGTCTGGGGCGTTATCGGGTAGGCCGGGACCACCTGCACCCTCGAGAGCCTGGCGGCGTATGCCGCCGCGTGGTCGCCCGTCATTACCTTCCTCATCTCATTCCAGCTCCTGCCGCACCATCTTGATGCATTTCTTGGGGCACTCGTTGGCGCAGATGCCGCACCCCTTGCAGAAATCGTAGTTCACGCGGGGCCGTTCCTCCTTGATCTCTATGGCGACGTCCGGGCAGAACTTCCAGCAGGTCAGGCACCCCGAGCACCTCTCCTGGTCGAAGATCGGCTTGAGTATCCGCCAGGAGCCGGTCTTCACGGGCTTGCTCGTCCCCAGGACGACCGGGGCGCCCCTCGCCTCCTTCCCGCGGGCGGTCAGCCTCAGCACCCCCTCACCTGTTCGTAGGCCTCTTTGGTCGCCTCCGCGTTGGCGTCCTTCTTTGTCGGCGCTATGGCGCGGACGGATTCGATGATCCTGTTGAGGGTGACGAGCCCGGAGGCCTTCGCGAACGCCCCGAGGATTGCCGTATTCACTATCGGGGTGGTCTGGCTACCCAGGCTGTGCTTCAATGCGATGTCGGTCGCGTTGACGGTGCAGACCCTGCGCCCCTTGGGGATCGGGAGGTCGCCAGGCTCCCTCCTTGTGTTCACGAGGATCGTCCCGCCGGCCTTCAGCCCCTCCAGGACGTCCACCGCGTTGATCAGCGATTCGTCGAGCACTACCACATAGTCGGGGGTGTATATCCCCGAGCGGACAAGGATCGGTTCCCTGGACAGGCGGGCGAACGCCGTGACGGGCGCGCCTCGCCTCTCCACCCCGAAGAAGGGGACCGCGGTGACGTGGTACCCCTCGTGGAACGCCGCGTTGGCGAGGATCTCCGACGCCACTACGGCTCCCTGGCCTCCCCGGCCGTGGAATCGTATCTCGTACAAGATGCACCAGCCATTGGAGAGCATCCTCCTCGATTAAATCATTATCCCAATCGGAGGTGATTGACGAGTGCGATTGACGCGCAGTCAGAGGCTCCATTTTAGGAAAAGCGATGATTGCCAGATGTCGCGGAAAATCGCATCGCGACCGACACGCTTAATACCGCAGCAGAATCTTGGGATTCGTTGGAGCAGGGGTAGCCAAGTCTGGCCAAAGGCGCAAGGCTTAGAACCTTGTCCTTAGTGGTTCCGCGGTTCAAATCCGCGCCCCTGCACGGCGCTGGGCAGCGCCCTTGGACGGGCGGAAAGAGCGCAATGCGGGGCGTTCGTGTACGTGATAAAGCTGAAAGCCGAAATATGAACATCCAAGCGATTCAAAATAAAAGGAAAGGGTCGGAGCGACGCATCGCTCCTGCCTGAATTATGAGTTTGTTGCATGCCGCTGCATCAGGTGAACATGCTGACGTCCGCCAAGTACCAGTTCCCGCCGATCTTGATCAATATGGAGTCCTGTAAGCCGCCAGGTATGTTCATACCGAATCCGCCGAAACCTCCTGTGACTGTCAGTGTGAACGTGGCCAGGCAGTAGTCTTCGACTACAACGTTTATCCCCTTGGAGGGGAAGGTGCTGATGATGCTCTGAGCCTCGTCCTTTTCACTCTGAGCCATATTGACTTGGTTTTTTACCGTGATACCCGTCACGGATAGCTTCACGCTATATGTCTTCAGTATGAGGAATACGCCGCTTAGGGTGTTATATTCCGAATTATAGGTGCTCGTCGACGCGAACTTGTCCACTGTCGAATCTAAAAAGGCTTTGGCATCGTAGTTGTTGATCGCATTGCTGGCGGCCTTCAGGGTCCCATCTGGCGTGCTGGTGCTTGTCATACCACTGGCCAGGATTATCACTATTACCAGTGCAATCACTACAACTATCGCGACAACGGCAATTATCATCATGTTCTTCTTCGGCTTGGCAGGCGGCTGCATCGGCGGCTGCTGCTGATACGGCTGCTGCTGATACGGCT
>Ga0315268_10007398_pt1 | contig 11550 bp, 10 predicted proteins | sample C1_top_MG_FD_204535 | JGI IMG/M metagenome (GOLD analysis project Ga0315268, IMG submission 204535) | Sediment microbial communities from Yellowstone Lake, YNP, Wyoming, USA - C1_top | ecosystem: Environmental > Aquatic > Freshwater > Lake > Sediment | place: USA: Wyoming | collected 2017-08-01 | reverse complement strand
GAGCGAACTCACTAGTTGGAGGCGAACATTGCGGAATTGAACTTGGCCAGGACCTCTACCCTGAAGATGCTTGAGGAACTCCAAACCGCCAAGAGGGAATTGGAGATGGTCAACCGCGAGTTAAAGGAGATGGACGAGACCAGAACGAAATTTCTTGGCATCGCCTCCCACGAATTGAAAACGCCACTGACGGCCATCAAGGCCAATATCGATTTCATCCTCTCTGAGAAAGAAGGAAAGATTCCCGAGCACCTGAAATCCTATCTTCTCACGATTCAGAGGAATACCAATCGAATTCAAATGAGAATGGATCAAATGCTGGATCTGAGCCGGATCAAATCTGACCGTCTCCTCTTCAACCGGGAATTGATCCTGCTTTCTGAGGTGATCGGAGGATATATCAACGAGGTCACGCCAGTGGAGAAGAACCTCTCCATCCAGGTGAACATCCCACAAGGTCTCCACCTCTACGCCGATAGAAATGCACTTCACGATATTTTCATTAACCTCCTCTCCAACGCATTCAAATTTACTGACGATGGAGGTCAGGTCTTGATCATTGCCACCCAAAAGGATCAATCCATCCTCCTTGAAATTAGAGATACGGGAATAGGTATCCCGGAAGATAAACTCCAAATGATCTTCGATGAATTCTCCCAGGTCGAAGGTGGCAAATATGGTGGGACAGGTTTAGGGCTTGCCATTACTAAACGGCTGGTTGAAGAACATGAGGGGAATATCTGGGTGGAGTCCCAATTGGGAAAGGGTTCCACTTTTTATTTCACGATCCCTATCCCTAGAGAGAATGAAGATGGAAGACCCAACCCATCATAGAGAAGTAAAGGGAAAAGTCCTCATCGTTGATGATGCACCGGATACCTTAGAAATTATCCAGAAACTCCTCCACTATGAGGGATACGATGTCATGATTGCCTCAACCGGTGAAGAAGGAGTGAAGAAGGCCGAAGAGGAAAAACCCGAAGTGGTCTTGATGGATATTAACCTTCCGGGAATCGAGGGCACCGAGGCTCTGAGGAGAATTCGAATAATCAATCCTCTTCAATGCGTCATTATGCTGACGGCCTTTGCCACAGTGGAGAATGCCATTCGCGCCCTTAAAGAAGGAGCTACCGACTTCGTGAAGAAACCTTTCGAGAATGAACATTTGATCCACATTGTCAACCAGTCTCTGGAAAAGTATAGGACCCTGAAGGAGAAAGAGAAATTGGAGGAGGAGGTGAGAAGGCTCTCCATCACCGATGATTTAACCGGCCTTTACAACCACCGCCACTTTTTCAAGACGTTAGAAGCCGAATTGGCTCGTCTAAAACGCCAAAAGACCTCTCTTTCCCTCTTGATGTTTGATCTCGACAATTTCAAAAGATATAATGACCTCTACGGTCATTTGGAAGGGGACAAGGTCTTGAAAACCATTGGTGAGATCGTGAAACATTCCATTCGATACAATGTCGATTCTGGCTATCGTTATGGAGGGGATGAATTTGCCGTTCTTCTCATCGGTGCCTATGTGGATCAGGCACTGACCATTGCAGAGCGCATCCGCTTTTCCATCGAACAGGCCCAATTCCTAAACATCACAGTCAGCGTCGGCCTTTCCGAATACAGAGACCACTTCGACCTGGAGGGGTTTGTCAAATCCGCGGATGATGCGATGTATATTGCCAAGCATTCGGGTGGGAATCGTGTTCATACCAATATCTCATAACTTCATATAAATTTCAAATGTCAAAATCCAAATGCCAAATCAATGTCAAATTACAAAATCTAAAATTTTGATATTTGAGCTTTGGATTTGATTTGAAATTTGAACTTTGTCATTTGACATTTTCATGAATTATATTTGTGATATAACCTGTGAGTGATTTCCATGTCTGACCGTCCTAAACTCTTTTTAATTGATGGCTCCTCTTATCTCTTTCGTGCATTTTATGCCATCCGTCATCTCTCCAATTCCAAGGGGCTTCCAACCAATGCGACCTTTGGCTTCACTCAGATGCTTCTTAAAGTGCTCAAGGAGCATCGGCCTGATTATCTTGCCGTGATCTTCGATTCAAAGGCTCCCACCTTTCGAAGCGAGGTCTATAAAGAATACAAAGCCAACCGACCTGCCATGCCAGAGGGACTTACCCTCCAGATTCCTTATATCAAGAAGATCATCGAGGGATACCGAATTACCCTCTTGGAGATAGATGGATACGAGGCGGATGATCTCATTGGAACAGTAGCCAAGAGACTGGAGTCAGAGGTCGATGTCGTGATCATCACGGGTGACAAAGACATCCTTCAACTGGTCAGTGATCGGATCCAAGTCTATGACACCATGAAGGAGAAAAGGTTGGGGGTGGATGAGGTCATTCAGCGTTTTGGCGTTTCTCCTGAACAGGTGGTGGAAGTGATGGGCCTGTCTGGAGATGCCATTGATAACATCCCGGGTGTCCCTGGGATTGGGGAGAAAACGGCCATCCAATTGATCAAGAATTATGGATCGATCGAAAATCTTCTGACCCATGTGGAAGAAATTCCACAGAAGAAATTGAAAGAAAATTTAAAGACCCATGGAGATCTGGCTCGTCTCAGCCGGCAGTTGGCAACGATTCATACGGATGTACCTGTCCGTTATCAGTTAAAGGATTTTCCTCCCCCCTCTCCTGATCTGAAGAGCCTGAAGGAGATCTTCAAAGAGTTGGAGTTCAACAAACTTCTTAAAGAACTTTTTGAAGAAAAAACCTTTGATGAAAAGGCCCGCCTCTCGGCAAACAAGGATTATCGTTTGATCACGGATCAAAATGAGTTTCAGGCTTTATTGGAAGGCCTGAGAAAGGCCATGTACTTTTCCATTGATCTGGAGACCACCTCCCCCTACCCGATGTGGGCGGATCTCGTCGGGATCAGTCTGTCTTACGCCCCGCATCAAGCCTTCTATATTCCCCTTGGTCACCGGCATCGAGAGGCAACTCAGCAGCTTCGTCTTCCTTGGGTATTAGAACAATTAAAACCTATTTTGGAAGATACAAAAATGAAGAAGGTGGGTCAGAACATCAAATACGAATGGATTGTTCTGAAACGATATGGAATTCAACTGCAAGGGATAGACGGGGATACGATGATCGCCTCCTACCTCCTCAATCCCACCAAGCATAACCACAACCTGAGTGAAATTGACCAGGAATACCTGGACCGCTCTGTCACCGAGCACCGAGAAGTGGTGGGAACCGGGCAGAAAGCCATCCCCTTTGACCAGATCGACCTCCACACGGCAAGGGACTATAGTTGCGAACATGCCGATGCGACTCTCCAGCTCTCTCACCTCCTTTTTCCCAAACTAAAGGAGGGGGGATTTAAAGACCTCTTTGAGCAGGTGGAGATACCGCTCGTCATGGTCCTGGCAAAAATCGAGATGAATGGAGTGAAAATCGATCTGGAGCTTCTCCAAGGATATTCGAAAGAGATCGACACCCAACTCCAACATAAGATGGAACGAATCTACGGGTTGGCCGGGGAGGTCTTCAATATCAACTCCTCCCAGCAACTGGGGAAAATCCTTTTTGATAAACTGAAACTGCCTGTGGTCAAGAAGACCAAAACAGGAACCTCCACAGATGTGGAGGTGCTGACCAAGCTCTCTTTCCAGCATGACCTCCCTCTCGAGATTCTCGGTTATCGGAACCTGAGCAAACTCAAATCCACCTATATCGATGCCCTTCCTAAATTGATCCATCCAAAAACCGGACGGGTCCACACTTCTTATAATCAAACCGTGACCGCCACAGGACGGCTCTCCTCGAGTGATCCCAACCTCCAGAACATCCCAATCCGTGCGGAGGAGGGAAGCCGAATTCGCCAGGCCTTCATTCCAGAGCAGGGATGGTCCATTGTCTCTGCGGACTACTCTCAGATCGAATTGAGAATTCTGGCCCACCTCTCCCAAGACGAAACCCTTATCAAAGCTTTTCAAAACGATGAAGACATCCATGCACGAACCGCCTCAGAGATCTTCGGCGTTTCAATGGAAAAGGTGACGCCTCCGATGAGGAGGGAGGCCAAGGTGATCAACTTCGGCATCATTTACGGAATGTCCGCCTATGGTCTTTCACAACAGCTCAGGATAGAGCCAAAGATCGCCCAGGCTTATATTGATGAATATTTTAAAAAATATATCGGCGTTCAAACCTACATTGAAAAAAGTTTAGAAGAGGCCAGACAGAAGGGGTATGTGATGACTCTTTTGCATCGCCGTCGGTACCTTCCGGACATTCACTCCCCAACGGTAGTCATCCGGCAGGCCACAGAGAGGATGGCGATTAATACTCCCCTCCAAGGGACAGCAGCAGATATCATTAAGGTTGCAATGATCCACATCCAGAATCGAATAGAAGTACTCGGTCTCTCCACCAAAATGATCATGCAGGTCCACGATGAATTGGTCTTCGAGGTTCCCGAAGAGGAACTTCAAAACGCTATCCCCATGATCCAGAATGAAATGGAGACTGTGATGGAGCTCTCTGTGCAACTCAAGGTTTCCATCCATTCAGGGAGGAATTGGGCAGAAGTGCATTAAAACATCAGTCCGGTGTTGGGAGTTCGGAGTTATGAGTTAAAATTCTTTTTGTTTTAAGTTTTTATCTCCGAACTCCCTGCCTGCGGCAGGCAGGCGAACTAATTACTCCGAACTCTGGACCTTTAAAAGGAGGATGCTAATGAAAAGAATGGGCCTCTTAATCTTAATGGGATTGACCTTTCTCTCCTTTTCCCTAGCCTTCGGCCAAGAGGTTTACCGGTGGGTGGATGAGCAAGGGACGGTCCACTTCACGGATGACTTAGGTCAGGTTCCAGAGAAATATCGAGACAAGATCCAAAAGAAAGAGCCTCCCAAAGAACCTCCTATCACTCAACCCATTCCTCCTCAACCCGCTCCTCCTCAACCCACTCCTCCTCAACCCCTTGCACCACCGACAGGAATGGAGGTTGAGAAGGGATCTGGGGCAACCCCTAGACAAAAAGATATCTTGGGCCGTGGAGAAGAATGGTGGAGGGCAAAGCTGAACGAGTGGAATGAAAAACTCAAGACCGCCCAGAGAAATTATGAAACCACTTATAATGAATGGAAATCAAAGGAGAACGAATTGGAAAGCTCGAAATTCAAACCCGACAGTTTCAAAAGGAAGTTGAAGGCTGAGATCAAAGACCTTGAAGAAAAAACAAAGGGTTGGGAGAAACAGATGGACGAGGCAAAGAACATGCTCGAAAATACTCTTCCAAAACAAGCTCAGGATTATCAGGCTAACCCCGAGTGGCTCAAAATCGAAGAAAGGAAATAAGTTCGGAGTTAGGAGTTCGTAGTCCGGAGTCTTAAAATCAAGTACTCCGAACTAAAACAAACGCACTAATTGCTATTACATTGTCATTGCGAGCGACCAAGGGGAGCGTGGCAATCTCACTCGTTAAAATACGAGATTGCTTCCTCGCTTCGCTTCTCGCAATGACACTTTATTTATAGCATTTGTATTAGTTGCTCATAAATCTGAAATTTTATTTATGGGTCCACTTCTCTTTCAATGAATGGAGAGGAAATTGTTCGATGTAGGGAAAGAAGGCTAAGCTGACCTCACCATGATTCAAGATCCCGGCCAAAATCTCTTCCACCTCTTTTTGTGGAAGGACCTCGTAACTCTTCCAATCAAGGATCTGGACTTTCATTAGCACCCTGGAAGGGTCTCCCACTGACTTGACGGCTTTCTGTGCCACCTCCGCCATCAGGTCTATGGCCTCCTTCGCTTCTATATTCCGGTCTTTCATCGCCTGGCGATGGTAAGCCATCACCGCATAGTAGTCAAAATTGTTTTTCAGTGTCTCTGAAAGGGTCTCTGAAAACCAAGCCACACCATTAAATTCGTTGATGATGGCCTCAAAATAGAGATTGATGGCAAATTGTAAGTTGGGATTCGACTCCCTGGCTGCCTCCATCAGCCTTTTAGCCACATTCACTAACCAGCGGTTCTTCCAGTATGCCCAGGACATAAACCGATCTGTATACCCCTTGGTGTAATATTTTCCTAAGTCCGATTTATAAGGATCGATATAAAAAAGGTCTGGATGGGGTGAGTATCCAAACTCCTTCAGAAAGGCTTTGTTGGCTTCGGTACTGAAATCTTCGTTATGATAAAGGATTAAATCGTCCTGAAAAAGGATCCCATCAATAGGGTACCGACCCAGGTCTCGGAAAAGACCCTCAAGGCGTTTGAGGACATCAGGATGAAAGAGATTAAAACCTCTCGCCACCTCCATTTTATTTGTCTCAAAATTATACCTCTTACACCGATATTCAGAAGGTCCCTCTAAACCGTAGTTGGCATAACGCGTAGTAATCCATGCAAAGATTTCAAGGCCATTCCGATGGACGAGCTCTGCAACTTTTCCCAAGATATCATCAACGATCGGAACATATTCCGTCTTGAAATAGACTCCCTCCTCATGATGGGCGTTAACAAATTTATACACTCGATCCCCTTTATTATGAAAGACTCTGAAGAGTATCGTATTCACACCGGCATTTTTTAAATCTTTCACCCTTCTCTCCACTTCCTCGAGGTTCTTCCCTTCGAGATAGGAGACCTGAGCACAAATCCGTCTCTTTGCCTTCTTTTCCTCGGGGAGGGATTTTCCCATAACCGGTTTAGAAACAATAGACGGTGCAGGGGTCTTTTCTTTTAACTGCTCCTTGGCAATCTGGATCCGTTTCTCTGTATCTCTCACTCGGTCACCCTCGGGATAGGTTTTTAAATAGAGTTCGAGTTGCTGGATGGCTTTTTCATATTTTCCCATTTTGAGGTAGCAGAGCCCGATCATATATTGGGAGTAGGATACCAATTGACTGGCTGGAGTAGATTGGACGATTTTTGAAAAACCCTGGATGGCTTCTTCACATTTTCCCTTATAATAGAGTCCCATGGATGAATCATAGAGTTCCCCTGGATTCAGAAGTTTCTCCTGCCCATAACTACGAGGCAACCATACAAGAATACAGAGGGCCAGAATCAATCCAGCTGCCCATTTATTCATAAAAGTTGTTCCTTTCATGAGAGGGAATTACAAAATCCGGACATTGAAATGTCAAATCAAATTCAAAACTCAAATGTTAAAATATTTTGTCTGTCTGCCGCAGGCAAGGATTTTGAACTTTGACATTCATTTGACATTTAGATTTTGAAATTTGGATTTTAGAAAAATCGCTTCGGATTTTTCAAAACAGTGCTTTCATCGCTTCCTGGATGGTACGGACCCCGATCAACTCGATGCCCTTAGTTCCCTTCATCTTCTCCTGATTCTGCTTCGGTAAAAGACATTGTTTAAATCCAAGCCTCGCTGCCTCTTTCATTCTCACCTCGGATTGGCTAACCCCTCTTACCTCACCTCCCAGACCTACCTCTCCAAAAACCACCATTTCTGGATCAATCAATTTATCCTTAAAATTTGAGGTAATGGCAGCAATCACTCCTAAATCAGCAGCAGGCTCCTCCACCTTCATTCTGCCAGCGATGTTAAGAAAAATATCCTGATTGTTGAGGTGAATTCCCAGTCTTTTCTCCATGACGGCAACGAGAAGGGATACACGATTGGCATCTACTCCCTGGGCTGTTCTTCGTGGAACACTAAAGCTGGTGGGTACGACCAAGGCTTGAAGTTCAATCAAGATGGGTCTCGAACCTTCTATGCTGGGCATGACAACAGAACCAGAGGTGGGTTGGGTCCTTTCAGATAGGAAGAACTCAGAAGGGCTGATCACTTCCACCAATCCGGAATCCTTCATCTCAAAAACGCCAATCTCATTGGTGGAGCCAAAACGGTTTTTAACTGCCCTCAAGATGCGAAAGGCGTGAGTGGCTTCTCCTTCAATGTAAAGAACCGTATCTACCATATGCTCCAAAACTTTAGGCCCGGCAATAAAACCCTCCTTGGTCACATGACCGATGAGAAAGATGGGAATGGAGAGATGTTTCGCCAGATAAAGTAACCGACTTGACGCCTCCCTCACTTGAGTGATCGATCCGGGTGTTGAAGGAAGTTCAGAGGAATAAATTGTCTGAATGGAATCGACCACCACGGTTGAAGGTCTGAGCGTCTGGATGTCCTGGAGAATTTTTTCTAAAGATGTCTCTGAGACAACAAAGAGATGTTCTGAAGAAACTCCTAACCGATCCGCCCTCATTTTGGTCTGCTGAAGCGACTCCTCCCCAGAGACGTAAAGGACTTTTTTCCCCTTTGATGCTAAACGGTTCATCACCTGAAGGAGAAGGGTGGATTTGCCAATCCCTGGATCGCCTCCGACCAAAATCACCGATCCAAAAACAATCCCTCCTCCCAAGACCCGGTCGAATTCATTGATCCCGATCTGAAATCTTCCTCTCTCTTCACCAACAATTTCAATGAGTGACGTTGGAACAGCCTCGCTTTCAAAACCAAGGAGGTCTCGTTCAGGAACTTTTTCTTCGATCACCCGTTCTTCAACGAAGGTGTTCCATTCCTGACATCCCGGACACCTTCCCAACCATTTGGGAGCCTGGTATCCGCAGGCCTGACAAACGAAATGTGTTTTGGCTTTGGTCATTGTGGTCCCGTCTCCCACCTTGCGGGAAAGCCTTCTCCCTCTCCCCTTGCGGGAGAGGGTCAGGGTGAGGGGTAATCAAATCGAAATTGCTGGCATTTTAACAGAAAAACACTTTTGAGGTCAAAAAAGAAATGTTACTTCATCCTTTTCGAGGGAGAATTGATATTCTTAAAAAATATCTCGGTTTCTTTTTCCAAATGAGAAAGAATTGGGGGGATCTTAAGAAGAAGTTTTTTCATCTTCTCCCAATCGAGTTCAAACCCGTATCTTTTGCGAAAGAGATGCCGAAACCCAAGATACTCCCGCAGTTTCTTTCCGGTATCTGGAGTTATTACCGGGGGTCTCAAACCTGGTATATCCAAAGTCATCTGGTGAAGGAGTTCACTGTGCCATTCTTCGCCCATCGGTACCCTTTGGTCTATCTCCTTTGCAATATTTTCAAATACCTTCTCGATTCCTGTATAGAAGTCATGAAGAATAGATCCCCCTGCTCTGAGAAGATAATTAGAGGGTTTCTTTTTAAGCAGACCATCCTTTTCTCTATCAAGAAGTCTTAATTTCTCCAATTCATCTTTGACAGAAAGTTGTAAGACCCTTAAGTTATTCAAGTCTCAATCCTTCCTTTAGGGCCCTTTCTTTAATTGAAGGCCACGCCTTCTCGAAAGGGATCAGGTCAACATGGAATGGATGAGAGATGGCTGAAATATCAGCAAGGATCTCAAAGTATCTCTCATCATCAATACCTTTAACGAGCAAATCAATATCCGTCCCCTTCCACAGGAAATCAGGCCTCCATATAAGGGAACCAAATAGAATCACTTCTTTAACCTTATAGTTTTCTTTAAGAGTTTTGGCAACCACTTTCGCTCTTTCGATAGCCAAATCTCTCTTTCTCATCTCCTCCGCTTTTCGTTCTTCCCAGATACTGAAATACTCATTTGCCTTCATAATATTATATTACCACAAAAATACGATTTAATGGAAATTTAAATCCTTTCGGGAAAAACAAAAAGGGCGGAGAAACCCCGCCCTGAATTCTTTATGCCCGTAGGCATTTGGAGATACTGTGTTCTATTTTCCAAAGACCTCTTTCAGGAGATCAGTGGTTCGAGCCACTGGGTTTTTTCGGATTTTCTTCTCCTCCTCGCCCACCATGTGGAATAATCCACCGAGCGCCTTGGTCACCACATAGTGGTCGAGGTCAAAACTCTCTTTCTTGACAAATGGGATGGTCTCATAGCGCCCAACCAGTTCCTTGTATTGTCGGGTCACGCCAACTTCATTCATGGCATTGGAAACAGGGGGCTTAAAAACAACCGTAAGCTTGTCCGTGGTCTTTCCTTTGAAATAATCTGTCGCTGCTGTTTCATGTCCTGAAAGGATTTTTCTCACATCCTCAAAAGTCATCTCTCCGATCGCATCCCAGAAGATCTGTTTGGCAAATGGAGCTGCTTTCTCGGCTGCCCGATTCATGCTTAAGACAAATTCATCCACCTGTGGACCATAACCCACTGCCCTCAAACCCTTTTCAAACTTCCTCAGTTTTTCAGGCATCAAGATCTTAATGGCTAGGTTTAAAAAGTACCCATCTGTCTTTCCGGTGAAATTGACGGCGTTTTCAGTCCCGATATGCAAAGCCTCTTTCAAACCAGAACCGATCTTGGCATCGCTTAGTCCGCTGCTCTGTCCACCTATTCCCAGACCTTTGTAGATGCGGTCCAATTGTGCTGATGCGGGTAATGCGCTGAACAAGATAACCATACTCACTATAAATATTCGGCCGATCATAATGTCACTCCTTTCTCCCCCTCATCCATCGAGGTTGACTATGTTTAATAATAAAACTCTAATAAATTTGGACTCACAAATCAATAAGAAAGAATTCGCAAAATTTAGAGACTCGGATGATAGCCAAAGAGGCAGTTTTATGATATGTGTTTTTCAATGGAAACGGAAAATAAAGATCTCCTCGTTGAAGGGGCAAATACCTTCGGGATCCATTTAGATGGAAAAGCAATCGAATCTTTCGAGGTTTATCTCAAAGAACTCCTCAAATGGAATCAAAAGATCAATCTCACTGCCATCCGATCAGAAAAAGGAATTGTTCTAAAACATTTTCTCGACTCCCTATCCGTCTACCCTTACATCCCCAAAACTCGTTCTCTCTTAGACATTGGATCAGGAGCAGGCTTCCCAGGCATCCCTTTAAAAATCACTCAACCTAATCTTGAGATCACCTTGATTGACTCTGTTCGTAAGAAAGTCGATTTCCAAAGACATATCATCCGAATGCTCGGCTTAAAAGGAATCGAGGCCATCCATGGCCGTGTCCAGGATAAAGGAATCCTCCAGAGTTTAGGAGGGCAATTTGATATCACCCTCTCAAGGGCTTTTTCCGATCTTCGAACCCTTCTCATACTGGGTTTCCCTTTTCTGAAAAAAGGTGGACGGGTGATAGCGATGAAAGGTGAGGTGGACAATAAAGAAATCCGGCTCCTCACTGAAACTGAGGAAGCCCGATACCAAAAAACCGCTTTTCTGACCATCCCTTTTAGTTCTTTCAAAAGAACCATTCTCCTATTTGAAAAGATATGACTTTTGTCTTTCCATCCTTCCCCTATTTGTGCTATAAATATTTTTGATAAAGGTCAGAGGAGCGTTCTCCCTCGGAGAGCTTGAGGCAGAGGGTAGAAGGCAAAAGCCTTAAACCTTAAACAAAGTGCTCCTTAAGCGCAGCGTTCCTCTTTCTGTTTCTCATCATGGCAAGAATCATCTGCATTGCCAATCAAAAAGGAGGGGTAGGGAAAACCACAACGGCAGTCAATCTTTCCGCCTCCATCGCTGCCGCAGAGAAAAAAGTTCTTCTCATCGACATTGATCCACAGGGAAATTCAACAAGTGGTATCGGTTTAAGCAAAGAAGGG
>Ga0315268_10007397_pt1 | contig 11550 bp, 13 predicted proteins | sample C1_top_MG_FD_204535 | JGI IMG/M metagenome (GOLD analysis project Ga0315268, IMG submission 204535) | Sediment microbial communities from Yellowstone Lake, YNP, Wyoming, USA - C1_top | ecosystem: Environmental > Aquatic > Freshwater > Lake > Sediment | place: USA: Wyoming | collected 2017-08-01 | reverse complement strand
TCTAATAATGTCGAACAACTAGTTAAATTAGTAGGAACAGTTATGAACGAAATAATAGAAAAGCTTCTCAAACTTAAAAAATGGAAGGGACTTAACGATGTACAAAAAGAGGCGGTAAATAACGGTATTTTAGATGGAAAAAGCAATTTCGTTATTATTGCTCCGACGGCTTCTGGAAAGACAGGAATAGCCGAGATTGCTATGTTACAAGAGCTGGAAAATGGCGGAAAAGCTATTTATGCTGTACCGTCCCATGCACTGGTAGATGACAAACTGAAGGACTTCGAGTATCTTACTGACGCCTTCAAAGTACAAGAAGGTGGAAGCAGTTATAGTCAATGGGTAAAAGCTGATTTGATCATTACTACTTTTGAATTGTTATACAGAGCTTGTTTAATGTCGAAACATTTTTTGAACGATTTTAAGCTAGTAGTAATCGATGAATTTCATGTTCTCTATGATAACACAAGAGGATATAATCTAGAAAAGCTTTTGACTATTCTTAAAGAAAGCGACTCAAGAACTTTTTGTATATCAGCCACTCTTGAAAATAGAACAGAGATTGGGGAGTGGCTTCAAGCCAAAATAGTTTACATTCCTAACGAATTTAGACCTATCAAGATATCCCTTGATATAATTGATCTAAGAAAGAATTGCACCAATAAGCAGTTATGTCAAACTCTGATGGAGAAAAACAATGAGCCATATCTAATCTTTTGTTCGACAAAGAATTTTACAAAAGAAAGAGCTATTGAAATGTGCAAATTAATAACAAAAACGAAAAATGACAAAATCAAACTAGTTAATGAGATCAAGAGAATAATATCGCGAGAAGAATTACCTGAACTAGAAGAAATCTTGTGCGACTGCATAGTAAAAGGAGTCGGATTTCACCATTCGGATCTTCATAATAATCTCCGCAATTTTGTGGCAGAACTTTTCAGGAACAGAAGAATTGATTACTTATTTTGTACCACAGGATTAGCATATGGAATCAACTTCCCAGCTAGAGCGGTAGTTATTGCTGACCTTAATTTATATAATTTCGAAGAAGACCGTTCAGACTCTATACCCACTTATCTATATTTTCAAATGGCTGGCAGAGCAGGCAGACCCCAATATGATGATAAAGGTTTCTGCTATATATCGATAAAAAAAGATGACGACCTGATTAAATTCGAAAAATATAAGGCAGGTGTTCTACAAAGAGTTGCTTCGCATATTGCAAATAATGAGTATTTTTTTAAAGCAATACTAGAACTTGTTTATTCAAAACGAGATACTAATGAAGAGATTATAAGCTTCTTTCAAAATTCCCTTTTTAACTTCCAAGCGCTCAGACAAGAAAAGGGGCTAATTCCTTACGATTTAAAGAAACTTATTGCAGCAAGAATAAAGCGTCTCAATGATACTGGCTTCTTGGAATTTTTAGGAATCAATTACAAACTTACTGACTTTGGAAAAGTGACTCTTGACTATCTATTCAGCGGATTTTCATCTCCCGAGTTATCTTCATTCATACGTCTGAATCAATATTTGGAAAAGACAAAAACAGTGAAAACTGATTTCGACCTTATATATTTTCTATCAAAGACTTTCCCTGACTGCAGAATTTCAAAACAACCATATACAAAATCCAAGGAGGTTGAGGAATACTTACAAAATCATGGTATTGCTGATCGAACTAATACCGAATACTCAGCTTATGTTGTTTACCATAAATGGATAGATAACATTAGTGAGACGGATATAGACAAAGAATGCAAGGTTTACTCCAGCAATTTGCCTTCAAAAATGTGGGAAATGTACAAACTGTTAGGTGTCTATGAAGAACTCGCAAAATCGAAAGGCTATCAAGTTCCACAAGAATTTGAGATTTTAAAAGAAAGAATACGTTATGGGGTTCGGGAAGACGAATTACCGCTTGTTAAGATACATCAAATTGGAAGAGAAATAGCAAGAGATATACGAAGACATTGTTATAACGTCTTGAAGGCAAACTTTGGTTATAGTGGTACCCCTATAGAAATACTGAAAACTGTTAGAAAAACAAGGAGAAAAGGAATTTCTAAAGCACATAGACACGATCCCAAACATAGGCGAGGCCAGAGCAAAGCATGTATTGTCATTTGTGAAAGGCAAATCAGACAAGAAAATGAGTAATTAAACGCTCATTTACTTCGATTGCCGTAGATAGAGGACCTAACACCGTTGCGCACGCGATTATGCCCTCTTATTCTATTTCTTGTTCGCAGTGTTCTATGAAGGAATTATTGCTATTGCTTCGATTTCGACTTTAAACCCATCATAAAGCACAACTTGAACCGTAGTGCGTGCAGGTTGATCCGTTGGAAAGAATCTCGCGTAGACCTTATTCATCTCCTCAAAATCCCCAAAGTCCGATATGAAAACCGTTGTCTTCACAACCTGTTCCAAGGAGCTTCCAGCCGCTTTAAGAACAGTAGCCATATTCTTCAGAACCTGCTCCGTCTGCTCTCTAATCGAAGTGCCCTTCAATTGATTGTTTGCTGGGTCTACTCCAACCTGTCCTGCGATGAATAAGAGGTTTCCAGCTTTTACACAATAGGAATACGGCATAGGCGGCTTCGGAAGCTTATCCACTTTTACAATTTCTTTTTTCACACCTAATCGTTCTCCCTTTTCCAATAAGTCTATGAAGAAGACTATTTTAGAATTATGCTATTCAACTGCATGTACGGAAAGAGATATATGATTAAACAACAAAATTCGTTATCATGACAACGAAAGATAATCCATTCACTCCAATCGTTGCAACGCTCTTTACAGTTATCTGCTGGGCAATCTTCATGCTCCTAGATGTCCTATTCTGGTCATCAAAATTTAACCTATTCCAGAACATCGTCATATTCTTAATCTCCATAGTCGTGGCGGCTTGCATCATAGGTCTCATGTGGGTGTTTTGGGTCTTCAGACGCGACTAGCACCTTTAAAGACGACATCAAAAAAACCAAAAAGACGCTTCTTTAATTCTATTTCTTGTGAGCCCCTTTCAAGTAGCCGTCTTCTATCGCCATCGCCCTCATATAACTCTCCTCTATCCACATACTCGCAAGCCCAGACGGCGACTTTACCCTCCTCTCAAAAAGGTCTTTTTCATGCTCCTCAAAATACTTCAACAATTTCTCCCAGACGCCAAAGGGAATCGACACGCTCGTACGCTTCTTCTCCATCAAACAAACCAACCCAGTCCATATTAACTCCCACATACTATTTTAATGTTAAGGACTGGAACCACGACGAACCCTCAGTCTCCTAAAGAAAAGACATGAAAAAGCTATTCAAAGTTTTCTAGCCATGCTATGCAAGAAAATTCTGAACCCCAATTTTTGATACAACCTTATCGCATTTTCGTCTCCTGGAAGCACAGAGAGTCTAACAGCCTTGAACCCTTCAGTCCTTAATCTATTCATGCATTCCTCCAGAAGCCTTTTACCTATACCCTTTCTTCTAAACTCAGGCAACACGTAAAGATCGTTGATAACACCGAAAGACTGTGCCACTTCAAATGTCTGTTCACGTGGTAAAGTGGCTGAAACAAACCCAACAGTCTTCTTTTCTGCCTTAGCAATCAGCATAAGCGTACGCTTCTTGTCGAGGCCATCTTTGACAAAATCAAACCATTTGCTGCTGTTGGCTTCAGATGGTATCGTGATCGGCTCAATCTCAAACATCTCTTTCGCCAAGTTTATCCATAAATGCCTCAAAGATTCATCCAAGTCTCCAACTTGGCACTCACAGATAGTGATTCCGCTCAAACAATCACACTTCCTAACGCATAACGCGCCTGCTTCTTCCCTTGCTCACCTTTCTATGAAACCAGACAGCAGATAAAAGCTTCACACAAACAAAATCACAAACGCGAAAGAAACATATTTGGATCCAAATATAGGGCCCTAGAACCGTTGCACACACGCACACACGCCCAGCCAACACTCACATATACCTTTAAATCCAATAATTCCACATCATATCCCCATGCCAAACACCAAAACAAAAGACGCAATAATCAACAAAGCCCTACACTATTTTAACACTGAAGGCTGGAACTGCGCCGAATCCGTCTACATGGCAATTTTCCAAGAATACTACAACATAGACGTAACACCAAAAACCGTAACAGCCTTCGGCGGCGGAATAGCCCGCACAGGCAGCATATGCGGCGCAGTAAACGTCGCAATAATGGGCGTATCCCAAAAATACGGACGAGAAACACCCAAACAACCCTTCATACACACCCAACGCCGAACACTACAATTCCTAAACCACATAATAGACGAATACGGCAGCCTCAACTGCAGACGCCTAAAAGAACACCAACAAACCCAACAAAAACAACAGACAGAAGAAGACCTCTGCACACCGCTCATAAGAAAAATAATAGAAGCATTCCTACAAACCGTCGAAAACAACAAACAAACCTAACTCTTCCACAAGATCAACGGCATGCGTAAACGATTAATACGCTGAACAGCAATAAGCTCAAACAGTGATTAAAATGATTAAAGCTCTGGTTCTTGTCCGCTTAGGCTCAAGCGAAAAACTGAACCTCATGAAAACCGTCAAAGAAGAAATCTGCAAGATCAAAGGCGTCAAGGAAGTCTACGGCGTTTTCGGTCGCTACGACTTCGTCGTAATGCTGAAGGCAGAAACAACTCAACAATTGGGAAACCTCGTCACTGATTGCATCAGAGGCATCGAAGGAGTTGTGTACACAGAGACGCTCGTAATCGGCTTCTAAACACTCACACACACCCCCAGATTCTTTCACACAAAAACCATGCAAGCCAAAATTAGAAACTGAATCATACAGAAGATATTAAATAGTCCATCCATCAAACTATGACCCTATTTGTAAAGCAAAAAACAGGAGACAGAAAAACATTGAATAAACGAATCCTACAGATTTTTGGAATAATCCTAATCCTCGTAGCCATAATACTAGCCATAATCCAACACTTCAACGTGCTGGGTTACAGCATCTACGGCGACGTAGCCAACAAATGGTACTTCTACGGCCTCGTCGGAATCATCGGCATAATCGGCATCATACTGCTAGCATGGTCATACCTCAAAAAATAGAAAATCTCGCACACTTCATTAATGAACCAACAACAAAACCAGCAGCGAGATTAAACAACCAACCCTTTTTTCTTCCATACACTATACTATAACCCCCAAAAACATGTTTTAAGCCCAATAGAATTTCATTGCAGAAACCTAGAAGGGGTCTACTCTTGCCCGTCTGACACTAATTAAACTTCTGATACCACCCTTAAATCCCAGCATAATCTACACATATACTACAACAAAGGAGGAATCAAACAAACCCTAAAACTCATGAGCATCCCGCAAAATCCAAATCTTCACCCGAGCAACATAAAGCACTCCCAAAACCAAAAGCACACCCAACAAAACCGCTCCCACAATCGCAAGCCCAAAACCCAACTGAAAATCACCAGCCACACGCATAAAATACACGCCCACAACAAACAAAACAAGCCCAACAAACAAATCAACCAACAAAAACCAATACCTACGCCTCATCCCCTCACCCCAACCCCATATCCACTCAATTCACCTATAACCCTTCCCCAAACCCACACAAAGACACAGCAAAAAACCTAGAGGGGTAGGCTCCTATTGACTGATTTCAGCCTCAAAACGATGTAAAAAGTCACAAAATCGGCATTTTATCTCTTATTCATCAAGTACTCATGTATGGCTTCTGCCGCTTTCTTGCCTGCCCCCATAGCACTTATAACAGTTGCTTCCCCAGTCACTATGTCACCACCTGCATAGACACCCGCAATGCTTGTTTTGCCGTTCTCATCAGCAACTATCGTGCCCCACTTCGTAACCGCTAAGCCCTGAGTCGTGCTCTGAATAATGGGGTTAGGCGTACGCCCAATCGCGACGATGACAGTATCCGTGTCCATGACAAACTCAGAACCTTTAACTGCAACTGGTCTTCTTCTACCAGACTCATCAGGCGGTCCAAGCTCCATGCAGAGACATTCCATCTGCTTAACCCAGCCCTTTTCATCGCCGATAAACTTCGTCGGCGAAGCTAAAAACTTGCAGAGAATACCCTCTTCTTCAGCATTCTCAACCTCCTCATGCCTCGCCGGCATCTCTTCTCGCGAACGCCTATAAACTATGCACACTTCCTCAGCGCCAAGACGCAGAGCCGAACGCGCAGAGTCCATCGCAACGTTGCCGCCGCCGATGACAACAACATGCTTGCCAACCCTTATGGGCGTGTCATACTCCGGGAAGGCGTAGGCTTTCATCAGATTAACCCTTATGAGAAACTCGTTCGCAGAATAAATCCCGCCGAGATTTTCGCCAGGCAAACTCATAAACTGAGGCAAACCAGCACCAGTGCCCACAAAAACCGCGTCAAAACCAGTCTTAAGCAGCTCTGGAATCGTGTACGTTCTGCCGATGAGATAGCCGAGCTTAAGCTCAGCGCCAAGCTTCCTAATATAGTCTACTTCCGCCTGCACGATGCTCTTTGGCAAACGAAACTCTGGGATACCATAGACCAACACGCCGCCAGGCAAATGCAAAGCCTCAAAAATCACGACAGTATGCCCACGCTTTGCCAGATCGGCAGCAACCGTGAGCCCAGCAGGACCAGCACCGATAACTGCAACTTTTTTACCTGTTGACGGCGCCTTATCAGGAGCTTTGATGCCCTTCTTCCTTTCCCAGTCTGCCAAGAATCTTTCCAGTCTGCCGATGTTAACTGGCTCTCCAACTTTTCCGACTATGCAACATTTTTGGCATTGCTCTTCTTGTGGGCATACGCGACCGCAAATTGCTGGGAGACTGTTTTTCTCCTTGATCTTCATGATAGCCTCTTCGTATTTTCCTTCCCGCAACAGTCTGATGAAAGTGGGAATTTCAATCTCCACTGGGCAGCCTTGAACGCATTGGGGCTTGGGACATTGCAAACAGCGGTTTGCTTCTTCTCTGGCTTGTTCTTCGGTATAGCCCAGAGCAACCTCGTTAAAGTTTTGCCTGCGAACTTCAGGTTTCTGTTTCGGTATCGGCACTGCTTCCTTCTTGATTTTTGGCTTAGGCTTACTTTCCGCCACACCGACAGCCTCCTTGCAGTTCCCATAGGAGTGAGCTTAAGCGCTCTTCTGGAAGGAACATTCTCTGTCTTTTGATAAGCTCTTCAAAATCCACTTGATGCCCGTCAAACTCTGGTCCGTCGACACAGCCGAACTTCATTTTTCCGTTGACTGTTACTCTGCAGACTCCGCACATTCCCATTCCATCGACCATTATAGGAGTCAAAGTCACTATTGTTGGAATCCCGAAAGGCTTCGTCATTTCGCTGACGTTCTGCATCATAACCACAGGTCCCATGGCAATGCAGTGGTCAAATTTTTCTTTCTGTAGTATCTCTTTTAAGAGGTCTAAGCCCTCATGTCCCTTAGAACCATCGTCTGTTGCCACGTAAAATTTGTGGCTTAAAGATTTGATTTCTTCCTCGAAGAAAAGTAGCTCCTTAATTCTCGCACCGATAACGGTTGTAATTGTGTTTCCAGCTTCACGCAGAGCTTTGAGCTGCAGAAGCATTGGTGCGATCATCACTCCGCCGCCAACGCAAAGGACTTTTCCGAAATTTTTGATTTCAGAAGGGTTACCGAGAGGTCCTGTAATGTTCCATATGGAATTGCCTTCTTTTAGGAATCCAAGCTGCCTCGTTGTTTTGCCAACTTCGTTGAAGGCAAAAGTGATTGTTCCCTTTTGCGCATCGTATCCAGCGATGTTAAGAGGTATCCTTTCACCCTTCTCATCGATGACGACTATTATGAATTGCCCAGGCTTGGCTTTTGCAGATATTTCTGGAGCTTCAACCTCGAACAGCTTGATTTTTGGAGCAAGCTCCTTGTTGATTAGGACTTTATACATCTGCCCTAGCCTCCGTTTTCATTAGCTTTAGAGGTGGCATTGCAGCGATTTTCTTGAAAAAATCATCTAATTTCTGGTTGAAATCGCCAACGCATCGTGGTGAAGCCTCGAAAAGCTGGAAACGCTCCTGCATATTCATTTTTTTCAGCGCATCTTTAAGCACATTCATGTTTCTTTCAGCGGTGTCTTTGCCTTCCTGAAGCTTGCAATCTTCAGCAGAGCACACTACAGCCATAACTCCATCGAAACCACTGTTAAGTGCATTGACGACATGAACGGGATCGAGCGCCTTGAAACATGGAACCTCCAAAGGCACGGCATTTCTTTTAAGGAGACTTTCAGCATCATCTAAAGTCGAAAATTCTGACCATTGGCAGCAGAGAACCAGAATGACTGGAGATTTGCCTTGAGCCTTCAGCTTTGTGGCTGCTTCTCCATAACGGTTTAGAACATTCTCAAACTCGAAGCCCTTGACTTGAATTGCATTGTATGGGCAAACTAGGGCGCAAGCTCCGCAGCCCATGCAGTCTTCATAGAGTATTTTCGGAGTGGCAAACGGCTCTGCTTTGATAGCAGAGTAGGGACAGATGAAGACACACTTGTCGCAGCCTACGCATTTCTCGGTTTCATAAACGACTTTTCTAGAGTATTTTACTACCTTGACTGCTTCTTTGCTGAAGCCTAGCTGTTCAAGCACCGCTCTGCTCAAGAGAAGTCGTCTGGTATTGATCTTTGTGCCTTCTTTGTAACGGCAGAATGCGTCTTCACATTGGACTGAAACAACATTTTTTATGCCTGACTTCAGGGCTTTGAAGACAAATTCTGTTGGAACTCGTCCAGCGCATGGTAGACGCAATGGGATATAGTCCTTTATGCTTAAGCCTTGGTCTGCCAGAATCTCTTCGACTTCGCATGATGAAGGAGAATTTCCACGACACATCAGAACGAGCGTGTCGCTCTTAATTTTTTTCCTCAAACACTCGACATAATTCACCAAACTGGCATAATCATAATAGACCATTTCTATGGCAAAAACTGGACAAGCACTGTAGCATATTCCACAGACCTGACACTTCTGCAAATCTATTTCTACTTTACCGGTTTCTGCATCACGTTTTATCGCCTCATAAGGACAAACAGAATGACAGATCGAACACCGACTGCAATAATCTTGATTAATGTTAACCGCAGCTACACACTTCTCACTCATTACAGCATTTCTCCAGCATATGCTGGCTTTTCAACATTATACATGCCTAGAAGCTGGAAAATGAACTTCGGATAATATAATAGTTTTGCAGCATTTTCTACTGTTTGTAATATGGATGTTTAATAAAACCGTAAGCCTCCAAAGCAGCAGCTATACCCTGCCCAACAGCGGTTCCCACCTGCTTCACGGGATGATTCGTAACGTCGCCAGCAGCATAAACTCCAGAAATATTAGTGTGCTGCAGAAAATCAACTTTAATGCAGCCACCTTCATCAACTTCAACGCCTGCCTCTTTCGCCACTGTACTGTTAGGCGTTTCGCCGACTTGAACAAAAACACCATCTATGGGCAATTCCTTGGTTTCTCCAGTCTTCGTATTAAATAACATTGCTTTGTTGACCAATCTTTCGCCCTTGATCTCTTTGACCTCGTTATTCCACAAAATTTCAATATTTTTCTTAGCCCCTAACGCCTTCACGAGAGCTTCTTCGGCACGGAATACATCTCTGCGATGGACAATTTTAACTTCGGCCACAAGATCAGCCAAATAAAGAGCAGTTATCACGGCTGAATTGCCACCACCAACGACAAGCACACGCTTACCCTTGAAGAACGGTCCATCACAAATGCCACAATAGCTTACGCCTTTTCCAAGAAACTCTTTTTCGCCTGGAACCCCTATTTGGCGATAGTACGAACCAGAAGCGATTACAATCGCATTAGCCTCATAGACCGTTTTGTTCGTTTTTACAATTTTCTTCTCAACATTAAGCTCAAGGTTAATCACAGTCTCAAATTCGCGAATAGCCGCGCCTGCAACCTTGCACTGAACCGCCATTTTCTGTGACAAGTCCATTCCACTTATACTTTCGAAACCAGGATAATTCTCAACTAAGGGCGCATCTGCAGTCGTGCCCCCAGCCATTTTTTCCTCCAAAACAAGCGTTTTCAACCCGCTTCTAGCCCCGTAAATTCCAGCAGCTAAGCCTGCCACTCCTGCACCGATGATGATCAGATCCCAACTTTCCATTTCGAAGCAACCTTTAGTCAGATTATCTGGCGAGTGATTATTTAAAAATAGATACGATATTAGCGTTTTTGTAAAGAACAAGAAAACGAAAAATGTTACAGGGCAAGTGCAAGTAGTTCTGCTATGTCCATGATTTGTATTTTGCCCTCATTCCCAGTTGTCTTAACAGCATCCTCAATCGTCAAAAGACAGTATGGACACGCAACAGCCAAGATTTCTGCACCAGCCTCAACAGCATCTTTAACGCGAGTCTCAGCCAATCGCGGACCCGGAATGTCAATCCACATCCTTCCGCCACCGCCTTCGCAACAGACGCTTCTCGCTCGTGAGCGATCAAACTCCAACAGCTTAACGCCTGGAACGCTTTCAATAACCTTCCGTGGTTCTTCGTATATGTTGTTTTGTTTGCCAAGGAAGCACGGATCATGATAAATAACCTTCTTGTTTACTTCTTTTGAGAAAGACAGCTTCTTCTCGTCTATGAGTTTGGCAAGTAATTGTGTGTGATGCTGCGGTTCAACGCTTGTCTGATTATAGCGATTCTTGAAAGCATGGAAACCATGCGGACAATTCGTAACCAACTGCTTCACATTATATTTGTTGAAAGTCTTCATGTTCTCCTCGACGAGAAAGTCAAACAAGCCCTTTTCGCCCATACCATAAACTTCACTTCCGCAGCAGCCTTCCTCATTACCTAAAATGCCAAAGCTCAACCCAGCCTTCTCAAAACATTTTACGAGGCTTTTTGCCACATTCTGAACTCTCGGATCATAAGCAGACGTGCAACCAACATAATACAGGGCTTCCGCACCTTGAGAAATATGCTTAACATTCAAGCCCTCAGTCCACTCCGAGCGCTTATCCCGAATCCTCGCCCACGGATTACCGTTCTTAAATATGCTCTCTAACGCGTCACGTATAGTGGGCGCAACCTGTCCTTCCTCAACAGCCATGCTACGAATGTCGATCAAAAATTCGTACGGGTTTATCTCTTTTGGACAGCGCATACCGCATGTGGAACAAGTCGTACAACTCCATAACTCATTCTGCGGATGAACGGAAAGCTTGCCTAACGTGGCGACTTCGCGCATGTACTTTCTAATGTTCAAATTAGCCTTTCTTGCGACAGGACAGCTTCCAGTACACGTTCCACACTGAATACACTCCAGAAGCTTGTGCTTCTGGGCAAGCTCTTGAGCATTCATCTTCAACATCACTTTTAATGAAAACGGGAGCATAAGATTATTAAAGCGTTTTCCCGTGAATCAATTAAAAGAAGCATGGAAGATGGAGATTTCCCTCGATGGAAAAGAAGATGCACAAAATAGGAATATTCGTCTGC
>Ga0315268_10007396_pt1 | contig 11550 bp, 8 predicted proteins | sample C1_top_MG_FD_204535 | JGI IMG/M metagenome (GOLD analysis project Ga0315268, IMG submission 204535) | Sediment microbial communities from Yellowstone Lake, YNP, Wyoming, USA - C1_top | ecosystem: Environmental > Aquatic > Freshwater > Lake > Sediment | place: USA: Wyoming | collected 2017-08-01 | reverse complement strand
TCCTCGTCCACGCCGAAGCGCTCACGCACCACGCGCTTGCCACGCTTGAGTTGCTCGGCGATCAAGGGGCGGATGCGCCGCTGCCGCTCGAGCTGGCACTCGGCGTCGGCGATGATCACCTTGAGGCCTTTGTAGCGGGTGGTCATGGCTTCCAGCAGCACTTTCTTCATCTCGGCGACGCGGTAGGTGTACACGTTCTTCACCCAGCCAATGCGCAGGCCGGTGAGCGCGCGCTCGATCGACATGTCCTGCGCCTTGTGCGCGTCCTGGTGCTGCGAGGAGGGGATATTCTGCGTCCCGGTGGCCGAGGTGTAGCCATTCTTCATGATCACCAGGATGCCGTCGTCGCGATTGAAAGCGGCGTTGGCCACACCCGAGGTGAGACCGTTGTGCCAGAAGCCGCCGTCGCCCATCACGGTGACGGTGCGCCTGCCGAACATCGGGTTGACCGCGGAGTTCGACGCCAGGCCCAGTCCATAACCGAGCACCGTATTGCCGATGTTGAATGGCGGCAGCGTCGAGAAGGTGTGGCAGCCGATGTCGGAACTGATGTGGATGCCGCCCAGCTCCTTATCCACCAGCTTCAGCGCCGAGAACACCGGCCGCTCCGGGCAGCCGACGCAGAAGCCGGGCGGGCGCACCGGCACCGGGCCGCCGAGCAGCTCCGCGGCGCGGCTCCGGGCGGCGACGACGCCGTCGAGCACGGCATCGATGTACCCGGTGTCGATGCCGTCGGGCAGCGCCAGCTTGAGGAAGCGGCCGATGCCGCCCAGCACCACCTCGCCGGTGTATTCCCCGGCCAGCGGCAGGATGTCCTTGCCGATCACGTGCGGGCCGTTCACGTCGGCGCGCCGCAGGATGGAATTGATGCTCTCCTCGAGGTGCGCCGGCTGGCCCTCCTCGACGATCATCACGGCGCGGCGGCTGGCGCAGAACTGGGTCACCTCCTCGGGCAGCAGCGGGTAGGTGACGTTGAGCACGTACAGCGGAATCGCCGACTCGCCGTAGACGTCGGCCAGTTCCAACTGCTGCAGCGCCCGGATCACGGTGTTGTACAGGCCGCCTTGCAGGACGATGCCGATCTCGCGCAGACGGCCGGGGAAGAACTCGTTCAGTTTCTGCTCGCGGATGAATTTCAGCGCTGCCGGCATGCGCACGTCGATCTTGTGCTTTTCCTGCGAATAATTGGCGGGCGGCAGCGGGATGCGCGCGACGTCGAAGGAAGGCTGGGCGATCTTGTTCAGGCCCGAGAACTTCGCTCTTACGTTGTCCCGGCACTCGAAGCTGCCGTGCACGTGGCAGGCGCGGATGCGCAGTTCGAGCATCACCGGGGTGTTGCTCGCCTCCGACAGTTCGAAGCCCTGCTCGACCATGCGCACGATCGAAGGCAGGTTGGGCCGCGGATCGAGCAGCCACATCTGCGATTTCATGGCGAAGGAATGGCTGCGCTCCTGGATGATCGAGGCGCCTTCGCCGTAATCCTCGCCGAGGATGATCAGCGCTCCGCCCTTGACCCCGGCCGAGGAAAGATTGGACAGGGCATCCGAGGCGACGTTGGTGCCGACCACCGACTTCCAGGTCGCCGCGCCCCTGAGCGGATAATTGATCGAGGCGCCGAGCATGGCCGCGGCGCCGGCTTCGTTGGCGCAGGCCTCGAAGTGCACGCCCAGTTCGCCCAGCACGTCCTGCGCATCCGAGAGCACGTCCATCAGGTGCGAGACGGGCGCTCCCTGGTAGCCGCCGACATAGGAGACGCCGGCTTGCAGCAGCGCCTTGGTCACCGCCAGGATGCCCTCGCCGGTGAAGGTCTGGCCGGCCCCCAGGCGCAGCTTGTCGACTTCCGTCTTGAACGATCTTTCCATGGTTCACCCTTGCGCTGCGTGGTTTTGCGGCAGGCGGCCGCGGCCGCGCGGCAACCGCGGACTGCCCCGTACTGTTCGGCGGCCTGCAATTATGCCCGAGCGGCGCCCTGATGTGCCGGTGCCGGCGGGCGCATCCCGGCCAGCCCGCCGATGAAGGCGGCGTTGTCGGCGATGGATGCCTCGATGTGTCCGACCTGCTCGGCCGAGAGATGGCGGTACTTGCCCAGCACCTCCAGATAGTCGCGGATCGGCCGCGGCTTGTCCAGCGGCCGGGTGAGTCTCAAGCCGGTGGCGGGGGAAAACTCCCAGAGCATGACGAAGTTGGTCTCGACCGCGCATCTCGCCACCGCGATGTTGTCCTGCGAGGGGAAGCGCCAGCCGGTGGTGCAAGGCGAGTAGATGTGGAGATAGGCGAAGCCGCGCTTCGAAGCCGCGATGGCGCGGTCGAGCTTGTCGTAGAGGTCCTCCATGAAGCCGGTGGAAGCGGTGGCGACGTACTCGCAGTTGTGCATCATCATCAGCACCGGCATGTTCTTGGCGTCGCGGGTCTTGCCCTGCGCGTGCTCGCCCACCGGCGTGGTCGAGGTCCAGGCGCCGTAGGGGGTGCACGACGAGCGCTGCATGCCGGTGTTCATGTAGCCCTCGTTATCGACGCAGATGAACAGGATCTCCTCGCCCCGCTCGGCCGCGCCGGACAGCGACTGGAAGCCGACGTCGGAGGTGCCGCCGTCGCCGGCCAGGGCCATCGCCGTCACCTCCCGTCCCTGGCGCTTGTAGTGGCGCTTGATGCCGGTGAGCATCGAAGCGGTGTTGGTCAGCAGCGGATGGAAGACCGGCACCTTGGTGCCGGTCAGGCCGTTGTAGCCGACCGCGCCCATGCCCGGGATGCAGCCCGGCGGCGTCGCCAGCACCGTGTCGGGACCGACGCGGCGCAGGGTGTGGCGCATGATCAGCTCGGTATTGCAGCCCTGGCAGCCGGACAGGCCGGGCACGAACAGGTCTTCCAGATCGCCGACCTCGTTGTAGATGCGCGCGCTGGTGACGAACTTCAGCGCGCCGGCACCGCAGGCATTGACACAGGCGGGCCCGGCCGCGACGTCGGCGCACTGGTCGCATTTGACGACGTGGCCGGCGCGGACGTTGTGCACGATGCCGGCGTAGGCGCAGCCGACGGTGCACAGCAGGCAATTCACGCACCTCGAGCCGTCCCAGCCGATGACGCCGCTGTCCCCGTCCTTGGCGAGCGCGCCAGCGGGACAGTTGGCGACGCAGTTCGGGTCGCCGCACTGGCGGCACAGCGCCAGCGCGAAGCCGCCCACGCCGTGCTCGTCCGGCACGATCTGCAGGCGCGCGTCGAGAGTATCGCTGCTGCCGGCCCTGGTCTCGGCGCAGGCAGCCATGCAGGCGTTGCAGCCGTCGCACAGTTCGGGCCGGAAGGCGATGGTGTCATAGGCGCTCATGCTGCCTCCTCTCCGTCGTTGCGAGGACTCTCATCCCCGTCATTGCGAGGAGCGGAGCGACGACCGAAGGAAGTCCCCGAGGGACGAAGCAATCCGGATTGCCGCGCTGCGCTCGCAATGACGCGCCATTTTGTCGTTGCGAGGCCCGCAGGGCCGCAGCAATCGAGACTGTGACTGTGCTGGGCGGGGTCTTCATGGCTTATCTCCAGATCTTCGACATCAACAGCCGAGCCGTCTGTTGCGGATCGGCGATGAACTGGTCGCGCAGCGGCGTGAGATCGATGCGGCGCAGGATCAGTTGCCACATCACGCCGGGGTCGAGCGCCCGGTTGATGCCGAAGATGCCGGCGAGCCGGTTGTCCTTCATGACGATCTTGAGATAGCGGCCGGCCGCGAGGTCCGCTTCCTCGGCGACCACTTCGCCGTCGCTGCGGCTGCCGACCGATACCGCCTGCTGGCCGAAGAAGGCGTAGGTGTTGAGCGGTACGCCGCCCGGGTAGGCCTTCCCCGCGGGGTCCCCGGCCATGTCCATGCCGGCGATCCGGCCCTGTTCGACGGCGTCGGGCAGGATGCCGTTCAGCACGCGTTCGCCGTCGGCGGCAAAGAAGCCGCGCGCCTGGGCGACATCCCCGGCGGCCCAGACGTCGGCGAGCGAGGTGCGCATCCGGTCGTCGACCAGGATGCCGCGCTCGCTTGCGGCGCCCGAGCCTTCGAGGTAGTCCAGTACCGGTGCCACACCTGTGGCCACCAGCAGCAGGTCGGCGCCGAGCTCGCTGCCGTCCGCCAGAGTCAGTCGTGAACCGCTCTGGCCGTGCTCACGCGGCGAGACTCCGGTCACGCCGCTGCCCAGGAGCAGGCGCACGCCGTGGTCAATGAATACGCGCTCGATGATATTGGCGGCGCTGCGATCGAAATAGCCCGGCAATACCTGGGGCGCCTGCTCCACCACGGTGACCGCGACGCCGGCCTTGGCGAGGTTCTCCGCCGCGTGCATGCCGATCAGGCCGCCGCCCAGGACCACGGCGGACTTCGCCGCCGGCAGCGCCTGGCGCAGGCCCTGGGCATCGGACAGCGTCCTCAGGACGTGGAAGCCGACCGAGCCCAGGCCCGGAATCGGCGGCAGCGCGGGCGCCGCGCCGGTCGCCAGCAGCAGTTTTTCGAAACCGATTTCCTCGCCCGAGGCGAGCTGCGCGCGTTTTCCTGCGACATCGATCCTCGCCAGCGTTTTGCCGGCGAGGTAGTCGACGCGATGGCGCGTGAAGTAAGCCTTGTCGCGCAGGAATATGTTTTCGGGTGCGGAGCGTCCGGAGACGACGTAGGGCAGCACGGTGGGCGAATAGGGCAGCGCATCGTCCCTGGTCAGCAGGGCGAGGCTGCCCTCGTTGTCGTGCATGCGGATCGCGGCCACCGCCGCGAGCGCGGCGTGGCTGGCGCCGACGATCAGATAATGGGTATCAGTCATGTTCGTTCAACCATATCGTGTCGCCCGAACCGCCGCCGGCGTCCCTGGCCAGATCGGCGGTTCGCTCGATGACCCGGCCGAAGTGGTCGGTGGTGAGGTCGGCACCGGCCAGACCGCCGATGAAGCTGATTGCGGGCGTCGTCGACGCATGCAGCGCGCCGATCACGTCCTGGTAGAGCGGCCCGCAATTCCAGCCGAAGGACACCGAGCGGTCCACCACGCCGATCGCCTTCATCCCGGCCAGCATCGTCGCCACCGCCCGTATCGGGAAAGGGCGGTAGGTCTTGACCTTGGCCAGGCCCACCCGCTGACCGCGGTCGCGCGCCGCATCGACCGCGTCCTTGGCGGCGCCGGTCATCGAGCCGATGGTGACGATCGCGTATTCGGCGTCGTCCATCCGGTAGCCCTCGACCAGCGGCGCGTGCGCTCGGCCGAAGCGCTCGCCCCATTCGGCGTGCACCTGCTCGATCACCCCGAGCGCGTTCTGCATGCCGGCGCATTGCCCCTTGCGGTAGCGCACGAACAGCGCCGGGCCCGGACCGCCGGCGCCGCCGGTGAGCGGATCGATGGCCATCGGCCGCTCGGGGTCGAGCGCCGCGTGCCAATTGACGTCGCGCTCACCCAGGAAGCGCGCGACCTCCGCCGGGTCGGGCAGTTCCACCCGGCCGGTGGCGAAGGACAGGTAGTTGCCGTCGTGGCAGACATTGACCGGCAGCATCACGTCGCGGTGCTCGGCGATCCGGTAGGCCATGATGGTGGTGTCGAGCACCTCCTGCAGCGTCTCGCAGTACATCTGGATCCAGCCCGCCTCGCGCACGCTCATCGCGTCCTGGTGGCCGCCCCAGACGCTCTGCGGCGTCAGCGTGTCGCGGGTGACGATGGTCATCACCAGCGGCATGCGCAGGCCCGGCGTGCGCATATAGGGCTCGAACATGAAGGCCAGCCCCGGTCCGCAGGTGGCGGTGTAGGTGCGCGCGCCGGCGAGCGCCGCGCCATGCAGCACCGAGAGCACCGAGTGCTCACCCTCGACATCGACGATCTCGGCCTTCAGGCGGCCGTCGGCGACGAACTTCGCCAGGTATTCGACCAGGGACGACTGCGGCGTGATCGGATAGACCGCCACCATGTCCACCTGGGCCAGCGACACCGCCCAGGCGGCTGCCTCGTTGCCGTCGCAGACGATGAAATCCCGCTTTGGCTTCAATACTGCGCTCATGGGCACCTCACAGCGGATCGACGGAGCACCGCGCCGGGCGAAGGGCCGCCCCGAGCCCTGCGCAGCGTGACACTGCGAGCGTAGCGAGCCGTAGTCGCCTCCTGCCACGGGAAGGGGGCTGGGGGGAAGGTCGTCTTCATGCCGCCTCCTCCACCATCACGATGGCGCCGTGCGGGCACTCGACCATGCAGATGCCGCAGCCCTTGCAGGTGGCCAGATCGAAGTCGAACCACGCCGCTTTCTCCACCACGCATTGCACCGGGCAGTGCAGCCAACAGACCGCGCACTTTACGCACTTGGCGCGGTCGACCACCGGCCGCATGCTGCGCCAGTCGCCCGGCAGCATCGGATTGGCGCGCGTGGCGATCGGGCAGAGGTCGCCCGGTATCGTCGCGGCGTCGAACATCGGTTTGGATTGCTGCTTCATGCCGCCTCCGCCGGGCCGCCCCAAGGAGGCGGCGATGGTTGACATGGAGTCCCGCAGGGACGAACCACCGTCGCCCCTTTCCGCGGGAAAGGGGCTGGGGGATAGGTGGTCTTCATGCCGCCACCCTCCGCTCGATGGCGTGCACCACGGTCTCGTGGTAGCCGCGTTCCAGGGCCTCCAGATTCTGCCCGAGGCCGGCGTCGCGGAAGGCGGAGTCCTCGATCGCAGAACGCAATGAGTCCAGCGAGACGAAGCCGGTGGTCCTGGCCAGAGCGCCGAGCATGATGGTGTTGGTGATCGAGCGGCGGAAAATGTCGAGCGCGATCCCGACCGCGTCGCACAGGCCGACGGTGGCGATCTTCTCCGGGAACTGCAATTCGGCGATCGGCTTCGCCGACGTCTGCACCCAGACGGCGGCGTCCTTGATGCCCTCGAAGATATTGACGGCGCGGCCCACGGTCGGATCGATGCAGAGGACGCAGTCGGGCGCATAGATGTTGGTCATCTGGCGGATTTCGCGCTCGTCGAAGCGCAGGAAGCTGGCCACCGGCGCGCCGCGCCGCTCGAAGCCGAAGGAGGGGATGGCGATGACGTGCCGGCCTTCCTTAGCCAGCGCGCTGGCCAGGATGTTGCCGGCCAGAACCGCACCCTGACCGCCGCGCCCGTGAAGACGGATCTCTATCATGCCGATTCCTCCCAGTGCCTACTTACTCCAGCCGGGCTTGACTCCCGGCAAGGCCTGGCCTTGCCCGCGCACCGGCACCATCGGCAGCGCGAAGCCCTGATTGTAGGCCGCCCTAGCCACGATGGTGAACTTCAGCGTCCAGCCTGCGAGGACGGCGGCCACGCCCGCCAGCGGGATCAGCCAGACCTGTTCGCTGCGGAAGAACAAGGCTGCGACGAGCAGCATTTCCGGCAGGCTCTGGCCGTAGCGCTCGAAGTTTCCGCGCAACCGCCCGAGCACCTCCAGCGCCTTCTTCGGCGCGCCCGTCCGCTCCAGCGTCTCGTGGTAGGTCTTCCAGGCCAGGCGCCGCAGGATCAGCGCCACCAGCAGGACGGCGGCAAGCCAGCGCGGGGCGCCGCCGGGCTGGAGCGCGGCAATCAACGCGGACAGTCCCGCGCCCTCGACCAGGCCGGTGATGATGAACAGCGGAATGATCTTCGGCTCGCGCCAGGCCGGGATGCCCTTTGCCGCCGCGATCATGCGCGCCTGGCAGTAGAGGTAGCCCGCCGCCAGCAGGGCGGCGACGGTGGAAAATATTCCGCCGCCGGCCCAGATCGCGACGGCGCCGCTGCAAAACAGGAAGGGCGCGACCATCGCCTCGCGGGTCATCCAGGAAGTGTGCGGATGGAGGAAGACGTTGAGCGCCCGGAACGGCCGGCCGATCTCGGCGAAGACGCAGGCGAGGCCGGCGGCAACGAGCACCAGCGCCAGCCCCGCCTGCCAGCGGTAGCCCGATGCCGGGCCGGCAGCAAGAACGGATATGGCGGCGAAGATCAGCAGGCCGGTGCCGCTGCCGCCGCCGATGAAGTTGCCGGCGGCGCGGGCGTCCCAGTTGGTCTGGTGCCAGGGTTTGATTTTCATTTCTTGTCCCAGATGTAGTAGAAGCCGGGATCGGTGCCCAGTTCCTCGTGCATGCGGAAGTGCTGCGTCTCCTCCAGCAGTTGCGAGACATTGCTGTTCGGGTCTTCCTTGTCGCCGAAGGCGAGGACGCCGGCGATGCAGGAATTGACGCAGGCGGGCGTCACCTCTGGATCGACCCCGGGGGTGAGTCCGTTCTCCTTGGCAGCATCGACACGGTCCACGCAGAAGGTGCACTTGGTCGCCACCGACATGCGCCGCGCGTCGAAGCGCGCCGATTCGGACGCCATCGGCTGCTCGCCATAGGCGAATTCGACGCGGTGCGTGATGTGGCGCGCCTGGTAGGGGCAGGCAACGGCGCAGTAACCGCAGCCGATGCATTTTTCGTAATCGATCTCGACCAGACCGTCGTCGCGCTGGTAGGTCGCGGTGGTCGGACAGACGTGCATGCACGGGGGGTCGCCACAATGCTGGCAGCCGACCGGCACGAAACTGCGGCGAACGTCCGGGAATTCTCCGCTCTCGATGTCGAGCACCTGGCGCCATTGCACCCCCGGCGGCGTGGCGTTGGTCTGGCGGCAGGAGGCGGTGCAGGTCTGGCAGCCGATGCAGCGGCGCAGGTCGGCGGTCATGATGTAGCGGGTCATTTTTCGGCTCCCAGGCGGCGCACGCCGACCCGCACCAGGTCCGCTCCGGAGCCGGTGGAATCGGTCAGCGCCAGCGACATCGGGATCAGGCTGTTCATGCTCGGCGCCTTCATGTCCTTGGCGTAGGGGGTGGCCCAGTGGTCGAACTGGCCCATCATCAGCAGGGTGTCGGCGCGGATGCCCTGGGACAGCACCGCCGGCCCCTGCGTGGTGCCGACGTAGGAATGCACCTCGACCAGGTCGCCGTCCTCGATCCCCAGCTCCCGCGCCTTCTGCGCGTTGATCACCACGCCCTTGTGGCCGCGCAGGTTGCCGGCGACCTCGTCCATCAACTGGACGCCGACATTGCTGCCCCAGGCGTACTGCATGCTGCGCGAGGTGATCAGCCAGAACGGGTAGTCGGCCAGCGCGCCGGCGCCGCCCTGCTTGATGGTTTCCTTTTCCCAGATGCCGGGGAAATCCATCACCTTCGGCAGCCCGCCGTACTCTTCCAGTTGCACGTCCCACCACTGGATGCCGTGCTCGTGCAGACGATTGCCGAGTTCGACGCCGACGCGATAGAGGCGTTCCTGGAAGGGCATCTCGAAGCGTATGCCCTGCTTTTTCAGCGTGGGAAACAGATACCAGGACAGGCGCGAGATCGGCCGGGTGCGCAGGCCATGTTCCTTGTACCAGTCCAGCCCGTCGCTCTCGCGGCCGTCGGTGAGTTCGGCGCTGGCGGCGCGGCAGGTCCGGTCCCAGATGGTGTCGGCATCGTGGCGCAGCTTGGGATCGAGGCCGAAGTCGTAATTGTCGGCGGTGAGCCGGACGCAGGCCGAGCCGCGGTTGATGGCCTCGTTGTATTGCTCCAGCAGGCCGGCGCGCACCGCCAGTTCGGTGGCGATTTCGGTGAAATCGCGGGTGTCGCCTTGGGGCTCGACCGCCGGCTGGCGCAGGGCGAAGCCTTCGTGGTCCCAGAACTGCTCGATGAACTTGGTGCCGCCGACCCGGATCAGCTGGGTGCTCTCGATGTCGGTGCGCTCCGGCAGCAGGATGTCCGCCATGTGGTTGGTCTCATCGTGCGTGTAGGCGAAGGCCACGATGAAGGGAAATTCGGCGATGCGCTTGACCAGTTCCTTGGTGTCCCAGAAGGAAATCGACGGGTTGGTGCGATAGCAGAACCAGATGTCGGGAGGGGTGACCCGGGGCCAGTTCTCCGGCGACTCCTTCTGGAACATCCAGGAGAAATGGGTGGGGCCGAGCGCTGTGCTCCAGGGCGAGTTCGCCGACAGCGGCACCATGGTGACGTGGGCGTTGCGGATTTTGGGGCTGGGCTTCCAGTGTTCCTTGTCGGTCGGGTTCATCGGGTAATGCATGAAGCCGTCGGCATTGATCTTGACGCTGGCCTGCCGGGTGGTCGCCGGTCGGTTCAGCCTGACCGTGGTGCCCAGGGTGCCGCCGGGCACTTCCAGCCCGCCGACCAGGCAGGCCATCAGCGTGCGCGCCCAGCAACACTCGTAAGCGCCCCAGCCGTTATTGACGGTCCTGCCGAAGTGGATGGACACCGGCCGGTAGGGCAGGAGTTCGCCGTCTACCTCGACCGTGGCGCCGACCTGGGCGTGCTCGATATATTCGGCGGCGATCCGGCGCACCGTGCCGCCCTTGATGTCGCAGGTCTGCTCCGCCCACTCCGGGGTGTAGGGTTTGATGCGGGTCATCAGCTTGGTGAAGCTGGTCTCGCAGGCGAGTCCGCGATGCTGCCATTCCTCGCCATCGGCACCGACCTCCAGCGCATCGACGGTGAACTCGCCTTCCAGCGCCGGATCGGTTTCAGGCGTATCGAAGGGCACGGCGGCATTACGCGTCAGGTCCCAGAGCAGGGGCTTCTTCGTCTCCGGGTCGCGCAGGTAGAAGCCGTGCGGGCCGACCAGGTAGGGCGAGCCGGTGTGCTGCTTGAGGAAATGAAGATCCAGGGACTCGCGCGGTAGCTCGTGCAGCAGCACGTGGATCAGGCTGAACAGGAAGGCGGCGTCGGTCTTGGGCTTGATCGGCACCCACTCGGCCGAGGCGGCGCCGGTGACCGAGAGATGCGGCTCGAACTGGATGCGCTTCATGCCCCGCTCGCGCGCCACGCCGTGGCGCCAGGCCGCGACTACGCCGCCCGAGGCCTCGATGTTGGCGCCGAAGGAGAGCACGTAATTGCAGCTCGGGGTATCGGGGCAGACGGTGAAGGCGCGGTGCCAGAGCTCGCCGTAGAGGTGTTCGGAGTGCGTGCAACTGACGCCCTGGCCGCTGCCGTAGCTGAAGTCGACCGGTCCCCAGGCGGCGAGGAAAGCCGGAAAGGTGCCCATGTAATAGGTGGGGATGCCGCCGCCGCCGAAGCTGGCGGCAGCGCGCGGGTACCCCTGTTCGTTGGTGACTCCCTTGGCCCGGATTTCCTTCATCTTCGCGCCGATGATGTCGAAGGCCTCGTCCCAGGAAATGGCTACGAAACCGGGGTCTTCGTTCCGCCCCTTCTTCGGGTTGGTGCGTTTCATCGGACCGGACAGCCGGTTCGGGCTGTAGGTCTTCTGGATCAGGCCGTAGGCCTTGACGCAGCACTTGCCGGCGCCGGGATGGACCACCGCCGCGGCGAAGTTGGGTTCCACTTCGGTGGCGACTCCGTCCTCGACCTTGACGGTCAGGAGATCCGGCCCCGCGACGCACTGATAGCAGTACTGCGGAACCTTGCGTACGGCGGTGCTCATTTCGGCGCGGCGGTCAATCCTGCGGCCTTGGCGGCTACCCGGCTACGCAGCTTGGCTACGTCGACGATGAAACGGCTGTGCTCGCCGCGGCTGATTTCTTCGGCGTCGTCACGCACGACCACGGAAAAGCTCACCTTGCGCCCTTCGACCGCGGCCACCGTGATGCCG
>Ga0315268_10007395_pt1 | contig 11550 bp, 10 predicted proteins | sample C1_top_MG_FD_204535 | JGI IMG/M metagenome (GOLD analysis project Ga0315268, IMG submission 204535) | Sediment microbial communities from Yellowstone Lake, YNP, Wyoming, USA - C1_top | ecosystem: Environmental > Aquatic > Freshwater > Lake > Sediment | place: USA: Wyoming | collected 2017-08-01 | reverse complement strand
TTGGAAAATAATAATATTACTTCGCCTAACCTGAGTCCGGGTTATCAGGAAAATAATGCTGGTGATTGCTATGTTAAAGTAGCCGCCGATCATGGAACAGACAGTTGCCGGTCTTTATATAATAGTTGGGGTATTGATTATACAAATAGAGATTGCTGCTTACTAAATCAGAGTACCGGAGAGTGGCGGCATCCTGGTTTCAAAACTAACGTTTTGGGAGTGATTGCATATTGGGATTTTAAACCGTCTCCGCCGAATGGTTGGTGGAATTTCGGCGCAGAAGGCACTCTTTGTGATATACCGGCTGACGGCCAGATAGATCAAATGAATAAGGCTCCTGCACGAGTCGATTTGTTGCGTGACGCCTTGGTTACGACAATCAGAAGCTTGTTTGATCCGGTCACTGGTATTTCCAACCTACAGGTCGGTTTGTTGAGCTTTAATGACAGTTATAATTGGGTAAAGACAATGAGCAATGATTCAGCATCTTTAATTGCGGCAGCTACTTCCGCTTATACCGTTGCTAATGTCGGCGGTGGCACAAATATTGCTGTTGGCATTTATCAGGCCATGATGCCATTGGGCAGTCTGGCTAATAATTTTGACAGTAAAATTATTGTCTTATTGAGCGACGGTGATACGATTACATCAAATGATACGACTGCGGCAGACACAGCCAAAAATCCAACTAATAAGATTTTAATTTATACGGTTGCTTTAAATGCTAACCCGACTCCAATAGCCGCCATGAGTACTCTCTCAAGTGGTTCAGGTTTTAATTTTTCAACACTAACAGACATCACAGGAATGTATGCTAAAATAATCGCCGACATCAAAAATAAAATCGTCTCTTTGGTAAGCATAGCTATTGATAGTGTGTCATATGTCAATGGTCAAACGCTTAATGGCAGCCAGGATTTTATTTTGGATATTTCCGGGTCGATTTTCTGCAGCAATCCATTGCCGCCGACTCCGCATAGGCTCACATTGGATTTCACTAATGTTTCGCAGATTACTCTATCTAATGCCAGTCTGACTTATTGCCCGATTTTGCCGCCTCCTGGTTCGCCTATTCCTATCGCTTCAGCCGGCACGGCAAACGGCCATGTGGCTGGAGCTTACGATCAAAAATCTCCGGCTATCAAGATAAATTTCGGTCAGGCATTGATTGATGTATTCAGTCAGTTAGTTTTTGGCAGTTTCACTTTCCTCACTACGATTTTCAATTAAAATAATCATTATATGTTCGAAGACAACCCCAATACTCCTCAGCCGCCGAGCAATCTGCCTTTCGGCCAGCCACAGAGCCCTTTCGTGAGCGCGCCTCCGACGGCTCAGCCCAGTCCGGCGAGCTTTCAGCCGCAAGCGCAGCCTCAAGTACAGCCGGCTCCGGCTCCGGTTTTTCAACCGGCGTCTCAGGCGAATCCTATGGCAGCAGCGCCAGCCGTAAACGCCGCTCCGGTCGAGGATATATTTTCTTCAACAGATCAGCCTCAGCCGGCTCGCAGCGCTTTTCCCGCTCCGACTTATCAGCCAGGGCCGCAGATATCCAACGCTGATTTATTCGGCGGAGGCGGATTGCCCTGGGGCAGGATTATTACGATAATAATTATTGTCTTAGTGGTTATCGGAGTGATCGGCGCGGCTATCTGGGGTTTGACTTATCTTTCCAGCGGACAAAAAACCGCCACTCCTGCTTTGCCGCAGACTCCGGCCGTTACGCCTGTCACGACTCCCGTCGTGACTCCAGCCACCTCAACAAATGCAACTCCTGCTCAGCCAACCTCCACTGCCATAACAGATGCCAATAAGGATTCTGACGGCGACGGTCTGACCGACGCCGAAGAAAAAACTTTGGGCACTGATCCGAACAAGGCCGATACTGATTCCGACGGCTTGACTGATTGGGCCGAGGTGAAGATTTACCATACTGATCCATTGAATCCCGACACTGACGGCGACGGCTATAAGGATGGCGAGGAAGTCATCAACGGTTATGATCCGCTCAAGCCGGGCAATGCCAGATTATACACTGTGCCGGCAGCGACCTCTACTAAATAATTTTTAATTTTATAATTTTATAATTTTTAAATAATGTCCTAATATCCTAATGTGTAAAAATTAAGAAATTTATAAATTATTTACAAAATTAAAAATTAAAAATTTGACATTAGAATATGTTTTCTAAAAAACAAAAAGAAATCAAGCCGGAAAGTGAGAACTTCCCCGCGACTCCGCAAGGTTATTCCGATGTTTATGTTATGCCGGAAAAATACATCGTGGAAACGAAAAAAGGCGGAGGCAGGGGATTGCTCATAGCCGCGATTATTCTAATCGCTGTAATTCTTTTGACGGCCAGTTATTTGATTTATGACATGATGAATCGCCAGCCCGCAGCCATCGTACCGCCTGTCGTGCCGCCGCAGATAGAAATTCCTAATCCGGAACCTCCGCCTGAGCCGGTTATCACGGCCACGACTACTTTAGAAGTCTCTACTACGACAGCCACCACGACTGCTCCGACCACGACCGCCGCGATAATTCCGGCGACTCTTTTACCAAGCAAGGATTCTGATAATGACGGTTTGACGGATATCGAGGAAACAGTCGTCGGGACATTGCCGACCAATCCCGATACTGACGGCGACGGCTATAAGGATGGCGTCGAAGTTGCGGCCGGCTATAATCCGACCAAGCCAGGCTCATCCAAGCTCAATGAATCGCCCTTCATGGTTTCTCTGACGACTTCGTTCGATGCGGATAATTTTAAGATCTTATATCCCAAGGATTGGCAGGTGTCATTCGTCAAGGCTAATAAGCAGGCCTTGATTTCGATCGGCACGGGAGAAATGATAAGAATCAGCGTCAAAGACAATATGCTCGGCCAGTCGGTTTTGACTTGGTATCTGCAGGATCATCCTGAAGCCTTGGTTAGCCAACTGAAGATAGCGGAGTCATGGGACGGCAGCCTTTCAGGCATATATTCCCCGAATGGCTTGACTGTTTATCTGACGGATTCAGCTAAGACTAAATTCTATATTTTCGAGTATCTTGCCGGACAGCAGACCGAATTCCGCTATCCGACGATGTTTTCCGCTATAGCAAAGAGTATTGTGCCGGTAGCGCCTCCTCCGGCGCCGGTTGCCGCGGCTACTTCGACGGCCAGTCAAAGCTGTTTGGGCTATTTATGCGTTGAAGAGCCTTGCGGACCGCTGGTCAGCGGCCAGAATTCTTGCCTCAGCCCGACTCTAAAATCAACTTGTTATGCGAAGGCCTGCACGGCTGATATTGATTGCGCGACAGGGCAGATCTGCGCCGACGTTTCTTGCTGGGAGGGCGATGCCGGAGTGATTGCTAAAGTCTGCAAGTAATCTATGCTGAAATATGAAATATCTAATCTGCCGGGTAAAGCTATCGATGCCGGATTGATAAAAAAATGCGTTCTGGCCTTTAATTCAGCGGCTAAAATCAGGACAGCCAAATCATTTTCCCTGGCATATGTTGACGCCAAGACGATAAAGAAATTCAATCGCGCTTACCGCTGCAAAGACAAGGTTACAGACGTCTTGAGTTTCGCCCAGGCTGATAGCGACTTCATCAGCCCCGGAGAACGGGGTGATTTGGGGGAAATACTGATCTGCCTCTCCCGCGCCAAGAGCCAAGCCAAGGAGTATGGCTGGACCTTGGATCATGAAGTCTGCCGTTTGCTCATCCACGGCCTGGCGCATCTGATCGGCTATGAGCACGAAGGGGTCAGCAAAAAAGAGGAAGAAAAAATGGTGAAGTTTGAAAGCAAGGTAATGGCAAAGATAAAGTAATATGGGGTTGTCATCCCCGCGAAGGCGGGGATCCAGGTTAAATATAAAATTCTAATTATAATTCAACCTGGTTCCCAGACATTCCAATGATTACATTGTAATTCTGGGATGACATCTAAATGAACACAATTTGTGTTCATTATCCAGTTGCCAGAAAACATGCTCTCTGATATAATTTAAAGACTTTAAGATAACTTTTACATGCTGAAAGATAATCTCATAACCGGACTCGATATCGGTTCGACTGCGATTAGAATCGTCGTTGGCGAACGGCCGAAAAACGAGTCCAAAATCAGGATCATTGGAGCCGTGGAAGGACCCTCCAAGGGTATTTCCAAGGGCGTTGTCGTGGACGGGGATGATGCCATTTCCGCCATTTCCGCCGTACTCGAAAAAGCAGAACGCATGGTGGGCCAAGCCGTGGGCCATGCTTGGGTCGGAATAAATGGCAGCCATATCATCACTTCGGAAAGCCGCGGCGTCATCGCCGTTTCCAAAGTCAACGGGGAAGTCCGCGAGGCCGATGTCGAGAGGGTAGTCGAAAACGCCAAGAGCGTCTCGGCGCCGCCGAATTACGAGATACTCCATGTCATACCGAAGAGCTTTACAGTAGACTCGCAGGTCGGGATTAAGGACCCCGTCGGCATGACCGGCATTCGTTTGGAAGTGGAGACGCAGATCATCCAGGGCCTGACGGCGCAGATAAAAAATCTGACTAATTGCGTCTATCGGACCGGACTGGAGATCGATGATCTGGTCTTATCGATCTTAGCCGCTTCGGAAAGCGTCTTGACCAATCGCCAGAAAGATCTGGGCGTCGTCGTCATCAATCTTGGCGGCCGCACCACGTCGCTTGCCGTCTTCGAAGAGGGTGATCTGTTGCATACGGCAGTCATACCGATCGGTTCAGACCACATTACTAATGACATTAACCTATTGTTCCGCATTTCCATCGATACGGCCGACAAAATAAAAGTGCGGGAAGGCAGCTGCTTGTCCAAGGAATTCAAACGCCACGACGAAATGAAATACGCCGCCGTGGGCGGAATAGAAGAGGGCTATTTCTCGAAGAAGCAGGTGGCGGAAGTCATCGAAGCCAGAGTCGAAGAGATCTTCCAGTATGTCGACAAGGAATTGAAGAAAATAAACAAGGCCGGCCGTCTGCCGGCCGGAGCCGTCATTACCGGCGGCGGCGCCAAACTTGACGGCATACTCGAAGTCGCCAAGCGCGTGCTGCATCTGCCGGCGACTATCGGCTATCCCCATGATCTGGTTTCTTCTTTGGACCGCGTCTCTGATCCGGCTTTTACCACCGCGGTAGGCCTGGTGCTTTGGGGCAATCAGCTGATGAATAAAAGTGGCGGGGGACGGGCTTCTTCCAGCATCAATATAGTGGATTCAGTCGTTTCCGGGGCGAAGAAAATATTCAAATCGCTTTTGCCGTAAGTCATTTTTTCAATATTCATAATCTATAACCATATGCCAAGAAAATCACCCGATAACGCTTCTGTAATGTCAGCAGAAACGCCGGCTGTAAAAAAAGTGTCGCGCCGCAAGAACCCTAGCGTGCCTTCGGCCAGCAATCAATCGTTTGCTCCTGAGGCGATGCCGATGAGGCGTACATCCGGCCAGAAGTCTTCGCCTCTGGCGGCGGTTATTTTAGTGGTTTTGGTCATAGTCGCTGTCGGAGCATATTTCGCTTACGCCTATTTCAATAATAAAGCGGCGGAAGAAGCGGCGCTTCAGGAACAAGCTGCGAATGAAACGCCGGCGGAACCGGCTACGACGACTGCGCCCGTGGCGCCCGCAGACCCCACGGCGAATTGGCTGGTTTTTTCCTTGCCGACGACTTCCACAAAATCAGCGGCCGCCATATCATTCAAATATCCCGCAGAATTGCAGCTGACTCAGAATACCGAAAATATTATCTTAAGCAATGACAATGTTTCGACGACCCAGCTTAATATCAATTGGGTTAAAAGCAAGAAATCCCTGGCTGATTATATGGCGGCCATGGATAAGCTTAAGGCTACGGGCTGGGAAGGCAAGCCGTCAATGTCAGTCGTCACCTCAACTAATTCGGTCGTGATCTCCGGTTATCCTGCGGTTTTCCGCCAGGAAAAACTGCTCGCTGCCGATTTGAACCAGTACATCACCTATGTCAAGGCGTCTGATACTGTTTATGCCATCAGCTTGGCCGCGCCGCAATTGGATCAGAATCTGTTAGCGTTCTTTGTGACCTTCTTGAATAATTTCAAACTTGGACAGTAAAAAATAATAATCAATAATCAAGATACAATAATCAAAAATTAAATTGGAATTTGTTTCTTGATTATTGAGAGTTTTGTAACCAATTATGCCCGAAATAAAACCGGATATCGAGACTATCGCAAAAATCAAAGTTGTCGGAGTAGGGGGGTCAGGAGGGTCTGCAGTAAATCGGATGATCGCCACGAAGATTCGCGGCGTGGATTTTATCGCTGTCAACACTGACGTACAGGCTCTGCTTCACAGTACCGCCAAGACTAAATTCCACATCGGCCAGAAGATCACCAGAGGCTTGGGCGCGGGCATGAATCCTGCGGTCGGGTTAGCCTCGGCTCAGGAAAACGCCAGCGAACTGCGCGACATCCTCAAGGGCTCGGATATGGTGTTCATCACGTGCGGCTTGGGCGGCGGCACCGGTACGGGCGCCTCGCCGGTCATCGCTCAGATCGCCAAGGAAGCCGGAGCGCTTGTCGTGGCCGTCGTGACTAAGCCATTCGCCTTTGAGGGCAAACAGAGAGCCAAAATCGCCGAGGAAGGCCTGGATTTTTTACGTCCCAATGTTGATGCGATCATCACCATTCCCAATGAGAAGATTTGGCAGATTATCGATCAGAAGACGTCTTTCATGGATGCCTTCAAGGAGGTCGATGATATCTTGCGCCAAGGCATACAAGGCATCTCGGAAATTATCACTATTCCCGCCATTATTAATGTTGATTTTGCCGACGTCAAGGCGATCATGAAGGATGCCGGTTCGGCTTTGATGTCGATCGGCGAAGCTTCGGGGGAAAATCGCGCCGTCCAGGCTGCCAAGATGGCTGTGGCTTCTCCGCTTTTGGATCTATCTATCGATGGCGCGCGCGGAGTTCTATTTGTCATTTCCGGCAGTTCCGATTTGACGATGAACGAAGTCAATGAGATAGCTTCGATCATTACTGCGGGCGCTGATGAGAACGCCAAGATTATTTTTGGCGCCAATATAGATGAGACCTTGAAGGATAAAATCAGAGTAACGTTAGTCGCCACTGGTTTTGGCGAGTCCTTGAAGAAACCGATCAGGCCGTCTGAGCGCGGCGCCTGGGGAGACAAGATTAATAATATTTTTGTCGATAAGACCCCGTCCAAAGATGACGAGGGCCCCAGATTCGGCACTAAGGCAGTCGGCACCAATAACGAGCCGACAGTCATTAGATCTCGGACTTCTTCCGATGAGCCGAGAAAATCATTTTTCGGCTTCGGGGGCAAGGGCAGCGGCGACGAAGACTTCGACGTACCGCCGATCATCCGCCAGGGCGGCTCATTCAAGCCGATCGAAGTGGTTTCCCGAGATGAAGAGCCAGCCGTCCAAGATGATTTTGACATTCCAGTCTCTCGTCAGCGCGAGCCTGAGCCGATGACGGCAGATGAGGAAGATGAGGATCTGGAATTGCCGAGTTTTATCAGGAAAAAAATGAAATAAGCCAAAATTAGCCAACGATAAATATAAACAATCCGCCCGCGGCGGATTGTTTTTTTGACTGTTAAATTTCGAATTGAAATTTTTATCCACACCTTCGAATTTAATTCAAAAACTGCCGTAAAAATGACGCTTGCCAGCACCTCAGTCGGCTTGTATAATTATATAACTAAGGAGGGGTGAACGGCAGTGCGGATGTCTGCCCCGCCGATTTAAAATCAATCCAATACCACCATGGAATCCCAGATCAAACAGATTAAGAAGAGGAACGGCGACATCGCTGATTTAGACCAAGCCAAGGTCACGTCGGCTGTTTATAAGTCGCTTATGGCCGTCGGTCGCGATGATGAGGCCATGGCTCTTCGGCTGTCTGATCAGGTGATCACGATTTTGAACAATAAGTTCCACTATCGCTCTATTCCGGCTATCGAAGAAATTCAGGATATTGTCGAAGAGGTGCTGATCAAGGAGGATTTGGTCAAAGCGGCCAAGGCCTACATCATTTATCGTGAGCAGCACGCTCGATTGCGCGAATTGAAGCAATTATTGGATTCCAATGATATTATTGAGGGCTACCTGAAGAAGATGGATTGGCGGGTAAAGGAAAATGCCAACATGGCTTATTCTTTACAGGGCTTGAATAACCACGTCGCCTCGGCTGTCTCGGCCCATTATTGGCTCAACAAGATTTATCCGCCCGAAATCAGGAATGCTCATGTCGACGGCACGATGCATATTCATGATCTGCAGATTCTGGCTGTTTATTGCTGCGGCTGGGATTTACAGACTTTAATTCGCGTTGGCTTTTGCGGCGTCGAGGGCAAAGTGCAATCCAAACCGCCGAAGCGTTTCCGCGCCGCTTTGGGCCAAGTCGTCAATTTTTTCTATACCTTGCAAGGCGAGGCCGCCGGCGCCCAAGCCTTCGCCAGTTTTGATACCCTGATGGCGCCCTTCATCCGCTATGAAGGCTTGGATTACAAGCAGGTCAAGCAGGCCATGCAGGAATTCATCTTCAATATGAATGTCCCGACCCGAGTCGGCTTCCAGACGCCTTTTACCAATCTGACTTTTGATCTGACTTGCCCCTCTACTATGGCCAATGAGCCGGTAGTTCTAGGCGGCATACCGCAGCGCGAGGCTTACAAGGAATTTCAGATGGAAATGAATATGATCAATCGCGCTTTCGCCGAAGTCATGATGGAAGGCGACGCCAAGGGCCGGGTTTTCACTTTTCCTATTCCGACGTATAATATAAGCAAGGACTTCGACTGGGACAATGAGCTCCTGGATCCCATCTGGGAAATGACGGCCAAATACGGCATTCCTTATTTCGCTGATTTTGTCAATTCAGACATGAAGGCGGAAGACGCCAGGTCTATGTGCTGCCGCCTGAGGCTGGATAACCGCGAGTTGCGGAAAAGAGGGGGCGGGCTTTTCGCCGCTAATCCGCTTACCGGCTCGATCGGCGTAGTAACAATCAATCTGCCTCGCATCGGCTATTTATCCAAAGGCAATGAGCAGGCATTTTTTTCCCGTTTGTCGCAGATCATGGAATTGTCGCGCCAGTCGCTGAAATTGAAGCGCGAAGTCCTGGAGAATTTCACCGAGATGGGCTTGTATCCTTATGCCAGATTCTATTTGTCTGACATCAAGACGCGTTTCGGCCAGTATTGGAGGAACCATTTCAACACCATCGGCATCAATGGCATGAACGAAACGATCATGAATTTCTTGGGCAAGTCGCTGTCATCCAAAGAGGGCGGGGAGCTCGCCGAAAAGATCATGGACTTCATGCTGTCGCGTTTGGTGCAGTATCAGGAAGAGGATGACCAGATGTATAACCTCGAGGCCACGCCGGCGGAAGGCGCCACTTACAGATTCGCCAAAAAAGACAAGGAAGTCTATCCGGATATCATCGTGGCCAATGAGGATCAGTACCGCGATAACAGCGCCGCGCCCTATTATACTAATTCGTCGCATTTCCCCGTCAATTATTCCACTGACATCTTCGATGTCTTGGAGAAGCAGGATGGCTTGCAGATAAAATATACCGGCGGCACCGTGGTGCATATATTCTTAGGCGAGAAGATGCCGGACGTCAAGAGCACTAAGAATCTGGTCAAGAAAGTCGCTGAGAGTTTCCGCCTGCCGTATTATACTCTGACGCCGACCTTCTCCGTTTGCCCCAAGCACGGCTATCTGACGGGGGAGCATAAGTTCTGTCCGGTCTGCGACGATGAGATCGGCTACATCAGGGAACAGAAAGAAAAATTACCACTCTGATAATAATCAAGATACAAGATACAATAATCAAAAAATATAAAGCATTTGATTTTTATTTGGTTATTGTATCTTGGTTATTGTTTCTTCATCATTAATTCAATCATTTATAATTAATTAACATAAGCCACTATGGAAGGTGACAATAAAGAATCTCTCAGGCAGCCGTGCGAGATTTATTCGCGCGTCGTGGGCTATATCAGGCCCGTTGACCAATGGAATCCTGGCAAGCAGTCGGAATTCAGCGACCGTTCGACATTCGAATCGGCTTGCTCTTGCAGCAGCGAAGAACCGATGATGTAATTTGTTTGATTTGTGTCATACTAAACTATGCGAATCGGCGGCTTACAGCCTGTAACGCTTTTGGATTATCCGCAAAAACTGGCAGCAATCGTATTCACCGCAGGGTGCAATATGCGCTGCCCGTTTTGTTATAATTACAAGCTGGTATTGCCCGAATTGATCGATGATGCTAATCTTTACAAAGAAGATGAAGTCATCGCCTTTCTGAAAAAACGCAAGAAATATCTTGATGGCTTGGTGATTACCGGCGGCGAGCCGCTGATGCAAGAGGATTTAGCTGATTTTCTGAAAGAGATAAAGTCTGTCGGCTATGAAATAAAATTAGATACCAATGGCTTGCGGGCGGAAGCGCTGAAAAAATTGTTGGAGGAAAAACTGATCGACTATATCGCCATGGACATCAAGGGTCCGCTCGATGATTACGAAAAATTTTCTGGTGTGCCAGCGGAAAATATCACTGAAAGCATTAAGTTAGTCATGAAGTCCGGCTTGCCATATGAATTCCGCTCGACTCTGGTCAAAGGCTTGCATAAGAAAGACGACATTGCGGATATGGCCAAGGCGATTAAGGGCGCGAAATTGTATTATCTGCAGAATTATATGCCTAGCGTGCCACTGGCTGGCGAAAAATTCAAAGGCAAGGAATTTTTCATGAAGGATATGGAAGAGATGCGAGTTATTGCCGAAGAATTCGTTAAGAAATGCTTAATCAGATAAAGAAAAAATATGCCGGACATAAATAATGACGAAGATTTGAAAAAACTGATAATCGAGAATTTGGCCGATACTAAGATTCTGAAAGAAGAGATCGTCAAGATCAGATTATATATGAAGTGGCGGACGATTATGTCTTTTGTTTGGATCTTGCTGTTTATCTTGCCGCTCATTGCCAGCTTCTTTTTTATTCCCGATATCCTGAAGGGATTATCCACTAGCAGCGGCATGATTCAGAGCTTGGGATTGTAGTTGCTGTCATCCCCGCGAAGGCGGGGATCTAGGCTAATTAGAATTAAGTTGTTAATGAGAATCAATCTAACCTGGATCCCAGACATCTCAATGTTTACATTTCGATTCTGGGATGACGATTTGTGAGTTAAAGTTATGAATGGAATTAATTTTTTTTGTATTTTTTTGTATTTTCCCTTTATTTCTAATTTCTATTAAAATATGGATGAAATAATAACGCAAATCAAGGTCTTAGCCGACAGAATCAACGGCGCTTGGAGGTTACTTTGACCTCGACAAAAAGAGCTTAGAATTGAAGGTCTGGGAAGGGGAGATCAACGCTCCCGGTTTTTGGGATGACCAAGATCGCGCCAAGAGCCTGAGCCAAGCCCATCAGGGTTTGCAGGATGAGATAAATACCTGGGAGAAAATCAAAACGGAAACGGGCGAGCTCTTAGAGCTGGCGCGTATTTTTACGAC
>Ga0315268_10007393_pt1 | contig 11553 bp, 11 predicted proteins | sample C1_top_MG_FD_204535 | JGI IMG/M metagenome (GOLD analysis project Ga0315268, IMG submission 204535) | Sediment microbial communities from Yellowstone Lake, YNP, Wyoming, USA - C1_top | ecosystem: Environmental > Aquatic > Freshwater > Lake > Sediment | place: USA: Wyoming | collected 2017-08-01 | reverse complement strand
GGCAGGCTGGGAAAGAAATGAGGTCATGGTTAAAACCAATGGCGATGGGTTGAGTATCAATGAGCTCGAAGGTCGGGTGGTTGTCAATTGTGATGACGACCTGATCATCTATCTACCCAACCAGGCTGGTTTGGGCTGTGAAGAATTATCTGGTGATGTCAGCCTGCAGGCAATGAAAGGCGCGGTCAAGTTGGTCAACGTCAACGGGGACCTGACCATCAGGGATGTGCAGGAAACCGAACTGGGTTCCTGTTCCGGAGATGTGACCCTGAGTCGTGTAGGCAAGTTCAAAGCCGGCAGCCTTAACGGTGACTTGAACTTGCGCGATTCCAGCGGGGATATCCTGGTGGCATCCACCAGTGGGGATGTTTCTCTGCGGAACGTGGGCGGTGAGGTCAAGTTGGATTCGGTAGCCAGTGACCTGTATATCCGCAACGTCCAAGGACCTGTGCATGCCATTGCACAGGGAGATGCAGCCTTGAACCTGGAACCAGTCGCTGGGTTGGAATACCGGGTGGATGCAGGCGGGGATATGATCCTGCATCTTTCCCCAGGTGCTAATGTTGAATTGCACCTGGCTGCCAGTGAATTTAATTCATTGCGGGTGGATTTCCCAGGTGTCAAACTGATGGAAGACAGCCCGACCCAGAAGGTCATCCTTGGTAATGGCGGAGCAACCATGTATTTAACCGCTGGAGGCGACCTGTCGGTTACCAGCAGGGCTGATCAATGGGATTCGGCTGCTGATTTTGGGGTGGGCATGCTGGATGGTTTTATGGATGATTTCAGCATACCTCCCATTCCTCCCATCCCACCCATTCCCAATATTCCCAGCGATTTGAATGAACGCATCAACCAGAGGGTGCAACGAGCCTTGGAACGTGCCCAGATGAGGACTGAGGGGATGTCGCGACGGGCGGAAGAAAGAGTCTCGGCTGCCATGCGCAGGGCAGAGGCCAAGGCGCGTGCGGCGGAGGTGCGTGCCCGGCGTATGCATGCCAGTGGTCGGATCAATATCGGGGGTACGGAAATGTTCAGTTTCAATTCTGAGAAAAAAACTGAGACCCAACCGGTCAGTGACGATGAACGCTTGATCATCCTGCGCATGCTTCAGGGAAAAAAGATCAGCTTGGCGGAGGCGGAAAAACTCCTGGAGACGCTGGAAGGGAAAGGAGAGGTGAAATGACTGATCCTGAACGATCCAAAATACTGCAAATGATCGACGAGGGCAAGATCACCCCTGAAGAAGGTCTGCGCCTGATGCAAGTCCTTAAACAGGAGCCTGTCGAAACCGAGATCCCAGTTGAAGAGAACGAACCACAATCTCCACCACCACCTCCTGGAACAGACCACGCAACCAGCCCGGAACTCGAGAAAACGGTTAAAACAGCACGCAGCCTATGGATGATCCCAACCGGGTTGGGGGTCGCCATCCTGATATTGGGAGCCTGGGTGATCATGCGAAATCTACAGGCATCCGGAGCCAATGCCTGGTTCTTTTGTTTGGGGTTGCCCCTGTTCGTCTTGGGAATCCTGGTGACCATTTGGGGAGCCAGCGCCAGGACATCGCGATGGCTGTTTGTTTCGGTCAAGCAGCAGCCCGGTGATTTCCCCAGGCATATTCTGATCGGTTTTCCATTGCCTTTAAAGTTGACCTCCTGGTTCTTCCGCACCTTTGGTCATCGGATCAAGGAGATCGGCAATGCACCGGTGGACCTGGTGGTGGATGCCCTGGCTCAAACCAGTTCGCCTCTGGTGGTTAACGTCGATGAAGGCGAAAGCGGAGAGAAAGTCCAGGTCTTTATCGGCTGAGTGTTTATATGATACTGATTTGTTGGCACCGCATGACTGATTTGGAGGATTAATATGGCAAACGCAGAAGAACGCATGAAGATCCTGAAAATGATCGATGAAGGTAAATTGAGTGCCGAGGAAGGCGCTAAATTACTGGCAGCATTGAACGCCAGCCCGAAACCATCAGGAACCGGAAACAGCGGGCTGGGTTCCACAACCGCACGCTGGTTGCGGGTGCGTGTGACCGACACCGCCAGTGGACGCTCCAAGGCGACGGTGCAGATCCCCATTAGTCTGATAGATGCCGGCATGAAGATTGGGGCGCATTTTGCCCCAGAAGTGGCAGGCGTGGATATGTCAGATGTCATGGATGCCCTGCGCAATGGAGTGACCGGCAAGATCATCGATGTCATGGATGACGAAGACGGTGAACACGTGGAGATCTTCGTCGAATAAAACCAAACCGGTGTGTGAAGGAGCAGGCATGTCTCACGATTCCATTGAACAGACTTTTAAAGTAAATCAACCTGTGCGCATCAAGATCAGCAATATTTGTGGGAGTGTGTCCCTGCAGCCCGGGGAGACGGATACAGTCCATGTGACTGCAGATAAATTGCCGGGTAGTGGCGATGCCAAAAGAACCAGTATCGAACTGGTTCAGGAGCAGGATGGTTCCATATCCATCACCACCCGCTTCGCAGACGAGCTCCTGGGATGGTTGTTCGGAGGCCAGGCTTGTGAGGTGGCTTATGTCATCCAGGCCCCTCGACTCAGCCAACTGGACATTAATACGGTCAGTGCAACTATCCAAGCCAATGGATTTGAAGGAGAGATGCAGTTTAGGTCGGTCAGCGGTGAAATGGCTATTTCGGATTTGGCTGGAAAGATCAAAGCGGAAAGCGTATCTGGGAATATCCTGGGAGAAAAGTTCACAGGTGAGGCTAACCTGAAATCCGTTTCCGGGGAAATCCAGGTCAATGATTCAGACCTGCAGTCCATCCACCTGGTCACGGTCAGCGGAAATGTGCATTTACAGACCGGATTCAGCCAGGTGGGTCCCTATCGTTTCGAAACGGTCTCCGGGGATATCCGGATGAATGTTCCCGCACAGTCTCGTTGTTCGGTGGAAATGCATTCCATCAGTGGTGATTTCAACACCAATCTGCAATCATCGCATATCACTCGCAAAGGTGGCAAGGTCAGCGCTGAACTAGGTGGTGGCGGTGTGCTGGTCAGTATGAACAGCGTCTCAGGGGATCTGCACTTCATTGAAAAGGGGATGGAGGGATCAACTGAACCGGCAACCATCGGTGTAGACTCACAGGATATCCTTGATCGCCTGGAAAAAGGTGAGATCAGCGTGGATGAGGCTGTCACCCGTTTGACTGGCTAAAACCAGATCTTTCCAGTCTTAATGTAGATAAAAATTATCCAATTACATATTCAATAAGGTATAATTGCTTTGATTTAATCCGGGGGGAGGGAGTTGGTTGATACCAGTACGGATCACCTGATTAGTGAAAATAATTGCTTTTAAATTTCTTGTGTTATACTTTGCGGCTAGTGTTTGTAAAACTCTCCATTAAGGAGGCGGCATGTTGTTGGAATATGTAGCCATAGCCTTGTTCATCGCTGTGGCCACTGCGATCGGTTTTATCGCCATTGGTCTGGGAGAGTTATTTGGTCCCAAACGCCGCTCTGACCTTAAAGCCATGCCTTACGAATCCGGAATGGACCCGATCGGTCCGGGCACGCGCCGCCTGCCAGTACGGTTTTACCTGATCGCGGTTCTCTTCATCCTGTTCGATATCGAAATTGTCTTTTTCCTTCCATGGGCGATTGTCTTCCGCCAGCTGGGTCTCTTTGGCCTGGTTGAGATGGGTATTTTCATTATTATCCTGCTGGTGGGATATTTATATGCCTGGAAGAAAGGAGCTCTCGAATGGGAGTAGAAGAAAAACTAGGTAACATGGGCGTGGTGACCACCACGCTAGATAATGTCATGAACTGGTCGCGCACCCGGGCCTTGTGGCCGATGTTGTTTGGCCTGGCCTGCTGCGCCATCGAGATGATGGCAGCCGAAGGTGCCCATTATGATATGAGCCGTTTCGGCATGGAACTAATGCGACCCAGCCCGCGTCAATCCGACCTGATGATCGTAGCCGGGCGTGTCTCCCGCAAGATGGCACCAGTCCTGCGCCGGTTGTACGACCAGATGCCCGAGCCCAAATGGGTGATCGCCATGGGGGATTGCGCCAGTTGCGGTGGCGTATTCAACAATTATGCCGTGGTAGCCGGCGTGGATGAAGTGGTGCCGGTGGATGTTTACGTGGCAGGTTGTCCACCCCGCCCGGAAGCTTTGATCCATGGCATCATGACCCTATACGACAAGATCAACCACGAAACCATCAAGGTCAAGGCATAACCCCTGAGGAGCACTATGCGACCCCAATTGGAACCCGCCCTGCAAGCCCTTTCCAGCAAGTTTAACGCGTCCGTGAATGAGTACCTCGGTGATGTGCAGGTCAAGATCCCAGCGGTCAATATTGTTGCCACACTGGCGCAATTGAAAAATGAATTTAGCTTTACCCTGCTCTCAACCATGACCGCCACGGATTATTGGCCTCAAATGGAGCCTCGCTTCAGTGTGCTTTACCAACTCACGTCGGTGACCCACAACCTGAGTCTAAGCCTGCTGGTGGATGTGCCAGGGGAAAATCCAAACCTGCCCACCATCACTGGTGTGTTCAAGAATGCCACCTGGCGCGAGCGCGAATTGTGGGATATGTTCGGTATCCATTTTGAAGGCCACCCGGACTTGAGGCGTCTACTCATGCCAGCGGACTGGGAAGGGCATCCGCTGCGCAAGGATTATCCATTGGGATATGAAGAGCCTCAGTTCACTTTTAACTTTGATGAAATTGACATCAGAAAACCTTATGCAAAAGAGTAGTGGATAGCCGTATGACCGAATTACAGGAAGTCAGCGTCGACGACATCAAGCACCTGGTCAGTGAGCGGGCTCTCAAGGGCGAGACCATGCTGCTCAACATGGGTCCGCAACATCCCAGCACGCATGGCGTGCTGCGCCTGTTGCTGGAACTGGATGGGGAGATCGTAGTCAATTGCATACCCGACATCGGATACCTGCACACCGGTATTGAGAAGAACATGGAAGCCAAGACATATGCCAAGGCTGAAGTGATGACCGACCGATTGGATTACCTGAACACTGTTGGGAATAACATGGCTTATACCATGACCGTTGAAAAAATGTTGGGTCTGGATGTGCCGCTGCGCGCCCAATCCATCCGCGTCATTTTATGTGAACTACAGCGCATAGCCTCCCACCTGATCTGGCTGGGCACCTCAGCTCTGGATGTGGCTGCCATGTCCACATTCCTGTACTGCTTCCGTGAACGCGAGATGATCCTGGACATCCTGGAATTGTGTTCAGGGCAGCGCATGATGACCACCTACATCCGTCCTGGCGGACTGTGGCGGGATGTACCGGTCGAGTTCGACGCGGCGGTCAGGGAGTTCATCCGTATTTTCCCACGCCGGGTGGACGAATATGAGTCTTTGTTGACACGCAACCCGCTGTTCCTGGACCGCACGCTTGGGATCGGCAAGATCAGTGCTGAGGATGCCCTCAACTGGGGTATGACCGGGCCTCCCCTGCGAGCCAGCGGAGTCAACTGGGACTTGCGCAAAGCCCGTCCATACAGCGGGTATGAGCAATATGATTTTGTTGTACCCACCCGCACCGAAGGCGACGTCTATGCCCGCTACCTGGTGCGGATCGATGAGCTGCGCCAATCATTGAAGATCGTTGAACAAGCCTTGAACAAAATGCCGTTCGGGCCGGTTCGCAGCAATAACCACAAGGTGGTCCCACCACCCCGATCCGATATTGGCGTGAGCATGGAAGCCCTCATCCACCATTTCAAATTATGGACAGAAGGTTTTAATGTCCCCAAGGGTGCCACCTACCAGGCGGTTGAGTCACCGCGTGGAGAACTGGGCTTCTATATTGTCAGCGATGGAGGCCCAAAACCTTACCGCATCCATGCCCGCACGCCATCGTATGATAACCTGCAGGCTTTACCGGTGATGGCCAAGGGAGTGCTGGTGGCTGACCTGGTGGCGATCATCGGAAGCATTGATATCGTACTGGGAGATGTAGATCGATGAGTCTGAGTGACAAGTATCCCCAGGAAGTGAAGAAGATCTTTGCCAAGTATCCTCCGGACCAGAAACGCTCGGCGGTCATGCCGCTGCTCTACCTGGCACAGCGTGAGGAAGGCTTTGCCACCCGGGCAGCCATGCAGGAGATCGCCGGCATGCTGGAGATCAGCGTGACCGAAGTGGCAACCGTCATGGGTTTCTACACCCTTTTCCATGATGAGAAGGCTGGAAAATACCGTATGCAGGTTTGCACGGACTTGCCCTGTGCCCTGCGCGGCGCGGATAAGTTCCTGGATGAGTTGTGTACCAACCTGCAGGTCAAGGTGGGGGAGACAACTGCCGATGGTTTTGTGACCGTCGAATCGGTGAAATGCCTGGCTGGTTGTGACAAGGCACCGCTATTCCAGTTGCAGAGTGGAAATGGCATCGAGTATCACGAAGATATGACCGTGGATAAGACCCTGGAACTGGTCAACGCCCTACGCAAGAGCAGCCGGGAGGTGAAGTAATGGCCTACGTCCTCCTGCGTCACAGGGATATCCCCGGTATTGACCAGATGACGGTCTATCAAAAGAATGGCGGTTTTTCTGCATTTAAAAACGCGGTGACATCCATGAGCCCACAACAGGTCACCGACCTGGTCAAGGCCTCCGGGCTGCGCGGCCGCGGCGGTGCCGGTTTCCCGACCGGTATGAAGTGGGCATTCATGGATAACAACAACTGGCCGCATTATGTGGTGGCCAACGCCGACGAATCCGAACCTGGCACATTCAAAGACCGCGAGATCATGGAGAAAAACCCATTCCAGTTCCTGGAGGGTGTGGCCATCACTTCCTACGCGGTGGGCGCCAGGTCAGCTTATATCTATCTCCGGGGTGAGTTCTGGCAGCAGGCCGCCTGGCTGGATGAGCATATTGATATGATGGAATCAGCCGGGTTCCTGGGTGAAAAATTGTTTGGTACGGATTACGGATTGAAGATCCACACCCACCTGGGAGCAGGGGCGTATATTTGCGGGGAGGAGACAGCCCTGCTGGAGAGTATTGAAGGCCAGCGCGGGCAACCCCGCCTGAGACCGCCATTCCCACCTGCATTCGGTTTATACGGCAAGCCCACCGTGGTCAACAACGTGGAGACTCTCACCAACCTGCCCATGATCCTGGAAAAAGGCGCCGAATGGTATAAGTCCATGGGCACTGCTGATAGCGCTGGTGTCAAGGTGTTCAGCCTATCCGGGCGCGTCAATACACCCGGCAATTATGAACTGCCCTTTGGCACCACTTTCCGACAGTTGATCAATGAATATGGCGGCGGTGTGATCGACAACCACCCGGTCAAAGCCATCATGGCAGCCGGGGCTTCATCAACCATCATAAAAGTGGATGATCAGACTCTGGATACGCCCATGGATTATGCCTCGGTCCGGAGGCTGGGCGCTGACCTGGGTTCGGCCTCGGTGATCGTCATTGATGACACCGTCAGCATCGAATGGGTCATCTCCAGGACGGTTGAATTTTTTAAGCATGAATCGTGTGGCAAATGCACACCCTGCCGTGAAGGGACTTACTGGATGCTGCATCTGGTCCAGCGCCTTGAACATGGTGAAAATGTGGAGACCAACACACAACTGCTATTAAATGTAGCCAAGCAGATGCAGAATAAATGCCTGTGTGCCCTGGGTGAGTTTTCCACCATGGCAGTAGTTTCAGGAATAGAACGGTTCCCGGAAGATTTCACGCCTGCCCGACTGGGAGGCAACCATGGCTAAAGCGATGGTGAACCTGGTCGTCGACGGGAATGCGGTCAGCGTACCGGCGGGAACCCTGATCGTGGATGCTGCCAAACAAGCGGGTGTGAGCATCCCGGTCTTCTGCTATCATCCCAAGATGGAACCGGTTGGCATGTGCCGCCTGTGCCTGGTGGAGGTGGGTCGTCCGGTCATCGACCGTGCCAGCGGGCAGCCGGTGATGGAGAATGGCACATCCAAGATCGCCTTTGCGCCAAAACTTGAAACCGCCTGCACCACCCCAGTCTCGGAAGGCATGCAGGTGGTCACTGCATCCGAAAATGCCCAGGCAGGTCGCAAAGACATCCTGGAATTCCTGCTCACCTCGCACCCGCTGGATTGCCCGGTATGCGATAAGGGTGGCGAGTGCCCGCTGCAAGACCTGACAATAAAACATGGCTCTTCAGAAAGCCGTTTCATTTTCGATGATAAACAGCGCCAGGCGAAACATGTCCCGCTGGGTGACCTGATCTGGCTGGACCGCGAACGCTGCATCCAATGCGCCCGCTGCATCCGCTTCCAGGATGAGATCGCCGGTGACCCAGTACTGGCTTTTTACCAGCGCGGCCGGGTGACTGACATCGTCACTTATTCCGAACCGGGTTTCAATTCTGTTTTCTCCGGCAATACCACCGATATCTGCCCGGTGGGTGCATTGACCACTGCGGACTTCCGCTTTGGCGCCCGCCCCTGGGAAATGGAACCTGTGGCTTCCATTTGTCCCCACTGCCCGGTGGGCTGCAATATTACACTGAACATCCGGCGTGAAGCGCGTTCCAACGGGCGGATGGTGGTCAAGCGGGTCATGCCCCGGCAGAATGAACTGGTGAACGAGATCTGGATGTGTGATAAAGGGCGTTTTGCCCATCATTACACCTCCAGCGCAGAACGTCTTTCCATGCCCCTGGTGAAAAAGGATGGCCAGCAGGTGGTCAATTGCTGGGATGAAGCCCTGCATCATGCCGGTAATGCCCTGGCTGAGGCCGAAAAAGATGTGTTGGTTGTGGCTGGTGGGCGTTTGTCCAATGAGGATCTATTCAACTTGAAAGCCCTTGCAGTTGGCATGGGAGGCGAGGCACGGCTGTACAGCCAAATGGGTGGAGGCAGGTTTACCATCCAGGCCGGACTGCATGGCGATACGAATTTTGGCGAAATGGGACCGGAGACTTGTTTCGTGGTGGCCTCATCGGACCTGTATGACGAAGCACCCATCTGGTACCTGCGCATCAAGCAGGCGGTCGAACGCGGTGCCATCCTGGTAGTGGTGGCAGCGCGCCCAACCCAATTAGAAAAATACGCCAGCCATGTAGTACGGCATGCCTATGGGGATGAAGCCATTGCGTTTTCAAACCTGGATGCCACCCTGGCTGGAAAATCCGCTTCGCAAGCCATATCCGCCTCTCAGAACCTGGTGATCCTGTTTGGCAGCGATGGCCTGGGAATGGAAGGTTCGGCTGCCCTGGCTCAAGCAGGTTACCACCTGCTGAAAAAGACCGGGCACCTTGGGAAACAAAGCAGCGGTCTGGTCGGTGCCTGGCAGCAATCCAATGAACAGGGCGCCTGGGAACTGGGCTTCGAAACCGAAAAAGACCTGGCTGGAGCCTTCAAGGATAAGGTCGTCCTGCTGGCGGGGTGTGACCCTGCTGGGGATGACCCGGCCTTGGCGACAGCCTTGAAGTCTGCCCGGTTTGTGATCGTACAGGAACTGTTCCCAACTGCAACGGCTCAACTGGCGGATGTGGTCCTGCCTGCCAGCGCATTTACTGAACGGGATGGCTCGTTGACTTCCGGTGAACGGCGTGTTCAACGTTATTATGCAGCCGTCCCGGCCTTTGGCGAAAGCCGACCGGATTTCTCGATCACTGCCAGCCTGGCTGAGAAAGCCGGCATTAAATTGGAAGGTGACTCAGCCTCCAAAGTCATGGACCAGGTTGTGGCAACACTTCCCACATTTTCAAAGGCAGATTACCAGCACCTGGCGGAAGTTAAAAAACAGATGCCCCTGGTGGGTGATGGGGACCTGTATTACGGGGGCAGCGTCTACCAGAATAAACAGGGATTGGGAATACAACTGGAACCCTCACCCAAACTGGAACTCCCAGCGCCAACCTCTGAGACAGGCACAAGACCAACGGATAAAACCCTGCTTGCGATCCCGATCACCAAATTGTTCGACCAGGGTATCACGGTGAAAACCTCCACCTTACTGGCAGCACATATCGGAGCGGCTTCTTTGGTGCTCCATCCGGATACAGCCAAAAGATATAAGCTCGATCCTTCGGTCAACGTACAGGTCTCCCTGGGTGGTGTCGATTACCACCTGGGCGTGGTATTGGATGAAAATGTACCCGCCTCGGTGGCGCTGCTGCCCCGCAGCATGGGCATCCCCTTACATTCACCTGAAGTCATCGACCTCAAGGTTGTTTAAGGAAGGTCCTGAATGAATTCTGCTTCAATCATTGAATGGGTCATCAAGGGCTTTATTTTAACCATGGTTATGCTGGTGGGCTTTGCTTATTTGACCCTTTACGAACGCCGGGCATTGGCACGCATCCAGTCCCGCATCGGACCCAACCGGGCCGGACCTTTTGGCATCCTGCAGCCCATCGCCGATGCGGTCAAGTTGATCTTCAAGGAGGAACTGACCCCGGCCATGGCGGACAAGCTGCTCTTCCTGCTGGCGCCAGTCCTGACCGTGGTGCCGGCGGTGGTCATCACAGCTGTGATCCCCTGGGCAGGGAAACCGTTCAGCCTTTTTGGCAGGCTGATCACCCCCTGGATCGCGGATATCAATGTAGGTGTGCTGTACATCACCTCGATCGCGTCCATCGCTGTCTATGGCATCGTTTTGGCTGGCTGGTCGTCCAACAACAAGTACGCCATGATGGGCGGGCTGCGTTCCACTGCCCAGATGATCTCCTACGAGTTGAGCCTGGGGTTGTCTTTCATCAGCGCCATCCTGTTAGCCGGTTCCATGCGCATGTTGGACATCGTGGAAGCCCAGAAGAGCCTGTGGTTTGTCATCCTCCAGCCGGTGGGCACTTTCATCTTCCTGATCGCCACCCTGGCGGAAGTCAACCGGGCACCTTTTGATATGCCGGAAGCTGAGCAGGAGTTGACTGCCGGTTATCACACTGAATATTCCGGCATGAAATTCGCCCTGTTGTTCATGGCCGAATACACCAAGATGATCGCCATTAGCGCTATTGGTGCCACGTTGTTCTTTGGCGGTTACCGCGAGTTCTGGTTCCTTTCCAACACCATTTTCAGCGTGGACCGCACGCCCTGGCTGGGACCGGTGTACATCTTCCTTAAGGTGGTCATCCTCTTATTTGGCATGATCTGGGTGCGGGCTACCTTCCCTCGCATCCGATACGACCGTTTGATGGCGTTCGGCTGGAAGATCCTGTTGCCGGTTTCGCTGGCGCTGGTTTTCATTACATCGGTAGGCATCATCCTGTCTGAACAGGTCAACCAGCAGATCATCTGGAGTGTGCCAATCCTGTCCATTTTGGTCGGTTTTTTTGCGGTTTACATGGTAGACCGGGTCCTGAGGAGAAAAGCCGATGCGCGTCATTGAACCTCTCGTCGAACTTGCGCGTGGTCTGGGCACCACGTTCAAGATGATGATCGAGAAACCGGTTACCGTCCAATACCCGGAACAAAAGAAGCCGGTCAAACCCCGCTTTCGCGGCCGGCATGTGCTGAAACGCTACGATAATGGATTGGAGAAGTGCATCGGCTGCGCCTTGTGCGCGGCCGCCTGCCCGGCGGACGCCATCTTC
>Ga0315268_10007392_pt1 | contig 11553 bp, 6 predicted proteins | sample C1_top_MG_FD_204535 | JGI IMG/M metagenome (GOLD analysis project Ga0315268, IMG submission 204535) | Sediment microbial communities from Yellowstone Lake, YNP, Wyoming, USA - C1_top | ecosystem: Environmental > Aquatic > Freshwater > Lake > Sediment | place: USA: Wyoming | collected 2017-08-01 | reverse complement strand
TTGATTATTTCCAAAGTCATTTATCCGCTTATATTTGGCCGATTATTTTTTCAGTAATATTAATAAACTAGCATAAAAAATGTAAATGGCAAAACTGAATATTAAAGCTTTCTAAACTAATAAAACTAATAAAACCCCTTGACAAATTATAATTTTGTTATATATTCGCAAGTTCTCGGAAAATGGCAAAAAAGTTGTTTCCCGAGCTGATCATTATAATGTTGAGTGAAAAGGACACAATATTTAACCCATCTTCAAAACCAGTTACCTGCCAACGCGCATTGATTAATGAGCTGTTTTTCAGCCATTAGTCTGAAGGAGTGTCTCCTCCAAGCGCCACGGAGATTTAGAATGAGTAAAACCGAAGCAGCTGAGATCGAAAGAGTTAAAGAAGGAAGTGTTATCATCGATTCCAACCAGAATACCGTACCCGATGACGTACCGAGCCCTATCCTTAGCGTAGTCCCGGGGAAAAACGGTAACGGCGGTATTCTGGAGAAGAAACTGCAAACCCTCATGGAGAGGATGCAGTTTCTCGAAGAGCATCGGCAAAATGACCGGGACGAGCTGGAAACGCTCTTGCCCCTGGCGACTGCGGCGCTGGAAGACGAGGAGGGGTTTCTAACTGCGTATCTGGAAGATTTCAAAACCACCAAATTCGTCTGCGCGATGCACGCACTGCGGGGGATAGAAAAAGAGGGGACCTGTTTCCCCTCAACCTTGCTGTTGATGAGGGCAATTCTGAAAAGGGATTATCCGGAGAGTGACAGAAACTTCGATCTTCGGCAACTGCGTATGCTTGCGGGGGAACTTGTCACCGAAGCCAGAAATGTCAAGGATCTCGCGATGTGTGATGATTGCAGGGATACTTTCATCGAAGAGCTGAAGAAAAAGGAAGGCGATCGCTCAAAGAATTGTCAGTTCTATTCTGTTGTGCAGACCGCACATTACTTCGCCGATGCAAGATACGACTTCCTTGACAACAGAGCGGATCACCTCCGGAGGAGAGTTTTGCAGGCCGAGCTCGATATCAAAAAGGTCGGGAAAGAGATCAAAGATACTGAGAAGAAGATCGTGGAAAGAGACGCAACGATTTCCGCGGCAGCGTGCATCTTTGACCTCTAAGACTAAGACCTCAAGTCACTCAACTTGTTAGCCGTAAAACCCAACAACCCCCGGCGGGACATCTGTCCTTCCGGGGTTTTTCATATTATGGTTACCAGTTCCCAGTACCCAGTTCTCAGTAGAATACATTAAAATTCAAATAATTTGATACTGACCACTGGGCACCGGGAACTATCTACTCGTAAAACTCTTTAATTAGCTTATTGTATTCTCCTACCTTCTGGTTGTATAAATTAACTTTTTTATTGTAATCGGCGGCTTGCTGCTTATATGCTGCAACCTGTTTGTTATAATCTGGCACCTGGCTGTTATAAGCAGTAAAATCTTTGCCCTTCTTTAGCTGGTCCATCCTTTTGGTGTAATCGTCAATTTGCTGACTAAGCGTATCAATCTGGGTTTTTTGGGGAAGCAGCTCTTGCTTCAAGCTAGCTAAATCGTTTTCCAAAGTGGCAATCCGGTTTTCTGTATTAATGGTATTTAAAATGCCATTGTAAATTTTCCCGATCTTTTCTTGGTATACTTTCGGCTGTCCCAGCTTAATGGAATTTTGATTTTGGTTTTGGGAGGCATCAAAGGTACTTAATTGCGTTTTGGCTAAGGCAATATTGCTGTCAGCTGATAGATCCGGAATTATTCCAATTTTATGACCCGGCTGGGTAGTTTCGGTGTAGCAGAAACCGGAGCTATAAGAAGATTTATCAATGGGGCATTGAATCCCCACCGCGATATGCTTGGCTTCATTATATTCAAATAGGGAAGTCCCGTAACCCATTTGGCGCAAGATGGCAGTCAGTAAAAAGCTTTTGTCCGAGCAGACTCCCTTGTCGTCGTAAAGCAATTCGTAGGGGTAATTGGGCTTTTCGGTAGGCGAGTTATTCTCAATTTTGGCGGCGCGGGCGTCGTCATAAGGAATTGATTGGACGAAAGATACGGCCAATTCAACCATTTGGTCTTCGGTGAGCCGATATTTAGCGCCTTGATTTTTCAAATTTGTAACCAAATCGAGAATAGTATTATCCACCGGATTTTGCTGGACAAACATGCCGTAGTAATCTTCTTCCCAATTGGCAGGTAATTCTCCGGTATAGGAATATTCCTTGGGGCCGGAGCGGTAAAAATCATAAACGGATTTGTAGAGAGTCATTTTCAATTCATAAGGCCTTTTTTGGTAATTCCATTTGAAATCGACTTCTTTGGGATCTTGGAGCTCGGGAAATTTTCTAATCGAGTAATTACTAGAAGAATTACCGTTAGATTTGCTTAGAGGATTAACCTCGCCGATTTGGCTTAAAAAGCCAACATACCAGCCCAGCAGGGCTACGACGACCAATGCTCCCAGAAATTTTAAGAAGTTCTTGAGAAATTTATTCATATTTACTTTTAACTTTAAACGAATTTTGTGTCCCCGGGAGGGCATCTCACATCGCTACGCTCTTTGAAACCCTGCGGTTTCAATGCTTCCGCCGCGGGAAAACTCCCGTTTTCCCGACCCCTTTCCCAGTTCGAGCCCTCAATTGAAAAACTAAGAAAACAATAACGCGAAAGCGCGTTCTTATTTTCTTGTGTCCCCGGGAGGGCTCGAACCTCCAACCGCAGGCTCCGCAAGCCTGTGTTCTATCCAGTTGAACTACGAGGACAAAATTATAAATTACTATTACAATAACAAAAATATTTATTTTGGGATATAGATAAAAAGCCATACAAATACAAATGGATCAAAGTTTAATCACCTGCACCAATTGTTCCGTCTGTGATTTTCTGAAATTTGTGGAAAATCTTTTTTATTTTTTGCTAGCGCTTTCCTTTGTCGTGGCCTTATTCTTCGTCATTCTAAGTGGGATTGTGAGAATTGCTTCAATCGGCGATAAATTCCTTAATTCAATGTCAAAGAGAGGGCTGAAATTCGCTTTGATTGGTTTTATTGTTTGCCTAGTCGCCTGGCTGCTGATTCATACCACATACAGCGTTTTGGGAGTCAAAGGCGATAATTGGTGGAATTTGGAATGTCAGGAAAACCAACCGGAACTAAACCAAAACGGATATAATATTCAAGAAAACTACTCACAATACACTGATATTAAGCCGGTTTCAAGCTTAAATGAAATAATCACCGGAGATAAGAAAATTGGTATTCTGGACTTAGAAAATGTTGACGAGGTAAATTTGGAGCAAGATATTGCGCTTCTTTATCCCGGCGAACAAATAAAATTCTTGGCAGGGTATGGGAATATAAGCAGTGAAGATCTGAATAACCTCATAAATATCATAAATGGCTCATTGGGTGAAAATTCTCAAAGCCAGAGCTTATTCGATGATTTACAGAAAAAAATAAAAGAAATTGCTGATTTGAATATGTATGATGGAGGGCCTGCGGTAGTGGGCACGAATGATTACAGCCAAATCACATCAGGTGATCCATTGGACAGTAATTTCAATCCCACCCTCGATAAACTAATTAAACTTCTTCTCCAGCAGACAATCAAGAGAGTAATTGTATATAAATACGGCAACAGCGAAGTTGATCTGGATAAATGCATTGAGTCAAATGGAGATTGGGTAGCATTTTATAATGAATGCACTTCAAGAAAACAAATTTGCGGTAAGGAGAATGTAAGATGCTCGACAATCAGCAACGAATTCGCGGGATGTCAATGCCCCGAAGGAAACTGCCTGATAAACGGGAAATGTACCGTACGAAGTAATGCAAATAATACCAAAAAGGACGATGACGGCGACGGGGTAAAAAATAATCTTGATAAATGTGCCGGAACGCCAAAAGGAGAATCGATAAACAAAGATTCCCAAAGTGAAAATTATGGTTGTTCTTGCTCTCAGTTGAACCTTCTCAACCGCACTTGCCCTTCTACTCGCTGTGAAGGAGTAAATTTGGTAACCTATCCGGCTTTGGGTAAGGACACCTGCACGAGTGGAAAAATCACTCGATATTCTTGCAGTCCATCGAGCAGTGTTTACAATTCAACTTGCAGCCAAGTTCAAAATGTCACGAATCCTATAGATAAAACGAATCAAATTCAAGAAAATAGCGATTTATATAAAAAACTAAAAGATTGGCTGGATAAACAGAAAAATCAGCAAAATACTGGAAGCGGAGGGTCTGGCACCGGCGGAGGATCTGGCAGTGGAGGAAATAGTGGAGGAGGCGGAGGGGGAATCGGCAATGGGGGTAGCAATACTGGTAATTCAGACTCGACATCAACGGGCGGTGACAGAACAAGTAATGGCAAGGATACAAGTTCATCAAGCAATGATACAACACAAAGAGATAATTATACCCCATCGGGCGACTTGGGAAAAGATGGCAACTTCGATCAATTAGCCCAATGCATGGGTTTTAAAAAAGGTGAAATACCTAAAAATGGAGCAATGATAGGTTTCTACAAGGATAAATCCCACACTACGATGGATGTCTGGTATCTTGATCCCAGGACCGGCAAAGCGGAAGGAAATAATGGTGATTCAGGCATGCCTTTGAGGACCTATCCGCAAGGTACCGGCGGGGGAATTGGCAAGAATGGAATTTATGCCGTGCAAGTGCAACCGCATTATAGTGACAATGCCGATACAGTTGAATCACCACTTACAATGAGGAGCGATTTGAGAATGTCCTACGATGGATCATCGACATCAAGAACTACGCGAATCAATATCCATCCCGGCCAACATACTGCGGGATGTTTAGGTACTGGATCAAGAAGTGTCCAAGATAATTTCATGAGAGATACTTGGACGACTGTTAGAGGAAGTGAAAAACCAGCCGACTATAATGACGACTGTAGCCAGGCAAAAGGCAACTGTTACAATAAGCACCGAAAAGATGATACAATACTATTTAGCACTATGGATTACGGACAATGTCAGGGCGATCCGTACAAAGCAATCCAAACTCTCCAATCAAGAAACGATTACAGCGGGTATGATCCAAAGATAATTGACTTCAGTAAGAATGTGAAAAGTTGATGGTGATTTGAGATATTGATTTCTCTATTTATAATTTCAAGATTTCTCAACCCAATTCAAAGGAGTCAGAACTATTGGCTCTTTGTTAGTAATTGCCACGGTCCACTCGAAGTGGGCGCTGGGGGCGCCGTCGGCGGTGCGAAAAGTCCAGCCGTCTTTTTGATCCAGTACTACATCATCGGTGCCAGTATTGACCATTGGCTCAATGGCCAGAACCATACCGGGTTTTAAGCGAATTCCTTCTCCCATCTTCCCATAATTGGGAATCAAAGGGGCTTCATGCACGGAGAAACCGACCCCGTGACCTACTAACCTTTTTACCACGTTATAACCGCGTTTTTCCGCCAGCGTTTGCACCGCATAACCGATATCGCCCAAACGGTATCCGGGACGGCAATATTTAAGCGTTCTTTTTAAGCACGAGAAAGCCGTATTTGCTAATTTTCGTTTTTCTTTTATTGTAGAGACGGGGCATGCCCCGTCTCTACATGGAATGACAAATGTAACGGCCGAATCAGTAAAATATCCTTTATAATCAATCCCTAAGTCCAAGCCTACAATATCCCCTTCTTGAATTATTTTGCCAAAAGGGAAGCCGTGGACCACTTCATCGTTTATTGAGAGACAGATATTAGCGGGATAACCTTCAAAATTTAAAAAAGAGCACCGAGCACCGCTTTTTTGAGCCAAAGATTCAGCTTTTTGATTGATGGCGTCCCCGCTTGTTCCGGGGATTAGCATTCGGGCTAAAATATCAAGCATCTGCGAAAGGATTTGACCGCTCACCTTTAGATGCTCGATGTCAGATAGAGATTTTAACTTAATCTTGCTTTGGGACACTGATGATTATTTTTTTAATATTTTCGGTGATATCTTCAATTTTAGGATAGCTTTTTGAATCTAAAGAAAAATGGAGGATATCGTTATTGAACAATTCTCCCCCCAGTTTATCCATGATTAATTTATCTTTCTCGTCCTCCCGGTTTATTTTGTATAAAAAGCACTGGGTTTTATCCTCACCGTCCTGCCATAAGACTAGCAGTTTTTTATTATCCAGCTCAATAAAATTTTTCAGCCGGACAAAAAACCGTCTCAGCATTATATCGGGAAGCTCAAAGCTTCTAAGCTCTGATTTATCGATATAGGACCAGATTAATTCTTTTTCTTCGTTTAAGCGTTCCAGAAGCTTTCCCCAGAGCCGCAATGATGCCAAAGACTCGGTGTCATAAAGGGCGCTAAGGATTTGCTGGTGGTTTCCGCCTCTTTCCATTAACAAGGCAGCTATATCGAATGTGTGCGGGGTTACTTTCGAACTTTTAAGATTGTCGGTTGATTCCACTAAAGCGGTAAGCAAACATTGAGCAACATCATCTTTGACCAACTCGGGATTAATTTTCAACATTAAATCAGTAGAAAGTTCCGCCAAGGAGCTGGGGACGGGATTAATAAGATTAAGCTGTCCATAATTCTCGTTGCCGGGGTTAGTGTCGATATTGATTATCGGCAGTTCGAAGAACAAATCACTGTTATTTTCATAAGTTTTACCCAATTCTCCAAAATCTGACGTACCTAAAATTAAAAGCAAGTCATAGCGGAACTTTGCTGGGATAAAGGAAAAATCTCTCGGATCAATACTGCCTTTTTGGGGAGTGATAATAATGTCCAAGTGTTCGTTTTCTTTTTTCCAGCGGACATTTTTAATATCGTTATCCTTGACGTTAAAAGAAAGTATGAAATCTCTAATTCCGCTTATTTCTTCAATTACATAATTATATTCCGGCAAGAAAGAATATATCTTGCTCAGATCCTTATAACGGGGCAGATAAAGGGTGGGATAACTGTCCCCGTTAAACTTTCCCAAAAAAAATCCCCAAGCCAATAGCGTCCCAAAAAGATCCCCATTTATCTCGTTTTTTGTCAGCAGTAATTTTGACTTGTGGCTCTTAAATAATTGAAGAAGTTGTTCTTCTTTACTAAGCATATTCAATAATGAAATTTTTCGATTTAAGAATATAAATTCATAAATCTAATAAAGTTACCTCTTTTTTTTATTCTTGCAACTTATTGCTTTTTACTTTAAACTTTCGGCTCTTGACTATTTTTAACCTTGTCGATTCACTAAAGATGAGGTTATAATGAATAGGAAGATGCATAAAATATTATATTTATGAAAAATTTAATTCTGCGTTATTTTACTTACCATTTGAGGAATATTTTGGAAAATGCCCAACTCATAGCTTGTCGGAGGAGAGGGGAAAAGAGAGTTGAAGTAGCAGACATATTAAAAGCTATGTCCTTTGAGAAAGGCAGTGTCGGTTTTAATATTATCAAAAACTTGGAATTTTTTAAGAATCTGGCAGCCAATCCCAAAAGTGTTTTACCGCTAAAAAATAAAAAACCAGTTGGGCCTATCCCATTCTCGATGGAATCTCACAATGTGATTCTCGGAGCCATTCGGGGCGCCCAAGAATTCCAATTTCCCTATGTTGGCACAGAGCACCTTCTCTTTGCAATTCTAGAAAGTAATAATAAAGAAGCCCTTGCGCTAATCGGCAAAGAAAAAAATGAATTAGGGAAGCTACTGGAACATTTAAAAAGGGTGTTAAGCAAATCGGCCAACACTATTGAAGAACCAATGTTTTACCTTAATTTTCCTAAAAAAGTTGGCAGAGGAGAGAAACTGCCCAAAAATGTTGATCCGGAAAAACAGGAATTTCTCCAAGAGATAATGGGAGAAATTAGTGAGATGCTTTCCTCAATTTTGGAAAAAAGAAAAGGATTTGAAGGCGAAACGGCTAATCCGAACTTTCTTTCAGCATCCCGCCCTCCTTTTGGTGTTATTATGCCTCATTCCCAAATGACAGAAAAATTTTTAGACCACTTCAGCCATGATATAAACAAAGACATCTTGGCGGGGAAAATCGACCCAATAATTGGAAGAGAAAAAGAAATCGATGATCTGATTACTATATTGATGCGCAAATCGAAAAATAATCCGGTATTGGTTGGCGAGCCGGGTGTTGGCAAGACGGCTATTGTTGCCGGTTTGGCCTGGAAAATAGTGGAGAAAGATGTCCCTCCGGCGCTGGTAGGAAAAAGAATTATGACTCTTGATCTGGGTCTTTTGGTAGCGGGGACATCCTTCCGTGGAGAGTTTGAAGATCGTTTCAAGAGAATCATCGAAGAAGCTGAAAGAGATCCCAATATTATTCTCTTTATTGACGAAATGCATAATTTAATCGGAGCGGGAAGCGCTCAAGGCAGTTTGGACGCAGCTAATATTATTAAGCCGGCACTGGCCAGAGGGCGTTTGCGTTGTATCGGTGCCACGACAATTGAAGAATATCACCGCTATATTGAAAGGGATGGGGCCTTAGAAAGAAGATTTCAGCCCATTTGGGTATTGGAACCCAGCCCCCTTGACACCGAGAAGATATTAAAGGGGATTAGAAGATTTTACGAAGAATACCATAAAGTAAAAATTTCTGACCTAGCCATTAAAGAAGCGGTTAAGTTGTCCAATCGTTACATCACGGACAGATTTCTTCCGGATAAAGCTATCGACTTGATTGATGAATCATCAGCTTTTGTTGTGCAAGATGAACACTATCGAGGAACAACCAAAAAATTGCAAAGATTGGAGATGCAGAGAGAGAAACTCCGTCGGATTAAAGAAAAAATGGTGCAAAGCAATAATCTTGAGATGGCTGCTTCCCTCAAGAAGAGTGAAAAAGACCTGGAAGGAATAATTCTAGAACTGGAGAGAAAAGTGGCCCAGGAGAGGAAATTCATCCCGGTTGTTGACGAAAGGGATGTGGCGGAAGTGCTATCGCGCAAATATAATTTACCCCTTGAGTTAATTATGGAAAGTTCTCAAGAAAGGATAAAAAACTTGCCCAGGGCTTTGAAGAGACAACTAAAGGGTCAGGACGAAGTTATCAATGAAGTTACCGACACCTTGAGACGATCTTTGGCCGGGATTGCCGATCCGGATAGGCCAGCTACGGCTTTTCTCTTTGTGGGACCGACCGGAGTGGGAAAAACATATTTGGCTAAATTGATCGCCAAGGAGCTTTTTCTCAAGGACGATTCCATTATCCGCGTCGATATGAGCGAATTTAACGAGAAACACACCGTTTCCCGGTTAATCGGATCTCCACCCGGCTATGTCGGCTATGGAGATACCAATAACTTCACCGATAAAATTAGAAAAAATCCCTATAGTTTAATTTTATTCGATGAAATTGAGAAAGCCCATCCCGAAGTGTTCCATATTCTCCTGCAAGTCCTTGAGGATGGATTTTTAACTGATGGCATGGGAAGAAAAATTAACTTTCGCAGTTCAATCATTGTGTTTACGTCAAACTTGGGGAATGATGAATTCTTAAGGAAATTAATGGGTTTTTCCGACAAGGGGAAAATAAAAAAAGTGGGTAAGTCTGAGAAGGTGAATATCCGTAAAAAACTGGAAGATTTTCTCCGACCCGAATTTCTTAACCGGCTTTCCAATATAGTTTATTTTAGACCGCTCGAAATAGACAATTTGAAAGAAATTGCTTATTTGGAGGTAAGCAAACTAAAGCAGAGGTTGTATCAAACAAAAAGAATAAAATTAATTGTCGACCGGGATATATTGGCAAAGATAGCCCAAAAAAGCCAGAACAAAAGGGAAGGTGTCCGGCTGCTGCGCCGCTTAATCCAGAAAAGGATCGAAGAGCCGATTGCCCGGGATCTTCTCGAAAAAAAGATCACAAAAGGAGCTAAAGTTATATTTGGAATTAATACCCGGAAAATGCCATCCAGCAAAAAGTCGTTTTGGCTTAAGATGAGGGTAGCCAATCCGGTAAAACCATATTTAATAAAATATAAAGAGAGGAAAGTGCTAGTGCCATCTAATCATGGATAAACAAAAAACTGATCTAGAAAAAATCAAGGCGAGAATCGAAAAGCTGAGGGTTGAAGTTGAAAGGCTGCGCTATCGCTACCATGTTTTAAATGATCCAGGGGTAACGGATGAAACCTATACCTCGCTGCGGCACGAGCTTTTAAGATTGGAGGAAAAATATCCCCAATTTAAAATAGCTAATTCTCCCACCGATAGAATCGCGGGCAAACCCTTGGACAAGTTCAAGAAAATTAATCATTTAGTCAGGCAGTGGAGTCTTGATGATGCTTTTGATTTGGCAGAGTTAAAAGATTGGGAGAGTAAAAATATCCGGATCTTGGAGAAACTAACCGGGAAAAAAATCAAACTGGACTACGTAGCGGAAATAAAGATTGATGGTTTGCACATCGTGTTGACATATCGGAAAGGAATTCTGGAAACTGGCGCCACTAGAGGCGATGGAATAATCGGGGAGGATGTAACCCAAAACATCAAAACTATCGAGAGCATGCCCTTGGTTTTGCCAGAAAAAGTCGATATTATAGTGGAAGGCGAATGTTGGTTATCCAAGAGCGAATTGGAAAGAATTAACCGAGAGCGGGAGAAAAATAAGGAACAGCTTTTTGCCAATGCGCGTAACGCCGCTGCGGGATCTATCCGTCAATTAGACCCCCGGATAGCTGCCAGCAGGAAATTAGACAGTTTTTTGTATCAGATTCATCCTGTGGCGGGGGGTAATTTTTCTTTTAATCCCAAAACGCAAGTTGAGAAATTAGAAATCTTAGAAAAATTGAAATTTAAAGTTTTAAAACAGTATAAATATTGCCAAGATATATCTGAAATAGCTGATTTTTTTGGTAATTTTGCCAAGAAGAAAAACAAGCTGCCATTCGGAGTCGATGGTTTAGTGGTAAAAGTAAATTCGCTGGAATATCAGGATATTTTGGGTTATACGGGCAAATCTCCGCGTTGGGGCGTGGCCTATAAATTCCCCGCGGAAACGACAACTACGGTAATTCTTGATATTAAGATCCAAGTAGGTCGGACCGGGGCTTTAACCCCGGTGGCGATGCTCAAACCCGTAGCTATTGCAGGTTCCGTTGTGAGCCGGGCGACTCTGCACAACGAAGATGAAATAAAAAAATTAGACATCAGAATTGGCGATACAGTTGTGCTGCGTAAAGCCGGCGATGTTATCCCAGAAGTAGTCGAAGTGATAAAAAATTTACGCAGCGGGAAAGAAAAAGTGTTTAAGATGCCGGAAAAATGTCCAATTTGCGGATCGCCGATAGAAAAACGTTATCTTGATAAAGGCAAGCGCGAAGCGGCAACTTACTGTTCAAACAAAAAATGTTTTGCCCAAGAAAGAGAGAAACTGATTCACTTTGCCAGTAAAAAAGGTTTTAGCATTGAGGGTTTGGGTGAAAAAATCGTAGCTCAATTAATGGAGATTGGGTTAATCAATGACTTTTCCGATATATTCAGGATTAAGGAGGGAGACCTTGTCGAGCTAGAAAGGTTTGGCGAGCTATCGGCTAAAAACTTTGTGACGGCGGCCGAGGGAA
>Ga0315268_10007390_pt1 | contig 11554 bp, 9 predicted proteins | sample C1_top_MG_FD_204535 | JGI IMG/M metagenome (GOLD analysis project Ga0315268, IMG submission 204535) | Sediment microbial communities from Yellowstone Lake, YNP, Wyoming, USA - C1_top | ecosystem: Environmental > Aquatic > Freshwater > Lake > Sediment | place: USA: Wyoming | collected 2017-08-01 | reverse complement strand
CCACCCATCGACGCTCGAGGTCTTTTTCAACGTTGGAGAGGAACCGCCCCCCGAGCGAATTGACTTCTCGGCAGGCACCGGACCCAGTGTCGCGCTGCTCGGCGACCTCAACTCCGATGGGCTTGTCGACGCGGCAGTATTGGACCGCGAAGGCCAGAAGCTCCTGTTCTATTTCAACGCGGAGCAGCCGAGCGTCCTGAAAGATTCGCTTGAGTTGGTGACAGGCGTGCGGCCAAGAGCAGTTTGCATAGCCGATCTGATCGGTAACGGCTTGAATGATATTGCGCTCGTGAACTCCGGTGACAAATCCCTGTCGGTCTTTATGAATCGACCCGGGGACGGGCTGATGGGGCACACAACGTACTCACTCCCTGCGAGCCCCTGGTATCTCACATTCCATTCGCTGAAGGATTCGCTCGCCCGTTTCATTATCTCGTATCCTCGTGCGGACGAGCTCTCGTTCCTGACGCTCGATCAACGGGATCGTTCGATCACGAACGCCATTATCTCGACGGCTGGGGAAGCCGAGCTTCTTTCATGGGGTGGTGGAGATAGAGAGCTGGTCGACTTCTTCTGTTTCAATTCGTCGTCCGGCGGCGGGTCTCCGTCCCTGACCTCGTTTCAGCAGCTGGGGCCTCAACGGTTCATCGAGCAGAGCTATCGCCTGACGATTCCGGATGCTCTCCTCGGCGCTGCCGTCGGTGATCTCGATGGCGATGGCCGGCCTGATGTCGTCTACATCTACCGGAACACGGCGACGAATCGATACGAATTCGTCGTTTCCCTGGGTGACTCTGTCTCGTCCTTTCGACAAAAGACCTTCTTCTACCAACTGCCATTGAAGGAAATACAGAAAAGCTATCTCTGGATCGCTGATTTCAACCGCGATGGGAACCCGGATGTGCTCATCTCACTCCCACGGTCGGCCCAAAATCTCGAGCTCGCGCTCGGGACGGGTCACGGCTCGTTTGCACAGCCCGATACGATCGCACAGGGAGTCCGGATTGAGGACCGGGGACAGGTGCAGATCCTCGACCTCGATGGGGATGGGGTTCTCGACATCGCCGTCAATGAGCAGAATCGGCACTGCGTGGGGTGGTTGCGGGGAACGGGGGATGGGAAGTTTGAAGAGTTCCGACCACTCTTGCAGACCGGTCGCATCGGGCACTTTGCCCTCGGTGATTTGAACGGTGACGGCGTTCCGGATCTGGCCGTCACCCTGACAGACAAGGGGACGGTAGAAATCTTTGACGGCAAACGGATACTAGGGCTCGGGCGTGAGAGCGTTCGCTAACGGTTGTCGATACTTGGTATTGCTGATCGCAACCGGAACTGCGTGCCTCGCGCAGACCGGTCAGACGAAGCAGAGCGCCGTAGAGTTGATTCTCCGTCAACTCAGGCCGGAGATGAAGAGCAGTCAGAGTGCCGCCGGCATCAAGTGTGGCACGTCCATGGTCGCGTGGGCGTATTTCCATTGGCGCGAGCTCCCTGCTCTTGACAAACGGCAGATCGCTCGGGCCCTGCAGCGCCCCGTGAGGCAGAAAGATCGACTGAGCCCCTCGGGCAAGTTTCGGATTCACTACGATACGACAGGGATGAACACGCCGGCGTTGATCACGTCAGGGCCGTCCGCCCAAAGGATCGACAATACGTACGAGCAGTTCGTCGACTCCGTGGCGAGGTTCTTCGACTATGCCTGGAACGTCGAGGTCGGGACGATGGGTTTTTCTCCTCCGCCGTCGGATGGCCAGAAGGGAGGGGGATCAGAGTACGACGTGTACATCGAAGAACTTGGCCCTGGCAACTTCGGCCAGACGTCGTGGGAACAGAGCGATATCCTCGAAGATGGTCCGCGACAGAGGTTCGCGACCTACATCACGATCGACAATGATTTTCTTGGGCTGCGGACCCCTGGAATAGCTGGACTGAGAATCACGGCGGCCCACGAGTTCCATCATGCCATCCAGCTTGGTGCATATGGGTTCTGGAATACCGTTTCCAACTCCGATTTCTATTTCTATGAGCTCACGTCCGTCTGGATGGAGCACGTGCTTTATCCCTCCATCCACGACTACTACTTCGACCTTCCGACGTACTTTCAGCGGTTCCGGGATTCGCAGGGACGGTCCCTTCCCTTCACCACTTATGATCCGCCGACATTTGCAGGCTACGAGCGATCGATCTGGGCTCACTTTCTTGCGAAGCGGTTCGGGCAAGACGTGATACGAGAAATCTGGGAGGGGATGAAAGCCGATCCATTCTTGGTGAGTACGGGAAAAGCCCTTGTGCGCCACGGCTCGACAATCGAATCGGAGTTCGCTCTCTTCAGCTACTGGAACTTCTTCACCGCCGATCGGGCGGATACCGTCAGGTTCTACGATGAGGGGTTCGCGTATCCCCGCTATCTCCCGAACGCGACGATGCCATTTGATGGCCTGACGGCGGAGATCACGACGTCCGGCTTTCCCCTCTCAACTCAACTCTACCAGTTCTCGATACCGAATGACACGCTGGTGGCCGTGGTTGCGAATGTTGAGGTGGATCAGGCGGAGCAGGCTGCCGCGACGCCAAGATATTTCGGTCTCACACTGGCATCTGGAAATGTCAAGCCCCCCTTCCAACGGCTGGCGAAAGGGTATGTCGTGGGTTTCTCGTCAGATAACTCTGACGCGTGGAGAACTCTGTACCTCGCTTCGGCAACCCGGTCGAACGTAAGCGTAGCGCCGGACGCATCGCCGAATCCACTGAGGCTCTCAAGGGGTTCACCCCTCAGCCTGCCGGTCCCCGACGCCTCAAGCCGAGATGCACACGTGTATATGTTCGGGAGTTCACTCGATCTCGTATTCTCTGAGGATTATGCTGTACGGGAATCCTTCGGCAACAAGGTGATCTTGATTCCGGCGGAGGCTCTCCGATCGAAGGTCCCGTCAGGAGTGTACTTTGTCGTCGCCCGTTGCGGCAACCAGGAGTTCAAATGGAAGGTGGCGATCCTCCAATGATCGACGTCACGCTCACGGCTACGGGGATCACGAAGTTGTTCAACCGACGAATGATCTTCCGCGAGATCTCCTTCTCGCTCAAAGGAGGCGATTCCCTCGCCATCACCGGGCGCAACGGTTCGGGGAAGTCCACGCTCGTGAAGATCTTGTGCGGAGTGCTGACGCCGACTCAGGGGACTGTTCAATTCGCGATTGGCGGCAAGCGCGTCTCCATCGATGCTGCGAAGGACTATCTTGGTTTGGTAACTCCCTACCTGCAACTGTACGACGAATTCTCGGGTTGGGAGAACCTGGAGCTACTGAGCCGTATCCGTTCGAACGACTTTCCCATTGATGAGCGCGCGGCAGAATCCCTGAAGCTGGTGGGGTTGTGGGATCGAAGGAAGGATATGGTTCGGACGTACTCCTCCGGTATGAAGCAGAGGCTGAAGTACGCCTTCGCGTTGCTTCATCGGCCTGCCGTTCTCGTGCTGGATGAGCCGACGTCTAATCTCGATGCCGAGGGAGTAGAGGTCGTGAAGAGGGTCGCGGAAGCTCAGAGAGCAAGCGGGATTCTCGTCGTGGCGACTAGTGATGCGATCGAAGCCCAATGGTGCGCGCGGGAGCTTCGTCTGGGTAACCAAACCCAAATGGTGACGATACGCTGAGGTCTGTCTCACTCGTGACTTGCTGTTGCGTCAGGATTTTCTTATTTTTGAGAAGGTTTGAATGAGTACGCTCTCAAGCACATATGCGCTGATTCGCAAGGATATCCAGTCGGAGCTGCGGACACGCTACGCTTTGAACGCGCTTCTGATGTTTGTCGTCACGACCGTCGCGACGATTCTCTTCGCCCTGCGCTCGGACCAACCGACGGCAACAGTTCTCGCCGGCATGTACTGGGTCGTCATCTTCTTCACGGCCATGTCCGGCTTATCAAGGATTTTTGTAAGCGAGGAAGAGAGAGGGACAACGATGACGCTGCAGCTCGTCGCGTCCCCATCGGTTGTCTATTTTGGCAAGCTGCTCTTTAACGTCGTTCTGACGCTCTCGTTGACGCTCGCAGTCACGCTGTTGTACACGATCGTCTTCTCGACGTCGTTCACGATTCAGACGCCGTCGATCTTCGCCGTCACAGTGCTGCTCGGCAGTCTGGGCTTCGCATCGGCAGCCACGATCATCGCTGCAATCGTCGCGAAGGCCAACACGCGTGGCACGCTCTATCCCGTCCTCTCATTTCCGGTCCTCATCGTCCTGCTGATGACGGTCATGAGCGCAACTGCCAAAGCGTTGGACGGCGAGGAGTTCGGGGCCGCCATGGGGGACTTTCAGATACTATTAGGGTATATTCTCGCGATCACGGGCGGCTCCTATCTCCTCTTCGATTATGTATGGAAGGATTAAAATGAAATTTGTGAAGTACGGGTCGATCATTCTGATCACCTTCGTCATCATCGCCGGCCTGGCGATCCCGCTCTCTCCGGCGCCGCAAAGCTGGCTTCAGTTTCCTGTCATCCCGGCGCTCGAGCAAAAAGCGCGCAACATCTTCTTCCACGTGCCGGTCGCGTGGACGACCGTCGTTGCGTTTCTCGTCTCGCTGTTCTACGGGTATCGCTATCTCAGGACGCGAGATATCAGCTATGACATCAAATCGGTCTCCTCTGCAGGGTTGGGACTGCTCTTCTGCTTCCTTGCGACGATCACCGGCGCGCTGTGGGCAAAGTTCAACTGGGGCTCCTTCTGGAACTGGGACCCGCGCGAGACCTCCATCTTCGTGCTCTTGTTGATCTATGGGGCCTATTTCGCACTGCGCTCGGCACTGGAGAGCGAGGAGAAGCGCGCGGCCCTTTCCGCCGTCTATTCAATTATCGCCGGCATTACGGTCCCCTTCTTGATTTTCATCATGCCCCGAATGATGGCCGGATTGCACCCCGGCGCGAAGGGGGATCCTGAGGGGGCGGGGCCTGTTGTGCAGTTCAATATGTCCCCGAACATGCTTGTCGTCTTCTTGCTTAGTTTGCTCGGTTTTACGCTCCTTTTTGTCTGGCTGTTCAATATTCGGGTCCGAATGGCCAGAATCGAGTACGAACGAAGCTCCCACCACACTTGAGGCTCCCCATGATGGAATTTCTTAGCCAGAATCAGATGTTTATAGTATTGATCATTGTCCTCCTTATCTGGGCGGGGATTGTCTGGTATCTCACGAGGCTCGATAGAAGATTGAAACGGTTGGAAGATCAGTCGAAAGAGGGATGAACGAATGAAGCCAAAGATCATTATCGGTGGTATTGTCGTCATCGTCGGCATCGTCCTGGGTGCGGTGAACTTTCTCCAGTCGAACGTCGAATACATGGACTTCAGCGGTGCGGAAAGAGTGCACAAGAAGGTCCAGGTGAAAGGGGAGTGGGTGAAGGAACAAGGAACCAGTTTCGATTCGGAGAAGGTGACATTCACGTTCTATATGAAAGATGACGCTAATCGGATCGTGAAAGTGGTGCTCGACGGGGCGAAGCCGAACAACTTTGAGCTCGCGACGAGCATCGTTGCCAAAGGAAAATTCGAGACCGGTGAGTTTCACGCTTCGGAGGTACTCACGAAGTGTCCATCGAAGTACGAAGGCAGCGAGGAATCAGTCAAGAAGACCCTTTAGCGAGGAGGAACGTCGGAGATGATGCTCGGGACCGTCGGGGGGATCGTTGTTAAAATTGCTTTTGCCGCCGCGCTCGCCGCGGCCTTTTTTTACTATCGCGTTCATCGGGAGGGCGCAAGCCGATGGCTTGTCTTCGCGAGGAACAGCTACCATCTTGCCGTTCTCTCGCTGGTCAGCTCCTCGGCCATCTTTCTCTATCTCATCCTGACTCACCAGTTTCAGTACAGCTACGTCTGGAGCTACAGCTCCACGACGCTTCCGCTCCCTCTCCTGATCTCAACGTTCTACGCCGGCCAAGAGGGAAGCTTCACGCTCTGGGCGCTCTACACGTCGATCATCGGCGTATTTCTGATGATGTATGCCTCGCGAAAGGACTATGAGCCCGAGGTGATGTCCGTCTACTCCCTCATTCTCTCCTTCCTTCTTCTGATGCTCGTGGTGAAGAATCCCTTTGCACTCATCTGGGATTCCTTCCCGAAGGATCTAATTCAGAATGGGCCCATCCCCGCGGGCGTCACGCACTACTTTATGCTCGACGCGGCGAGAAATATCTGGGCACAGTACCCGGCAGAGGGGAGGGGATTGAATCCTCTGCTCCAGAACTATTGGATGGTGATTCATCCGCAGATCCTCTTCACCGGGTTCTCCTCCATGGCCGTGCCGTACACGCTTGCGGTCGCGGGCTTGTGGAAGCGTGACTACAAGTCATGGATTCGAGTTGCGACGCCCTGGTCCGCGTTCGGCGCGATGGTGCTGGGTACGGGGATCATCCTCGGCGGCTATTGGGCGTACGAGACGCTTGGCTGGGGCGGTTACTGGGGATGGGATCCGGTCGAAAACTCCTCACTGATCCCCTGGCTCCTCTGTGTGGCGTCGATTCATACCACGCTGACGCAGCGCAAGAGCGGCGCGTTTGTCAGGACGAATTTCGTCCTCAGTCTCTTGACGTTTGTCATGGTGCTCTACAGCACCTTCCTAACACGGAGCGGCGTGCTGGGGGATACATCGGTGCACTCGTTCGTGGACCCCGGGATGTGGGTCTACTGGCTGCTGCTTGCGTTTCTTCTTTTCTTTACAGCGCTCGGATTTGGTCTCCTGTTCACCCGTATGAAAGAGATGCCGAAAGTCCCAGCGCAGCATTCGATCCTCTCACGCGAGTTCGCGTTGTTCCTCGGCGCCTTCGCGTTGACCTTCGTTGCCCTGTTTGTGGTTGTCGGTACCTCGTCACCGCTCATCACGAGCTTGATCAAAGGGAAGGCGTCAGCCGTTGAGGTCGGTTACTATGTCAAGACAAACCTGCCGCTCGGGATCATCATCACGCTTCTCTCAGGATTGGGGCAGCTCCTCTGGTGGCGCCATTCAAAGGCCGGATCGCTTCTGAAGAGCATGGCGGTGCCGCTTGTGTTGGCGCTTGCCGTGACGCTGATTGAGTTGATCGCCCTTGGATCAGCCGCACCGCTGATCTTGCTTTTCACATTCTGCGCGGCGTTTTCGCTCTTCTCAAACTTGCAGGTCGGCTACGGCATTTTCATGGGCAATCCCAAGTTCGTGGGCGGCTCAATTGCCCACATCGGGATCGCGATCATGTGTTTGGGGTTTGTAACCTCGTCTCGCTACGATACGAAAGCGACAGTTCCTCTCGAGCGTGGCAAACCAGTTCACGCGTTGGGCTATACGCTCACGTACATGGGATATAAACAGATCGATAACGAGCGGTATGCGTTCAACGTCGCTGTCCAGCGTGGTGGCGTGGACCGCATCGTCAGCCCGATGATGCACTTCAACACGGGAGAGAATTCGACGATCCGGCATCCGGATCTGATCAATTTTATCAACAAGGATTTCTATGTGTCGCCCGTGTCCATCGAAACGCCGGACGACCAGGGACAACAGTCGGTAACGTTGAAGAAGGGGGAGGCAGCGGACGTCGGGGGCATCAAGGTGGAGTTTGTGGATTTCAATTTCAGCGACGAGCAGCGCCAAGCGATGATGGAGGGAAAGCGCTTCACTATCGATGTGGATTTGACGATCATCGAGCGCGGGAAGAAGACGCCGGTCACGATGAAAATGGAGAACGGTCCCGGAGGCCCACAGTATCTTCCGGCCAGCTATGAGGCACCCGGGAACAAGACGTACGAGTTCAATCTGATGCAAATGATGCCGAATCAGGACGACCCAGCTGCGTCGAAGGTAGAATTTGCCGTGAAGCTCCCGGATGCTCCCAATGCGCCGAAGCGCGAAGAGACACTCGTGGTCGAAGCAAGCATCAAGCCGATGATCAATCTCGTTTGGATGGGAACGGTGACACTCATCGTCGGATTTGCGTTGACGATTTTCCGCAGGGCGGAGGAAGCTCGCCGGAAGGAAGAGACGCCGAGGAACAATGAGGATGTGTAACAAGAGATGGGGAAATCAGCCGCGATCCGTATCGTTGTCACCCGTGAGAATGGAAAGCACCGAGTTCTCGGATTTGCGAATCGCGAGAATTCGATCTGGATTTTTCCCGATTTCTCGAAGGGAGCAGGAACCGCACGTCTGGTACGCGTGTTGTTAAGTCAGAATCCGTGAATCTCTCGATCAGATATAGCAAGCCGCTTCAATTCGTCTTCGCCGCGTTGGTGTTCTTCGCGAGTTCCGGCGCAACGGCCGTCATCCGCCAGTGCACCATGGCATCAGCCTCATGCTGCGGCACTGCGTCTTGTGATGATGATGCCTACCCTCAGCCGGTTGCTCCTCCATCGGGCCAATCGATCAGGGCCGAGTTTACATGCCAAGTGACCACGCTCATCGGCGGTCTGGCGATTCGACAAGGCGTCGTGGAACAAGCGCACAAGCCGCTCTTGCACAAAATTCTCGCCGTTTCTGTTGTCGCACACAATTGTGCGCTGACTACTCATTCGCATCGTTCATCTTCCCCCCAGCTCTTTGCTGATGCGGCTTCTCCTCCGCCAGTGGAGAAGTACGTACTCAACGCTTCCTTCCTCATTTAGTCTGCACGCTCTCACCGCGAAAGCTCCGCGCGGGATTGGTCTATCCTGCCGCGAGGAACGCAGTTCGTTCATTTCTTCAACGTACAAGAGAGTCTTCTAACGACAAGGAGTACCGGCCTATGTTGCGAACCATCGGGCGCATCGCAATTGCCCTGACATTGTTCATTCCATCAGTCGCACCGGCGCAGGAAGGCAAGCCATTGAAGCTTGACGAGCTTGTCAGCGAGGCGCTTCAGAACAATCCTCAACTCCGCGCGGCGCAGAATCAGGCTGCGGCGGCGAAGACTCGCGTTGACCAGGTGACTTCATGGGAAGCCCCACAGGTCGGCGTCGAGTTCTATCAAACGCCGATACGGTCCTTCCCAGATCCGGTGAAAAATGGCATGGAGACGGATTATTTCCTCCAGCAGATGGTCCCATTCCCCGGAAAACTTGCCGCGATGGGAAGGTCTGCTGAGAGTAATGCCGGGATGGCAGATCAAAGCTATCGAGCGCTGGCGCGCAGGATCGTGCGTGACCTGAAGTCGGCTTACTACGAGCTTTACCTGGTGCAGCGCAAGATTCAAATTAATAGCGAGAATCAGGACCTTATGCGGAGGTTCGTCGAGATCGCCCGAAAGCAGTACGAGGTGGGAATGGGAAAGCAGCCGGATATTCTGCGGGCCCAAACCGAGCTTTCGACCCTCATCAACGACGGCGTCAATCTGCAGAAGGAGAAGCGAGTCGTCGAAGCGATGATCAACACGACGCTTAACCGTTCTCCGGACGCGCCGCTGGGCTATGTTCCGGATCTGGCGACGGACTTGCCCCAGTGGCGATTCGATCAACTCCAGCCGCTTGCACTTGAGTCGAGACCGGAGTTGAAGGCAATGGCGCTCAACATCGATATGAACCAAGCGGAACTGAAGTTAGCCAGGCGAGAATATTTCCCGGATCTGATGGCCCGCGTGATGTACAAAGATATGGCAATGACCGGCAATGACTACTGGTCCCTGATGCTCGGGATCAGCATCCCCCTCAGCCCGTGGTCGAGCGGTCGTTATACCTCGAAGGTTCAAGAGAACGAACTTGGCGTAAAGAGGGCAGAGGACGATTATACAAGCATGAGAAATATGGTCCTCTTCGAAGTTCAGGACGCCCTTGTGAAAGTGCAGACGAACCAGAACTTGACCTTGCTTTACAAGACCACCGTCATCCCGCAAGCCGAGCAGACGCTGCAATCGACCATTGCGGCCTATCAGACTGGGAAGACTGAGTTTCTGATGCTGATTGATGCCTACCGGATGCTGCTGAATGCCAGACTCGATTACCACATGGCAGTGATGAGTTACATGACCAGCCAAGCTCAGCTGGAGCAAGCCGTCGGAATGGACATCCCGGAGATCAAAGCAAGAGTTCAATAGCAGGATAGCGAGGAGTACACAAGCATGAAAAAAGTCGTTCTGACTGCGATCATAAGCATTGCACTAGGTCTGGTGGTGGGCTGGCTCATCTTCATGCCATCCACGGGGAAGGAGGCCACGAGCGAACGGAAAATCCTCTACTACCGTGACCCGATGAACCCTTCAATCACGTCGCCCACTCCGAAGAAGTCGTCTGACGGAATGGATTTCGTTCCTGTCTATGCCGAAGGATCAAGCGGGACGGGCGAAAAGAAAATCGCCTATTACAGAGACCCGATGCATCCTTGGTACACCTCTGATAAGCCTGGTAAGGCACCTGATTGCGGGATGGATTTGGTGCCGGTCTATGAGAGCGAAGCTGACACGGAGGGGATCAAGATTGATCCCGTTGTGGTGCAAAACATCGGCGTGAAAGTTGAGGAGGTCGTGAGGCGCAAGTTGAACAAAGTCATCCGGACCGTCGGCACGATCGATTACGACGAGCGAAAGGTCTACTCGGTCAACACGAAAATCATGGGATGGATTGAGAAACTGTACGTCGATTATACAGGAAAAGTTGTCCGCAAAGCTGAGCCGCTGATGGAGATCTACAGCCCTGAGTTGGTTTCGACACAAGAGGAGTATCTTCAAGCCCTGAGGTATCAGAAGAAACTGGAGCAGAGCAGCCTTGAGGAGGCGAGAAAAGGTGCAGAGGAGCTGGTTCAGAGCGCCAGACGCCGCTTACTTTACTGGGATATTCCCGAGAGCGAAATCAAGGCGCTTGAAGAACGAGGTGTACCCCAGAAGACCATGACGATCTATTCCCCCGTTGACGGAATCGTCATGGACAAAATGGTTCGTAAAGGCCAGAACGTCATGGCTGGAATGGACCTCTACAAGATTGCCGATCTCTCCACTGTTTGGGTTCTTGCCGACATTTACCAGTACGAGCTCCCCTGGGTCAAGCTCGGCCAGGAGGTCGATATCGAGCTGTCCTACCTCCCGGGCAAAACGTTTAATGGAACGATCACGTACATCTACCCATATTTGAGCATGGAAACGAAAACGGCAAAAGTGCGAGTTGAAGTCCCGAACACCGCATCCTTCGAGCTTAAGCCAGAGATGTACGCGACGGTGAAGATTGTTTCTCCGATCTCCGTCGATGCGGTCGTCGTGCCTGATCAAGCGATCATTCGCTCAGGCGAGCGCAACATCGCCATCATCTCATTGGGGGGTGGATATTTTGATGCACGCGATGTGAAGCTTGGCGTTATGTCGGAAGGATATGACCAGGTGCTTGACGGAATTCATGAGGGGGAGAAGATCGTCGTGTCATCTCAATTCCTCATCGATTCAGAAAGCAACTTGAAAGCCGCGATCAGCCAGATGACAGGCCACGCAGGTATGCCTGCCCGCCAAAAGAGTGCAACGGAGGAGGGCGGGGACATGTCCAAGCCGATGCAAGAACGAAAAGCTCCTGAGGGCAACCACAAGGAACATGAAATGACTGATTCCGTGAAAACTGGGCAACACCAAGGGCACCGGATGAATTCA
>Ga0315268_10007389_pt1 | contig 11554 bp, 9 predicted proteins | sample C1_top_MG_FD_204535 | JGI IMG/M metagenome (GOLD analysis project Ga0315268, IMG submission 204535) | Sediment microbial communities from Yellowstone Lake, YNP, Wyoming, USA - C1_top | ecosystem: Environmental > Aquatic > Freshwater > Lake > Sediment | place: USA: Wyoming | collected 2017-08-01 | reverse complement strand
GCCCGGGGGCGGCCATCGTCGGAGAAGTGAAATGTTCGCAGCGGCTTTATGACGATATTGCCCGGCACGGCGGCCGGCCCGTCATGTGGAAGGCCGGCTATGCCTTGATCAGGGAGAAAATGGCGGCCGAAAATGCCCCCCTGGCCGGGGAAATGAGCGGCCATCTGTTCTTTGCCGACCGGTACTTCGGCTACAGTGATGCCATCTACGCTTCCGCCAGGTTATTGGAATTGCTGGCGGACACCGGACAGACCATCACCCAGTTGCTCGGGGATCTCCCGCCGGCAGCCATCACCCCGGAAATCCGCTGGGACTGCCCGGACCATCTAAAATTTCAGGTGGTGGAGCGGCTCAAAAACAGACTAGCCGGGAAGCTCCCCATCAACAGCCTGGATGGCCTCCGCATTCAATTCCCCGATGGCTGGGGCCTGGTGCGGGCCTCAAACACCCAACCCGCCCTGGTGCTGAGATTTGAAGCCGCGACGCCCGCACGCTTGCTGGAAATACAAACCTGGATGGAAAGCTTCCTGAAGCGCGAAATGGAATATTTTCAGAATGTCCGTTGAGTTGCGGCTCTCATGGATTTTTTAACGCTAAGAAAATTTTTTTAAGGGGCATTACGGGGACCGGACAACACCGGCAGATGCTGAACCAGGTGCTGAATGGTTATCGTTGCGGTGCTGCCAGCTTTGGACCCTATCTTGCAAGAGGAGAAACCGGATCGGGTGCTCCTCCAGCTTTCCGGGTGCGGCAGTGATCTTCCGGAGCTGAAGCTGGTGGCTCGAGTGCATCCAAGGGGTTAGAAGAATATGGAACAGCTCAATCAATATCCTGAAAACCCGGCCCTGGCCGGCCCGGGTTATATCAGCGCCTTAGACCATCTCAGTCAACCGTTTGAGAAAGTGTGCGTCATCGGCCTGGGCTACATCGGCTTGCCCACCGCCAGCCTGCTCGCCACCAAGGGTTTCAAAGTCCATGGGGTCGATAACAATGGCAAAGTGATAAAGGCCATCAAGGGCGGCCAGACGCTTATCTATGAGCCGGATCTCGATATCCTGGTGAAATCGGCGGTCCATAGCGGCAATCTCATAGCTGCCTTGGAGCCCGAAGCCGCTGAGGTATTTATTCTGGCGGTCCCGACGCCCTTCACCGATGGCCATGTCCCCGATATTTCCTATGTTGAGGCGGCCACCAGAGCCCTGGCTCCTTATTTAAGCCCGGGGAATCTCGTTATTCTTGAATCCACCAGCCCCGTGGGCACCACCGAAAAAATTGCCGATTGGCTTCGGGAAATGCGGCCTGATCTCCTGATCCCCCAGCGAAAATCCTATGTCCCCCCCGGCATTAACCAGGAGGGGAAAATTTTCCTGGCTCACTGCCCGGAACGGGTTCTGCCCGGACAGATCTTAAGAGAATTGATCGACAATGATCGGATTATCGGCGGCCTGGATCGAGCCTCCGGCGAAAAAGCCAGATCGTTTTATCAAAAGTTCGTCAAGGGCAATATCTTCCTCACCGACTGCCGCGTGGCCGAATTATGCAAACTGGTGGAAAACGCTTTCCGGGATGTCAACATTGCCTTTGCTAATGAGCTTTCCCTCATTTGCGACAAGCTGGACGTCAACGTCTGGGAACTGATAAAGATGGCCAATCGCCATCCCCGGGTAAATGTCCTGCAGCCCGGTCCCGGCGTGGGGGGGCATTGTATCGCCGTTGATCCCTGGTTCATAGTCCATTCGGCCCCCCAGGAGGCCAAGCTCATTGCCGCCGCCCGACAGGTGAACGACAGCAAGCCCCATTATGTTCTGACAAAAATTAGGGAAAAACTGGGGCGCTTCAAAGACCCGGTAATCTCTTGCCTGGGGTTGTCTTATAAGCCCGACATTGACGATTTGCGGGAAAGCCCCGCGCTGGAGATCGTCAGATGCCTGGCCGAGGCGCATCCTGGCCGGATCCTGGTGGTCGAACCGCACATCAGGGTTCTTCCCCAGGAGCTCGCCAGGTTCAGCAATATCGAGTTCACCCATCTGGAAGTCGCCCTGAAGGAAGCCGATATCCTGGTGGCTTTGGTTAACCACCGGGCCTTCCATGATCTAGACCGGGAACTCCTGAAAGAAAAGATAGTTATCGATACCGGCGGGCTCTGGCGGTGATCTCCGGAGGATTGCGGCAATACCTTGCCTGAGTCCGGCATCATTTTAATCCCGCCCCCGTGCGGGGGAGGGCCGCGGTGGAGTTGCAATTTCTCGTAACTTCGCCATGTTTTCCCCGATTCCAACCGTTCCCATTATTACCCGGCTTTCCCAAGCTGCTGAAAACTGACAAAAAACCGCTTTTCAACAACTTCTTAGATAAATCAGGGCTTCCTGCCCTTCCCCCAACAAACCATTTCTCAGCCCTCTCCCCCCTGATTGACGACCCGCCGCATTTTCCCGTTTTGGGCCCCTGAGCCCCTGGTTCGGACAGGCGGCTGCAAAAGATTCCCGGCCAAAACCGCGGCCGGTGCAATTTCCTTTTGACACCTCCTTCAGTTTGTGTAAGGTTAGACGTTCACTGGACAGTGGCATGAGGGGAAGAAAATGAAACTGACCAAAGCCTTAGTGGGTTTCCTGGCATGTTGCGGCTGGCTCGCCTTAAGCGGATGCATACATTCTCAAGCTATCATGCTGGGTTCCGAATACCCCGCGTCGAGAAATGTGGAGGTCCTGGAGGAACAGCCCAGCGTGCCGTACCAGCAAATTGCGCTCCTCGAGGCCGAGGGGGCCTTTCCGAAAAGGGAGCTCATCGGCAACCTGGTGGAGAAAGCCAAAACCGTGGGAGCTGACGCCATCATTCTCCTGGCCATGGAATCCAGGGAAGGGTCGGGGGGCGTGTGGTTTCCAGTGGCCAAAGCCATTGCTATCAAATATACCCCACCTCACTGAGGCTTCGGCTCCCAGGCTCCCTGCCCCTCAGCCGCTGCCGCCCTGAGTGCGGGCGGTCTGAGGCGGCAGGCACCGCCCATCCGGATACCATTCCTTTCAATTGGCCCTTTCTGACGCCTCCCTTGCGCCCCCAGGGTTCTGATTTTGGACAAGCTCATAATCTGCAAGCCTGTTAACCGAATCATTTTAAGATAGTCGAAAAATCGGCGCCCTGCTCCAGCCCGAGGCAACAGGGGTCCCGGCGCCTGGTTTTTTTGCCAACTCTCCGGCCTCGAACCCCGCTGTCAATGCTGAGTGCCTTGCCGGCGCAGCCGCGTCTCCTTGGGTTTGCCAAAGCCAGCGTCGGTTTTTTTCTGGTGGCTAAAGTCTGTCAGGGAGGGCCCGGACAATTTTCTTTGCCTTTTTAAAGAGTTAGAAAAATATTGTTTAGGCTGGTTTTTTTCTTGACATGAAGCTATCTACTAGGTAAAAATACCAGACAAATAGCTAGAAACTACTACTTTGGATTAGCTAGAACTAGCTATTACTTGCGCAAGCCTATCTACGAAGAAACAATTATCTTATGAAATTAATCAATAATTTTTCCAACTTAATGCTTCTGGGGTGTCTCGTTTCCGTTTTCTACCGGCGGTGGCATCTAGGATATCATTATTTTTCCCCTAGTTTCCTCTCGGTCATCTCGCTACTGCTGCCGCACGACAATAAAACTTGCCAGCGACACGCTCCGAGCCCCTTTCTTGCCGACTTCTCTTCCTGGCAACCTTCCCTGAATCTACTCTCACGGCATTGCGGCTGCTTAATGAATGGATTTGCAGGATAGCTCTATCCTAGGGTTATTGTCTCCATCCAGAATAATAAGTGGCATTACCTGCTATCAGTCGCAGTTAGTCTAACCAGCTCTCTAAATACTCAAAATCGGGAATGCCGTAACGTGCAGTGATGCCCTTTATGGAAGGAGGAGAAGAAATCCCAATAGCACCAAACGTTATTTCGCCTCTAACATTTTATAGGAGGTTGGCTAATGGTAAAGATGTATTACGTTTCACGAAAACTGGCATTGCCGGACACCCAGGCGCGAACGCCGCACCAGGGCCAGGTAAGCCCCGGTCGGGGTATTTGCCATTGTCCGAGCTGTGGCAACATCATGAAGTGGTCTCCCATCAGCTCCACCGAAATCCACGTGTTACGTCTCTATATGGAAGGGCTCAGCTCCAAGGATATCGCCGATAAGATGTGTGTCTCCATCAAAACCGTCGATTCACACCGCCGGAATCTGTTCCAGAAGACGGGGATGAAGTCCCTGGCGACGCTAACCCGGTGGGCCATCAGAGAAGGCTTTATCAAAGCCTGAGCCCGGGTGGGGCACGCGTTATGCGGTTACTAACGGCAGATCCGGAAAAATGGGCAAGAGCGCCGGCCCCCTGTTTATCGGCATCCATGATCAACGCCCCGCGTGCTTCTTGGACGGCAGGAAAGTCTGGGCAACAGGGATATTTCACTTCACTAATCTAAATGGGATTTTTTTCTAAATATTTATGGAAGCATTTCTACTATTGCTGCACATCCAGAAGGTGAGATTATGAGCGTGATTGCCGCCTTATTTCTGGGAATTTTTCTGGGAGCCTTTATAATGTGTCTATTGTTCTTAGCTTCCAAGGATCCCATCGATGAAATTTATTTTAACGGCAAGAAGAAGAGCCGTTCCTGAAGCCAACAGTTAGGCTCTGATTAATGCAGTAGAGCGATTCCCCACCGGATGGGGCCGACGCTTCGCACGCAGCGCGGAACTTTAGTCGCCTCTCCTGATATTCCCCCTCACCATCAGCCATTCTTCCCAAATGACTGGCATTTTGACAGCAAGCGCCCTCTCCCTCTTTTGGCCCGTCCCAGTTTCAGGTAAACTGACCGGGGCCATGCGTTCACTAGCCGCTGCCGAGGCCTCCTCAGGAGAAAATCCTCGCCAGGTCCCCAAGCCCCAACTTGGGGCAAAAATAGCCAGAATGACTAGTGTCGTGTCTCGTAAATACCTTTCATAAGATCAGGGTCTTTAAACTCCCCTCCCTGGGTGGGAGGGGGCTGGGCGGAGGGTGATAACATTAAGGAATTGCAACTAAAAAATCCCACCCCCACCCTAACCCTCCCCCCTCAAGGGGGAGGGAAAATGCACTTGACTTATGCAAGGTATTCCTGAAACGCCACACCAGAAGGCTGTTGGAAAACTGCGGAACTATTCCCATTGTCATTCTGAGCGAAGCGAAGAATCTAGTTATATCAATTAGTTCTAGATCCTTTCACTTCGCTCAGGATGACAAAGAAACCGCTTTTCAAAAGCCTGCTAAAGCAGGAACAGGTTTTGCAAGGGTTATCAGTGGGCGCGAGTTCTGTGCACTCCCCCCAGCTCCGGGAAGGTTAATCACCGCAGCTTTGAATTGAGGTGATCAACCTAGAGGGCTATTTATAGCTTCTCCTTTTTCGTGACCTTGCAGCTAACCGTGTTGTTGGAGGACATTCGCCAGATTGGCGGTATTTTTAAACCGCAGCAACAGAACCCAGCAATGATGTTGATACGCAACCTCATCTCAGTCATTGTCCTGGTCACCATGGCGCTGCCAGCCTGGGCCGGCAACACTTATTACGTCTCCGCCTCCCTGGGTCGCGACCAGTATGACGGTCTCAGCCCCGCACCCACAGGCGGCCCCCACGGGCCCTTCCGGACCATTCAAAAAGCCGCCGACGCGGCTCAGCGCCCCGGCGACACCGTGGTCGTTAGGGACGGCACCTACACCAGGCCCGGCACCGACGTTAGGCGAGATGTGGTGGCCCTGACCCACCGCGGCAGTCCCGGGGCTTACATCACCTTCAAGGCCGAGAACATCGGCAAGGCAGTAATCGACGGCGGCGGCGCCGGGCCTGACGACCCGAGTTGGGACACGGCGGCGAGAGCCGGCTTCGTCCTTTTTAACGGTGTCAGCTATATCGTCATCGAGGGATTCGAAATCAAGGGAATGCGGGAGTTTGGCATATATGTAGCTTACCCCGATAATTCCTACATCACCGTCAGGCGCAACCATATCCATCACATCGGCAATTACGTCAGCCGAGAGGTTCCCTTTAGCGGCAAAGCCGGTCTCTTTAACGTGGCCAGGTCCAATAACATTACCCTGGATGGCAATAAGATTCACGATGTGGGGCGCACCAACCATCCCGATAACAGCGACCATGGGTTGTACATGGAAGGGACCCACAACACCATCATCAATAACATCTTCTACAATTTTCCCAAGGGTTGGCATATTCAGTTGGCCGGGCCGGGGGTGACTGACTTCAAAATTGCCAACAATACCTTTTACGGGCGAACCGGAGGCGGCGAGGGCCAGATTATTCTTTGGGACAACGGAGGTCCCGTGGACCATATCACCATCAGCAGCAATATCAGCGCTGCCGCGCAGGGCTGTTTTGTCCGGGTTTATCGAAACCCAGACAATTTCAGCAACATCCGCTATCGCCACAATGTCGTGAGCGCTCCCGCCCTATACGACCGCAACTGGGGATTGACGGAGGACCAGGGCAATCATCTGTCCACCGACCCCAAACTGGCAAATCCGCCTGCCGACTTTCATCTCCAGGCGGGCTCCCCTGGTATCGGTGCCGCCTACCCGCCGGATACCCCGGATCATGATTACGATCAGGTCAGGCGGGCCGCCCCGGCCGGCGATGACGTGGGGGCCCATGCTTATATTTCTGCTTTCGCCCCGAAGTAAGCCGGCCTCACCCTGACGAGACCTCTGAGAAATGCTTTGTCGGTGGCAGGGCCGGATGCCTGAGCACAGGCGGGACGCCTGTGCCACCTTTCACTTAAGCACCTTGTAGGGGCGGGCCCCCGCCCTTACGACTCTCCCGTTTATCCCCGCAAGTCTTGACTATGCCTGGGAAAAGTGCTACCCGTAGGGACATTCCCCAAAAGTTGAGAAAAGGAAAAGTTAGCCGCCGGGGAGCCGCGCCTTCCAGGACTTGGGAAAATGGCTCCCAGGCGGCTTTCCGGCAGGAATATCCGGCAAGATCGGGCGGGAGCAAACCTATGGGAAAACTGGCCAGGTTTTTTCTCTTATGGGCCTTATTCAGCAGTGCGGGCTGCATGGTGGCCGAGATTAAGTCGCAGAACCAGGCCACCGATGCCGAAAACCGGCGGGTTTACGAGGTCTATGTCTCGTACCTGAAGACCATGAATGAACAGCGGGAAAAGTTCGGCGCGTTGCCGGTCCCCATCATGTCCTTCGAACAATGGCAGAGGTCAGCCGGGAGGGACTGAGGTTGTTGCAATATTAGTATTTGGGAGAGGGGGGTGCCAGGGGTCACAGACCCCCGCCCCTCTCCCAAACCCACTCCCCCAACCCCTTACAGGGGGTTGGGAGGGGAGTTTGAGGGGAGGGCGGGGGAGCCACGGCTCCCCCGGCCCTCCCCTCAAAATACCTAGGCAACGGCCTGGAGCAGCCGCGGGGAGATGCTCTACATCGTCGTTAACGGGCGTCCAAACCCAGCGCCCGGCGCTTGCCCTCCACATGGGTGATGATCAGGGCTGCCGCTTTTTCCGGGTCGGGCTCCACCGCAAAATCCGCCCCCAGGTGCGGCGTCAGGCCTTTCAGCAAAACCTCGGTGACAGTCTTACTCCCCAGGACCGGGGGCGCCACCCCCAGGACGGTGAAGATGCCGCTGGCCACAGCGTAACAGGCGATGGTGGCGGCTTTCTCCGAGTACCATTCGGGGGCGGCCGCGGCCACCGGCAATTGGTCCAGGTCCACGCCCAGGGCCTGGGCCACCGCGGCCGCCAGGTTGATGATGCGGGTGTTGTCCACGCAGGAGCCCATGTGCAGCACCGGGGGAATCTTCAGGGCCTGGCAAACGGCCTTCAGTCCCGGCCCCGCCAGCTCCGCCGCCTCCGGGCGTTTCAGGCCGGCCTTGGCGTTGGCCACCGCGGTGCAGCCGGTGTCCAGGACCAGGATGTCGGCGGCGATCAGCCGACGGGTGAGGTTGATGTGGCCATAATCCTGGGGAATCTTGGGGTTGTTGCAGCCCACCACGCCCACGGCCCCCCGGATCTGCCCGGCCTTGATGGCATCCAGGAGCGGCTCCAGGGTGCCGCCCAGGGCCGTGAGAATCGCCTCGACGGAAAAACCGCTCACCTGGTCCATGGGCGTAGCAGGGAGAAAGACCCGGTCGGCTTGGCGCCGGGCAAAATTTTCCACCGCCTGGGCCACGAGCTTGCGGCCCAACTCGTCGGCGTTTTCCGGCGTAAAGGACAGGTGCGTGGCCTTAGGGAATTTGGCCTTGTCCGAAGTAGTGAAAAACAAGGTGTGATAGCAGGCGGCCAGATCGCCCAGGGAAGGCATGATGCACTGGTAGTCCACCACCATGGCCTCCACCGCGCCGGTGACCAGGGCCAGTTCCTGCACCAGGTGGTTCCCCGCCATGGGGATGCCTTTGCGCATCAGGACTTCGTTGCCGGTGCAACACAAGCCGGCGAGATTGATGCCCTTGGCCCCCAGCTTTCGGGCCCGGCTCACGAGCGCCGGGTCCTGGGCGGCCCGGAGCACCGTCTCCGACACCAGGGGCGAATGGCCGTGGAGGATGATATTCACCTGGTCCGCCTTCAAGACCCCGATGTTGACCTGGGAGGCGATGGGCTTCGGCGTGCCGAAGAGGATGTCCGAGACCTCGGTGGCGATCATGGAGCCGCCCCAGCCGTCGGCCAGCGCGGTGCGCAGGGCCTGAACCAATAGGTTCAGGGCGTCGTTGTCCACCCCCATGTGGGTGCGGTGCATCATCTCGCACACCTCCCAGTCGATGCCCCGGGGGGTGATGCCGAGTTTGCGCCACTTCTCCAGGCGGGCAGCCGGCAGACGTTTCGTGAAAGTGAGATAGCCTTTCCTGATGCCGTACTCCTCCATCAGGGCCAGGGCCAGTTCCCGGGCCTTGGCCGGGGGGGCCAGGTCGGCGGCGACACCGAATTCCGCGGCCACCCGGTCCAACTTGGCAAGATCCGTGAGCTGGTAGCCCGGGGCCTTGCCTTCCGCCGCGGCCAGCAGGGTCTCCACCAGGTCCCGGCCGTGGTCCGCATGGGCGGCGGCCCCGGCGGCCACCATGCGGGCGAGATTGCGGGCCACCATGATGTCGGCGTCGGCCCCGCAGACGCCCCGCTGGGGCCCGTCGCCAAAGGGGTCGATGCGGCAGGGGCCCATGTTGCAAATGCGGCAGCTCAGCCCCAGGTCGCAGAACCCGCACTGGGGCTGCTGGGCTTGAAACCGGTCCCATACCGTCTCCAGTCCCTCTTGTTTGGCCCTTTCCTTCAGGGCCAGGGTGTCGGGTTGGATGGAAAAGATTTCTTTGGGATTATTTGGAGCATCCATATAAAGCTCTCCCAAAATCTGAGTTTAAAATAATTTTACTCGTAGGGCGGGCGTCCTCGCCCGCCTCTCTTTTGGCGGGCGAGGACGCCCGCCCTACGGATTTAAATCTTTCTTAACCCAAACCCAGGGATATTCTTCTACCTCGGGCCATCTTTTCAAGGGGTTACCGAGGATATACTGGGCTTTATCTATAAACTCTTTCTCATCCCTGATTATGCGATCAAAATAATCCTCTTGCCAGATCGGGATTTCTCTGCCGTACTCCTGGCGAAATTTATGGGACGTGAAGGACTTCCAGGATTGAACCAGTTCTTCCAAGCGATGCTTTTCAAGGGGCTTGAGCAGGACATGGACGTGATCATGCATTATCACGCAGACATAAAGCTCATACCGCTGACCGTCGAAGTGCCGGAGAGCCGACATTATCGCCTCGCGTTCATCGCCGCCTAGGTCAGACTGGGATGGCGCCAAGCGCCAGGTGACAAAATAGACTGACCCCGCCAGCCGCCAGTGGGGCATTCTCCTTCGATAGATGACCAGATCTTCTTCAGGCGGTTCGGTCATTTTAACCCGTGGGGCGGGCGCCCTCGCCAGCAAGCAAGATCGTAGGCGGGCGTCTCGCCCGCCGCCCTCTTCAGGTGGGCGAGGACGCCCGCCCTGCCGCTCCATTACTTTCCACCTTACTACAACTCGCCCCATAAAAAAAGCCCGGCCTAATTAGGCCGGGCCTTGGGTAAGGTGGCGGGCGGGGACGCCCGCCCTACCATCATTTTTCCTGGCGGCGGGCGGGACGCTCGCCCTGCGATCATTTTTAGGGTCGGCGGGCGGGAGGCCCGCCCGATTGGCGGGCGAGACGCCCGCCCTACAGGCTTAATCCGCCTCCACCTTGGGGCGGGGCAGGAGTTTGGCGGCCTCCAGGATCTCCGGGGCCTTTTCCTCCCATTCAATGGCCATGAGGTGGATGCCGGCCACGCCTTTCATGGCCAGGCACTCATGGATCTGCTCTACCGCGATCTTGATGCCTTCCGCGGCCACCTTGTCCTTGGGCACGCCCTTGAGGCGGGTGATGTAGGAATCGGGCACATCCAGGCCGGGGACGAATTTTTTCATGTAGTTCGCCATACCGACGGATTTCAGGGGCGTGATGCCGGCCAGGATGAAGCACTTTTCCGTGAGGCCCATGTCGTTGGCCATCTCCATGAACTTGGCGAAACGCTCCATGTTGTAAATGCACTGGGTCTGGATGAACTGGGCCCCAGCGGCGATCTTTTTCCCCATGCGGATCACCCGGAATTCCGCCGGGTCGGCAAAGGGGTTGGCCGCCGCGCCCAGGAACATTTTCGGCCGGCCCTGGACCTCGGTGCCGCTCACCATCTTGCCCTCATCCCGCATGGTCATCACCGTGTGGAGCAGCATGATGGAGTCCATGTCGTGGACATTTTTGGCCTGGGGGTGATCGCCGAAGGACTGGTGGTCCCCGGTGAGGCACAGCAGGTTCTTGATCCCCAGGGCGGCGGCCCCCAGGACGTTGCTCTGGAGAGCGATACGGTTCATGTCCCGGGTGACCATCTGCATCACCGGCTCGATGCCCATCTCCAGCAGGATCTTGCTGGCCGCCAGGGAACAGAACCGCACCACCGCGGTCTGGTTGTCGGTGACGTTCACCGCGTCGCCGCATTTGAGGAGAAATTTGGCCTTATGCCGGAAGTGCTCGGCATCAGCCCCCCGGGGGGGGCCGCATTCACAGGTCACGGCTTTCTGGCCGCTTTTGAGGACCTTTTCCAGTCTGCTGCCGGCGGAGTAAGTTGCTTCGGCGCTCATTGTTTCAATTCCTCCCGTACCGTAGTGCGCAGTCCGCCGTCTCGGCTGGTGGACCAGTTTTTGTAGAGCTGCACTTCTTGCAGCTTATGGAGCTCCCCCAGGTTTTTCAAGCGGTCGTAAATGAGTTGCCAGATGCAGGGGATGGTGCCCTTGCCCACTTCGCAGATGCCCCCGGAGGAGCCGCCGCAGGGGCCGTTCAACAGTTGCTTGGCGCAGCGGGTGATGGGGCACAGGCCGCCGAAGTCGCCGATGATGCAGCTGCCGCAGGCCTGGCAAAACTCTTTCCACACCCCGTGCTCCTGGGCGCCGCCGATGCAAGTAGTATTAATCCCGGGAAAAACCGGTAGATAAGGATACCGGGCCACGACGTACTGGGGGCCGACACTGCAGGCGATGGACACCAGG
>Ga0315268_10007388_pt1 | contig 11559 bp, 9 predicted proteins | sample C1_top_MG_FD_204535 | JGI IMG/M metagenome (GOLD analysis project Ga0315268, IMG submission 204535) | Sediment microbial communities from Yellowstone Lake, YNP, Wyoming, USA - C1_top | ecosystem: Environmental > Aquatic > Freshwater > Lake > Sediment | place: USA: Wyoming | collected 2017-08-01 | reverse complement strand
TTACCGGCTGCCTTATATCCACTGGCATCTCACGACACGCGAGTTCTTTGCCCAAGCCCGCGCCCACATGACTGAGGGTGGCGTGCTCGTCGTCAACGTGGGCCACACCGAAGACGATTACCGCCTGGTCGAAGCGATGGTCGCTACATTGCAGACCGTGTTCCCGTCGGTGCACGTCATCGATTTGCCTGGCACGTTCAACGCCATCGTCGTCGCCACGGTGCAGCCATCCACGCCGGATAACCTGCGCGCCAACTTGCCGCTGCTCAAGCAGCCCCTCCTGCGCCAGGTGACGTCCGACGCGCTCGAGAATCTTCGCCCAATGCAGCCGGGACCAGTCGTCTTTAGTGATGACCAAGCGCCAGTGGAACAGATGACGAATGCGATTGTATTGCGCTTCCTGGCGCAGGTAGCTCTGGGGCAGGTCGTGTTGCCGTGAGGGCGTGGAGCGTAAAATGAACCGTTGGATCCAAGTGTTGCTGCAAGCCGTTGTCGTGGTGGCCGTACCCGTCATTCTGGCCGTGATACCGATTCGCGTGTTGATGCACCCGCGCTGGGTGCTGTTTGAATACGGCCGGCCGGGTTTTCCGGCGGACCCGTTCGGCTTTATGCTGCCGGAGCGGACGCGGCTGGCGATCACGGGCGTCGAGTCAATCATCGGGCCACGAGGTGTCGTGGTTCTGCAAGAGGCGCAGCTCTCCGATGGCTCGCCGGCGTTCAACGAGCGCGAGGTCGGCCACATGCAAGACGTGCGCGTGGTGACAGGCCACGTTTATCTCGCGCAGGGGGTGCTGTTCATCGCGGCAGCGGTGGCTCTCATGTTGTTAGCGCGGCAGCCCGAGACGCGCGCGGCTGCGCCAGCAGCCCTGCTGACAGGAGCCATTGTCACGGCTGTCCTGCTGGTGGCACTGGTCGCCTTTGTGCTTACCGGCTTTGACACGTTCTTTGTAACGTTTCACCGCCTGTTTTTCACGGGCGAGACCTGGCTATTCAATGCTTCCGATACACTTATCCGTCTTTACCCGCCGCAATTCTGGTTCGATGCGGCTACCGTTATTGGCGTAACGACCATCGTCGAGGCAGCCATCCTGGGCATTGTGGCGTGGCGATGGGGCAAAGCAATGTGATGAACACAAACAGGATTCCCCATTCACGAAGAACACGCAGGAACACAGATGAATTCTTTGTGCCCCTGCGCGCTCTTCGCGGATTGCTTCTTGCCCTGGTGTGCCTGGCGGCGTTGCCCATCTGGGTGCTGGCAAGCCCACCCCCGCAAGAGCAAGTCAGTGCCAACCTGATAGTGGACGGCGACTTTGAAGCGCCCCCGACTTGGCCGTTTCAGGATGGCATCGGCGAAGTGCAAGTAGCCCCCGGCTGGCGTGCGTACTATCTGGACGTAGCTCCCCCCTACGTTCTAGCTCCTATCAATTGCAGCGAGCACCCTAAGGACACTTCGTGCTATTGGATGCGGCCCGAGTTCCGCGACAATTCCTCATTTGCCAATCGCAACCATTCAGGCGAGCGCTCACAAAAGTACTTTTCGTATGGTCGGATGCACGAAGCCGGGTTGATGCAGCAGGTACACGGCATCCCACCGGGCGCGCGAGTCCGCTTTTCCATCTGGATGCAGGCGTGGATGTGTTCCGATCCCGATGCCTGCGGCAAGCTGGGCGAACACTCGGATGCCCCGGCGGATATGCACCTCCGCGTGGGGATTGATCCGCTCGGGAGCACAGATTCATTCACGACAACAGTCGTCTGGTCGGCGGAACAGCCGGCCTGGGACAAGTTTATCCAGTTCCAGGTAGAGACTGTGGCCATCAGCGACACAGTGACAGTGTTCACCCATTCGCGCGCAGAATGGGATTGGGCGCGTAAGAGCAACGACGTGTACCTGGACGACGGAAGCCTGGTCATCGTCGGCGCTTTCACGACGCCGACCTCGCCCATGGCGGCGGGCCAGGCTGTCACGGCTACGTTGACCTCGACAATAACATCGAGACAGGTCGGCACAGTGAGCACCCCCATGCCTACTTTCACTGCCACGTCTTTCCCCGTCGGAGCAATCACGTACACGGTGCGGATGGGTGACACGCTGTTCGATATTGCGCTCAGGCATGGCCTGCAAGTGAGCGACCTGCTCAAGCTGAACCGGATCACCACGAACACCGAATTGTTTGTAGGGCGTCCCCTCGTCGTCCAGATCGTGCCCGCCACGTCCACACCGTCAGCGCAACTGCCAGAGGCCAGCACAACGCCAGAGATCAGCGCTTCCCCGACACCCACTGCTACTCCATCGCCCGCCCCGACTCTCACAATGACGTTGACTCCGCTGCCACCGGTCGCCTTGACCCGCCCACCTGGGCTGCCGGCGGAGGCACTCGCGTTGATCGGAGCGGGCTGCCTTGTCGTTGCGCTGGGTATCGGAATGCGCTTCACGCTGCTCAGGGGTGAAAAGCCTATGGTTCAAGATCAGGCCGCGCGAGTGAGCGCCAAAAAGCGATGAATCAACATCCCTTTCAACAAAAAAGCGGACAACCTCTGGTATAATACTCTGGTGCAGCACCCGGCTGAGTCTGACGATGAATACGGAGACCGGATATGGCGGCCAAACGCAAACCTAAATACCAATGGAATGCCGATAGCATTCGCGCGCTGCGCCGCCACCTGGAAATGTCCCAAGAGCAGATGTCCGAAGAGCTGGGCATCCGGCAGCAAACCGTAAGCGATTGGGAGCTGGGGTATCATCGCCCGCGAGGTGGCATGGCGCGCTTGTTGACCATCGTTGCCGAACGCGTCGAGTTTCGATACCGAACGAACGAACCAGGCAAGGCCGACAACGCGTGAGTCCGCTTTTTCCCTCTTGACAGCTTACACGATATCGTGTACAATATAGCCAAGGCCTTTTTTCGTCGGCTCAACACGAAGTCGTGTAATCGCTTGCACTGGAGGGAACGTGGGCACTTATTCGCTGGATCACATCATCCGTGAATGGAAACAAGGAAGACTGACTGCAGAACAGGTCATCGGGCAGATTCTGCTCATGATTCAGGAAATACACAGGCAACTTGCCCAAATCGAATCTAGACTCGTGCGTTTGGAGCAACCCCCCACACGATAAAACAAACCACACACCCTCGTTATCGAGGGGGGGGCTACGTCTAGAGGACCGTCTCCTATGCCCCGAACTTGATTTGCCGCCGGGCATACGCGAGCGCCATCGGCATCAAGTCCGTCGCCGGGAACTGGCCAAGCGCGCCCTTGAGGCACTCGGTCTCGCCAAAGCCGCTCACATCGTTGCGGCGGGTCAGCCCCGGCGCATATAGCAAGGTGGGAACCGGATGCCACGAGTGCGCCTTCCACACCGCGGGCGTCGAGTGGTCGCCTGTCACAATCAGCACATCGGGCTTTAGCTCGAGGACTCGCGGGATAGCCGCGTCCACTTTTTCGATCTCGGCGGCTTTGGCCTCGAAATCCCCATCCTCGCCGCGACTGTCGGCGTACTTGTAGTGGAAGAAAAAGAAATCGTAACTGGCCCAGTTCGCTTTGAGCGCCGCCACCTCCTCGTCCAGATCGTGCAGCCCTTGGACGAGCGTCATGCCCACCAGGCTCGCCAGCCCCTTGTACATCGGATAGACGGCAATGGCGGCGGAGCGCAGCTTGTAGACGTCGGCAAACTTGTGCAGCCCCGGCTCTTTGGCCCAGCCGCGCAGCGTGACCATGTTGGCTGGATGTTCGTTCTTGAGCACCTCGCGGGCACGGGCCACCCACTCGTTGGCAAGGTCGGCTGTATGTTGGGCCTCAGGACTGTGTGCCTTCACTGGCAGCGGTTTGAGCCCGGTCTTTTGTGGATCGGTCTCACTGAGTCTATCCGATAGCCCCTTGCCCCGCAAGATGAGCGCAAAGCGATAGTCCTGCACCGGCTCCACAATGACCTCGACGTCTGGCAGCTTGATCGGCCTGAGCTGCTTGACCAGCTCGATGCACTTGTCAGTCGGGATGCGGCCTGCGCGCCGGTCGGTGATGACGAGGCTCTCGTCTACTGTGCAAAAGTTGCCACGCGCGGCCACGTCGTCGGGTGTCAACTCCAGGCCGATGCCCACACTTTCCAGCACGCCTCGCCCGATGAGATACTTGACCGGGTCGTAGCCGAATAGTGCCAAGTGCCCCGGTCCCGACCCCGGCGCGATGCCACGCGCAATCGGAATCGAAAGACCGATCATACCCTCGCGAGCCAGCTGGTCCAGATTGGGCGTCTTGGCAAACTCGAGCTCCGTCGGCCCGCCCGGTTCGCGGGGCAGACCGCCCAACCCATCTATCACGAGCAGAACAATCTTGGTGTCGGCAGTCGTCGTCAGCTCGCGCATCAAATCCAAATCGGCCATTGTGCCTCCAAATGTCAAGGGAATAGCCGGATTATACACGGCGTAGCGTCCCATCGCAACTCTCAGAATGTTCTGTGCTATACGCCACGTGACGAAACACGAGACGCGACACGGAACATGCTTTGACACCCCTACCCTTTTCTGTTACAATGCCCGGTCACATATACGACGAGGCGAACGAGTGATCTCCAAGCACGGCCGCAGCAAACCTCACAAGGCATGGCATACTTCAGCCTGGAAATGGCTGGTGCCGGGCATTGGCATCAAGCGCTGGTTGGTTCTCCTCTTTTTTGGAGTCACTTTCCTGGCGCTCGGCGTCGCGTACCTGTTGGTCAACTTTTACCGCGAACAAGCCATGCCCCCTGTGTTCTATTACATCACACTGCAGTTCATTCCGCGCCTGGCGCGCGGAGCGCTGTTCGGCCTGCTGGGGATTGGCGCGTTTGTTGTGGCACTGATCCAACTCAATCGTTCATTGCTGGCACCATTCATGCGCCCCGGTTCTGAACCAGTCGTGGAGACTGTCTATCGCCACCGCCAGCGCGAACGCGGCCCCAAGGTCGTCGCCATCGGCGGCGGTACCGGGCTTTCCACTCTGTTGCGGGGCCTGAGAATGTACACGTCGAACATCACCGCCATCGTCACCGTGGCCGACGACGGCGGGTCTTCGGGACGGCTGCGACGTGAGTTGGGCGTGCTGCCGCCGGGCGACTTTCGCAACTGCATTGCCGCGCTGGCCGATAGTGAATCGTTGACGACGCAGCTTTTTCAGTATCGCTTTACCGAAGGAAAGGGATTGGACGGCCACAGCTTTGGCAATTTGTTCATTGCTGCCATGGCCGCTGTGACCGGTAGTTTTGAGAGCGCATTGGTCGAAAGCAGTCGCGTGTTGGCCGTGCGGGGACGCATCTTGCCCAGCACGCTGCAGAACGTCACGCTGATGGCCGACTTGCGTCAGGAGGTTGAAGGCCGGGTCAACCGAGTGGCCGGCGAATCGCGCATCACCGAGAGTGGCGGGTATATTGAGCGGGTGTGCTTGGAGCCAGGCGACGTTCGCGCGTACCCGGAGGCGATCCGCGCCATCCTAGAGGCCGATATGATCATCCTGGGGCCCGGCAGCCTCTATACCAGCATCATGCCAAACCTGCTCGTGCGCGACATTGCCCAGGCGACCCGAGCGAGCCGCGCGACCAAAATCTATGTGTGCAACGTCGCAACGCAGCATGGCGAAACGGATTACTACTCGACCGCCGACCATGTGACCGCGCTAGAGCGGCATGTAGGAGCAGGTCTGGTGGACGCAGTATTAGCGAATGACCGGATGGACGTGGACTTTTCCGCCGCGCCTTCGGGCGTGGGCGGAATGGTGGAGCCGAGCCACCCAGAAGGCCTGCGCCTGGTGACGGCGGACTTGATTGACGTCGAGCATCCCTGGCGGCACGACAGTCGTAAGCTGGCGCAGGCGGTCATGGACCTCTACGCCCAATCAGGCGGGCGCGCTGGGATAAACTGATCCCAAAAAAGACGGCAAATGCCCGCGCTCGGGCATTTGAAATTGAACCGACACAACCCAAGAGAAGGAGAGTTTGCAATGGCTATTAAAATTGGCATCAATGGCTTTGGCCGTATCGGGCGGCAAGTGCTCAAGGCGATTCGGGACTATCACCCCAACACCTTGGAGGTCGTCGCTTTTAACGACATCGGTGACCTCAAAACGATGGCACACCTGCTCAAGTACGACTCGAACTATGGTCGCTTTGACGGCACGGTACAAGTGGGCGACGGCGCGCTGATCATTGACGGCAAGCCAGTCAAGGTGTTCAAGGAGACCGAGCCCGACAAGCTGCCGTGGGGCGAACTGGGCGTGCAGATCGTGATCGAAAGCACCGGCCTGTTCACCGTCAAGAAGGACGGCGTCAACAAAAAGGGCAAGACAGTCAAAGGTGCGGAAAATCATATTACCAAGGGCGGCGCCAAAAAGGTCATCATCTCTGCCCCCGCGGAAGGCGAAGATATCACCATCGTCCTGGGCGTCAACGACAACCAGTACGACCCGGCCAAGCATCATGTACTCTCCAATGCTTCATGCACCACCAACTGCCTGGCGCCGGCCGCCAAGATTGTCCACGACAAATTCAAGATCGTGCGCGCATTCATGACCACCATTCACTCTTATACCAACGACCAAAGGATCCTGGACCTGCCACACAGCGATCTGCGCCGCGCGCGCGCCGCTGCGCTCAACATCATTCCTACCTCGACAGGCGCCGCCCGCGCGCTCAAGCTGGTCATCCCCGATCTGGCCGGCAAGTTCGATGGCTACGCGCTCCGTGTGCCGACGCCGACCGTGTCCGTTGTGGACTTTACGGCGCAGGTCCAAGTACCGACGACGACCGAGGAACTGCGCCAGGCATTCCGCGATGCGGCTGCCGGCCCTATGAAGGGCATCCTGGAAGCGGTGGACGAGGAACTGGTCAGCATGGATTTCAAGGGCAGTGCATACAGCTCATCAGTGGACCTGCCGTTCACGATGGTATTGGGCAAAGAAAAGAACGACTTTGTCAAGGTCGTGGCCTGGTACGATAACGAGTGGGGCTATAGCGTCCGCACCGCTGACCTGGCCAATCTCATCGCCAGCAAGCTGTGATTGAAAATTGGAGGTTGGAGGCTGGGCAAACGCAGCCCCAACTTCCAACATCAATCCCCCTATATCCAGGTGAACGATGAACAAGAAAACCGTCAAAGACATTGACCTCACAGGCAAGCGCGTGCTGATGCGCGTTGATTTTAACGTGCCGATGAAAGACGGCGCGGTAACCGACGACAAGCGCATCAAGGCATCGCTGCCGACGATCAAGTACGTGCTTGATCAAGGGGCATCCCTGATCCTGATGAGCCATCTGGGCCGGCCCAAGGGCGCCGGCTTTGACCCCGAGTTCAGCCTCAAGGCAGCGGCTGAGGCCTTGAGCAAGCTGCTCGGCAAGCCGGTCAAGATGGCACCAGACTGCATCGGCCCGGAAGTCGAAGCGATGGCCGAGGCCCTCAAGCCGGGCCATGTGCTGATGCTGGAAAACGTCCGCTTCCACAAGGAAGAAGAAAAGAACGACCCGGAATTTGCCAAGAAACTCGCGGCATTGGGCCAAGTATACGTCAACGACGCGTTCGGCTCGGCGCACCGTGCGCATGCCAGCACCGAAGGCGTAGCACGCTTCCTTCCGGCTGTGTCCGGCTTCCTGATGGAGCAAGAGCTCGAATACCTGGGCCGCGCGACGCTGAATCCAGAGCGACCTTACGTCGCCATCCTGGGCGGGGCCAAGATCAGCGACAAGATCGCCGTGATCGAAAACTTGCTGACCAAGTGCGATCGTCTGATCATCGGCGGCGGCATGGCGAACACGTTCCTGGCGGCCAAAGGCTATAACATGGCCGAGAGCCTGGTCGAACCCGGCGCGATTGAAACGGCAAAAGGCATCCTGGCAAAAGAAGGCGACAAGCTGATGCTGCCGGTAGATGCGGTCATTGGCAACAAGGCCATTCCCGAGACAGCCCCCCAGGTGGTGGCCGTGGACAAGGTGCCGGCAGGCTGGAGTGTGATGGACATTGGCCCCAAGAGCGTTGCTGCCTTTAGCAATGTGCTCAAGGGTGCCAAGCTGGTGGTGTGGAACGGGCCGATGGGTGTGTTCGAGGATGCACGCTTTGCCGAGGGCACTTTTGCTGTCGCGCAAGTGCTGGCCGCAAGTGGCGCCATAACGGTCATCGGCGGCGGCGATAGCGCCAGCGCGGTCAAGAAAGCGGGCGTGGCAAGTAAGATGACCCACGTCTCCACTGGCGGCGGCGCCTCGCTGGAATTCCTGGAAGGCAAGGTGCTGCCCGGCGTCGCGGCGCTCAACGACAAGTAACACCAAGTATCGCATACCGAATTGCAAATCAGGGACCCGTTTTCTGCCCACCGCGAGAAAACGGGTTTCTGGTTTACGTCCAAAGCAGGAGGACGAGATGTCGAAAAAAGAGGATTGGCTGGAGCGTCTGACCGACAAGCGTAAAGAGTTGCTGGCATCTTGCGACGGCTTGAGCCAAGGAGGGTGGACAGCAGGCGAATTGTTGCCCGGTTGGACAGCCAAAGACGTGCTGGCTCACATTGCCGCATGGGAGACGCGCGTGGCAAGGCACTTGCCTGACCTGCTCGCCGGTTACGGGATGCGTATCGTCGGCGTCGAGGCAGATGCTTTCAACGCCGAACAGGTGGCATTGCGCCGCACGCATAATCCGCGCGAGTTATTGGACGAGCTGCTTGATTCGCGTCACCGCATACTGGACGCGCTGGCAAACGCTTCCGACGCCGACTTGAGCAAGCCACACATACTGCCGTGGGGCCAAATCACGATTGAGCGTTGGGCGCTGCAAGAGATCTATGAGCACGACGCCGAACACGCCGCGCAACTGCGGGCATGGCGTGCAGCGCATCCCGAATCCGGTCGTTCACTGGAAGACACACGAGTGGACGATATGGCGGCCGAGCGCGCCGGCCTGCTGATCGCCTGTCTGGGCTTGGATGCCGACACACTCGCCTCCACGCCCGTGATGGGGCAGTGGACCATCAAAGACCTGCTGGCGCACATTGCCTTCTGGGACGATTTGCACACCGGGCGCGCCGAGTTGGCGCTAGCTGGACGCGAGGTGGAAATCGTCAGTGTTGAGACGGACGAGCGTAACTCGGAGCTTTTTGCCGAGCGGCGTGAGTGGTCGCTTGAGCAAGCTCTGGAGGCAGCAATAGATTCGCGCCGGCATTGCATTGAGGTCTTTGGCGCAGCCAACGCAGAGCAACTGGTGCGGCCAATCCGCCTGCCTTGGCGGGAAACGTGCGTCTGGCAGTGGGCCTATTGGCGCGCGCACCACGATGCCGTGCACGCTCGGGACATACGCGCCTGGCGCGGCCCTGCTTCGTCGTTGTTTACGCTTGGGCCACGTTCCCTGCTTCTGGCGGCGATGCAAGCCGCGCGGGATGATCTTTTGCGGCAGATTGATCGCATTCCCCTTGGTGAGCGGGAGACGCGCCTGGTCATGGACCATTGGAAGCTGAAAGACGTGTTGGGCCACATAGCCGATTGGGACCTTTTCGCGCTCAAGGCTCTGCTGCTCATGGAACAATTCCGCCCACTGCCCTACGTCGCCGAGTCCGACGTAGATACCATCAACGCACAACAAGCAGCCGCGCGGCGCGGGCAGACCTGGGATCAAGCCTGGGCTGACTTGCATCACGTCCGCGCTGACCTGATCAGCGTGTTGGACAATTGGGACGACGAGCGGTTGGCGCGTCAGGTAGACTATCCAGCCGATTGGGGCCGCACGGCGTATGGTTGGGTCGTGGGGCAGACCATCTGGCATGACCGCCAGCACGCCGACGTGCTGCGAGCACTCTGGGCGAGCACAACACGCAAAGCCTAGTTCCCCAGAACATCGAACATAGGTCACGCTCGATCTAGCTGCCCGGTAGGTTTGGTAGTGCTCGGAGACCGCTTGTTGGGCAGCAGCATCGCCAGCCAGTAAACCATGAGAAAGACGATGACCAGCATAGTGCCCGCGTACATCACCTGCGCCGTCCAGAGCGGCGAATCAGTGCCGGCCATCAGGCCATGCACGGCGGCTGCCACGTAAGCGACCAAGCTCGCCATGTGAATCATGCGAAAAGCCTTCTTCCCAATCCACCGGCGGATGTAAAAAGTGACGGTGACCAGAAGCGTTAGATATAGCCCGATGACGCCGATGCCGACCCACACTGGCCGGTACGGTGCGACGAACGGTATCAGAACAGCGGCGATGGAGAACGGAAGATAGCGATCCGCCACCAGCACCACGACGTGCAATACGACAAAGCCGATGGCAAATAATGAAAGGAATTGGTGAAAGTCATACGTGAAAGCACCTTGCAGCATCGGCTCAAAGATTTTGCTAGAAACCGCCAGTCCCCAGGCCGTCGCCAACCACAGCAGCAAATATGCCACCAGCCCGGCTGCGCGCGTGACGTACCACAATGCCTGCACGCTACTGGTCGCAAACAGCGCGTCAAGAGCCTGCCCGACAAGCATGGTCACAGGCAAGCCAGTAACCAGGGCAATAAGCGCAACGAATGCGATGGCAAGTAATCCCAGCAAGACGACGATCAGACCCAACAGAAAGCGCACTGAGAGCAACTCATTTTCAGGCATATTTGGTCGCAACATCTAGATACTCCTTGGCATTCTTCGATCCCCATAACTGACCCTTGCGGTCCACGGCGATAAAAGCCAGGTCACCACGTCGCATGGCAATGCGTTCGGCTTCGGGCGGGCCTGCGATCAAAAGGGCTTTGGCATAGACTTCTGCCTCCGTCGTATGTGCGGCAATCACGGTCACGCTCAGCCAGCCGGTTTCGGCAGGCTCGCCGGTCCGTGGATCAATCAGGTGATGGCGCAGGCGCTCACCCTGTTGCCAGCGGCGTTTCGTGACCGACGAGGTCGCCACAGCGCCCGATCCCACGCGCAAAACGGCGAGCGTCTGATCGGGATCACGCGGGTCTTCGAGCGCGACTCGCCAGGCTGCCTCCCCAGCCGGCAGGCCGACCAGGCACATATCGCCACCTGCGCTCGCCGCGCACGCCTCGACGCAGGCGGCGAGTGCCAGCGCTGCGCGTTCGACAATCCAGCCTTTGGCAATGCCGCCAAGATCGAGCCGCATTCCACGCGGAAGCCGTATAGTGTGTGTAGCATGGTCAAGCTGAACCGCCCCGAAATCAAAGGTAGTAGGCCTCGGTGCAGGCAAGCGGGTGACGCCATGCGTGCGGATTTCGCCCATGCTCTTGTCATACCCGGCGTTTTCCAGCGCGTCGAGGATGGATGGGTCGAATAGCCCATCTGTTTCCGACACAAAATCGTACGCCTGCTGCACCACGTCGAATAGTTCAGCCGACGCCTGGAACCATTTGCCCTCCGATCGGTTGAGCTGCGCCAGCTCGCTCGTGTCCGAAAAGCGAGTCAGCCGCGCTTCGAGCGCGGCGATGAGTGTGGCGGCGTGATCGAATCCGCGCGCAATGGCCCCTGGCGCTCCTTCGGCGGCCAGGAGAACGTCCGAGTTCATTGCGCGAAATTCGCGGTATTCCATTACGAGCCACCTGTGCGAAAGCGCGGACTCACCATCA
>Ga0315268_10007386_pt1 | contig 11560 bp, 12 predicted proteins | sample C1_top_MG_FD_204535 | JGI IMG/M metagenome (GOLD analysis project Ga0315268, IMG submission 204535) | Sediment microbial communities from Yellowstone Lake, YNP, Wyoming, USA - C1_top | ecosystem: Environmental > Aquatic > Freshwater > Lake > Sediment | place: USA: Wyoming | collected 2017-08-01 | reverse complement strand
TGTCGATGAGCGGCCCGCCCGAGTTGCCGGGGTTGATGGACGCGTCGGTCTGCAGGAAGTTGTAGAGCCCCTGCCGACCCGACGGCGTCACCTCGCGCCGCTCCTTGGCCGAGATGATCCCGACCGAGACCGAGTGCGTGAGCCCGAACGGGTTGCCCACGGCCATGACCCAGTCGCCGATGCGGGTCACGTCGGAGTCGCCGAACGCCAGCACCGGCGCGTGCGCGTCCTCGAGCGTGCGCACCAGCGCCACGTCGAACTCGCTCGCCTGAGCGACCACCTTGGCCTCGAGGGTGCGCTCGTCGCCGCTGGCCGTCGAGAAGGTCACCTTGATGTCGTCGGCGTCCTCGATGACGTGGGCGTTGGTGAGCACGAGCCCCGAGGCTTCGATGAAGAAGCCCGAGCCGAGGCCGCGGCTCTCGAGCTCGCGCTGGCCGTGCGGGCCGAAGTGGAAGAAGTCGAAGGGCTCACCCGTCGAGCCGCTCACCTTCACCTTCTGCTCGGTCTCGATCTTCACCACGGACGGCACGGCGCGCGCGGCCAGCGTGGCGAAATCCGGCAGCACCACCTGGGGCGCCGCCGGGGGGCCCGAGGTGAGGGCGGCCACCGTGGGCTCTCGGTCGGAAGGATGGCCGCGATCACAGGCCGGAGACGAAAGGGCAACCAGGCAGACGACCCCGAGGGCCGCCGGGCACCGGTACTTCATCGGTATCGAAGCTCCTGCGACGCCGCGCTACCCGAGCGGGTCGGCCCGGTCTTCGGCCGGGCCGCGAGCCTCCGCGTGGGGCCGCGGTAGTTAAGTTGTCCCGCCCGGTGCGAAGTCAAGGCGACGGCGCCTCGCGTCGTCCTCGCGCAGACGGCGTGGATGGAGGTGGGGGATCCCGCCGCCGCTCACGTGGTTGGCAGACGCGGCAGCGCCGCGAGCACGGCCTGCACAGGCTCGAAGAGCAGGCCGACGAGCGCCCAGAACGGCGCGTAATCGAGCCGCACGAGGCCACGGATGCCGAAGCGCGCGTCGCCGTAGTCCCAGGGACAGCGGCCGAGCAGTCGCCGCAGGGCGTGCCCGCTCGCGGCCTCGACGCTGTAGATCACGATGACGTAGGCGAGGATGCGCAGCACCAGGCCCGCACCGGTCCCCAGGAGAGCGTGGTGCATGGCCTCGAGCAGCAAGCCCGCGCCGCCATAGATCGGCAGCATCCACAGATACGTCTGCCCCGTGGCGCTTCGGTCGTGTCGGAAGAGCACGGCGCTCAAGCCGGTGAACAACACCTCGAGACACCAACCGAGAGCACCGTAGGCAAGGAAACGCTCGAACAAGTGGACCATGGCACCGTCACATTCGCCGTCCGCGGCGCTATGACGGTCGCCGGTGCACGAACCGTTCCGTCCGGCGGCGCTCGCCGGCAAGCCGCGCTCAACCGCCGAGGCCGGCAAAGCCCCGGCGCACGCGCTCCCAGGTAGCCTCGAGGTGCTCGATGAGCACCTTGGTCTCGGCGAGCAGCGGCATGAAGTTGGTGTCGCCACCCCAGCGCGGGACGAGGTGGTAGTGCAGGTGATCGGTGATGCCCGCGCCGGCGACCTTGCCGAGGTTCATGCCGATGTTGAAGCCCTCGGGCGAGTACGCGCCCTTGAGGGCCGCGATGGCGCGCTTGACCTCGTCATGCAGGTCGGCGAAGGCCGCGGGCGACAGCGCCGCGAGGTCGGCGGTGTGCTGCCGCGGGATGACCATCACGTGGCCCGAGTTGTAGGGGAACCGGTTGAGCAGCGTGAACGAGTGCGCGCTGCGGTGGGCGACGAGCGTCTCGCGGTCGCTGGAGGGGTCACGGGCCGGGAGGTCGCAGAACACGCACCCCGCGGGCTTGGGGGCGTCGATGAACTCCATGCGCCAGGGTGCCCAGAGCGGCTTCTCCATGAGACACCTCCGCGGGTCGACGGGCCGTCCCGTAGCAGCGCGGCCGGGGCGGAGCAAGCACGGGGGCTCGCGCCAGCGGCGCTCGTCAGATGACGACCCTCAGCCCCGGCCAGACCTCCGCGATTGGCACCTTGAGCCCGCGCGCCACGAACAGCCGGCGCCGCCGCTCGTAAGGCATGCAGTCGGCACAGTCGCGGCGCGCGACCTCCTCGACGGTGGTGAAGTGGCGGTCGAGGGTCCGCCGGTCGCCGGCGAGCACGATCATCACCTGGCCCGTGCAGCCCCGAGGGCCCCAGACCCAGTAGTTGTTGTGCCCCGAGAGCACCGGCGGCAGACCGGCGGCGGCGCCGTACAGCTCGATGGCCGCGGCCTCGCCGTAGTTGTCGACGAACACGCACGCCACGGCGCGATCCGCCGGCGGCAAGGCGGCGTACGCTGACGCCACGTCGTGCGCGAGCTCGGGCCAGCCGAGGCGATCGGCGAAGAGCTGCGGCAGGCGCACGCGCTCGAGCCGCTCGCCCGAGCTCGGGCTCACACCGAGCGCCGCCTCGTAAGCGACGTAGTCGTCGGGTGAGAGCACGGGCTTGGCGAGCGGCAGGGCCGCGAGGCCCGCCACCACGGTGAGCCCCGCACACACGACCGGCACCCAGGTGGCCCGCCGAGACGTCTGCCGCGCCAGGGCGGCAGCGCCCGCGGCGAACAGCAGCGCGAACAGGGGCGCGAGGTAGTAGCCCTTGGCGTAGCGATCGGCGAGCAGGATGCCGAGCACCACGAGCGCCGCGACCCCCAGCAGGCGATAGGGCCGCGCCCCCTTGGCCACGAGCAGCCAGACCGCGCCGAGCACCACGATGGGCACCATCACGGGCCCGATGAGCAGCACCTCGCCGGCGAGGAAGCTCCAGGGCGTCGACGCGACGTTCTTGCGCGCGGTGGCCGCGATGAGCTCGCGCATCGGCCAGCCGTGCAGCGCTTGCCACACGAGGTTGGGAGCCGCGAGCGCCAGCGCCAGCGCGCCGCCGAGCCACGGCCCAGGCCGCCGGAGCTCGCGGCGCCCGGCGCTCGTGGCGACGAGACCCACGGCCACGCCAGCCCCGAGGAAGAGCATGCTGAGCTTGTTCTCGAGGCCGAGACCCGCGATGAGGCCGAACCAGAGCCAGCCGCGCGGCGACTTGCCCGCGAGCGTGCGCGCGAGCACGAGGAACGCCGCCGCCCAGGCGAGCACGTCGAAGGCGTTCATCGTCAGTATGCCGAAGTTGGCGAGATGGACGGGCGCGGTGGCGGTGGCCGCCGCGGCGAGCAGCTCGGCCCGCCGGCTGCCGCCGAGCTCACGCGCGAGCAGCGCCGCGAGCGCCACGGTACCGCCGGCGGCCAGGGCCGGCAGCAGGCGCAGCCCCACGAGCGACTGGCCGAACAGGGCGTGCGAGGCCCGGGCGAGGAGCGCGATCATCGGCGGCTGGTCGACGTAGCCGAAGGCCAGGTGCTGGCCACAGGCGATGAAATAAAGCTCGTCGCGAAACAGTCCGTAGCCGGCGGTGGCTGCCGTGCCGAGCTGGAGGCACACCGTCAGGACGGCGGCGACGAGCGGCACGACCACTCGGCCCGGCGTCGGAGCTCGCTCGAGTACGTCCATGGGAGGCGTCATACACCGCGGCCGGCGAGCTCGAAAAGCCGCGTCTCCCTTTCAGCGCTCCGCCGCGGGGGCGAACGTGATGTCGCTCGCCTGCTCGGGGAACTTGGCCTTCTTGTCGGCGTAGTACTCGCGCAACGTGGCGAGGTCGCGCTGCACGTCGCCGGTCATCGTGTGCCAGCGGGTGATGCCGACCACGCGGCGCCCGTAGTCGATGTAGCCCAGGCCCACCGGCACGCCCGCCGCGAGGGCCACATGGTAGAAGCCGGACCGCCAGTGGCGCGTGCGTGCGCGCGTGCCCTCCGGCGCGAGCGCGAGGCACAGCGCCTCGTGCCGCGTGAGCTCGGCCGCGAGCTGCGCCGTGAGGCCCGTGCGCTGGCTGCGGTCGACGGGCATGCCGCCGAGCGCCCGCATGAGCGAGCCAAAGGGGAAGCGGAAGAGCGAGTCCTTGCCAACCCACTGCGCCCGCAAGCCCACCGCCGCCCGCGCCAGCAGGCCGAGGATGAAGTCCCAGTTCGACGTGTGGGGATACATGATGACCACGCAGCGGGGCGCGGGCGGCGTGGTGATCTCGGCGCGCCAGCCGAACCAGCCCAGGATGCGCTGCGCCCAGGGGCTGCCCGGGCGGACGAGGGGAGAGGTGGTCACGACGGACCGGGACACACGCACGTTTCGGCGCGCGGGTCACGAGCCGCCGCGGCGCGCGCATTGTCGGCGCGTCGGTGCGCTTGTACGCGCACCACCCACTCGCGCCGCCATCGTGCGCGCGCGCACGCGCGAGAAAGCGACACGAGGTTGCTTGAGAGTGCGTGAGGCCATGGAACACTCGCGACGACGGAATCGCCCGTCGGCATTGCGAGGAGTGGTGTGTGATGGTCCACGATGGAGTCGCAGCTCGGGCGATCTGGGTCGCCTCGGTTCTCGGTCTGATGGTGTCGGGTTGTCAGGATCCAAGGGTCACGAGCGTCACGAGCAGTGTGGCTGGCTGCACGAGCCACTGCGGCAACGGCGTCCTCGATTGCGGCGAGACGGCGGTCGACTGCGGCGGCGAATGCGCCGCGTGCGCCGACCCGTGCGCGGGTCACTGCGGCGACGGCCAGGCGGATTGCGGCGAGACCGGCGTGGATTGCGGCGGCAGCTGCGGCGCCTGCACCCCCGGCGACCCCTGTGGGGGCCACTGCGGCGATGGCAAGGTCGATTGCGGGGAGACGGGGCTCGACTGCGGCGGTGACTGCAACGCGTGCCCCGACGTGTGCGACGGCCACTGCGACAACGGCAAGCAGGATTGCGGCGAGACCGGTCTCGACTGCGGCGGCGCGTGCGGCGCTTGCCCGCTGCCGATGCTGCGCGGCGTGAACCTCGCGGGCGCCGACTTCGGCGAGTCGTCGCTGCCGGGCACCTACGGTACGACGTACACGTACCCCACGACGGCGGAGGTCGACCACTTCGTCGGCCTGGGCATGAACGTGTTCCGCCTGCCCTTCCGCTGGGAGCGGCTGCAGCGCTCACAGCTCGCGGCCTTCGACGCCGCCGAGCTCGCCCGCATCGACGCCTTCGTGAGCTACGCCACGGGCAAGGGCGCCCACGTGCTGCTCGACCCGCACAACTACGCCCGCTACTTTGGCACCGTGATCGGCACGGGCAGCGTGCCCGCCTCGGCCTTCGCCGACTTCTGGTCGAAGCTCGCGGCGCACTTCAAGAGCAACGACCACGTGCTCTTCGGGCTCATGAACGAGCCGAACACCATGTCGACGGACCTGTGGCTCACCGACGCCAACGCGGCCATCGCCGCCATCCGCGCGACCGGCGCGAAGAACCTCATCCTGGTGCCAGGCAACGCCTGGACCGGCGCGTGGACGTGGCTCTCGAGCTCCTACGGCACGCCCAACGGCACGGCGCTGCTAGGCGTGGTCGACCCGCTCGATAACTTCGCCTTCGAGGTGCACCAGTACCTCGACGCCAACGGGTCGGGCGGCAACATGGCCTCGTGCGTGTCGAGCACCATCGGCTCCGAGCGCCTCGCGACCTTCACGAGCTGGCTCACGCAGCACGGGCACAAGGGCTTCCTCGGGGAGTTCGCGGCCGGCACGAATAGCACTTGCCTCGCCGCCATCGACGACCTCGTGAAGCACATGGAGGCCCACCCCAAGCAGTGGCTCGGCTGGACCTACTGGGCCGCCGGCCCGTGGTGGGGCGGCTCGGTGGGCGCCATCGAGCCCAACGCCGACGGCAGCGACAAGCCGCAGACGCTGAAGCTCGTGCCGTACCTGCGCTGAGGCAGGTCCGGATTGCGCCCCTGGCGACCACGGTAGTAAGGAGGCGACCGCGGGGCCCCAAGCTTTGTGAGGCGGCGACCGCGGAGGCCTACGTGGTCGTCTTTGCGCTCTACAAGGTCGCACACATTCTCGGGATGGTGCTCGTCTTCATGGCCCTGGGCGGGGCTTTGGCGCTCACGCGCCTCGGCGCCGACCGCACCCGCGCGCGCAAGTGGCTCGCCATGACCCACGGGGTCGGGGTGCTGCTGTTGCTCGTGGCGGGCTTCGGGATGCTCGCCCGCCTGGGCGTGCACTGGCCCTTCCCCGGCTGGGTGTGGGGCAAGGTCGTGCTGTGGCTCGTGACGGGCGCGCTCCTCACCTTCGCGCTGCGCCACGCCCAGTGGGCTCGCCTGCTGTGGTGGACGGGCCCACTCGTCGGCGTCCTCGCCGCCTACCTCGCCATCGCCAAGCCCTGACGCACGCGGCGCGCCCTCGCGCCGCCTCGCTGGCTCTTGCAGAGCGCGCCTCGCTTCGGCCATGCTGCCGCGCCCATGACCTCCCGAGAGCTACTCCTGATGGCGGTGCCGGCGCTCGTCGCCCTGATAGGCGGCGTCCTCGCCGCGCTCTGGCACCCTAGCCGCACCGCGCGCGGCCTCATCCAGCACTTCGCCGCGGGCGTCATCCTGGCGGCGCTGGCGGTCGAGCTGCTGCCGGAGATCGAGCGCGAGCACTCGCCCGGGTGGGTGCTCGGGGTGGCCTTCGCCGCAGGTAGCCTGTTCATGTTCCTGCTCAAGCTCGTGACCCAGCGACTCGAGCCCCGCGCGGCGGCCGAAGGCTCGCCCGGCGGCAACCGCGGCCTCGTCATCGCGACCTTCGTCGACGTCGCGGTCGACGGCCTCATCATCGGCGCCGGCTTCGCCGCGGGTGGCGGCGCTGGCACCGTGCTCGCCGTGGGCCTGTCGGTCGAGCTCCTGTTCCTAGGGCTGTCCCTCACGTCCGACTCGCCGGGCGGCTGGCGCATCGTGCTCCTGTCGGCCGCGCTCGGCGGCGTGGTCCTCGTGGGCGCCGTGGTGGGCAAGCTCGCGCTCGGCCACGCCCCGCCCGCGGTCATCGGCGCCGCCCTCGCCTTCGCCGTCGCCGCCCTGCTCTACCTCGTCACCGAGGAGCTGCTCATGGAGGCGCACGAGCACCCCGAGAGCCCCGCGTCGACGCTCGTGCTCTTCGGCGGCTTCCTCGCCTTCTGGAGCGTCTCGCTCGTGGGCGGCTGAGGTCCCCTCGCCGGGATCCGCGATGCCGGGCTCGGCGCGGACCTGCGGTTGAGACGTGATGCCCCCTGTGCTACTCGCCATTGAGCGATGGCGTGGGGTTTCTTGCCGACGTCCGAGATCAAGACCGCGATCGCCGCGGTGCTCGACATCCTCGCCGTCGCGTACCTCATCTACCGAGTGCTGCTACTCATCCGGGGCACCCGCGCCCAGCAGATCCTGGTGGGCCTCGGGCTCATCGTCGGCGGCTTCTTCGCGTCGAAGGTCTTCGGGCTGCGCACGCTCTCGTGGATCCTCGACAACTTCATCGGCTCGTTCTTGCTCATCGTCATCGTGGTCTTCCAGCACGACATCCGGCGCGGCCTGTCGCGCGTGGGCGCCCGGCCGTTCTTCGGCGGCGCCGCCTACGGGCAAGGCGCCTACCTCGTCGACGAGCTCACCCGCGCCGCCGAGGCCATGGCGCAAGACCGCATCGGCGCCATCGTGCTCGTCGAGCGCGACGCCGACCTGTCGGAGCTCGCCGAGACCGGCATCCGCGTCGACGGGCGCATCTCCACGGGCCTGCTCATGCAGATCTTCACCCCCCCGGGGCCGCTGCACGACGGCGCCGTGATCCTGCAGAACGGCCGCGTCTCGGCCGCGGCCGTGTTCCTGCCGCTCACCCAGAACCCGCGCCTCGACCCGTCGCTCGGCACCAGGCACCGCGCGGGCGTGGGCGCCACCGAGGAGCTCGACGCCATCGCCATCATCGTCTCCGAGGAGCGCGGCCAGATCTCCATCGCCGAGGGCGGCACCCTCACCCGCGACCTCGACGGGCCGATGATGCGCAAGGTGCTGCAGCGCTACTTCGGCACCCGCCCGGCCCGCCCGCGGACCCGGCGCGACACCCTCACCAAGCGGCCTGCCTGAGCCATGCGCGTCCTCTCGTCGCTCACCGAGAACCTCTCGCTGAAGCTCTTCTCGCTCGCCGTGTCGGTGATGCTCTTTCTGTTCGTGAGCGTCGAGAGCGCCACGCCGGTCGACGTCGACTTCCGCGTCGAGTACCGCACCGCCGACGACATCATGATCGTGGGCGAAGCGCCCTCGGTCGTGCACGCCACGCTGCGCGGCCCCTGGGCGACCTTCCGGCGCTACGACCCCAACGAGCTCAAGCCCATCATCATCGATCTCAGCGACGGCGGCCCCGGTACGGTGCGCCACCAGGTCGACACCGCCGACATCATCGCCCCGGGGGGCATGACCGTGGTGGCGGTGCGTCCCTCCGAGCTCCAGCTGCTGCTCGATCGCAAGACCGAGCGGCGCGTGCCGGTGCAGGTCGATCTCGTGGGCCGCCCCGCGTTCGGCTACGAGCTCGAGTCGGTGACGCCCAAGCCGCGCGAGCTGCGCGTGATCGGCCCTGCGCGCGAGATGCAATCGCTCGACTTCGTCTTCACCCGGCCCGTCGACGTCGAGGGCCGCCAGGCCGACTTCACGGCCGAGGTCGACGCCAAGGCGCCGCCGCCACCGCTGCGGCTCAAGGACAAGAAGGTCGCGGTCGCGGTGCGCGTGGTCGAGGAGATGGTGACGCGGTCGTTCGACGACCTCGCCGTGTCGGTCGACAACGCGCCCGCGGGCACGCGCGCCGAGCCCGAGCGTGTGTCGGTGGTGCTCAAGGGCCCGCGCAGCATCGTCGACACGCTCGATCCCAAGACGCTCGTGCCCTATGTTGATGCTCAGCCCGAGCTCGACGGCGGCGTGCCGGTGTTCCAGAAGGCCGCGGATCTCCGCGGCCGACCCGACAGGGCGCAGTGGATCGGCACGGCACCGACCATCCAGGTAACGGTACCCAAGAACAAGCTCCCCAAGACAAAGAGGAAGTGAATGCGGACCCCCAAGGGTCGTTCGGTGTCGCACGTCAGCAAGAGTCCCATCACCCGCTCCGTGATGCCGCGCCCCGGCTCGCGCCCCCCGCGCCACGGCGGCCGCCCGGCCACGCTGATCGCGAGCCGCGACGCCAAGCCCACGGCTGCCGGCAAGGCGCCGCCCCGCGAGCGCCGCCTGTTCGGCACCGACGGCGTGCGCGGCGTCGCCAATGTCTTTCCCATGACGTGTGAGACGGCCCTCGCCCTCGGGCGCGCCGTGGCCTACCAGTGCCGCCGGGGTGACCACCGGCACCGCATCCTCATCGGCAAGGACACACGCCTCTCGGGCTACATGCTCGAGATGGCGTTCGCGAGCGGCGTCTGCTCGATGGGCGTCGACGCCATCATCATCGGGCCCCTGCCCACGCCGGCCATCGCCTTCCTCACGCGCGACATGCGGTGCGACGCGGGCGTCGTCATCTCGGCCAGCCACAACCCGTTCGAGGACAACGGCATCAAGATCTTCGCCCGCGACGGCTTCAAGCTGCCCGACGAGCAAGAGGTCGAGCTCGAGGGCTACCTCGAGGACGAGAAGGTCGGCAAGATGCGGCCCACCAAGAGCCACGTGGGCAAGGCGTTTCGCATCGAGGACGCGCAGGGCCGCTACATCGTGGCCCTCAAGAGCGTCTATCCCTCGGAGCTCGATCTCGAGGGGCTCAAGGTCGTCGTCGACTGCGCCAACGGCGCCGCCTACAAGGTGGCGCCCACCGTGCTCAAGGAGCTCGGCGCGCAGGTCACCGCGCTCGGCGTCGAGCCCGACGGCCGCAACATCAACCGCAAGTGCGGCGCCCTCTACCCCGAGGGCGTGCAGGCCGCGGTCAAGCGCCTCGGCGCCGACATCGGCCTCGCGCTCGACGGCGACGCCGACCGCCTCATCGTGGTCGACGACAAGGGCCAGGTCGTCGACGGCGACTTCCTCCTCGCCCTCGGCGCCGAGAACATGCTGCGCGAGGGCCGCCTGCGCCACAAGACGCTGGTCGCCACGGTCATGTCGAACCTCGCCCTCGACAAGCGCCTGCGCGACCTCGGCGGCAAGGTGGTGCGCACGCAGGTCGGCGATCGCTACGTCGTCGAGTCGATGCGCGCGCACGGCTACAGCTTCGGCGGCGAGCAGTCGGGGCACCTCGTCTACCTCGACCACGCCACGACCGGCGACGGCATGGTGGCGGCGCTCAAGCTGCTGGCGGTGCTGCGCCGGCAGGGCGTGAAGCTGTCGGAGCTGCGATCGACGTTTACACCGTTCCCCCAGGCCCTGGTGAACGTGGTGGTCAAGGAGAAGCGCCCGGTCGAGGACCTGCCCGAGGTGCAGAAGCTCGTGCGCCAGGTCGAGAAGGCGCTGGGCGGCGACGGGCGCGTGATGGTGCGCTTCAGCGGCACCGAGGCCAAGGTGCGCGTGCTCGTGGAGGGGCCCGACAAGGCGCACGTGGCGGCGTCGGCCAAGAGCATCGCCGAAGCCATCGGCCGCGCGCTGGGCTGAGCGCCGGGCCGGGCTCCCCCGCTTGACGCGGGCTCGGCGCTGGTTAATGTAACCGCGAGAGTTCGCAATGACCAGTCGCTTCACCATGGCCGTACACGCGCTCGGGATGCTCGCCTGCGAGGACGGGCGGTGCCCGGGCAAGGTGATGACCTCCGAGGCCATCGCCCGCAGCGTGAACACCAACGCGGTGGTGGTGCGCCGGGTCCTCGCCGATCTGCGGCGCGCCGGCCTCGTGGAGACGCGCCGCGGCGTGGGCGGGGGCGTGGCGCTGGCCAAGCCGGCTGCGAAGATCACGCTGCGTTGTGTGTGGGAGGCGCTCGAGGGCGGCGAGCAGCTCTTCGCGCGCCACCCGGCCGGGCCCAACCCGCGTTGCCCCGTGGGCCTCGCGGTCGCCGACTATCTCGAGGGGCTTTACGGCGAGGCCGAGGACCTCCTCAAGGCGTCGCTCGGCAAGGTCACGCTGGCCGGACTGCAGCGCGACATCGTGGCGCGCCTGCCCGCCGGCGCCGCGGCCGCTCACTAGGACGATCGGAGTAGCTTTCATGCACGCTCTTCACCTTGCTACTAACCTTATTCGTAACTACATTGGTTCGCTTTTCGCGGGGAGCGCCCGCTTCTGGGTCGTCAACGTCCTCATTGCGCTGGTCGTCCCATCACCCATCGCCGCGCCCGTGCTGTACGCGCGGCTCCGTCGCGCACGTCACACCGGTGGCAACTTGGTCGCGCCCGAGCGCGTCACCGTCTGAGCCGCCTCGTTCAGGAGAGAAGATCATGTCAGCAGCATCGTTGTTCACCCCCACGACGCTGGGCCGTCGCACCCTGCGCAACCGTGTCGTCATGGCCCCGATGACCCGTAGCCGCGCCAGCGCCGGCGCCGTGCCGAACGCGCTCATGGCCGAGTACTACGGGCAGCGCGCCGAGGCGGGCCTCATCGTCACCGAGGGCACGTCACCTTCGCCCAACGGCCTCGGCTACCCGCGCATCCCGGGCCTGTGGTCGAAGGAGCAGGTCGCCGGCTGGCGCCTCGTCACCGACGCCGTGCACGCGCGCGGCGGCACCATCTTCGCGCAGCTGATGCACACCGGGCGCGTCGGGCACCCGGCCAACCTACCCGCCGGCGCCG
>Ga0315268_10007385_pt1 | contig 11560 bp, 21 predicted proteins | sample C1_top_MG_FD_204535 | JGI IMG/M metagenome (GOLD analysis project Ga0315268, IMG submission 204535) | Sediment microbial communities from Yellowstone Lake, YNP, Wyoming, USA - C1_top | ecosystem: Environmental > Aquatic > Freshwater > Lake > Sediment | place: USA: Wyoming | collected 2017-08-01 | reverse complement strand
GGGTGGGGATGTGCCCGCCGAGGCGGTACACGGCCAGCAGCGCCAGCGTGAAGATGATGCGCTTGCGCAGGTCCGGAACGCGAAATACGTTGGCCAGTTTTTCCAGCATAAAACCCTTGGTCGATGGCCGATGGTCGTTGGCCGCCTTGCGAACTACGAACGCCCAACAACTAACGACGAATTATTTCTTCTTGCCCGCGCGCTTCTGGGCGCGCGCTTCCGCGTACTTGTTGGCCACCGGCGCGACCTTGATCTGGATGACGCTGATGGTGCCGCCGGCCTGCTTGATCTTGTTTTCCGCCGACTTGGAAAACTTGTGGGCCTGCACCGTGACCGCGGAGGTCAACTCGCCGTCGCCCAGGATCTTGACCCGCTTGCGGCCGTTGACCAGCCCGGCCTTGCGCAGCAGCTCGGGGGTGATGTTGGTTTCGCCCAGGCGGGCCAGGTGCTGCAGGTTCACCAGCGCGTATTCTTGGCGGAAGATATTGACGAAACCGCGCTTGGGCAGGCGGCGGTGCAGCGGCATCTGGCCGCCTTCAAAGCCGCGCATCAGGCGCGAGCCGCTGCGCGAGCCCTGGCCCTTGTGGCCGCGGGTGGCCGTCTTGCCCATGCCGGAACCCATGCCCCGGCCGATCCGCTTGCGGTTTTCGGTAGCTTTCTTCGGCGCTCGTAAGGTTGATAAGTTCATTTTGATTCTCAAACCTATTCAGCCGTCCCTACGGGACTTGCGTTGTTTGCCGCCTGGCTCCCCGGCACTGAAGTGCCGGGCTATTTCCATTCGCCGCTACGCGGCTTCGTTTTGACCAAGCTAAAGATCACCCGATGACCCGATCACCCGATTACTCAACCACCTTCACCAGATGCGGCACCTTGGCCACCATGCCGCGAATGGAAGGGGTGTCTTCGCGCTCGATCACCTGGTTCAGCCGGGTGAAGCCCAGGCCCTTGACCACCTTCTTGTGCTTCTGCGGGGCGGCGATGGCGGAGCGCACCCACTTCAGGCGGAGCGTAGCTTTGTTGTTCGTGGTCGCCATGGTTACAGCTCCTCTACCGCTTTGCCGCGCATGGACGCGACTTCACGCCGGTCGCGCAGTTTCTTCAGGGCGTCAAAGGTCGCCTTGACGACGTTATGCGGATTGGTGGTGCCGATGGACTTGGTGAGCACGTTCTGCACCCCGGCCGAGGTCATGACGGCGCGCACGGCGCCGCCGGCGATCACCCCGGTGCCTTCCGGCGCCGGCTTCAGCAGCACCATGCCCGAGCCGAAGCGGCCCAGCACCGCGTGTGGGATGGTGGTCTGCGTCAGGTTTACCCGCATCAGGTTCTTCTTGGCCGCCTCAATCCCCTTGCGGATGGCTTGCGGGACTTCCTTGGCCTTGCCGGAACCGAAGCCGACCACGGCGGCGCTGGGATCGCCCACCACCACCAGCGCGGCGAAGGACAGGTTCTTGCCGCCCTTGACCACCTTGGTGACGCGGTTGATGGCCACCACCTGGTCTTTCAACTGGTACTGCCCGGCATCGAGCTTTTTCTTGACAGTTGGCATTGATCTCTCGATTCGTTCTCGTCGTTGGTCGTTGGTCGCTGGCCGGTCGCCAATCGGTCACCGCCGCACGTTGCCAACGGCCATCGACCATCGGCCAACGACTCTTAAAACTGCAATCCTGCTTCGCGGGCGGCGTCGGCCAGGGCCTTGACGCGCCCGTGATACAGATATCCGCCGCGGTCGAAGACCACCTTGCTGATGCCCTTCTCCTTGGCGCGCTCGGCCACTTTCTTGCCCACTTCCTTGGCCGCCGCCACGTTGCCGCCGGTGCGCTTGCTGGCCTTGGCGCCTTCCACGGTGCTGGCGGAAACCAGCGTCTGGCCGTGCAGGTCATCAACCACCTGGGCGTAGATGTGGTTGAGAGACCGGTAGATATTGAGCCGCGGCCGTTCCGGCGTGCCCAGCATCTTCTTGCGGATGCGATAGTGCACCTTCTGGCGCGTTTCGTTCTTTGCAGTCTTGGTAAGCATCTAATCCGTCCTGAATTGCCGAATCGGGTAATTGCGGAACTGCGGAATTGAAACCAGAGTGCGAGTTCGATTCCCCGATTCCGCAATTCGGCAATTCTGCAATTACTTGGCTCCGGTCTTGCCCACTTTCTTCTTCAGCCGCTCGCCGGCGTAGCGCACGCCCTTGTTCTTGTAGGGGTCGGGCGGACGCAGGCCGCGCATTTCCGCCGCCACCTGTCCCACCTTCTGGCGGTCGATGCCGCTGACGGTCAACTTCGTCTGCTTCGGGTCCACGGTCACGGTGATGCCCTCGGGCAGCGGGTACTCGATGGGGTGCGAATATCCCAGGCTGAAGACGACAATCTTGCCCTTCAACTCGGCGCGGTAGCCGATGCCGACGATTTCCAGGTCGCGCGTCCAGCCCCTGGTGACCCCCTCGACCGCGTTGTTGATGAGCGCGCGGGTCAGGCCGTGCAGCGCGGCGTGACTGTCGGACTCGCGGCTGGCGACCAGGTGGCCGTCCTGCTGCGCGACGCGGATGCCGCCGGGCACCTGCGTCTGCAACGCGCCCTTGGGCCCCTGCACCTTAACCAGGTTGCCTTCGATCGTGACCTTCACCCCTTGCGGGATGGCAATGGGCTTTTTTCCGATGCGTGACATTGTTCTCTCTCTGCTGTCTGCTCTCAGCCTTGTCTTGCCGGCTTCCAGCGTTATTGGTCTTTCGGTCTATCGGTCTTTCGGTCTGCCCCTCGAATTCCGCGACCGAGAGACTGCTAGACCGAAAGCCCGGCTTCTCAGTAGATCTCGCACAGGACCTCGCCGCCGACGCCCTGCTTGCGGGCATCGCGGCCGGTCATCACGCCGCGCGGGGTGGTCATGATGCTGATGCCCATGCCGCCCAGCACCCGAGGAATCTCGCTGCGGCCCACGTACACCCGGCAACCGGGGCTGGAGACGCGCTGCAGACGCGAGATGGCCGCCTCGTTGTTGGGGCCGTACTTGAGGTAAATGCGCAGCAGCTTCCTGCCCTCTTCCTCGGCGGCCTTGTAGTTCGAGATGTATCCCTCTTCTTTCAGAATGCGGGCGATCTCCAGCTTCAGCTTGGAAGCCGGCACGTCCACCTTCTGCTGACGGGCCCGCAGCGCATTGCGAATGCGCGCCAGAAAATCCGCGACCGGATCGGTCAGACTCATTCTTTCCATCTCCTTTGCCCGTTCGCTCCCGGTGATCTGGGAGAACCAGCGGCAATTCGTTGCTGTCGTTGGTCGTTGGTCGTTGGCCGTTAGCAGTTCCGGCGAACGACTAACGACTAGCGACTAACGACTGCTTCACCTACCAGGACGACTTGGAAACCCCGGGCACCTCGCCGCGCAACGCCAGCCCGCGGAAACACAGGCGGCAGATGCCGAACTTGCGCAGGAATCCGCGCGGCCGCCCGCACAGCCGGCAGCGGTTGTGGTGTCGCGAGGAAAAGATTTTGCCCTTACCTCTGCAAGGGAGACACGGTTTACCGTCAAGCTCGCGCTTTCCCCTGCAGCTAGGGCATGTCTTTTCCGGGTTTCTCGCGTCCTTTACTCGTTTTGCGCTTGTCGCCATGTATCTCCTCAGTCCTTACGCCCGGAAGGGCATGCCCAGGCCCCGCAGCAGGGCCCGCGCCTGGTCGTCGGACCGGGCGGTGGTCACAATGGTTACGTTCATGCCCTTCAGCTTCTCCACCCTGGAGTAGTCAATCTCCGGGAAGATGAGCTGATCGCGCAGCCCCAGCGTGTAGTTGCCGCGGCCATCGAACGATTTGGTGGAGACGCCGCGGAAGTCGCGCACCCGCGCCAGGGCCACATTGATCAGGCGGTCGAGGAACTCGTACATGCGATCGCCGCGCAGCGTCACCATCACTCCGATGGGCATGCCCTCGCGCACCTTGAAGGCCGCGATGGACTTCTTGGCGCGGGTGATCACCGGCTTCTGTCCGGTAATCTGCGTCAGTTCGGCGGCGGCCGGATCCAGCAGCTTGGGGTTCTGCGTCGCCTCGCCCACCCCCATGTTGATGATGACCTTTTCCAGCCGCGGCACCGCCATGGGGTTCTTCAGCTCGAATTCCTTCATCAGCGCCGGGGCCACTTCCTTGCGGAAGCGCTGGCGCAGCCGCGCCGTGTGCCGGCTGCTCGCCTTGGGGCGCTGCCCTTTGCCGTCGCCCGGGGCGGCGGCAGCGGCTTCTGCGCCCTTGCCCTTCCCCTTGCCCTCGGCCTTGCCCGGCTTGCCCGGTTGCTGTGCTTTCTTCTGCTGTTTCTCGTCTGCCATTTGCCTCTTCTGCTTCCTCTCACGGTTTCGGAGTGGCTACCGGTTCGTGAGGCCGTCAATTGATCGGGTCATCTGCTCATCGGGTCATCGGGCCATCTGCGATCACCCGATGATCCGATCACCCGATCACCCGATCATTTCTCCAGCGTGGTGCCGCACTTTTTGCAGATACGCACCTTGCGTTCGCCGCGCACCTCGTGGCCCACGCGCACCGGGCCGCACTCGCCACAGAGCAGCATGACGTTGGAGATGGAAATCGGGCTCTCCTGCTCGGCAATGCCGCCCTTGACGTTGCGCTGCGGGTTAGGCCGGACGTGCTTCTTCACCATCATGACGTGCTCGACCAGCACCTTGCCCTCTTCCGGCATGACGCGCAGCACGCGCCCCTGCTTGCCCTTGTCGCGGCCGGTGACCACCTTGACGGTGTCGTTACGGCGAATATCGCTGTGTACATGCTGCATTTTGGCTCTCGTTCCTGGTTCAGCCGTCCCTACGGGACTGGTTCACAATGTCTGCCCCATCCCAGCACTGAAGTGCTGGGCTACTTTCATTCGCCGCTCCGCGGCTCACGCCTGGAGCCTGGAGCCTGACGCCTGGAGCCTTCTCACAGCACTTCCGGCGCCAGCGAAACGATCTTCAGAAACTTCTTTTCACGCAGTTCGCGGGCCACCGGACCGAAGACGCGGGTTCCGATAGGCTCGTGCGCGTCGTTGATCAGCACCGCCGCATTCTGATCGAAGCGGATGTAGGTGCCGTCGCGGCGCCGGTGCTCCTTGCGGGTGCGCACGATCACTGCCTTGACCACGGTGCCCTTCTTGGCGGTGCCGTCGGGCGAGGCCTCTTTGACGGCGGCCGTCACCACGTCGCCCAGGCCGGCGCTGAGCCCGGTGTCCCCGCCCAGCGGCAAGATCATCTGCAGCTTGCGGGCGCCGGAGTTGTCGGCCACCTCGAGCATGGTTCGCATCATTACTGCCATGGTCCTGATCTCCTGGTCTGGGTTTACGCCTCACTGCCCGGCAGTTGCTGGCCGCCGGCCTCGGGCCCCACCAGCACGGCCCGGCGGACGATCTCTTTCAGGCGCCAGCGCTTCAGCTTCGACAGCGGGCGGGTTTCTTCCAGGCGCACCACGTCGCCCACGTTGGCCGTGTTCTTCTCGTCGTGGGCATAAAATTTGCGCGAGCGCGAGATGACGCGGCCGTACATGGGGTGCGACTTCTGGCGCCGGACCTCCACCACGATGGTCTTCTTCATGGCGGTGGACACCACGTTGCCGATCAGCGTCTTGCGCCGCGAGGCCTTGAGGGTAGTCGTCGTTTGCGGCATAGGTTATTTCGTCTCCGTCTGCGCGAGCTGGCGCTGGCGCGCGATGGTCTTGATGCGCGCGATGTCCTTGCGCAGGCCGCGAATTTTCTTCAGGCTCTCCGTCTGTCCCATGTTGAGCTGGAACTTGAGGCGGAAGAGCTGATCGTTGAGTTCGCGCTCCTGATGCCGCAGCTCCACGTCGGTTAAATTGCGAATTTTTTCTGGATCCATAATCAGCTCTCGGCTCTCGGCTCTCGGCTCTCGGCGGCGGCTGGTTGCCGACAGCCGACGGCCGACAGCGGTTTCTAATGGGCCCCCGGGCGCTGCACGAAGCGCGTCCGCAGCGGCAGCTTGTGCGAGGCCAGGCGCATGGCTTCCTTGGCGTCGCTGGCCGACACCCCTTCCATCTCGAACAGGATCTTGCCGGGACGGACCACCGCCACCCAGTGGTCGGGCGCGCCCTTGCCCTTGCCCATGCGGGTTTCGGCCGGCTTCTTGGTCACCGGCTTGTCGGGAAACAGGCGCAGCCAGATCTTGCCGCCGCGCTTGACAAAGCGGGTCATGGCGATCCGGCTGGCTTCGATCTGGCGGTCGGTGATGTAGCCGCACTCCAGCACCTTCAGCCCGAAATCGCCGAAGGACAGCTCGCTGCCGCGCCAGGCCTTGCCCGCCATGCGCCCGCGCTGCTGCTTGCGGTACTTAACCTTCTTGGGCATCAACATAAGTCAGCTCTCAACAGGGCCGTCGGCTTTCGGCCGTCGGCCATCGGGGCATTTCCCCAAAAAATTTCGCTTCCGCCGCCGACCGCCCGCTAAAATCCGCCGGCCGCTTGCGGCTCGCGTTTCTTGGCGGGCAGAATTTCGCCCTTGTACACCCAGCACTTCACCCCGATGACGCCGTAGGTGGTGCGCGCCTCGGAGAAGCCGTAATCGATATCGGCGCGCAGCGTGTGCAGCGGCAGCCGGCCTTGCAGGTACCACTCCGAGCGCGCGATCTCGTTGCCGTTCAGGCGCCCGCTGACGCGCACCTTGATGCCCTTGCAGCCGAAGCGCAGCGCCGAATCCACCGCCTTGCGCATGGCGCGGCGGAAGCCCACGCGCTTTTCCAGTTGCAGGGCGATGTTCTCCGCCACCAGTTGCGAGTCCAGCTCCGGCTTGTGCACTTCCTGGATGTCGATGTAGACATCGCGGTTGGTGCGCTTCTGCACCTCGGCCTTGAGCTTGTCGATCTCGGCGCCCTTGCGCCCGATGATGATGCCCGGGCGCGCGGTGCGGATGATGATGCGCAGCTTGTTGCCGGGGCGCTCGATCTCGATCGAGCTGACGCCCGCCGACTTGAGCTTGTCTTTCAGCTCATTTTTCAGCTTGACGTCTTCCAACAGCAGCTTGTCGTAGTCCCGGGTGACGAACCAGCGCGACTTCCAGGGCTTGGTGTACCCGAGGCGGAATCCGTAAGGATGGACTTTCTGTCCCATCGTGTCCTCAGTTTCTGTCGCCCGCTGCGCGGGCTGGTTTCTGCTCTGATCCCTACCCACGGCTTACGCCGTGGGCTACACATTCTTCCGCCGCCTGCGGCGGCTACTTACTTCTTCTTCCCCGCGGTCTTCTTGGCGGGGGACTTTTTCTTCGCCAGCGGCCGGCGCGCCGGCTTGCGGACGGCCGGCTCGCCCTCGGCCGCGGCAGGGCGGGTCTTCTCCGCCAGCGCGATCTCGAGGTGGGAGAGCCGCCGCTGGTAGCGGTAGGCACGCCCCATCGGCGCCGGACGGATGCGCTTCATGCGGGGGCCGTCATTGGCCACGGCGCGCTTCACGTAGAGGTTATCGAGGTCAACCTCGACTCCCTTTTCCGAGCTCAGGTAGTTGACGTTTTCGATCGCCGACCGCAGCAGCTTGTGCACGTCGGGCGCGACGCCCTTCTTGGTGAAGGCCAGCGTGTTGATTGCCTCCTCCACCCGGCGCCCCTTGATCAGGTCCAGCACCAGCCGCGCTTTCCGCGGCGAAACCCGCAGGTACTTCGTTTCCGCTCTGAATTCCATAGTCAGTTTCCAGTCCGCGCGCTACGCCTTGGGCGCCGCCGGCGCGGGCGCCGGACGGGCCGCCGATTCCGTGGCCGCCTTCACCGAGTGTCCCTTGAACTGGCGGGTGAAGCTGAACTCGCCCAGCTTGTGTCCCACCATGTTCTCGGTGACGTACACCGGGATGAACTTCTTGCCGTTGTGCACGGCGATGGTGTGTCCGACCATCTCCGGGATGATGGTGGACCGCCGCGACCAGGTGCGCAGCACCTTCTTCTCATTGCGCTGGTTCATCGCCTCGATCCGCTGCTGCAGATAGGCGTCGATGAACGGGCCCTTCTTGGTTGATCGCATATCTAAAGTCCCTTTTCAATTTGCCGAATCGGGTGACTGCGGAATTGCGGAATTGAAACGCGGTTTGCCGTTCCTTCAATTACCCGATTCCGCAGTTCGGCAATTCCACAATCATTCCTGGTTCCGCAATTCGGCAGTTGCGCAATCATTTGCCCCTGCGGTTGACGATGAACTGGTCGGTCCGCTTGTTGTTGCGCGTCTTGTAGCCCCGGGTCGGCTGGCCCCAGGGGGTGACCGGGTGCCGTCCGCCGCTGGTCTTGCCTTCGCCGCCGCCGTGGGGATGGTCCACCGGGTTCATGGCGACGCCGCGGTTGTGCGGGCGCTTGCCCAGCCAGCGGGTGCGTCCCGCCTTGCCGATGGAAATATTCTCGTGATCGAGGTTGCCGACCTGCCCGATGGTGGCCATGCAGTCCACCAGCACGCGGCGGGTCTCGCCCGAGGGCAGCTTGAGCAGCGCGTAGTCGCCTTCTTTGGCCACCAGTTGCACCGCCGCGCCCGCCGAACGCGCCATCTGCGCGCCCTTGCCGGGGCGCAACTCCACATTGTGCACGGTGGTGCCGGGCGGGACGTTGCGCAGCGGCAGGGCGTTGCCCACCAGGATGTCGGCTTCCGGTCCGCTGACCACCTTCTGCCCCACTTTCAGGCCTTCGGGCTGGATGATGTAACGCTTTTCGCCGTCGGCGTAGCTGAGCAGCGCAATGCGCGCCGAGCGGTTAGGGTCGTACTCGATGGAAACGACCGTCGCCGGAATGCCGGACTTTTCGCGTTTGAAATCCACCGCGCGGTACTTGCGCTTGTGACCGCCGCCGCGGAACCGGCTGGTGATGTCGCCCTGGTTGCGCCGGCCGCCGCTGCGCGGCCTGGGTTCCGTCAGCGGCTTGAACGGCCGGTCGGTCGTCAGCTCGTCGGTGACCAGGGTCGTCTGGAACCGCAACGTCGAGGTAACCGGTCTGTATGTCTTGATCGCCATAATTAAGCTCTTAGCTTTTAGCTCTTAGCTTTTAGCTCCTGAAGCCTGACGCCTGGAGCCTGGAGCCTGAAGCCTGTTACAGGTTCTGTGCGTACTCGGGCATTTTTTCGCCCGCCTTCAGCCGCACGTAAGCTTTCTTCCAGTCGGGACGGTAGCCGGTGAACTTGCCCCGGCGGCGCTCCTTCCCGGGGAAATTGGCGGTGCGCACCGAATCCACCTTGACTTTGAAAATGGTCTGCACCGCTTCCTTGATCTCCGTCTTGGTCGCCCTGGCGGCCACCTGGAAGACCAGCGTGCCTTCGGTTTCCTTCACGCCCAGGCCTTTTTCGGTGATGACCGGCTTGCGCAGAATCTGGTAGGCCGACTTCACGAGGCCACCTCCTCACGCTGCGCGCGCCGCCTGCTGCCGGCGGTCTTCTTCAGCGACTCCTGCAGTTTCTCCAGCGCCGGCCGGGCGAAGATGGCGCGCTCGTAGCGCAGCAGGTGGAAGGGATGCACCTGGTTGCCGCGCACCAGTTCGATGCCCGCCAGGTTGCGCGAGCTGAGCTCCAGGTTGCGGTTCTCGCGGTTGCCGTCCACCAGCAGCGCGGTGCCTTCGACCTGGAGCGCGTCCAGCGACTTGCGGAAGGCCTTGGCCTTGACCTCGGCCAGTTCGAAGTTCTCCACCACCGTCAGCTTGCCGTCGGCCAACTTGGCGGCCAGGGCGGAACGCAGCGCGCCCAGCAGCTTGCGGCGGGGGAACTGGTAGTCGTAGGAGCGCGGCTGCGGGCCGTGCACGGTGCCGCCGTGCCGCCACAGCGGCGAACGGATGGAGCCCACGCGCGCGCGCCCGGTCCCCTTCTGCCGCCACAGCTTCTTGCCCGAGCCGGAAACCAGCTTGCGGTTCTTGGTGGCGTGCGTGCCCGCCCTCTGGCTGGCGCGGTAGTGCTTCACCGCCTCCCAGAGCAGGTCCTCGTTGACCGCGCCGAAAACCTCGTCGGCCAACTCCAGGGTGCCGGTTTTTTCGCCGCTCAGATTCAAAACGTCAATGGTTGCCATAATTCGCTCTCGGCTTTCGGCTATCGGCTGTCGGGCGGCCCGCCCCAGCTTTGCCGTTTCTTTGTCGCTCCTGCTGTCGTGCGATCCGCAACCTGGCGCGATCGCCGACAGCCGACGGCCCGATGGCCGTCTTACGCCCTCTTCTTAGTGGCCCGCTTGGACGCCTTCAACGGGTCAACCGTGCCGGCCCCGGAGAAGCCGCGGCGCTCGTGGGGCGGTTTCTTCGCCTTGTTGATGACCACGTAGGCGCCGTTGGGACCGGGCACCGCGCCCTCCACCACCAGCAGGTTGTCGTCCTTGTCCACGCCCAGGATGCGCAGGTTGCGCACCGTCACCCGGGCGTTACCCAGGTGGCCGGCCATGCGCATGCCCGCAAACACGCGAGACGGAAATGCCGACGAGCCGATGGAGCCGCTGATGGTGAACATGGAGCCGTGCGACCGGGGGCCGCCGCGGAAGTGGTGCCGCTTGACCACGCCGGCAAAGCCGCGTCCCTTGCTGGTGCCGGTGACGTCGACGAATTTCTCGCCGTCGAAAATGTCAATCAGCACCCGGTCGCCGACCTTGGTCTGATCGCCGTCGCCGCCGGCGGCGCCCTCCACCACGATGTCCACCTCGCGCAGGAATTTCATCGGCGGCAGGTCGTGCTTGCCGAAGTGACCGCGCATGGGCCGGTTCACCCGCGACTCCTTAACGAACTCCACCAGCCCGATCTGCGCCGCCTCGTAGCCGTCCTTGGCCGAGCTCTTGCGCTGGGTGACCACGCAGGGGCCCGCCTGCAGCACGGTGGCCGGGCGCACGTCGCCCTTGCTGTCGAACAACTGGGTCATCCCGACTTTCTTGCCCAAAATTCCGTTGATCGCCATCTCTGTATCCTCAACTCCGCTTCCGGTTCCGGCGATTTGCTTGCGCCGGGGATCCGCAGATCGCGGAAGCTTTGTTCTTGGGCTTCAGGCTTCAGGAAAACCAGCCTGAAGCCTGGAGCCTGAAGCCTAGAGCCTATTTCCGTTCCTTGCCGAAGGCCTTGATCTCCACGTCCACGCCGGCGGGCAGGTCGAGCTTCATCAGCGCGTCCACCGTCTGCTGCGTCGGCTCCAGGATGTCGAGCAGGCGCTTGTGGGTGCGGATCTCGAACTGCTCGCGCGACTTTTTGTCCACGTGCGGCGAGCGCAGCACGCAATACTTGTTCTTCACCGTGGGCAGCGGGATCGGTCCCGCGATGGTCGCGCCCGTGCGTTTCGCCGTCTCCACGATCTCGCCCGTGGACTGGTCCAGCACGCGGTAGTCGTAAGCCTTCAACCGGATTCGAATTCGTTCTTTACCAATCATGTTTGCGTCTCAAAGAGCGTGCGGCTGACTGCATGCCGTCCGTTGTTGATTGCCGAATTGCCGAATCGAAAATTGCCGAATTGCAATTTCGCAATTCCGCAGTTCGGCAATTGCGCAATTACTCGATGATCTCCGTCAGCGTGCCGGCGCCCACGGTGCGGCCGCCCTCGCGGATGGCGAAGCGCAAGCCCTTCTCCATGGCCACCGGCGTGATCAGCTCCACTTCCAGGTTGACGTTGTCGCCCGGCATCACCATCTCGG
>Ga0315268_10007384_pt1 | contig 11561 bp, 11 predicted proteins | sample C1_top_MG_FD_204535 | JGI IMG/M metagenome (GOLD analysis project Ga0315268, IMG submission 204535) | Sediment microbial communities from Yellowstone Lake, YNP, Wyoming, USA - C1_top | ecosystem: Environmental > Aquatic > Freshwater > Lake > Sediment | place: USA: Wyoming | collected 2017-08-01 | reverse complement strand
GTTTCGCTCCACGCTTCCTCCCCACGCCCGGTCACCCTCACGCGGTTGCGCTTCGCTTCGTTTGCTGTGGTCAGCTTACGGGAGGACTTGCACCTCCGAGATCGCGCCCATGCTGGGCGCACCAAAATAAAACCAGCCCCGTTCACACGGGGCTGGTTTTTAGTTTACAGGCTACCTTACTTTTTTATTTCTGGATCATACCATCCGTCCAGACGGGATTTCCCGCCGCATCACGGATCTCTTTCTTCCAGGTGTCTTCCACCAATTTCGTAACACTTGCCGGCATCGGCACGTAATCCAGTTCTTCCGCCATTTTGTCTCCATGGCGATAGGCCCAATCGAAGAACTTCAGCACCTCTTGGGCGGCGTCGGCCTTGTCTTGTTTCTTGTAGACAAGAATGAACGTGGCGCCACTGATGGGCCAGCTGTCATTGCCTAGCTGATCGGTAAGCATCAAGCTGAAGCCCGGGGTGTTCGCCCAGTCGGCATTCGCGGCGGCGGCCTGGAACGATGCGCTATCCGGCTTCACAAACTTCCCTGCCTGGTTCTTCATCTCGGCATAAGTCATCTTGTTCTGTAGCGCGTAGGCGTATTCCACATAACCGATAGAACCCTTGATGCGTTGCACATAAGAGGCCACGCCCTCGTTGCCCTTGCCGCTCACGCCAGAGGGAAAGGAGACGGAAGTGTTGTTGCCGATTTTTTCCTTGAACTCCGGGCTCACCTTGGCGAGATAGTGCGTGAAGACATAGGTGGTGCCGGAACCGTCCGCACGCGCCACGACGGTGATTTTATCTTTAGGCAGCTTCAGGCCGGGATTCAGCTTGGCGATGGCGGGATCGTTCCACTGCGTGATCTTGCCGAGGTAGATTTCCGCCAACACGGGACCGGTCAGCTTCATCGCGCCGGGCGCGATACCAGACAGATTCATCACCGGCACTACGCCACCGATAACCATGGGAAACTGCATCAGTCCGCTTTCATTGAGTTCCTCGACCGAGAGCGGCTTGTCGGAAGCGCCGAAATCCACCGTCTTGGCCTTGATCTGCTTGATGCCGCCACCGGAACCGATGGACTGGTAGTTCATTCCTGTCCCGGTGCTGGTCTTGTAGGCATCCGCCCATTTGGCGTAGATGGGGTATGGAAAAGTGGCGCCGGCGCCGTTGATGGTTGCCGCGTGGACCGCGCTGGTGCACAAGCCCATGAAGGCAAGCATGGTGACCAGATGACGCTTGAGTGAAACGTTTTTACGCATATATGTCTCCAGATAGTTTGGGTATCGATCAATTGCGGGCGCAATGATCGCACCTGAATATGACAATTTTATGAATGTTTGAAATATAGTTTGGGCTTAACAGAATTTGTTACGGGTATGCCAATAAATGTCAGGCAACCGATCACCAAGGACGATGCCAGACCGGAGTTTCCTTGTTCAGTCCAAACGCGGAGAAAAGATGCTTGAGAAATCAGATAACCCCGGGCGACTCCGGCGACGATTTGGCTGTGGCGATTCTCAATATTACCAGTGTGATAATCGTCCCAAGCCCGAGCATTACCTTCTCCACATCGTATTCCTTGAACCACAATCCCATCAGTTCCCCGATAAGCACAACAAGGGCGGTATCCAATATAAAAGTGACGCGTACGCGTCCGAGTTTAAGATAAGCCTGGAGAGTCCGAATCACCTCCAGCAGCGCCAACATGATCAGGGCGTTGACGATCACGCGTTCCGTAGTGCCCGCCCAGCCGGCGCCGATAGCATTTCTTACTTCCCACAGCGTATTGATCACTCCCGCGAGCATCCACAGACACAACACCACAATCAACATTCCGGTGACGGTGCGCACCATAAGGGGATAGACAACGTCGGGGAAAAAAGATGGCGCGTCGGCCATCTTTCCGGCCTGTTGTCCCACTTCCAGGGAAGCGGGTTTTGCGTCTGCGTGAACTCTTTCAGCCAAATCTGCCATGTGCAAGATCTTAGTCATGGCATGTGATGAGGATATTAAAATGCGGTGAAATATTGGTGAAGGCTGAATCGCTACTGGTTATGCGCATTCTTGCCGAACCAATCTACCCTCGGCGTCATAACTGTCCGGGTCCGCCGCCGGCGTGTGCCAGCCCAGCATCACCCCGGCGAACATCGCCTTAGCCTGCGGTTTACTCACACCGTACAGTATATTTAACTCCTCCGCGCTCAGGCACGAGGTGACACGTAAATAACCCGATTCACCCCGCCGGATTGCAATGGTCTCGCCGGTGGATGGCGCTGTCGCATAGGCGATAGCGGGCAGTTTATTAGGCAGAGCAGAAATCTCATCCATGGTAAGTTTCTCCGTTTTCCGACTCGATTTATCCAGCAGCAAACGTAACAGGTCATTCATGACAAAAACTCCTGGGCCAGCACATACTGCATAAACACGGCGGTTAGGATCACGGTGAAGCACGTCATGCCTTGATGGCAGTAGTTTCCGGATAAACCATCTTGCGGGTTCATGCAACAGCAGACTACCAAAACACTGTTACGGCAATATTGCGATATAGAGCAACGGTAGTACGCAAAGTGACACCGCCATTTGTCATCGATTTGTCACAATCACACTGTCATTTGGGCATGAAACTTGCTCTTTTCTGAGAAGCAAAAAAACAACCGTCAATTGTGAGAGTCCGATATGAAATATCTTCCGCTCCCTGTCAGCCATGAAACAGTCACCGCGGCGCATCTGCTGCGTGAGGTCGCACCGGTACTGCCTGAGATGAACGTGACGGAGGTCTTCCAACGTTTCGACAGCGATGAGAACCTGATTGCATTACCCGTGGTTACCGATGGCCATCCGGTTGGCATCATCAACCGCCGCAAAATGATAGAAAGATTCGCCCGTCCCTACACGCGCGAACTGTTCGGCCGCAAGAGCGTTACCGAGTTCATGGAGCCATCGCCATTCATCGTCGACATTCGCATGGGCCTTGACGACCTGAGCCAGATCATCCTGGAATCCTCCACGCAGTTCATGTATGACGGATTCATCATCACCGCCAACGGCCGCTACGCCGGCATGGGAGCGGGACATGATTTGCTGCGCACCATTACGGAACACAACCAGGCCAACCTCTATCAGCTGGCACACTACGATGCGCTGACAGGGCTGCCAAACCGCCTGCTGTTCACCGACCGTCTGACCCAGGCCATGGCCCATGCCCACCGTGCCGAGCGGCTGGTGGCGGTGTTGTTGCTTGACCTCGACCGGTTCAAGGCCATCAACGACAGCTTGGGCCACTCGATGGGAGATCTGTTACTGCGCGGCATAGCCGAGCGCCTGAGCGGTTGCATCCGCGAGGGTGATACGGTGGCACGGCTGGGTGGCGACGAATTTACAGTGTTGCTTCCTGAGCTTCGATACATAGAAGACTGCGCCACGGTGGCCCGCAAGATTCTTGAGAACCTGGCGCGGCCGTTCCTACTGGACGGTCACGAGGTCTTCGTCAGCACCAGTATCGGCATTACCCTGTATCCCTTCGATGAATCGATCGACACGCTGCTGCGCAACGCCGACACCGCCATGTACCACGTCAAGGAACACGGAGGCAGTGGCTTCGAATACTATACGGCGGAAATGAGTACAGCTTCACTCAAGCGGCTGTCGCTCGAAAGCGCCTTGAGACGGGCATTGGAGCGGCAGGAGTTCGTGCTGCATTACCAGCCCCAGGTCGATCTCGTGAGCGGACAGATTGCCGGGGCCGAAGCACTGCTGCGCTGGCAGCACCCCGAATGGGGACAGGTCGCGCCGGGCGATTTCATCCCTCTGGCGGAGGAAACCGGACTCATCGTGCCGATCGGAAAATGGGTACTGTCCACCGCGTGCCGCCAGGCGAAGGACTGGCAGGACGCCGGTCACCCGCCGATCCCGGTGGCGGTCAACGTGTCGGCACGGCAATTCTACCAGGAGGACTTCATGGACACCGTCTGTGAAGCACTCGAAACCACGCAGCTCGATGCGCGCTACCTCGAGCTTGAACTGACCGAGGGCACCCTGATGCAGAACGGCCCTGCTACAACCGCCATGCTTAACAAGCTGCACAGCATGGGAGTACAGTTTTCGATTGATGACTTCGGGACCGGATACTCGTCACTCAGTTATCTAAAACGCTTCCCCATTGACCGGATCAAGATTGATCGTTCCTTCGTAACCCATATCACCTCGGACACCGACGACGCCGCCCTGACATCCGCCATTATCGCCATGTCTCATGCCCTGGGTATCCAAACCGTTGCCGAGGGTGTCGAAACCAGGGAACAGCTGGGATTCCTGCGAGAGCGCCACTGCGACCAGATGCAAGGTTACCTGTTCAGCCGTCCGATACCCGCCACAGAGTTCGGCCGGCTCTTTGATAAAACCGCGGACGGCTGCGCCTGCGAATCCCTCGGACTGGGACAGATTTGCCTTCCCTTCTTGGCTCTTCCGGCTATGCCTGCCTGAGCGTGGCAACTCAACCGGCGGGATCCGGCTCCAGACTTCAGGAAGAGCACGGCCCTGGCCTTGAAGAACTACTCCTGGATGGAAAAGCGGTAACCCATCCCGCGCACGGTTTGAATCAGGCTGTCGTGTTTGCTGCAGGAAAGCGCCCGACGTAAGCGGCGGATGTGGACATCCACGGTGCGTTCCTCGACATAAGTGTTTTGGCCCCAGATGCTGTTCAACAGCCGTTCACGGCTGTGCGCCTTCTCGGGATTAGTCATAAAAAAGTGCAACAAGCGGAATTCCATCGGAGAAAGGTTGACACTTTTTCCTCGGGCCAAGACACGATGTGTCACCGGGTCGAGCTGCAGGCCATCGACCTCAACCGGCAATTGCGCCGTGTGCGGCGCCGAACGCCGCAACAGGGCCTTGATCCGGGATAATAATTCACGCGTGGAAAACGGTTTGGTGATGTAATCATCGACACCACTGTCCAATCCCTTGATCTTGTCTTCTTCTTCTGTCTTGGCGGTGAGCATGATGATGGGGATATTCAGCGTCAGCTTTTCACGCCGGAGCCGGCGTGCGTATTCCGGGCCGCTGATGCCGGGCAGCATCCAGTCGAGCAGGATCAGGTCGGGGAGGGATTCCAGAATCCTATCCTGCGCCTGCGGCACATCGCCCGCCTCGATTGGCTCATAGTTTTCTTGGAAGAGCGCCAGGCATACCATCTGGCGGATGGCTGCTTCGTCTTCAACTATCAGGATTTTATGTCTCACGATCCTACCTGTATGTCATGGTCAGTTATTGGCGCGCACTTGATACCACGATATTGTGACAAATTGATTACGATTACGAAGTTGTTACACATCAAGACACTGGCACCCGTGTCTGGCGACTGTCACAAAACATTTCAGGAAAATTCCGTTTCCGGGTCGACCAATCTTCCCATTGACTCGAACGGGCGCCGTGTATCGAACTTGATGCCAGAATAATACTTCTATATTATTGGAAATATGGAAACTAAAAACACCGTCTGTACCCTCGCCGCGCTGGCACACAAATCCCGGTTAAGTATTTTTCGTCTGCTCGTTGAAAAAGGGGAAACCGGGTTGCCGGTTGGGAAAATAGGCACCACGTTGCGAATCGCCCCCGCCACGCTCTCCTTTCATCTGAAGGAGCTTACCCATACCCATCTGGTGACGCCGCAGCAAGATGGGCGTTCCATCATTTACCGGGCTAATTTCGCCACCGTTACCGATTTGATTTCCTTTCTTACCGATAACTGCTGCGATGGCCGGCCCGCGCTATGCGTCCCGAAGCTCAAAAAGCGGCGCACCCCATTGCGGAGCAAACCATGACGGACAGGACTTATACCGTGCTTATTCTGTGCACCGGGAATTCATGCCGCAGCCAGATGGCGCAGGGCCTCATCAACCACGAACTGGGTCCCCGGATACGGGCCATTTCCGCGGGGACCCATCCCGGACAGAAGGTTGCCGACGGCGCGCTTGCGGCATTGGAACAGGCCGGCATCCCCACCAGCGGCTTGTATCCGAAAAACGTTGAAGCGGTCATGGATCAACCGATAGATCTTGTGGTCACCGTTTGTGACAACGCCAAGGAAACCTGTCCGGTTTTTCCGAAGCCGGTTGCTTCCATTCATCTGCCGTTTCACGACCCACATGGGGAGTCGCTATCGAGCTTCATCCAAGTGCGGGACGACATAAAAGCCAGCCTGCTGCCCGAACTGAAACGCCGGTTCAGTCTATAGACCTGCGGCTCAGCCTGCTCGACACCAATGAGTATTGCCAAACGCCTGACCGCCGAAGCGATCGGAACGGCCCTGCTGCTTGCTACCGTAGTAGGGTCCGGGATCATGGGCGAACGACTGGCCGGCGGCAATACCGCAATCGCGTTGCTGGCCAATACCCTGGCGACGGGTGCCGGCCTCGTCGCTTTTATCCTCGCCTTTGGGCCGATTTCAGGTGCGCATTTCAACCCTGTCGTAACGTTTGCCGAAGCGTGGCATGGCCGTATTACTCGGCGCGATGCCTTGTTTTATGTGCTTGCGCAAATCATCGGTGCATTTATCGGTGTGGCCACGGCTCACCTCATGTTCAGCGAACCGCTATTTTCCGCATCCCACCATGTGCGCAGCGGTGGCGCTCAATGGTGGAGTGAATTCATCGCCACCTTCGGGCTGCTGTCGGTCATAGGGGGTTGCAGCAACCATCGCAAATCGGCGGTGGCCTTCGCCGTCGGGGCCTACATCACCGCGGCCTACTGGTTTACCGCGTCTACCTCTTTCGCGAATCCCGCCGTCACGTTGGCACGGGCGGCCACCAACACCTTCACGGGAATTCGGCTTACCGACACTCCGGGGTTCATCGCCGCGCAACTATTAGGCGCCATCACGGCTGTCATATTGCTCCGGTGGCTGACACCTTCCCTCCCAGAGAACAATACGCACACATAGCCGCAGACGCTGCCGCACCTCGCGGATATGCTTTACACTCGCCGAATATGAAGCTCGTTCTCATCCGTCATGCACACGCTGAAGACCGTGCCTTGCTGCAGCGTGATCGTACACGCGTTCTGTCGCCAAAGGGGCGGCGCCGCATGCGCAGCGCCGCCAAGGGCCTGCACACACTCCTGCCGTCGCTCGACGTCGTGGCCTGCAGTCCCCTCGTACGCGCGCGGCAGACCGCGCAGATTCTGGCGGACGTCTATGGCAAGGGTCTCGCAATCACCCCGTTACCGGCGCTCTCGCCGGGAAAGCAACCACGCAGCGTGGTTGACTGGTTACGCGAACAGCCGCTGGATGCGACGGTGGCGCTGATCGGCCATGAACCGGATATGGGTCGGCTCATGGGCTGGCTGCTAAGCGAACGGAAAATGTCGTTTACTCATTTCAAAAAAGGTGCGGCCGCCCTGATCGAGTTTACCCAGACGCCGCAGGCGGGCGCCGGTATGCTTGTCTGGCTGCTCACCGCCACTCATCTTGCGAAACTCGGTTGACATCATGGCAACGAAGAAAAGAACCCGAGCCCGGCCTGCTCCGTTATTGCGCCACCTGCGGGCGCGCCTTGGCGGCAAGCGCCATATAGTGGCTGCGGTCGATCTGGGCTCCAACAGCTTTCACCTGATTGTGGCTCAGGTACACGATGGTTCGCTGCATGTGCTCGACCGCCTTCAGGAAATGGTACGCATGGCGGGCGGGCTCGATGCGCGCAATAACCTTACGCCCGCGGCGCGGGCGCGCGCACTCGACGTCTTGGCCCGCTTCGGCGAGCGTCTTCGCGGACTGCCGAAAGCCAGCGTGCGCGCCGTCGGCACCAACACCCTGCGGCGCATGCGCAACACAGAGGCCTTTCTTGCCGCAGCCGAGCGCACGTTGGGTCACCCGATAGACATCATCGCCGGACGCGAAGAGGCGCGCCTTATCTATCAGGGCATGGCCCATTCCCGGCCGGACGATGGACAGCGGCGGCTTGTGGTCGATATCGGCGGCGGGAGTACCGAACTCATTATCGGCGAGAGCCTTGAACCGCTCACCATGGAAAGCCTGCATATGGGCTGTGTCAGCCTAACCCAGGACCACTTCCCGGATGGCGCCCTGACCGCCAAGACCATGCGCCGCGCGGAAACTGCCGCGCGGCTCGAATTACAACCGGTGGAGGCCCAGTTCCGGCGTGGGTGGGAAGTGGCGATCGGCACCTCGGGGACGATACGCGCCATTCGTGCCGTACTGCGTGGCGAGCGATGGACCGACGGCACCATCACGCGCGCGGCGCTTTTGCTTTTGCGCGAGGCATTAATTGACAGCAAACATATCGAGCACCTCGCGCTCGCTGGCCTTAATCCTGAACGCGCCCCGGTTTTTGCCGGTGGCGTGGCCATATTGCTGTCCGTGTTCGAGGCGTTCGGTATTGAGCGGATGCAGGTGGCGGATGGCGCCCTGCGCGAAGGGCTGTTGCATGACCTGATCGGACGATTCACGCATCACGACATACGCGAGCAGACGGTTAACTCGGTGAGTACGCGTTTCCGCATCGACACAATACAGGCAGGGCGTGTGGCTCGCACCTCGGCACATCTGCTTGCTCAGGTGACACGCGCGTGGAAAATGGATGCCGCGAACGTACGCCTGCTTGGCTGGGCCGCACGATTGCATGAAATCGGTTTAATGGTGGCACACAACCAATACCACAAGCATGGCGCCTACCTGGTGGAAAAAGCCGATCTGCCGGGTTTTTCCAGACAGGAACAACAACTGATTGCGGCCCTGATCCGTGGCCACCGGCGAAAGTTTCCGCTGGACGTGTTCGGCATACTGCCAACGATGCAGCGCCAGACCGTGCACAGGCTCTGCGTATTGCTGCGGCTTGCCGTGTTGTTACACCGGGCGCGTCAGGACATCGACCTGCGGGGCCTGCGCCTGGCAACGGACAAAAAGCGCGCGTTGCGCCTCCGCTTTGCCCGCGGATGGCTTCGCCGCCATCCCCTCACACAGGCGGATCTCGAACAGGAGACCGCCTGGCTCCGCGCCGCGGGTTGGCGGCTTAAATTCGGTTAACGACTAACTGTTCTCCGCCAGCTCGCGAATCAGGCTTGATTGTGCCGTAAAAGGTTCACGCCCATCGGGTGTGGGCTGCCGGTAGCTACCGTCCGCGTTCAACTCCCAGGCTTGGGTATTGTCGCGCAGATAGAAATTCAAGGCCTCACGCACGACACGCTCATGCAATTTACGGCGCTCGATGGGGAACGCCACTTCCACGCGCCGGAAAAAGTTACGGTCCATCCAGTCGGCGCTGGCACAGAAAACCTCGCCACTGGCCGGCACCACCTCAGCAGATTGTCCTTCGGTAGCAGCGGTCCCCTCCTCTGCATTCAGAAACCAGTAGACACGTGTATGCTCAAGAAAGCGGCCAATGACCGAGCGCACGCGGATGTTTTCCGAAACGCCGGGGATACCCGGCCGCAGACAACAAATGCCGCGCACGATCAGATCGATCCGCACCCCGGCATACGAGGCCTCGTAGAGGGCCTGGATAATCTGTGGTTCGACCAGCGCATTCAGCTTGGCAACGATGCGCGCCGGTCTGCCATGGCGCGCGTGATCCGCCTCCCGCGCAATCCGCTGTAACAGTTCGGCATGCAGACTGAACGGGGATTGCAGAAGCTTGGTGAGATTAGCGACGCGCCCGAGACTGGTAAGCTGATGGAATACCCGATTGACGTCATCGCCGATAGCGTCATCGCAAGTGAACAACCCAAAGTCGGTATACAGGCGCGCCGTGCGTGCATGGTAATTGCCAGTGCCAAGGTGCACATAGTGTCGCAGTCGGCCGCGTTCGCGCCGCACAACGAGGATCATCTTGGCGTGCGTCTTGTAACCCACGACACCGTAAACAACATGGGCACCTGCTTCCTGCAAGGTCGTGGCGAGACCGATGTTTGCCTCCTCCTCGAAACGCGCACGCAACTCAATCACCACGGTTACTTCCTTCCCTGCCCGGGCGGCACTCACCAGCGCCTCCACCAGTACCGATTCAGCGCCAGTGCGGTAGAGCGTCTGCTTGATGGCAAGTACGTTCGGATCTCCAGCCGCCTGGCGCACAAAGTCGATTACCGGTGCAAAGGACTCAAACGGATGATGGAGCAGTATGTCTTTCTGACGAATGGCATCGAACAGATTCTTATTGAGTGTGAGCCGCCGTGGAAGCCCCGGCGTGAAAGCGGGGTACTTGAGATCCGGCCGGTCTACCATGTCAGCCACCGCCATGAGCCGATGCAGGTTTACCGGCCCATTGACCTGGTAAAGATCGTCGGTTCGCAGATCGAACTGGCGCAGCAGGTAGCTCGTCGTTTCGTCAGGGCAATTATCGGCAATTTCGATGCGCACGGTATCGCCATAACGGCGCGCCGCCAGCTCTCCCTCAAGGGCCCGCAACAGATCGACTATCTCTTCCTCGTCCACAAACAACTCCGAGTTGCGGGTAACACGGAACTGGTAACTGCCGGTAACCTCCATGCCGGGGAACAGGTCACTTACATGCGCATGAATGATGGACGTGAGAAAAACAAAGTCATGCGGGCCGTCTGCGGAATCTCCCGGAACCTGAATCACTCGTGGCAGCGCGCGCGGCGCCTGGACAACGGCAATGCCGCCACGGCGCCCGAAAGCATCCTTGCCTTGCAGCGTTACAAAAAAATTGAGGGATTTGTTCAGGATGCGTGGGAATGGGTGTCCCGGGTCAAGACCGATAGGCGTGATCACGGGCAGTAACTCACGTTCAAAATAGCTTCGCACCCAATCCACCTGAGCGGACGTCCATTCGCCACGCCTGAGAAAACGGATGCGTTCGCGTTCAAGCGCTGGAATCAATTCTTCGTTCAGCACGCGATATTGTTCATCCACCAACTGGTGTGCCTCGACACTAACATGTCGAAGCAAATCCTGAGGGCTCATGTTATCGGGTCTGGCATGGACAGAGCCGAGGACAACCTGTTCCTGAAGATGCGCTACGCGAATCTCAAAGAATTCGTCGAGGTTATTGCTGGAAATACACAAAAAACGCAGTCGTTCCAGCAGTGGAGTGCCTGGATCGCGCGCCTGATAAAGCACGCGCCAGTTAAATTCCAACTGGCTGAGTTCGCGATTAAGGTAAAGCTCCGGTTGCTTGAAACGATCCGTTACGGTTATTTTGGTAACTGCCATGCAGTCTGCGGGAGATATGGTGTATGGAGCTAAGCTACCGGAAAAATATGTCAGAATTGTGACGATCGATAATCCTGCATTGCGTGAATGAGAGTAAATAATTCTGATCTCGCAGGTTACGCTGGGAAAGGCGAACAATAGAACCCAAGGGGAATGACGTTGACATTGCCAAACGGCAAAGTTCTGTCTCAGTCGACATCCGCTGTCGCCTGAACCATTTCCCATCATTGCAATCAGGCATAACCTTGCCAAACGGGTCGCGGTAGGGATACCAGTTACCTGGTACCCCCCGCACGGATCCGTACGAGCGCTCATTAGCGCATACGGCTCTTATCGCGGATGACTGGCGACAAAGCGCCGCTCAGGCCATGGATGAAGAA
>Ga0315268_10007383_pt1 | contig 11562 bp, 7 predicted proteins | sample C1_top_MG_FD_204535 | JGI IMG/M metagenome (GOLD analysis project Ga0315268, IMG submission 204535) | Sediment microbial communities from Yellowstone Lake, YNP, Wyoming, USA - C1_top | ecosystem: Environmental > Aquatic > Freshwater > Lake > Sediment | place: USA: Wyoming | collected 2017-08-01 | reverse complement strand
TCAATGTCAGCATCCTGGGAGCGCTGCTGCAATCCGAAAAACGCCTCGGCGAAATCGGCGACACGGTCGGCCTGTCGTTCGAGTTCCTGGTTCAGCCCGGCGATTATCCGGTGCGCATCCAGACCAATGCGCTGATTCGCGCCGTCCTGTCGCAGGACGAGCCGGTGCCGAAGAATGGGGCAGAGCACTTCGAAGAGGGCGTCGAGTTCCAGGGACTGGATCCGACGCAACTCATCATGCTGCAGAATCTCATCTACGAAGCGCAGATCGAAGACCGCCGCCGGATAGTTTAATAGCCAGGCCATCGCGGCCTGAAGCATTAGGCGTTTGCAGTACCATGGCGGCTTCGCGCCGAATGATCCATAGGGAGTCACCATGAATGACGCAACCCACCGCTGGCGCTTTTTCCGTGCCGGCGGCTTCGACCAGGTGCGGCTCGACAGCGCCGCCGATCTCCTCGCCATCGGCACGCTCGACCAGAAACTCTGGGTCGCCCTTTCCTGTCCGGTCAAGGGCATCGAATTCGACGCGCGCACGCTGTCCCTGGTCGACGGCGACCATGACGGCCAGGTGCGCGCACCGGAATTGATCGCTGCCATAAAGTGGGCCGATGACCGCCTGAAGACGGCGGCAGTGCTGGAACAGCAACTCGACGGTGTGCCCCTCGCGGCGATTCGTGGCGACGACGAGGAAGGCGCGACGATCGCGACTGCGGCCCGGGCGCTGCTCGCCGACCTGGGCAAGACGGACGAATTCATCAGCGTCGCCGAAGCCAGCACCGCGCAGGCGCGCTTCGCCGAGCGTGCGCTGGCGGCGTGGCAAGCCGTCGGAGCCGACGCCCAGCCGCTAGGCGCTGCCACCGAGGCGGCCCATGCCGCGCTCGATGCCGTGGCGGAAAAAATCGAGGACTATTTCGTGCGCTGCCGCCTCGCCGCTTTCGACGCACGCGCCGGCGCAGCGATGAACGCCGCCGACGATGCCTTCACCGCGCTGGCCGCCGGCACGCTCAGGACCGACGCCGACGGCATCGCCGCCCTGCCGCTGGCGCGGGTCGAGGCCAAAGCCGCGCTGCCCCTGGCCGCCGGGCTCAACCCCGCCTGGGCGCAGCGCATTGCCGTGTTGCGCGACGCGGTCGTCACGCCGCTCATCGGCGGCCGCGAGGCGCTCACCGAAGCGGACTGGCAGACGCTCAAGGACCGACTCGCTCCCTACGCTGCCTGGCTGGCCGGCAAGCCCGATCCAGCCGCCGAGGGCGACGGCGTGCGCGAACTGGAAAAGCTTGCGCGCTATGTGCGCGACCTGATGTCGCTCGCCAACAACTTCGTCGCCTTCCGCGACTTCTACACGCGACAGGGAAGGGCGAGCTTCCAGGTCGGCACGCTCTATCTCGACGGCCGCAGCGCGGAGCTGTGCGTCGCCGTCAACGACCCCGCCAAGCATGCCACGCTGGCCTCGCTCTCGCGCATCTGCCTGGTCTATTGCGACTGCGTCCGCGGAACGGAAAAATGGAGCATCGCCGCGGCCTTCACGGCCGGCGACTCCGACCAGTTGATGGTCGGCCGCAACGGCGTCTTTTATGATCGCCAGGGACGCGACTGGGACGCGACCATCACCAAGATCATCGATCACCCGATCAGCCTGCGCCAGGCTTTCTGGTCGCCGTACAAGCGGCTGGCGCGCCTGATCGCCGAGCAGTTGCAGAAAATGGCGGCTAACAAGAGCCGGGAGGCCGACGCGCACTTGGCCGCGTCGGCGTTGCAAACCCCGAAGCAGGCGAGCGCCGCGGCAGCCGCCCCGGCGGCATTCGACATCGGCAAGTTCGCCGGCATCTTCGCCGCCATCGGCCTGGCCGTGGGCGCCATCGGCACGGCGCTGGCCTCGGTGCTGATGGGACTGTTCGCGCTCAGATGGTGGCAAATGCCGCTCGCCCTTGCCGCCCTGCTGCTGCTCGTCTCCGGACCTGCCGTGATGCTCGCCTGGTTCAAGCTGCGCAGCCGCAACCTCGGGCCGATCCTGGATGCCAACGGCTGGGCCATCAATGCCCGCGCCCGGATCAACATCCCCTTCGGCACTTCGCTGACGCAACTGGCGCAATTGCCTGGCGATGCCGAGCGCTCGCTGACCGACCCCTACGCGGAAAAGAACAGGCCCTGGAAACTCTATTTCGGCATCGCGGCCGTCGTTGTCCTGCTCGCCTTCATCTGGCTGGTAAAAGCAACAATGCATTGAGAACTTGCGATGAAGCCGCTGAAGATCGCTGGGGTCATTCTCGCCCTGATCGTCGCCGTCGCCGGCATCGGCATCATCGTCATCGCCAGCCGCTTCGATGCGCCGCGCATCAAGGCGGAGCTGACACGCGTCGTGCAGGAGAAGCAGCAACGCACGCTGAAGATCGACGGTGATCTGGAACTCGGCTTCTGGCCCGACATCGGCGTCAAGATCGGCAAGCTTTCGCTGTCGGAGCGCAGAGCCGAACAGATCTTTGCCTCCGCGGATTCCGCCCGCGTGTCGGTCGCCTTGCTGCCGCTGCTGTCGAAAAGGATCGTCGTGAGCAGCGTTGCCTTAAACGACGCGCGGGTCGCGTTGATCAGGCACAAGGACGGCACGCTCAACATCGACGACCTGTTCTCCCAGGACAAGACCCAGCGCCAACCGCTGCGACTCGACATCGCCGCCATCAAGGTCGCCAATGCGCAAGTCAACTGGATAGACGAGAAATCCGGCAGTACCACGACGGTCTCCGGCCTGGATATTGCCACCGGCGTCGTAAGTGTCGACAGCGGCCGGAAGACTTACTCCATCGCCGACCTGACCCTCGCCGCCAGGGGCAAAACCGGCGCCGACAGCTTCGAGCTGAGCCTCAAGGCACCCCGGCTGGAACTCTCGCCGCAGAAGTCCGGCGGCGATACGGCCACGCTGGTCGCCAGCCTGAGCGGCGCCGCGCACCAGCTCAATGTGAAGCTGGCATTGTCGGGTGTCGAGGGCACAGGCCAGGCGTTCAAGGTCGCCAAGATCGCCCTCGACCTGGACGGCCGCGCCGGCGAAATCACCTTCAAGGGCAAGATGGACTCGGCGCTCACCGCCGATCTCGAACGGATGAGCGCAACCCTGGAAGGGCTCTCCGGCGAACTCACCCTCACCGACCCGAAGCTGCCGATGAAGCAGATCGCTGTGCCGTTTTCGGGCGGGCTCAAGCTCGACCTTTCGGCCCGATCGGCCGAGGGCAATCTCGCTGCCCGGCTCGACGAATCGAAGATCGCGCTCAAGATCAACAACGCCGGACTCTCGCCGCCGTCGCTGGGCTTCGATCTCGACATCGACCGGATCAACGTGGACAAATACCTGCCGCCGCAGCAGGCGGATGGCGGCAAGCTCGACTTCTCCGCCCTGAAGAATCTGAAACTCGACGGCACGGTGCACATCGGCAGCCTCCAGGCCGCCAAGCTCAAGGTCCGCGACCTCAAGCTCCGGATCAAGACCACAGACGGCCGGCTCGACGTTTCGCCGCATTCGGCCAGACTCTACGGCGGCACGCTCGCGCTCGACGCCCGCGGCAACGCCGGCGCGGCGAAGGAGGTGCTATCGGGGATTCGGGTTGGACGCCTACTTGCCAAATCCTGCAATGCCGCCCAAGCATCCAAGCAGGACGATCATCACGTCGCCATGCCGTGGACTCAGGTTCCCGCCTTCATCGTGGCGCTGCGCAAGCTCGACGGCGAGGGGGCTGCGCGTGATAAAGGTGTAATTGACGTTGATGCGCGTGGCGTTACGCGATACAATAAACCATGATTAAGACATTTCGGCATAAGGGTCTGAAAGCCTTTTTCGAGAAAGGGAGCATGGCCGGCATTCAGGCTGCTCACGCACCGCGACTGGCCGCCATGCTGCGCCGCCTGAACGAAACGACCAACGCTCAAGGCATGAATCTGCCGGGTTGGGGTTTGCATCCGTTGAAGGGGCGAGAACTCAAGGGGCATTTTTCGGTGTCGGTTAGTGGCAACTGGCGCATGACGTTCTCCTTCGCTGGCTTTGATGCCGTGCTGGCGGACTATCTCGACTATCCCTGAAAGGGAATTGAACATGAGCAGAATGCACAACCCACCGCACCCAGGCCTGACCCTGCGCGACGACGTATTGCCCGCGCTGGGGCTGTCTGTGACCGATGCCGCGCAACAATTGGACGTGGCCCGCGTGACGCTTTCCCGCGTGCTGAATGGACGCGCCGCCATCTCGCCTGAAATGGCCTTGCGTATCGAAGCATGGCTAGGGGTGGAGCGTGGCGGCGAAGCCCGTCTATGGCTGGCAGAACAAAGCGCCTATGACGTGTGGCAGGCCGAACAACGATTCAAGGCCGCACCGATGCACGTTCAACCCGCACCGACGGCAGCCTGACCGATTAACACCGCCGCCTGCCGGTCGCACCAGGAAGGCGATTCGAGCGCCGTCCGGGCCCTGACCAGGAAGCATCTGAGTGGCTCACCTCGCCGCGGATGCGTTCCCAACATTGTATGGAAAAACATCGGGTTATAGTGCCGTGGCGGAGAGGGTGACCGCCTGATAGTAGTCCAGCAGAATCCCGTATAGTTCATAAAGTAGCAAACATAACAACCAGTTACACAATATAAGCGTCCAAGATAATCCTATACAATCCCGTCAAATCCGGCTATAGTTTGATAGTCATTTTGATAGTGGAGCGGATAGCATGGCACGCCAACAGCAACGACTTTCTGCACTACAAGTTACCAAGCTCACCAAGCCGGGGTTGTATGGCGACGGTGGCGGTTTGACGCTCCAGATCACTGCCACGGGCGCGAAGTCTTGGCTGTTGCGCTACATGGTCGCTGGCAAGCCGTTTGGGATGGGGCTGGGACCGACGCATACCGTGAGCCTGGCCGAGGCGCGGCAGAAGGCGCTGGATGCGCGGAAGCTGCTTATCGACGGCATCAATCCTCTGGCGGCCAAGAAGCAAAACAAAATCGCCGCCGCGCTGGCCGACGCCAAGATGATGACCTTTGACCAGTGTGCCGAGGCTTACATCCTGGCGCATAAGGCGGGCTGGAAAAACGCCAAGCATGGCGACCAATGGACGAACACACTCAACACCTACGCCAGTCCGGTGTTCGGCCATTTGCCGGTAGCCGAGATCGACACCGGCCTAGTCGTCAAATGTCTTGCGCCGATATGGGAGAGCAAGACCGAAACGGCCAGTCGCGTGCGCGGTCGTATTGAGTCCGTGTTGGGCTGGGCCACCACCAGCGGCTACCGCACCGGCGAAAATCCTGCCCGCTGGAAAGGCCACCTCGAAAACTTGCTGGCCACCATCAGCAAGTCGAGCCGGACGAAGAACCATCCATCGCTACCGTGGCAGCGCATCGGCGCGTTCATGTCAGCCCTGCGCGTGCGTGAAGGCGTATCCGCCCGAGCAGTCGAGTTCGCCATCCTGACGGCTTGCCGCTCCGGTGAAGTGCGCGGCGCTCAATGGGCCGAATTCGATACGGTGGGCAAGCTCTGGACGATCCCTGCTGAGCGGATGAAAGCCAAACGTGAACATCAGGTTCCGTTGAGCGACGCGGCACTGGCACTGCTGGAATCGCTGCCCAAAGATGACGACGCTGAAGTCGTGTTTGCCGGCACGAAAGGCCAGCCCCTGTCGGATATGTCGCTGACCGCCGTGATCCGGCGCATGAACGGCGACGAGAAGCCCGTCTGGGCGGATACCAACGGCGACAGCATCACCGTTCATGGTTTCCGCAGCACGTTCCGCATGTGGGCGGCAGAGAGCACCAACTACCCGCGTGAGGTTGCCGAGCACGCGCTGGCGCACCAGTTGCCGGATGCCGTCGAGCGTGCCTATCAGCGCGGTTCGCAGTTCGCTAAGCGCGCCGCATTGATGGCGGAGTGGGCCGTGTATTGCGCGACGGTGCCGACGGATGCAGTGGTCAAGCCGATACGCGGCGCGGCTTGATGCCATAAAAGTCGGCGCTGGTGATACGGTGATGGCCTTGCTCTCGGGGAGCCCCACCGGGGCGGACGGGAAGCGGGGCTGCCTTCGGCGGGAACGAGCAACGCAGTGCGAGCCGCCGCAGGCAGACCGGCTGGGCGGGCGGGGATCAACACCACCTTGCGCACAGCGCCCGAATAAACACAGCCTGAGCAACGCGAACCGAAATAGCTGTTGTCCGGGCTGGGGCGCAAGACATAACAGACCATTACCCGAACCCGCAGGGCGCGCCAGCGGTAGGCCATCAAGCGAAGCCCTGCGCAGCGACTGGCCTACTTTGGGTAATGCGCTGTTATGTTGAATCGCTTGCGATTTACCCCTGCCCGGCTGGGTGCAATTGAGCAGCGCGAACTGATCGGGTTTGATCTTTCAAGCGAACAACACCCGGCATCGTAGCCGTCCGCTTCAACGCAGTTAAGCGGCGGCGGGCCACGGAGTGCAGGACGCCGAGCACCACCCCGGTGTAGCCGCCGGAGCCGTGGGCAGTTTCATCGCCGACGGCGCAGGGGGCGGGCGAACCGTGACCATGCCTGGGATGACCACAAAAGTCGGCGCTGGCGGCACGGCGATAGCAAGAGCGACAAAGCCGTGACGCAGCTTTATCGCGTGACGGCGTGGTGCAGGATGAGACGAGGTAGCCGCCGGCAAGCCGCAAGCGGGCGAGCAGCTTTATCGCTGGCCTGCGCCGTGGTGCAGCGGCGGCGGGGCAGAAGGTACGGCGGTGAGCGAAGGCACGAAGCCAGTGCGCGGCTTCATGCGCTCTGGCGTGGTTCAGTCGGCGATGCGGTAGCGACGGCGCGGGGCTTGCGGGTTTGATGCAAGCGCCGTGACGGAGCGGTCAAGTCTGGTCGCCCTTCGATTTCTTCTTGGGCGCAATCGCCTTGTGTTTCGTCGGCTTCACAGAGGCCACACCATTTTCCAGCACCGCACCCTCTGCCGGAGGTGGCAAGTAATTGCTGCGGCTCACTACCGGCTGGCCGCTCTGCTTCTCAATATCCTTGCGTGTTCTACCCGCCACCGCACCGCCATCCTTCGCATCTTTTTTCAGCGGCGCGATCCCTTGCGAGTCGCGGTCGCGGTGCAGCTTGGTGGTCGTTGCCTCACCGAGCATGGTCAGGATCAATTCGATGTCGGTCATATGGTCGCGCAGGTTTTCGCGCGCCAGCGACTTCACCTGCTTGTAATCATCCACCTTCAGGTCGAAAGTGCCCTGCATGATCTCGTTGGTCAGGATCGCAAACTCCACGCTGGAAGCCACGCCACGCGCTTTCCACTCGTCGGTCAAATCCTGCCGCACCGCGATACCGCGCAGGCGCTTGTCGATCCACTCTTTCGGGTAACCCTTCTTCTCGTAGAGTTCCTGCATCCGCCCCATCGCCAGTTCGGGGTTCTCGATCTCGTCCAGACGTTCCTTGCCCACCTTGGCCAGCCAGCGTTTGAAGGGTTCGGCCTTGGGGCTGGGGATGGACTGGATCAAGCGGAAAATGCCTTGCGTATTCCAGCACTGGAGTTTCTGCCGCCCGCCCGCCGTCTCAAACGCCAGCGCAAGGGGGGGGTCAATTTGTCCCCCCCCTTGGCTATCCAGGCTCAAATCGGGGTCGCGTCGGCGCATCTTCTTCCAATAGTCCGACGGGTCGGCGGCATCCGTCAGGGCGGCCACGATGTCGGTGATGACAAACCACCATTCGTCGTTATGCAGGGTGCGGCGGATGGCCTTCTGCTGAAACACGGCGGCAGGGGCGGCGGCGGTGTCTTGCTGGGTGACTTTTCTACTCATGGCGTTTCCATACGATATATCCACTGTAAAAGTCGGCGCTGGCGGGACGGTGCATATCAGGCATACACCCCCGCATTCCGCTCCGGGTAGCTCTCGTACACATGCTCGAACACCGCCGAGCACTTCTGGTTGTATAGCTCCGGCGTGTAGGCACGCGGTAGGCTACTGTCGAGCGTGTCTTCTATGGTCAGCTTCAACTGAGAGCGCGCCGTTGATTTCTGCCGCCAGTTGAGCACCAGCAGCGCCTTGAGCCGTGCCAGCAGTTCGCGGGCGGCCTTCTTTACCTCAGCGCGTTCCTCTGCCGACAACTCCGGCGCCGGCCGGGTGAGGATGTCGAAGATGACCAGTTCTTCCTCGCTCATGTTCTCGCGCACATGGCGTTCCTGCTCGTCGTTCAGGCTGTTGGAGAGCTTCACCAGTTCCTCGAACAGTTCTTCGATGCTGCGGCTGCCGGCGTTGTAGCTTTCGATCAGCGCCTCGAACTTTTCGGCGAAGTCAGCCCGGGTGCGGTTCAACTGGATCATCTTCTCCAGTTGGGCGCGGATCGCGGCCTTGAGCACTTCGAGGTCGGTGTTCTTGTGTTTGGACGTTTTGAACCGGTTGGCAAGCGCCTCGAAGTTGATCTTCGACAAGTCGAGCGCCGGTGGCCCGGCTTCACGAATGGCGTGACCGGTGATGGATTCGTCGAGCAGGCCGTTGATCTTCCCCATCACCTGCGAAATGTCCGGCGGGTTCGGATTGAGCTTGGCGCGGATGGCTTCAGCCAGCGTGGTCAGGCAGGCCACGCGGCTGGCGAATTCCAGCGCCGACGGGTCGGGTTTCACGGCGCGGTAGAGCGTGCTCACCAGTCGCTCATGGGCGAAGAAGTCGCGGCGCAGCGGATCGGGGGAAATCAGCGCGTTCATGCCGTCCTGGATGCGCGACAGGCGATCCATGCTGCCGGCGGCCGTGGCCTCGATCTCGGCCAGCATCACGCCGTGCGAGGCACAGAAAGCCGTCGAACCGACCACCGACTTGCGCAGTTCCTCGACCAGTTGCTGCTTGTCCTTGACCGGGCTCTTGCCGTCCTTACCGGCGCCGTAGATCGCCAGCGCCTTTTCCAGCGAGGCGAAGACGTTGGCGTAATCGACGATGACGCCACTGTGCTTGCCGGGGAAAACGCGGTTGGCGCGGGCGATGGTCTGCATCAGCGTGTGGTTGCGCATTGGCTTGTCGAGATACACCGTCGAGCAGCTTGGCGCGTCGAAGCCAGTCAGCCACATGGCGCAGACGAAGACCAGACGCAGTGGGTCTTCAGTGTCCTTGAACTTCTCGTCCAGCCCCGGCTGGGATTCGTTCATGCGCTTGCGGTGCGGTTCGATGTCGAGGCCCAGCGTCTGCATCTGCTGGATTTCGTTCTGCCCCGGCGAGACGATCACCGCCATGTCGGTGCTGCTCAGCACCTCCAGCCGCTGTTTCAACTCGGCCATGCGTAGGTCGCGCCGCGCCTGCTCGGGCGTCATGCCTCCACCCGGCTGGTAATGCAGTTCGCCCAGTTCCTTCTGTACCCGCGCCGTTTCCGCCGCCCAATGCACCTTCACCTTGTTGTGCATGCGCAGCGCGGTGGCCTTGTCGATGGACACCACCATCGCCTTGCCCACAAAGCCCCGGCCGAGGAAGTGGCGCACGATGTCCTGTGCCACCGTTTCCAGCCGGTCGTCGCGGGTGATCAGGTGGTATTGCCTCCCCAGCACCTTCTCCAGCTTGGCCTCCTGGTCGGCGTCGAGGTCGGCATCCTCGATCAGGCGGTAAATGTCTTCGTTGAGGTCGGGATTGACGAGCTGCAATTCCGGCGTGCGGTTCTCGTAGAACAGCGGCACGGTGGCGCCGTCTTCAATGGACTGCTGGAAGTCGTAGATCGATACATAGTCGCCAAAGACTTCCTTGGTGCGCTCCTCGCCGGCAATCAACGGCGTGCCGGTAAAGGCCAGGAACATCGCCTTGGGCAAGGCGGCGCGCATATTGAGCGCCAGCGTGTCGTACTGGCTGCGGTGCGCCTCGTCGGTCAGCACAATCACGTCGGAACGGTCGCAGAGCAATTCCGGCCGGGTTTGACCAGACCCGAACTTATGCACCAGCGTGAAGACGTAGCGGTGGTTGCCGCGCAAGAGTTCGCGCAGATGGGCGCCGCTTGCGGCGTGGCATTCGTCGCCCTCGGCCTCGCTCACCGCGCCGGTGGTCTTGAAGGTCTTGGCGATCTGCTCGTCCAGTTCCACCCGGTCGGTGACCACCACAAACGTCCAGTTGCCGGCCAGCTTGCGCAACACTTTCTGCGCAAAGAAGACCATCGAGAAGCTCTTGCCGCTGCCCTGCGTCTGCCAGAACACGCCGCCGCGCCCGTGGCCAAGTGTGCGCGCGTCGAGCATCGAGGCAATGGCGTTATTGACGCCGAGGAACTGGTGATTCTGGCCGATGATCTTGACCAGCCCGGCCTTGTGCTCGGAAAAGAGCGTGAAGTTCTCGACCAGATCGAGGAGGCGGGGCGGATCGCAGGTGCCGCGCAGCATCACTTCCAGCGACACGCGGCGCGGTTCATCCTCGCGCTTGATGCGCTTCCATTCCACCCAGCGCCCCCAATCGGCGGTCAGCGAGCCGACGCGGCTGTCGGTGCCGTTGCTGGCGATGAGCAGTGCGTTGCTCCAGAACAGCGCCGGAATCTGCTGCTTGTAGTGGGTGAGGTTTTCGTCGAAGGCGGCCCGCGCCGGCACGCCGGGTTTCTTGAGTTCGATCACCACCCAGGGCAGGCCATTGACGAAGCCGACCAGATCGGGCCGGCAGGTGTAGAGCGCGCCGGTCACGCTGAATTGGCTGACCAGCAGAAAGTCGTTGTTCTCCGGGTGTTCCCAATCGACCACGCGCAGGCGTTCAGTCTTTTGGCCACCGTGTTCGCGGTCGGGCACCGACACCGTGATGCCTTCCTTGAGCAGCCGATAGACCTCGCGGTTGGCGGCTTCCAGACTCATCGCCGAGCGGTCGCGGGTCAGTTCGTCGATGGCGGTTTGAATCGCCTCCGGCGGCAACTTGCAATTAAATTTGCACAACGCCGCTTTCAGGCGTTCGATCAGCACTACCTCGCCCTTGGTCTCGCGCCCCAGCGTGCCGCTGGCACCGAAGGTTTCTTCTATCGCCGACACCGTCTGCCAGCCGAGTGTGGCGAACAAGCCGATGGCGGGCTGTTCGACGAGCTGGTCTTCGGAGTAGGCGTGGGCGCTCATGGTTTAGGCGGCCTCAACCTCAATCTGCCCGGAGAGCAAGCGCGGCAGCAGCAGGTCGCGGGTGCGGCGAAGGTTGCCCAAGGCAAAGAATGATTGTCCAAGCCTCGCGAGCATAGGCGCTACATCGGCCTCAAACCGTTGCAATACTTCGGTCGACGGCAAAACCAACGGCATTTCTGAAAGCGAACCGTCCCACACCGCGTATGGGATTGTCGCGCCCTGACTATGAGCATTGGCGTAGGCCACCGTTGCTTCGTCAAACGCGGTCATCGTCGCAAAGGCATGCCATTCAGGCCGCACTGGCTTGAACACGAAGCACGTTGTCCGGGTCACTCCGGGGAACGGCGCGACTACAACCTTGTGGAAATAGGGGCGCATTGCACCAAAAAGGATGTCGCCATTTTCAAACAGTTGCAGACTGCTCTGAGCTTCTTCAATGGGCCTAGCTTCCAGCAATGCAAGGCTCTTTGGAGGCAGGCAGTCAATCGGAACGTAGCGCCGCTCCTCAAGCTGCGCGCCTGGCTTCGTCG
>Ga0315268_10007382_pt1 | contig 11562 bp, 10 predicted proteins | sample C1_top_MG_FD_204535 | JGI IMG/M metagenome (GOLD analysis project Ga0315268, IMG submission 204535) | Sediment microbial communities from Yellowstone Lake, YNP, Wyoming, USA - C1_top | ecosystem: Environmental > Aquatic > Freshwater > Lake > Sediment | place: USA: Wyoming | collected 2017-08-01 | reverse complement strand
CGAGCGCGGCGATGAGTGTGGCGGCTTGATCGAATCCGCGCGCAATGGCCCCTGGCGCTCCTTCGGCGGCCAGGAGAACGTCCGAGTTCATTGCGCGAAATTCGCGGTATTCCATTACGAGCCACCTGTGCGAAAGCGCGGACTCACCATCAAGCGCGGCGGTGAAGCCGGCAGTGGCTGCAAGTCAGATAGCCCGCTACTGCCACCCACCAGCGGCGGCAAATCAAAGGACGGCGCGGGCGCATTTATTTCGGTCGGCGTGCGCACTGGCGCCGGTTTACCTGCATGCGCCAAAAGCACCCATCCACTCAAAAAACCCAAAACACCACTGGACGCGATCAAGATTCTTAGACTTTTTTGAAAACGTTTCATCATCCACCCCCATCGTCACCACCACCGAAGCTGCGCCGAGGCAATTGTATAGTCCCATCACTGTTGATGCGGATAATGCCGCGTTGCTGCAGTTGTTCCAAGAGCCCCTGGTAGTCTTGAATCTGTGCGTTGGCCTGATTCAGTTGCGCTTGATATTGCGCTACCAGGTTCTGCAAACGGTTGATTTGAGCTTGGTCTTGTGAAGATGTCGCAGTTGTGGTAGGAGAAAAGCCAGGCGCATCGCTGATAGGCACGGTGTTTGGGTTGAGCGCCGCATTGACGCCAACCGCCAACATGCCCAGTCCGATCAGACTCGTGATAATCACAGCCGCGATCAGGGCTTGAATTCGTTTCATATCTGCCTCCTTCCCAGGCGTGTGAGATTATATGCTCTGATGATAAAACAGGTGTTAAATTTCTATGAGAATCTTTTCATCTGGGGCCTCACTTTTGTGCTATAATCAAGCCGCACAATCGCGCATTCGCGCTTCGATGAGAAGGAGTCCTGTATGGGCTTTGCAAATGGCGAAAACGTCGGACCATACCGGATCATCACCCAACTCGGCAGTGGTGGGATGGCGACAGTCTACAAGGCCTATCACGCCGCGCTCGATCGTTATGTCGCCATCAAGGTGATGCACCAGGCGCTCAAAGAGGACCCCAACTTTTCCGCTCGTTTCCAACGCGAGGCCCGAATCGTTGCCAAGCTGGAGCATCCCCACATTGTCCCCATCTATGACTTTAGCGAGCACGAAGGGCAGCCTTACCTGGTGATGCGCTTTATCGAGGGCGAGACGCTCAAGGCTCGCCTGCAAGCCGGCAAGCTGACCCTTTCCCAGACAATGGACATATTACGCCCGGTGTGCCAGGCGCTGGCTTATGCGCATGAACAGGGCGTGCTCCATCGTGACATCAAACCGTCGAATATCTTGATCACGGCGCAAAACCAAGTATTCCTCACCGATTTCGGGCTGGCCAAGATTGCGCAGGCGGGCGAGTCTACGCTCAGCCAGGACATGATGGTCGGCACACCGCAATACATCTCGCCGGAGCAGGCGCAGGGCCGGTCTGACCTGGACGCACGCACAGATATCTACTCACTGGGCGTGGTGCTGTACGAGCTGCTGGTAGGTCGCGTGCCGTTCCAGGCCGACACCCCTTACGCTGTCGTCCACGACCACATCTTTACGCCGCTGCCGATGCCACGCAGCCTCAAGCCTGATCTGCCCGAGCCCTTCGAGCGGGTGCTGCTCAAGACGCTAGCCAAGGAGCGCGATGACCGCTACCTTTTGGTGACCGACATGCTGGCTGCGTTAGAAAAAGCCTTTGCCGAGTCGGCGCAGGCTGCGCCCACCGTCGTCGCGCCGGCCAAGACGCCAGTTGAGCCGGTGCCCATCGCTGCCGTTCCTGTTGCACCGGTTGCACCGATCTCATCAGTTCCTGCCCCCGCAACGCCGGCTGCCTCCGTCGCGCCCAAGCCTGCCAAGAAATCTCGCCGCACTCTATGGATTGCGCTCGGCGGAGTGGGCTTGCTCTTGCTTTGTGTTATGGCTTTTCTGGTCGTGACCGGTCTGAGTGGCCGTGTTCAATTGCAGAGTGCTCGCAGGCTGCGCGATCAGGGAAAAGTAGACCAAGCGTTGACAGAGTACGAAGCGGCTGCCCAAGTCAACACCAGGTTGCTGGCTGCATATCTTGAGCCGGGCGCGATGTTGATGGATCGCGGGCAACCCGGCGATTTTCTGCACGCAGCCCAGTTGTGCGAACGCGGTCTGAGAGTTGCGCCGAATGACGCGCCATTGCGCATGTGCGCGTCGAGCGCCTGGCTCGTCACCAACGATTTAGAAAATGCAGTGCCGCATCTGGAGTGGCTAATCAAGAACAGACCCGGAGATGCGCCGCCACACGCTGGCATGGCCCTTGTCATGCTGCAACACGGCCAGGTGGACGCGGCAGAAGGTGAAGCTAGGCTGGCGCTTGATCGGGATGGTAATTCGCCCGAAGGTCACCTGGCGCTCGGAGCGGTTTACATGAAAAAGGGGCAGCCCCTGCTGGCCAGAGATCAGTTCAGGATCGCTGTGGATTCGCCTACAGCCTCGCCCTGGCTCAAAGACCGGGCCAGGGAACTGATAAACGGACTCTAGTAGCTTATCGGCCCGCTCGAAGGTTCAAGACCTTCGCAGGTAGCAACCCTACAGGAGAAATGACATGCGAACTCCCATCATTGCCGGAAACTGGAAGATGAACGAGACAGTTGCAGAGACGCTGGAACTCGTTCGCGAGATACGCAAGCTGTTGGGCGAAACGCCGCAGGGTATAGAGGTGGTGCTCTGCCCGCCGTTCACGTCGCTGTGGGTCGCCAAGAATGCACTGGGCCACAGCAAGTTCAGCCTGGGCGCGCAGAATCTCTACCACGAATCCAAAGGCGCGTTCACCGGCGAGATCAGCCCGCTCATGCTCGCAGAGCTGGTCACGTATGTCATCATCGGCCATAGCGAGCGGCGGCAATATTTCGGCGAGACAGACGACTCTGTGAACCGCAAGGTCAAGAGCGCGTTTGCCCACGGCCTCAAACCCATCATGTGCGTGGGTGAGAACCTGGCCGAAAACGAAGCCGGCAAGACACTAGAGGTCGTCGGGCGCCAGGTGCGCGGCGGGCTGGCCGGGCTCACGCCTGAGCAGATGCAGAACGTCGTCATCGCTTACGAGCCAGTGTGGGCGATCGGAACAGGCAAGGCAGCCACGGGCTCGGGCGCAAACGCCGTTGTCGCGCAGGCGATTCGCGGTCCGCTCACCGAGATGTTTGGCCGAGAGATTGCGCAGGCGACGCGCGTGCAATACGGCGGCAGCGTCACCCCAGCCAACATTGCCGAGTTCATGGCGCAGCCTGACCTGGATGGCGCGCTCGTCGGCGGAGCCAGCCTCAAGGCGGCAGATTTTGTCGAGATTGTCGAGCAGACGGCGGAGGCGAAGGCGTAGAGCGTTTTGTTTGCACCCTTCACTCGACTCGACCAGGTGCGCGCTCAAGGCCACGGCCTGGGGCTTTAGATTGTACGGCGCATCGTGGAAAAGCTTGGCGGACAGGTCGGGGTGGAAAGTCAGGTGGGACAAGGCAGCATATTTTACGTTGCCAGTTATTAATAGCGCTCCGGACGACCTGGCACACCGTGACGGCGGTTGAGATAACGAGCGACGTGAACGATCCGGCGACACTCATCCTCATGGCCGGCGGTGGAGGTGAAACTCCCATCGAGCAAGCCATGGCTGAAGCCTATCGAGCTGCCGCGCGAGACACCATCGAGCGCGCGCTGGCGGCGGACGTGACGAGCCACATCATCTTTGCCACTGACCGCGCCGAATGGGCCGACACCCTTTCTGACTTGCCGGTGCAGATTGATCTCGACGCCCATCCCCCTGCCCCATTTCACTTCGGCAGACGGCTGGCAGGCATCATCCAGCACCACGACATCCGCCGCGCATTCTACCTGAGCGGCGGGGGCGCACCGCTGATGGATGGCCTCGCGCTGCGTGCTGTAGCTGACGCCATCCATCAAAATGAGGGGCTGATCGTTACCAACAACGTCCACTCGAGCGACTGGGCCGCGTTCACCCCGGCGGATGTCGCCGTGCGGCTGGCAGATGAGCTCCGGTCGGATAACTCATTGGGTTGGATCCTCTCACGGCTTGGAGGGCTGGCGGCGCAAGAATGGCCCCGCACGGCAGCCACGCAATTCGACCTGGACACACCGACTGACCTCCTCATCGCCGGGCTGCAACCTATGGAGTCGAGGCTTCAGCCGGTTTCCGAGGCAGATTTGCACTATCCGGCTAAAGCCTCGATTCCGAGAATCGGGGTGCATCTGCGCGCGCACATTACCGCGTTGGGCTGGGACGATGCGCACATCCGCGCCGCCGCAAAAGTTCTGATGACTCCAAGCCGGCAGATCATCATTGCAGGGCGGCTGTCGCAACACACATGGGCGCATCTGGAAAGCAAGACACAGTGCTGGATTCGTGTGTTTTCCGAGGAACGTGGGATGCGAGCGAATGACCGACAGGATCGCGGCCTCGTCCGCTCGCTGCTGGCCGATTACTTAGAATTGGTCGGCCTGGAACGATTCTTTCGCGAGATGAGCGAATTGGGCGACGCCATGTTCCTCGATAGCCGCGTCATCCTGGCCGCGCGCCAATCGTGGCCGTCTCCCGCCGATCGCTTTTATTCCGACTTGTACAGCACAAACGAAATTGCCGATCCGTTCCTGCGCGATTTCACCACCGCCGCGCTCGCCGCGCCGATCCCTGTTGTTCTAGGCGGACATTCGCTGGTGTCTGGCGGGCTGTGGGCGTTGGTGGATAGTCAATCGTGAAGACTATCCTCTTTGTCTGCACTGCGAACATGTGCCGCTCGCCGATGGCCGAAGGGCTGATGCGGCGGAAGCTGGAACAGGGAGGGCGCACAGGCGAGATTCACGCCGCCTCGGCTGGCGTGGACGCCTTGAACGGCTGCCGGGCCACCGAGAATACCATTCGGATCATGGCCGAGCGCGGTATTGACATCAGCGGGCACCGCAGCCGCGCCGTCACAGACAAGATCCTTGAGGACGCTGCGCTCATCCTGACCATGGAACGCGCCCATGCCAATGCAATCCGAGTTTTATTCCCCGCGTATGCGCAGCGCGTCTATTTGTTGACGCAGGTGGCGGGCCTGAACTATGACATTGAGGACCCGGTCGGTGGTACGCCAAAGGATTATCGCCGAGCCGCTCAAGAGATTGAAAACGTCATCGAGCAGGGATACTCGAAAATGATGCGATTGATCGGGGAAAGAGACGATGAATGACCAGCCTGCTCAGCACGTTGCTTATTGGAGCCATCATCGGCGTGGTGCTCGGCGTTTTCGTCGGCCTCGTTCAGCGGCTGGCCTTGCGAAGCAGAACCAGAGACGCGCTGGTCCCAGTTCTGGCGATGACAGCCGGGGGCGCGCTATTGTGCTCTGCGAGTGCAGGTGGGCCAGCCCAAGTCGAAGGCAATCTCGTAACTGCGCTCAGGGCTGGCATCGTTGGAGGAGCTGTTGCTGGATGGATCATCGCAGTGTGTCAATGGCTGATCCTGCGTCGCAGATTGATCACGACAAATGGCTGGGTTCTGCTGACCACCATCGCATGGACGGCGGGCTGGACACTCGGATGGACCATCACCGGCATTACTCCGGAGCAGTCTACGTCGGTAGGATATGCGGGTGTAATGCTGCTGTCTGTTCTACTGGCAACGATAGGAGGCGCGCTCGTCGGACTCGCACAATGGGTCATCCTGCGACGCCATATCAAGCAAGCCGGCTGGTGGATTGCGGCCATGGCGGCGAGCTGGGGGCTGGGAGCAATCGCGGGCCTGGGTGGCCTTTTGCGGGGAGCATTCGTTGGCGGCATCACAGGCGCTATGCTGATCTGGCTGACATCGCCACGCGCCACATCTACTTTTCGCTCCACTCCTGATTGACCACCTGACCGGTTGGCCGGTTGGCGGAATGAACCGCTGCTGCTTTGACGCGCTCAAACGCGGCGCGAATATTTGTCAGCGCGTCGGGGTGCTCCGGCAGCTCGCCATAGTGGACGCCCACGTAAGCCTCAGTGATCTGAACTAGTTCGGCTTCGCAGCCGGAGATGGCTTGCTGTAGGGTGGGAAGGTGCTCGTAAGGCGTGCGTGCTGCCGGGCGCGGATACCCGTGCGACGCGGCCAGCCGCACTGTCTGTGCATAAATGCGGCGGATGGTCAGAGCAGTGAACAGCCCACCCGCGCCGAATCGCCCCGCCAGGGTCGCCAGGCTTTTGAGCCGGGCCAATCTGCGTTCCAGTTGCCCGGCAAGTTTCCTCAACAGCGCCCGGCTCGACCAGATGGACTCGTGCTGCTCGCCCTCTTCACCTTCGTGTGAGGCGCGCCAACGTCCAACGATCCAGACGACGCCGATCAGCGCAGCCAACACCAGCAAAATCGTCAGCAAGCCCTTGCCGTACCTCATCGTGCTGACGATCACTTGTAGCACAGTACGCACGGCGGGTGGCATCTGAGAGCTGTCCCCAGGCTCCCCCAACTCTTGAAACTGCTGAAGGATAGCCGGCCACCGGAGCTCGCCGAGCACTCGTGCGAGCACCTCAGCGACCATTCCCAACAGCGCGATGATCGGGAGCAGTATCAAGGCGATGGGCAACGTGATGATAGCCAGAATCGGCCCCAGCCAGTATAGCAGCTTGTCCGGCCCAATACCCAGCACCACGGCGCTGACCAGGATCGCCAGGCCAGTGACAGTCCCCGTCGAACCGATGAGCACAGCCGCCCACCAGCCACTGAACGGAGACCGCCTCCCACCGCGCTCTTGCCAGATCGTTTCCACTCGCGTCAACCCCACCGCAAGCAACTGGCTGAAAAAGAATGTTGGGACAAAGGCCGTAATATCTCGACCGGTGACCAGCGTGTTAACCAACACAAACAATGCCAGCAAGATGATACCGACTTGAAATCCCATCATCACATCGAAAATGCTCAGCGGCCTGTGGGCCAGCCGCAGTCCCCGCCAGCACAGCACAATCACACCCAACGTCACGATGAGCTCATCTGGCAAAAGGTTGGAAAGACTGAGCACGTGCACAAACGGCGCGCGCACCCATCCCCAGCCAGTCCACTGTGGCCCGCTGAACACGACCAGGCGCAAGGCCAACACACACGTGCCGAGCATTCCGAGCAGGATCACGGCTCGTTGGACCAGTGTACTGATTCGCAACGCGTCCATCGCGCGCGACCCGTACAGCGTAACCAGAACGAGCGCTAGACTGGCACGGGCGCCGACTTCTAGCGGGATACGACTCCCACTGGACAGAAACGCCAGCATCCATGGCGTGATCAGGCTGATCTCTGCCACAGCCAACGCGGGATAGATTGCCTCGCGCCTCCAGTTGACGTGCGCCAGCCAACTCCTCACGGGATTCACCGGATCACCTCCCGCCACTGGGCAAACAGGTTCGGCATAACGGGCGGCTCGTGTTGCTCGGGCGCATCGTCACCCGGCAAATGATGCGTCACTATGCCAGGCAAGACCGGCGGCGCATCTTTGGCCAACGACACTAGCACTATGCGTCGCCCGGCGCTGTGAAGGCGGTAAATGGATGCCAGCAGCTCGCTCGTTACCACTGGCGTCACTACGACAAGCGTCGCGCCCCACGGCAGCGCCGGGCTTTGACGCAGCAAAAAGCGATCCATCGAAATGGTCACGTAACCCGTGACGGCGGCCAGCAGTTCGAGGATATGGGTGAGCTGATCGGGGTTGCGCCCCGGCATCATGCGGATGGGCCGGTCGGAGCGAGGCACTGCGCCGTTCGATACGAGCCCAACAGGATAACGGTTCTCGGCGGCGAATGCAGCCAGTGACGCCGCTACACTCACTGCCCGCTCCAACAAATCCGGCAGAATACCTTCCCACGGGCGCGGAAACGTGGCGACGTTCAGGCAGATGACGATGCTCATCGTCGTTGTCGGCTCATAGACGCGCGCCTGGAGCTGCTGGCGGCGCGCCGTGGCCGGCCAGTGGATGTGGCGGAAGCTGTCTCCAGGCTGCAAGTCACGCGCGCCCATCGTACGGCTGGGGTCTTCGAAAAGGCGGTGACGCGCACGGGTGTCGCCGAATGGCTCTTTCGAGGGCAAGCCCAGGTCGGGCAGAGAGTGGACACGCGGATAGACGATAAGAAAATCTTGTTTTTCAATCTCGCGCTCACTCTGGAACAGGCCAAACATATCGCCAGACCGCAGGCGCGTGGGGCCCAATCCGTACACGCCTCGTTTGCTGGCCTGCAGAGTATAGTGGCGGCGGATGCGCTCGTACCAGCGCAGTGCAAAGACGTGCGTAAGATTGCCGGCATCTCGCTTGTACGAAGGCCCCAACGCCCGGCTATCGGTAGGGGGCACATCCAGCGGCCACTCGTCGTCCACGCGCATCCACGGTACAGGCAATACCTTGCCGTTTTCGACCTGCACCTCAACATCCACCGTCTCGCCAGGAAATGCGCGCTTGTGGGCGATAAAGCGACGATAAGTCACGTCGCGCAATGCGTGGCTGTTCCACCAACTCCCGGCCAAGATGGTGACCAGCATAAAGATAGGCAGCACCAGCAATCCATGATAACCAAAGATCAACCCCATCAGGATCATCAAGACGGCAAGGTTGATCCAGTTAGTCATCAACCTTGCCGTGGGGCGCGCTATTTCCGCCTGGTCCGCGTCGCCGGCTGGTCCCTGCTGTGTCATATCTGGTCCAGAATAATTGGGGTGCTTTTTGCTGGACATCAGGTACCCGGTGTTCAGTGATCAGGCACTCTGTCGCCCTGTCACCGTGTCACCTTGTCTCCCTGTTACCTGCTCACCATGTCTTCAACTCTCCACCGGGACGGGAACCGTCTCCACAATTTCAGCCACAATATCCTCCGGCTTACGGCCACGCAGGCGCACCTGCGGCTGAATGAGGATGCGATGAGTGAGCACAAAAGGCGCAAGCTTTTTGATGTCGTCTGGCACGACGAATGCCCGGCCCTGAATCGCCGCCCAGGCTTGCGCAGCGTGGTAAAGGGCCATCGTCCCGCGCGGGCTGGCCCCCAGCGCAACTTCGGCGTGCTCGCGCGTGGCTCGCGAGATGGCGACGACGTAATTACGCACGCTGGTTTCGACGTGAATCTCGCACGCCTGCGCCTGCATCGCCATCAAGTCGTCGGTTGCGATGACCGGCGAGAGCGTTCCAAGTGGATCGGTTCGCTCAAAACGCAACAGGATCGAGTTCTCTTCATCTTCCGTCGGATAACCAATGGGCAACCTGATGAAAAAACGATCCACCTGGGCTTCCGGCAGCGGGAACGTGCCTTCCAGCTCAATCGGATTCTGCGTCGCAAGCACCAGAAACGGACGCGGCAGCGGCCTGGTCTCGCCATCCACGGTGACCTGGCGTTCTTGCATCGCCTCCAAGAGCGCCGACTGTGTGCGCGGCGTGGCCCGGTTGATTTCGTCAGCCAGGACAACTTGGGCAAAGACTGGCCCGGCGCGGAACTCCCACTCTTGCGATTTCTGGTTGAAATAGTTGATGCCGGTCACGTCGCTGGGCAGCAAGTCCGGCGTGAACTGGATGCGCCGGAACGCGCAGCCCAGGCTCGCGGCCATGGCTTTCGCCAGCGTCGTCTTGCCAATGCCGGGCACGTCTTCGATGAGGATGTGCCCCTCGCACAGCACTGCGACCAAGGCCAGGTTAATCTGCTCGGCCTTCCCGACGATGACTTGCTGGATGTTGTCACGTATTTGTTTCATGCGGTCAGCGATCATGAGCGCCCTTTCGTCGTGGATGATACGCGTCCCCCGGCAACCGACGTCTTACTTTCGACAATTGTCGCACAAGTATAACACGAATCCAAAGTGTGGTATAATCGCGCCGCGCGATGGAAACCGCATCGCGCCTAGAAAGATTCCCCCATTGACGCGCATCTATGTTGCCCTAGACCTGGAAACGACTGGCCTCGATCCGCAGCGGGATAGCATCCTGGAAATCGGCGCGGTCAAATTTCGTGGCGACCAGGTCCTCGATACGTTTTCGAGCCTCACCAACCCGGGGCGCGCTGTTCCTCCCAAGATCACCGAATTGACTGGCATCAACGACGCGATGGTGCAAAATGCGCCTTCGCTATGGTCGGTGCTGCCGAGGCTTGCGTCTTTCGTCCGTGATCTGCCCGTGGTCGGCCACAACATCGCCTTCGATTTGGGCTTTTTGCGCCGCCACCAGGTGCTGACGTCCAACGAATCGTTGGATACATTCGAGCTGGCCGGCATTCTAGTCCCGCACGAAGAGCGCTACTCACTAGGCAAGTTGACCGAAGCATTGACCGTGGCCGAGCCGCAAGACCATCGTGCGTTGGGTGACGCGCAACTGGCGTATCAATTGTTCCTCAAACTGTTCGAGCGCGCCTGCCAGATCGCCACGCCCACGCTCGAAGAGATCGTCCGCCTGAGCCAGAAGGTTGGCTGGGCACCTGGACAGTTCTTTGAAGACGCCCTCAAAGCAGCGGCGCGCGGCGCTTTCGAGGCAGGTTCCATCGGCGCGCAGATTGCTGCCAAGCAAGCTGCTGCAAAACACAAGACCAGGCGTGCGCCGTCCGCCCAGATGCCTGTAACGCCCATGTTCCTCCCTCCCATAGAGGCCAAGCCACTGCAGCCCGCGCCGGAAAATGCGGCGCTGGATGTGGACACTCTGGCTGCGCTACTCGAGCCGGGGGGGGCGCTCTCGCAGCAATTCCCCGGTTACGAGTTCCGCCCGCAACAAGTGCAAATGATGCGCTCGGTGGCACAAACGTTTAACGAGAGTGGTCGCGTGCTCGTGGAAGCTGGCACCGGCACGGGCAAGTCATTAGCGTACCTGCTTCCTGCAGTCCATTGGGCGCACATCAATGGGCAGCGCGTCGTCGTCAGCACCAACACGATCAACTTGCAGGAGCAGCTCTATCACAAAGACTTGCCGGAACTGGCCAAGATACTTGCGTTCGAGTTCCACGCGTCGGTGCTGAAAGGGCGAAGCCATTACCTTTGCCCTGCCCGACTCAAGGCGCTGAGGCACTCGGGACCTTCGTCGCCGGAAGAAATGCGTGTGCTGTGCAAGGTGCTCCTCTGGCTGCCGGGCACCGTCACGGGCGACGGAGACGAGCTATTTCTGCCCAACCCGCTGGAGCGCGCGATTTGGTCACGGCTCAGCGCCGAGAATGAAGCCTGCACGCCGGAACGTTGCGTCGCCTTTCAACGCGGCGAGTGCTTCTTTTACCGTGCGCGCCGCGCTGCCGAATCGGCGCACATCGTCATCGTCAACCACGCGTTGCTGCTTTCAGATATCGCCGTAGAGAACCGCGCGCTGCCTGAATACCAGTATCTGATCGTAGACGAGGCCCATCACCTTGAAGATGCGACGACCCAACAACTCAGCTTTGTAGTAGATCGCGACGGCATGCAGCGGATGCTGACGGAAATCGGCCGGGTGAGCGAAGGGAGACGCGCAGGCGGGCTGCTGGCCGATCTGATCGGCCGGGTGCGCCATGCGGTGCCGGACGAGCTGGCCCGTCCCATCGAGTCGTTCGTGGAAAAAGCTGCCAAGGGCGTGGAGGGCGCGCTGCGCCAATCAGACGA
>Ga0315268_10007381_pt1 | contig 11562 bp, 11 predicted proteins | sample C1_top_MG_FD_204535 | JGI IMG/M metagenome (GOLD analysis project Ga0315268, IMG submission 204535) | Sediment microbial communities from Yellowstone Lake, YNP, Wyoming, USA - C1_top | ecosystem: Environmental > Aquatic > Freshwater > Lake > Sediment | place: USA: Wyoming | collected 2017-08-01 | reverse complement strand
CGGATAGACAAGTGCTTGCACAAACGGCAATACGTTCGCGCGCATCGCTTCGAGGGAGATCGTTCGCGCTTCGGGCGTCTTGGGAACAAGCAGCCAGAGTATGGCAAAGACAACCGGCTCGGCAAAGAAAGACCAGATACGGGACCAACGTTGCGACGGCTTGCGAGCCTTTGCATGGTTCAGCAGATTCAATGCCACAAGCAGCAACGGCGTGATGACGGCGGTCTCTTGAGTCAACATGCCAAGCGTCAACGCACCATGCGCGGCGACAAACGCCCAGCGCGCGCCACGCTCTTGCCATTGAAGGTAGAATGCCAATGTGAGAAGAATCAGCAGCGTCACCAGCGGATGAACAAATGAACCGACATAAGGCACTGCTTCGTAGCTAAAAGGGTAGAGAGCGAACAACAATCCGGCTGTGGTGGCATAGGCCAGGCGGCGTGTCAACCGATGCGCGAGCCATGTAACCAGCGCAGCATTCGCAGAGTGCGTCAGTACGTTGAGGAGGTGCAGCGTGAATGCGTCATGCCGGCCTAACAGCGAGTGGAGCACCTGCCACAGCACAAAACTGACCGGGCGATAGTAGCCATGACCAGAGGCATCCGTGAGAAGCGACCAGACCGACCGGCCTTCCATCCAGCGCAAGTGGCCGGTCGGGTCGTCGTTGAAAAAGCCGAATCGCAGCGAGGGCGCATAGAACGCAAACGCCGCCACTGCGACGACGAGCAGGACGACTGCAAATTGCAGATTGCGGATTTCAGATCGTAAACGGCTGATGGGGATTCCTCGGCGACAGTTTGACTGATAACTGAGTAACTGATTGACCGGCGCGCAGTGTTATCCCGTGCCGAATTGCCGGTCGCCCGCGTCACCCAGACCCGGCACGATATAGCCAATGTCGTTGAGCCGCTCGTCAATCGCGGCGATGTGAATCGGCACATCGGGGTGCGCCATAGACAGCCGCCGGATTCCTTCTGGCGCGGCGATGACGCCCACATACTTGATCCGCTTCGCGCCCCACTGCTTAAGGATGTCACACGTCGCCACGGCCGAGCCGCCCGTCGCCAGCATCGGATCGAGGATGAGGCACACCCGAACGGTCGGGCTGACGGGAAGCTTGTTATAGTACTGAACGGGGCGCAGGGTTTTCTCGTCACGATACAGGCCGATGTGCCATACCTCGGCTGACGGCATCATCTCCCAGATCCCTTCGACCATGCCCAGCCCGGCGCGGAGGACAGGGATCAAACCAATCTTGTCGGCCAGTTCTGCCCCGCGCGCCTGGCCCATCGGCGTCGTCACTTCTTTGTCCGCCAGGGATAGGTCCGCCGTGGCTTCATAGGCCATCAGAATCGCCAGCTCGCGGACGAGTTCACGGAACTTTTTCGGCTCGGTGCGCATGTCGCGGAGCAATGTGAGCTTGTGCTTTACCAGTGGGTGCGAGGACGGGAACACCAATGCCATGCGGGCCTCCTTGTCGTCTCGGTCACAGTATCGCGGGCATTGTACTCCTGTGAAACCAGCTTGTCAAAGCTAGGCCCCCGTCGCGCCATTTGACACACTGCGTCAAAACAGTATAATACTTTCAGGTCGAGCCAGCCAAGAGGCGAGCTATGCCAGGAATCAAAGTTGATCTGTTGCGCTGCGAAGGAGCTGGCCGCTGCCGCATGAACTCCCCCCATACTTTCAAGATCATCAACGGCCAGGCCCGGGTGATGAATCCCTCAGGAGATCCCATCGAGGCAATCGTCGAGGCCGCGCGACGTTGCCCGACCAAAGCTATCGCGGTATTTGACGACGACGGTCAACCGCTGTTCGTCAACGACTAGGAGGAAATCGATGGCATTCCAATTTCCAAGTGATGCGTGGGTCAAGGCTCTGATGGAGGACCTCAACAACAGCGCGGCGTATGCCGAAGCCGCCAAAACCTGGGAAGGCGACTTTTACTTTGTCGTCGAACCAGGTGGAACGCTGACCAAGCCCGCGACGCTGTACATGGACTTGTGGCACGGCAAGTGCCGCGAAGCGTTCAAGGTCGCCGACGAATCGGCCAAGACGCCTGTCTTTCGCATGAGCGGACCGGTAGCCACCTGGAAAAAAGTTCTCACCAAAAAGCTCGACCCGATTCAATGCCTGGTGACGGGCCAGCTCAAACTCAAGGGCAACATGGCAATGATCATGAAGAGCGTCAAGGCCGCTAAAGAACTGGTGGAAAGCTGCACCCGCGTTGAGACCGAGTTTCCGGTCTAGTGAAACGTGAGGCGTGAAACGTTATCTCCCCCCGTTTCACGTTTTGCGTGCGGAGTGTGAACTATGTGGTTCTTCAAGTCTCCCGAAATCGTGTTTGGCGAAGAATCGCTCAGCTACCTGGAGCGGTTGAGCGGCAAGCGCGCCTTTATCGTCACCGACGCCGTCATTGCCAGGCTCGGGCATGCTGCGCATGTTCAAGAGATTTTGCAAAACGCAGGCTTGGAAGTGTGCGTGTTCGACCGCGTCGAGTCCGATCCTTCTGTGGCTATGGCGCAAGCAGGGGCTGCGGCCATGACCGAGTTTCAACCGGACTGGATCATTGGACTGGGCGGCGGCTCGTCGCTTGACGCGGCCAAGGCAATGTGGGTGCTGTACGAGCGGCCCGACATGGATCCGGAAGGCATCAACCCCATCGAGACGTTGGGCTTGCGCTCCAAAGCTCGGTTCATCGCCATACCCACGACCAGCGGCACTGGCTCCGAAGCGACCTGGGCGATGGTGCTCACCAGCACGACCGAGCGGCGCAAGCTTGGCCTGGGCAGCCGCGAAGCGATGCCGGACGTTGCCATCCTCGATCCATCCCTGGTGATGAGTCTGCCGCCGCGCGTCACTGCCGATACGGGCATGGATGCGCTCACGCACGCCATCGAGGGCTTTACGTGCCAATGGCGCAATGATTTCTCGGATGGCTTGTGTCTCAAGGCAGCACAGATGGTGTTCGAGTATCTGCCGCGCGCGCACAAGGACGGCAACGACGTGGAGGCGCGCGCCAAGATGCACAATGCCGCGTGCATCGCCGGGCTGGGCTTTGGCAATGCGATGGCCTCGTTGGCGCACGGTATGGGCCATTCGCTCGGCGGCGTGTTTCACGTGCCGCATGGCCGTGCGGTGAGCCTGTTCTTGCCTTACACTATCGAATATTGCGTGCATGGAGAAGCGAGCATGGCTGGCGCCACCCGCTATGGCGAGATGGCGCGTTTCTTGGGCTTGCCCTGTGCGACGGAAACAGATGCCGCCGCGAGTTTAGCCGCAGCGGTTCGCCAATTGCAGATGACGCTCGACCAGCCACGCACGCTTGAGGCGTGCGGCATCGCCCGTCAGGATTTTGATTGCGAAATCGAACTGCTGGTGTACAATGCGGGCAATGACAATCAAACGGTGACCAGCACCCGCATTCCCGACGACGCGGAGATGCGAAAGCTCTTCGAGTATGCTTACGAAGGCAAGAGCATAGATTTTTGACACGGGGCGTGTAACGTGATGCGTAATGCGTGAGCAAATCACGTTTTACTTCTGAGAGGTTTCTCATGGACGCCAAACTTCTCGTCGTTGACCTGACCCAAGGCGATATTCGCGAGCAAGTCATTGACCCGGCTTACTCGCGCGATTTCATCGGCGGCAGCGGGCTGGGGGCGCGATTGTTGTGGGACTTGCTCAACCCTGCACGTGATCCGCTTGACCCGGTCAGTCCATTGCTCTTTATCACTGGCCCGCTCACGGGCACGGGCGGCCCGACGACCGGGCGATTTTCGATCTGCGCGCGTTCCCCTTTGACTGGGCTGTGGGGCGAGTCCAACATCGGCGGGTTCGTCGGGCCCGAGTTGCGCTATGCTGGCTATGATGGCGTGCTCATCACCGGGCGCGCGAACAAGCCGGTGTATGTGTGGATTCACAACGCTCATGCCGAGCTGCGTGATGCTTCACACCTCTGGGGCAAAGCGGATACCTACGAGACCCAGCGCATCATCAAGAGCGAGGTCGGCGAGTCAATGGCCCGCGTCGCGTGTATCGGCCTGGCAGGTGAGCAGCGTGCGCCGTATGCCTCGATTCTTTCCGACTACGGGCGATTGGCGGGACGTACTGGCATGGGCGCAGTGATGGGTTCCAAGAATTTAAAGGCGCTCGCCGTGCGCGGCACGGGCAAGCTCACGTATGCGCGCGACGATGAATATAGGCGGTTGCGCGTCGAGTCTAACAAGGCGCTGCGCGAGGAAAACCTCACGGCGGTCTTTCACGAGACCGGCACCTCCGGCGCTGCCGACTATCTGCAACTGCTCGGCGATATGCCGCAAAAATACTGGACGCAGGCTACATTCGAAGGGACGGAACGCATCGGCGGCGCGCACATGGCCGAAACGATCCTCACCGGCAAGACAGCTTGCCAGGGCTGCGTCATCGCCTGTGGCCGCGAGGTGACGATCAACGAAGGGCCGTATGCGACGAACGGCAAAGCCAAAGGCCCGGAATATGAAACGATTGCATCCTTTGGCTCGCAGCTTTTGGTTGACGATCTGCCGATCATCACCGCGCTCGGCAACCGCTGCGACGCGGTGGGTATAGACACGATCAGCGCGGGCAACACGATTGCTCTGGCTTACCTGCTGTTTGACCGAGGCATTCTCACGGCGGCGGATACGGGCGGCCTGGAGTTGCGCTGGGGCGACGCCCGTCCGTGCTTTGACTTGATCGAGCAAATCGCGCGGCGCGAGGGATTGGGGGCGCTGCTGGCGCAGGGAAGCCGGGCATTGGCCGCGCATTTCGGCGTGGAAGAGCTGGCCGTGCACGTCAACAATCTGGAAGTGCCCATGCACGATCCGCGCGCGATGACGGGATCGGCGCTGGTGTATCTCACTTCGCCGCGCGGCGCGTGCCACAATCAAGGCGATTATTTTTTGGTCGAGATGGGCAACTCGATTGACGATCTGCATATTCCCATGACCGACCGGCTGGAAGATAGCGGCAAGGCAGCCTACGTCGCGCGCCATCAAGACTGGCGCACGGTTAACAACTGCTTGGTGAACTGTTTCTTTGCGGCTACGTCTCCCTCCACCCTCGTCAACTTGTTGAGCGCGGCGACGGGCCACACCTGGACGCTGGAAGAGATGCTGCGGGCGGGCGAGCGAGCGTGGAATTTGAAGCGCATGATCAACGGTCGTTTGGGCTGGACACGCGCGAACGAAAAGCTGCCCAGGCTTTTGCTCGAACCATTGCCCGATGGCGGGCAGGCAGGCCATGTGCCCAATGTGGATTTGATGCTCAAGGAATACTATGACGCGCGCGGCTGGGATCCGGCGACGGGTATGCCCACGCCACCCAAGTTGGAAGAGTCGGGGTTGGACAAGTTGGCGCAAAACTGAAAGCCGCAAGCTGCAAGTCAACAGTCGGAAGCCGGCGATCAAAGATCTGGCTTCCGACTTTTATGTGGCAAAGGGATCGGGATCGCTCGCAAAGATTCGATCCAAGATGCGCGTCTCACGCTGCTTGACCATCTGCACGAATTTGTCTACGCTGCGCATCTGCTTGAACGCGGCATACGCCCGCCCCAGGAACTCGTACAGTTCAGACCACCCGGCGCGATGAGCCGGGCCGCGCAGCATCTTCATCGCCGCGCCCACCACGAGCAGATGCGCTCCCTCGCCTACCTCCTTCAACAGCCGTACGATCAAGTCAATTTGATTGGCCCGCGCTTCATAGTTGTCGCAGAGGCGATAGCCTTGCGCGTAAAGCTGCGGGGTGATAGTGTCCGTCACGCCGAGTTTTACCACCAGTGCGCGGAGCAGTTCGCGGTCCAAGGCATTCGTCAGGTGGTTCAGCGCGATGACGTCGGTAAGCACCTGCAACATCTGGGCGGGCATCACGCGCGAGAGGTACCCGTGAATGCGCTCGGCGTCGTGGTCGCGCTGGCTAAAATCGCGCGGGGCGTAGATGTCGTCAAGAAAGAAATGGCAGGCCGGGCCGTACTGCGGATCGGCCAACAAATCCGCGTAGGTGCGGGCGAGCCGCTCACACTGCCAAGTGCGCAGCAGCACCAGTTGCGGATCGAGCAGTTGCCCGGCAACAGTCTGCCGCTTGAGTTCTTCGGCGTGTTCCAGTTCGTGCAGCAGTTGAGTTGGGTTAGGTGGTTTGGGTAACTTGGTCATGGTAACAGTCTTGCAGAACAGTATAGCACAAAGCGAGTGGGGCGCGTACCTGTGCATGCGCCAAGCGGCGCCATCGGCTTCTGCGGTCTGTACTTGCCGTCCGCGGAAAAGTTGTATAATCTTGATCGTCAGGTGATTAGCCATTCAAAAGGAGGATACAAACCTATGTATGCAGTTCGTGTTCACGAGTTTGGCAGTGTTGATGTGATGCGCTACGAGCAGGTTCCGTTGCCGGAGCCTGGCGTGGGCGAAGCGCGCGTCAAGCTGGAAGCGGCCGGCGTCAATTTTATTGACATCTATCACCGTTCCGGTCAATACAAAGGGGCATTGCCCCTCACACTCGGCCAGGAAGGCGCAGGTGTAGTGGAAGCAGTTGGCCCCGGCGTGACTGAAGTCAAGACGGGCGACCGTGTGGCATACGCGTCGCAGCAAGGCTCGTATGCCGAGTATCATGTCGTCGCAGCGTGGCGGCTGGTGTCGGTGCCCGAAAGTGTGAGCAGTCAGCAGGCTGCAGCAGTGATGCTGCAAGGAATGACGGCGCACTATCTCACGCACAGCACCTATCCGCTCAGGCCGGGCGATGTGGCGTTGATTCATGCGGCGGCGGGTGGGGTCGGGCTGCTGCTCGTGCAGATCGCCAAGCGGCGCGGCGCGCGCGTCATCGGCACAGTCTCGACCGAGGAAAAAGCGCAACTGGCTAAACAGGCCGGCGCAGACGAGGTGATTCTTTACACGCAGGCCGATTTTGAGCAAGAGGTCAAACGCCTGACGGGGGGCAAAGGTGTCAACGTCGTTTACGACTCTGTGGGCAAAACGACGTTTGACAAGAGCTTGAACTGCCTGAGTCCGCGCGGTTACATGGTGCTGTTTGGTCAATCCAGCGGCGCTGTGCCTCCGCTCGATCCGCAGGTGCTCAATGCCAAAGGCTCGCTCTTTCTCACGCGCCCGACGCTGGCGTATTACACGGCTGACCGGGCCGAGTTGCTACAGCGCGCGAACGATCTGTTCGCGTGGATGGCTTCGGGCAAGCTGGAGGTGCGGATTGATGTCACGTTCCCGCTGGCAGAAGCGGCCAAGGCGCATCGCTACATGCAGGCTCGCCAATCCAAGGGCAAAGTGCTGCTGATTCCATAGAAGAGATTTCTTGCGTTTGACCATTCCCCTGTTTCTGCTTATACTGTCGGGCAATCGAGCTAACCAATGCGATCCCCTGCGATTGGTAATGCAGTTCATACGGCGGAGGAGCAAGCAATGACCACGCCCGAACAACTCGCTCGACAAAACATTGACCAACTCCTCGATGCCTGTGGCTGGCAGGTGCAGCACTACCAGGAGTTGAACCTGAGCGCGGGGCGCGGCGTGGCCGTGCGCGAGTTCCCGCTCAAGACCGGTTTTGCCGATTACGCGCTGTTTGTTGATCGGCGCATCATCGGCGCGGTCGAGGCTAAGGCCGAAGGCACGCCCCTGAGCGGCATCGAAGCGCAGACCGCCAAGTACAGCGTTGGCCTGCCCTCCGTTCCACCTGCCTGGCATTCGCCTCTGCCATTCCTCTATGAAAGCACCGGTGTTGAGACCTTTTTCACCAACGGACTGGACCCCGACCCGCGCAGCCGCCGCGTGTATGCGTTCCATCGGCCCGAGACACTGGCCGCGTGGGCAACTGAGCCCATGACGCTCCGCGCGCGGTTACGCCACATGCCGCCACTCGTCACCGCCGGCTTGTGGGATGCGCAGATCGAAGCAATCACGAACCTGGAGCGGTCACTGTTTGACAACCATCCCCGCGCGCTCATCCAGATGGCGACAGGCAGCGGCAAGACTTTTACCGCCGCCAGCTTTATCTATCGCCTGGTCAAGTTCGGCGGCGCGCGCCGCGTGCTATTCCTGGTGGATCGCAGCAACCTGGGACGACAGACACTCAAAGAGTTTCAGCAATACGTCACGCCGGACGACGGGCGCAAGTTCACCGAGCTGTACAACGTGCAGCGCCTCTCGTCCAATGTGCTCGATCCGGTCAGCCGAGTGTGCATCACGACTATCCAGCGGTTATACTCGATTCTCTCCGGCGAGCCGGACTATGACGCGGAAAAGGAAGAACCATCGCTCTTTGACCTGGAAGGTGCGCTCGATAACCAGCCGCCCAAGACTGTGCTTTACAATCCTGCGCTGCCCATCGAGTTCTTTGATACCCTCGTCACCGACGAGTGCCACCGCTCGATCTACAACCTGTGGCGACAGGTGCTCGAATACTATGACGCTTTCCTCATCGGTCTGACGGCCACGCCGTCCAAGCAGACGTTCGGCTTTTTCAATCAAAACCTGGTGATGGAATACCCGCGCCAACGCGCCATCGCTGATGGTGTGAACGTGCAAGGGCTTGTCTATCGCATCCGCACCGAAATCACCGAGCAAGGCAGCCGCGTTGACGCGGGCTTTTACGTGGACAGGCGTGACCGTCAGACGCGTCGCGTGCGCTGGGAGCAGCTCGACGAAGACCTGGTGTACGATGCAAATCAACTCGACCGCGAGGTTGTCTCCGAAACCCAGATTCGCACTGTGATCCGGGCATTCCGCGACAAACTGTTCACCGAGATTTTCCCTGGCCGCACCGAAGTGCCCAAGACGCTCATCTTTGCCAAAGACGACAGCCACGCCGAAGACATTGTGCGCATCGTGCGCGAAGAGTTTGGGCGCGGCAACGAGTTTTGCCAAAAGATCACCTATCGCGTGTCGGGCGTCAAAGCCGAGGATTTGATCGCCACGTTTCGCAACAGCTTTTACCCGCGCATCGCCGTGACGGTGGACATGATCGCCACCGGCACCGACATCAGGCCGCTGGAAGTGCTGCTGTTCATGCGGCCCGTCAAATCGCGCGTGTTGTTCGAGCAGATGTTGGGGCGCGGCACGCGCATCATCAGCGCGACCGACCTGCTGGCCGTCACGCCCGATGCCGTCGCCAAGACGCATTTCGTGATTGTGGATGCTGTCGGCGTGGTCGAGCAGGCCAAAGTGGATACGCAGTCGCTGGAGCGCAAACGCTCGGTGCCGTTCGATAAATTGCTGACCGCCATCGCGCTGGGCGCGCGAGATGAAGATTCGCTCATGTCGCTGGCCGGGCGGCTGGCTCGCCTGGAACGGACACTCTCGCCGCAAGATGTGTTCAACCTGAATGCGATTCTGGGCACGGGCGCGGTCACCGCGCCCTTACGCATCCTTGCTAACGCGCTGCTCGACGCGGTTGATCCCGACAAGCCTATCGAGCTGGCCCAGGCGCAGGCCGGCACTGATGAGCCGACGCCCGATCAAGTCGCCCAAGCCAAGGCCGAGTTGGTCGAGCAAGCCGTGACGCCATTCGACAATCCGCAATTGCGCTCAACCCTCGTCGCGATTCAACAGCGCAACGAGCAGATCATTGATACGGTGAGCGTCGATCGCGTGCGCGAGGCGGGATTCAGCCAGGCCGCAACCGGGCGGGCGCGCGCGACGGTGGAATCGTTCCGGCAGTTTATTGCCGAGCACCGCGACGAGATCACGGCGCTGCAAATCATCTACAACCAACCCCAGGCCCGGCGTGCGTTCACGTTCCAGCAGGTCAAGGAACTGGCCGAGCACCTGTCGCAGCCGCCGCACACCTGGAGCACTGAGGCGCTGTGGCTGGCATACTGTCAACTGGAAAAGGACAAGGTGCGCGGCGTGGGCGCGCGGCGCGTGCTGACGGACGTGGTCTCGCTCGTGCGGCACGCCGTCCAGCTCGACGACGAGCTGATCCCCTATCCCGAGCGAGTGCGAGCGCGGTACGCCGACTGGCTGGCAGCGCAAGAAGCCAGCGGACACAGCTTCACGGCGGAGCAGCGCTGGTGGCTGGACAAGGTGGTCGAGCACATTGGCGTGAATGTGAGCATTGCGCCAGACGATTTGGATTACGGCGAGTTTTTCGACAAAGGCGGGCGGATTGCGGCGGCACGCGCGTTCGGCGAGACGTTGCCTGCGCTGTTGGAGGAATTGAACACGGCGTTGGCGTAGAGGCAGGGTTGCCCCGCCTACCTCGGTTGAATAGGGGTATAATGGAAGCGCAAGTGTAGGGGGTGACTATGACATACCGTGAGATGGCTGTCGAGATCGAACGGCTCCCGCTGAATGAGCAACTCGCGCTTCTAGAAGCGCTAACGCGGTCTTTGCGCAAAGCGCTGACCCAATCTGACACGAAAGAGCCTGGCAAATCGCTCAAGCTCGTGCGTGGGATGCTCAAGCCGGATGGGCCAATGCCGACCGACGAAGAATTGAAACAAGACTATACAGATTACTTGGTCAGAAAGTATCTGTGATGCGCGCTCTGCTGGATACCAACGTCATTCTCGACTTTTTGCTAGACCGACCGCCGTTTGCAGACGCCGCTACTGCCGTGTGGCAAGCCAATGAGCAGGGCCGGTTTGAAGGATACATTTCGGCCATCACGCCCATTAATGTGTTCTACATCGCTCGCAAAATCAAGAGCGTTGATGTCGCTCGCCAGATGGTGGCTGGACTGTTGGCCGCCTGCCAAGTCTGCTTGATTGATTCGCTTGTTCTGCAATCCGCGCTGGCCCTTCCACTGCGCGATTACGAGGACGCGGTACAGCATGCCTCTGCTGTCGCCAGCCAGATGGACGCGATCGTCACTCGCGATGCAAGGGACTATACTGGCGCAACACTCCCTGTGTTGACCCCGCAAGATTTCCTCGACCAATTGAGCCGCCAGGTGTGATGACCCTGGCGGAGGCGAGGCCATCTTAGCCCTGTTCAGAACTCGGACATTCCCAAACCAGGAGAGGCCATGACACGCCAACCTATCTCTTTCGACGAACTGCTGGTAAGGTCGCATTATGTGTGGAGCAAGCAGCGGCTGCTCTTGACGGCGGGCGATTTTGCCGTGGGCCGGTTCAACACGATGACGGTTGGCTGGGGCAGCCTGGGGACGATGTGGGGACGGCCCTTTGCCCAAGTGGTGGTGCGCCCCGTCCGTTATACGTTCCAGTTTACGGAGCAGTACGATACGTTCACCTTGTGTGTCTTGCCCGCCAGCCTGCAACCGGCGTGGCAATTGCTGGGGTCAAAGTCAGGCCGCGACGGGGACAAGATCGCCGAGTCCGGGCTGACGCCCGTCGCCTCGACGCGCGTCGCCGCTCCCAGCTTTGCCGAAGCCGAATTGGTCATCGAGTGCCGCAAGATTTATTGGGACGATATTGTCCCTGAGCATTTTCTCGATCCGGCGATTGACCTGCATTACCCGAACAAGGATTATCACCGCGTCTATTTTGGCGAGATTGTGGCCATTCACGGGCACGAGCAATACAAGAGCGCAGCATGAGCCGTGGAGCGTGAAGGGATGACGTTGCCGAACGGGTGGGCGTGG
>Ga0315268_10007380_pt1 | contig 11563 bp, 11 predicted proteins | sample C1_top_MG_FD_204535 | JGI IMG/M metagenome (GOLD analysis project Ga0315268, IMG submission 204535) | Sediment microbial communities from Yellowstone Lake, YNP, Wyoming, USA - C1_top | ecosystem: Environmental > Aquatic > Freshwater > Lake > Sediment | place: USA: Wyoming | collected 2017-08-01 | reverse complement strand
CGGTGCGAATGCCCTTGCCGGCGGCGTGGGCAGCCAGCTGGAAGATGTCTTCTCGCATTAGCGGCTCGCCGCCGGAGAAGAGGAGCGTGGGCACGCCGAAATCGGCGATGTCGTCGATGAGGCGCAGCCCCTCGGCGGTGGTCAGCTCGCCGGGCTGGGGCTTGTCCTTGGCGTCGGCGTAGCAGTGCACACAGTAGAGGTTGCAGATGCGGGTGAGGTTCCAGACGACGATGGGCTTCTTATCGACCGAGTAGTGGAGCAGGTGGGCCGGTACCTTCGACGTGTCGCGGCCGTAGCGGAGTGCGTCGCCCGGAGTGACCGTTCCGTTCAGGATTCGCGAGACGCTGAGCATTGCCTCACCTCCCCTTAACCAGCCGCCGTGCGTAGCGGCCGCGGCTCGTAGACGCAGAATGGCTCCTCGCCGAGGTAGTTTCCGGTCATACCGTAGGCGCGCGCCCGGCAGCCGGCGCAGATGCGCTTGAACTCGCAGAGGCCGCACTTGCCTCCCAGCCGGTCGGCGTCGCGCAGCGTCTGGAAGAGCTCCGAATGTTCCCATATCTCCTGGAGGGGCTGCTCCCGGATGCTGCCCGCGCGGAGCGGCAGGTAGCCGCAAGGGAAGACCTCGCCTTTGTGGGAGATGAAGCAGACGCTGGTCCCCGCGAGGCAGCCCTTGGTCATGGTGTGCAGGCCTTCAGGGTGACCGGCGCCGGCGGCCCGCTGACGAACGTGGCTGGGTGGCGGCTCTCGTCTTTCGGCTGCCAGGCGCTGGCGGACGATGCGGAAGTAGTGCGGCGCGCAGGTGGCTTTCAGTTCGAGAAGGCCCTCGCGGTCGCGTTCGTAGAACCATTGGAGGACGCGCTCGTACTCCTGGCGGGAGATCATCTGCTCGTCGGCGATCTGCACGCCACAGCCCACGGGCACCAGGAGGAAGATGTGGAGGGCGTCGGCGCCCAGCGAGCGGGCCAGCTCCAACACGTCCGGCAGCTCATCGATGTTGTGGCGGGCGATGGTGGTATTGATCTGGACGCTCATCGCGCGCGCCCGCAGTCGCTGTATGCCGCCCACCGCCTGGTCGAAGGAGCCGGGCAAGGCGCGGAAGACATCGTGGGTAGTGGCACTGGCGCCGTCGATGCTTACCGCCACACGCCGGATGCCGGCGTCGACGATGCGGTCGGCCATGCGGTCATCGATCAGGGTGCCGTTGGTGGCCAGGGCGACTCGCAGGCCACGACCGGCCGCATAGCGAGCGATGGCGAAGATGTCCGGCCGCATGAGAGGCTCGCCGCCGGAAAGGACGAAGATTGGGCTGGAGAAGGCGACGATCTGATCGATGAGTGCTTTGGATTCAGCGGTGGTCAGGTCCTCCGGCACGAGCCGGTCGGCCACATCGATGCGACGGCAGTGGATGCAGCGCAGGTTGCAGCCGGCGGTGGTCTCCCAGAAGACGAGGCGGGGGACAAAGCGCGCGTTTCGTTGGTCCACCGCTACCGTCCTTCTCGCAGCCAGCGCGCGGCGTCCTTCGCGAAGTAGGTGAGGAGCATGTCGGCGCCCGCCCGCCTGATGGCCGTGAGCATCTCCAGAACGGCCGCCCGCTCGTCGATCCAGCCGCGCTGGGCGGCCGCCTTCACCATCGAGTACTCGCCACTGACGTTGTAGGCGGCCAGCGGGCAGTCGAAGGCGTCGCGCACCCGGCGGATGACGTCCAGGTAGGCCAGGGCGGGCTTCACCATCACCATGTCCGCGCCCTCCTGGATGTCCAGCGCCACCTCGCGCAGGGCCTCGCGAGCGTTGGACGGGTCCATCTGATAGGCGCGGCGGTCGCCGAAGGCGGGAGCGGAATCGGCGGCGTCGCGGAACGGGCCATAGAAGGCAGACGCATACTTGGCGGCGTAGGCCAGGATGGCGACTTGCGGGAAACCGGCCTCGTCCAGGGCGGCGCGGATGGCGCCCACCTGGCCGTCCATCATGGCACTGGGCGCCACCACGTCGGCGCCGGCGGCGGCGTAGGAGACGGCGATTCGCCCCAGGACGTCCAGCGTCTCGTCGTTCAGCACCTGGCCACCGCGGACGATGCCGCAGTGGCCGTGGTCCGTGTACTCGCAGAGGCAGACGTCGGTCATCACCACCAGCTCCGGCACCGCCGTCTTGACGACCCGAACGGCCCGCTGGACGACGCCATCGTCGGCATAGGCCTCGCCGCCCTGCGCATCTTTGTAGGCCGGCAGGCCGAAGAGGATGACGGCCGGGATGCCCAGGGTAGCGACCTCCTCCGCCTCCTCGGGAAGCAGTTCCAGCGGCCAGCGGTAGATCCCCGGCATGGAGGGGATCTCCTCCTTGGGCCCGCCATGCACCACGAAGAGCGGGTAGATGAGGTTATCGACGGCGAGACGGGTCTCCCGCGCCAGCCGCCGCAGGTTGTCGACCCGTCGAAGGCGGCGGGGACGCGTCGAGAGACCGGCGCTGCCCTCGGCTAGTTCCGTCGCCTCGGGGGCCCAGCGGCTTGCCTCCAACTTCTCCCTCCCTCTAGACCGCCGCCACTATGGCGTCCACCAGGCCCTGGATGGTGTGCTCAGGGGCCACCACGTCCACGCGGATACCCAGCTCCCGGGCTGTGTGCGCCGTCACCGGCCCGATGCAGGCCACCAGCATGCCGTCCAGCGTCTCCCGGGGGGACCGCCCGCCGAGGGCGTACGCCAGGTTCTTGACGGTCGAGGAACTGGAGAAGGTCACGATGTCGATCTTGCCGTTGCCCAGGATGGCCAAAAGGTCGCCGGAGGGTGCCGCGGTCGTGCGGTAGGCGACGACCTCGTCCACGAGGGCGCCCTTCTCGCGCAGGCTCTCGGCCAAAGCCGGGCGAGCCCGGTCCGCGCGGGGCAGGAGGATGCGATGGCCCCGCACATCTCCGATGCCGGCCGTGATCTCCTCGGCCACGTACACCGGCGGCACGAAGTCTACCCGGACGCCGTGGTCCCGAAGGGCCTGGGCCGTGGCCGGCCCGATGGCGGCCACGCACGGGCCCTCCAGGAGGCGCAGTTCGCCGCCCCTGGCCTGTATTCGCTCGACTACCGCCTGCACACCGTTGGCGCTGGTGAAGATGATCCAATCGTAGATGGCCAGCCTGTCGATCGCCTGGTCCAGCCTCGACCAGTCGGAAGGCGGCGCTATGGCGATGGCCGGGAACTCTACCGGCTCGGCGCCCAGCTCTCGCAGGAGTTGCGAGAGCGCCCTGGCCTGCGGGCGGGCGCGAGTGACCAGCACTCGCTTGCCGAATAGCGGCCTTGTGTCGAACCAGCGGAGCTTCTCGCGCAGGCGTACCACTTCGCCCACCACCGTGACGGCCGGCGGCTGGAGGCCGGCCTCGCGCACCCGCTGGACGATGTCGACCAGAGTGCCGGTTACCGTCTGCTGGCGGGGCTCGGTGCCCCAGCGGATGACGGCCACCGGAGTCTGGGGGTCGCGTCCATGCTCCACGAGCCGATCGACGATGGCGGCCAGGTTGCCGATGCCCATGAGGAAGACCAGGGTGCCCACGCCGGTGGCCAGCTTCGCCCAGTCGATATCCGAGCCGTCCTTGGTGGGGTCCTCGTGGCCGGTGACCACAGCGAAGGTGCTGGTGAAATCGCGGTGCGTCACCGGGATGCCGGCGTAGGCGGGCACGGCGATGGCGCTGGTCACGCCGGGCACGATCTCGAAGGGGATGCCGGCCTCCGCCAGCGCCTCCGCCTCCTCGCCGCCGCGGCCGAAGAGGAAGGGATCGCCGCCCTTGAGGCGCACCACTACCTTGCCGGCGCGGGCCCTGTCCACGAGGATGGCGTTGATCTGGTCCTGGGTGACAGCGTGATGCTGGGGCGTCTTGCCCACGTCGATGATCTCGCAGTCTGATGGCACATGCTCCAGCAGACGCTGGTTCACCAGGCGGTCGCAGACCACCACCTCCGCCTTCTGAAGACAAGCGAGACCCTTGACCGTGATGAGGCCTGGGTCGCCTGGGCCGGCTCCTACCAGATGAACGATCCCCTTACTTGTCACCGGCCGCCCCTTGGAGCAACTCACGGGCGCCCCGGCCCAGTAGCCGCTCCGCCAGCAGCCGGCCCAGGGTCTCGGGTTGGGAGACAGGGCCGGTCAGACTGCCGCGAATGCACCTGCCGCTCGTAGGGTCAGCCACCATGCCAGTGAGAGAGATGCGTCCGTGGGCGACCTCGCCGTAGGCAGCGATGGGCACGGCGCACCCGCCGCCCAGGGCCGCTAGGAAGCCACGCTCCGCCCGCACGGCCTGCTCCGTGGCGCGGTCGTTGAGGGGCTCAACCCGACCGATGACCGCCGAATCGTCCTCCCGCACCTCGATGGCCAGGGCGCCCTGTCCCACGGCGGGCAGCATCACCTCCATGGACAGATATTGAGTGATGAGGTGGCCGCGGCCGAGACGGATGAGACCGGCGGCGGCCAGGATCAGGGCGTCGTACTGGCGGTCGTGCAGCTTGCGCAGGCGAGTGTCGACGTTGCCTCGGATGTCGCGCACCGTCAGGTCCGACCGGTAGGACAAGAGTTGGGCCTGCCGCCCAAGACTGCTCGTCCCCATCACAGCACCACTGGGCAGAGAGTCCAGGCTGGGAGCCACCGGCGATATCAAGATGTCGCGCGCATCCTCGCGGGGGAGGACGGCGCCGATCTTCAGGCCCGGCGGCAGTTCGCTCGGCATGTCCTTCAGGCTATGGACGGCAAGGTCGATCTCGCCGGCCAGGAGGCTCTCTTCGAGCGCCCGCACGAACACTCCCTGGCCGCCTATAGAGGCCAGGCTGACCTCTCGATCGATATCGCCCTGGGTCTTGATCTCCTTGGTCCGCCAGGCATCGTCCAAATAGCGGGCGGCCAACTCCATTTGGACGATGCGGCACTGAGCGCGGGCTAGCGGGCTGCCCCGGGTGCCGATGACAAAGCTACGCCTGATGGTCGCCGTTCCGCCCATTCTTGCCGTTGCCACCCTCCAGGGCAAAGAGCTCGCGTAGGGCCAGAGCGTAGAGATGCCCGTCGTGGCCGTTGGCGCGTTCCTTGAGGTTGACGGTTGGAACGTGGAGGAGTTTATTGACGATCCTTTGGGAAAGCGCCTCAACGACCGCTTGCTGCCTTTCGGAGAGGGAGGGCAGCCGGCGCAGGGCCTGTTCCAGCTCGGATTGACGAATGTCGTGGGCCCACTCCCGCAGCTCGGTGATGGTAGGCAGTACGTACAGGGACTGGAACCAGGCCCAGAAATCCGCCAGCTCTTCCTGGACGATGGCCTCCACCTTGGGGATTTCTCGCCGCCGTCGCTGGTGGTTGGCCTCGGCCACCCCCTCCAGGTCGTCGATGTCATACAGGTGGACGTTCTCGATCTGTCTCACGGCGGGGTCCACGTCCCGCGGGACAGCGATGTCGATAAGGAGCAGGGGTCGATAGCCGCGCCATCCCATGGCGCGCTCAACAGCGTCGCGCCTGACAACCGGGTGAGGGGCCGACGTGGAGCTGATAACGATATCGGTGTGCCACAGCGCCTGGGTCACGCGGTCGAAGGCCAGGACGCGGCCGTTACACCAGCTGGCGATCGCCTCGGCCTTGTGGCGAGTGCGGTTGATGACGGTGACCTCAGTCACGCCGTTGTCCACCAGGTTCTTCAAGGTCTGCTCACTGGTCTCACCGGCGCCCACCACCAGCGCCCGGCAGTCGGTCAGGTCACCGAAGACGTTGCGGGCCAGCTCTACGGCCGCGTAGCTGACCGACACGGCGTTGCGGCCGATGGCGGTCTCGGTTCGAGCGCGCTTGCCGACGCTGATGCTCTTGCGGAACAGCTTGCCCAGTAGCGGGCCTGCCGCTTTACAGGCGCTGGCCAGATGGTAGGCCTCGCGCACCTGCCCCAGGACCTCGTGCTCGCCGACGATCATCGAATCGATGCCGGCGGCCACGCGGAAGAGATGGACGACGGCCTCTTGGTTGGCGTGGACGGAGACATGGCCCTCCAGTTCAGCGATGGGCAGCTTCCCGTGATCGGCCAGCAAGCAGATCAGCGCCTCTCGACCGGCATGGATGTCCTCAACCAGGGCGTAGACCTCGGTGCGATTGCATGTGGAGAGGAGGACCGCCTCCTGACAGGACGGATCGTCATTGGCGCGGCGCTCGGCCAGGGAGGCCAGGGCCTCGTGCAGATGGCCGCCACTAAAGGCCAGTTTCTCCCGCACCTCAACCGGGGCCGTGCGATGGTTCACCCCGACCGCTAGGATGTTCATTGGGTCGCGTTTCCGTCCGCGCGTGCCAGGTGCGCCGCCAAGAGCTCATCTGCCAGGGCCCGCGCCTGGGCCTCCTGGCCGTCGCGCAAGAGGGAAAGCGCTTGGGATCCGGCCAGATCGTGCCAGAAGCGGGCACGAGCGCTCGCGGGCAACTCCCGCGCCACGCGGCGGCGCAGACCACCGGCCAGCTCCAGGAAGGTGGAGTACTCCGGTCCGAGGGTCCGCTCCAGCCCCCGCCGCAGGTTGGCGGCGAGGGACGGGCTTTGCCCGCCGGTCGATACGCCGATGATGAGATCGCCGCGGCGTAGGGTGGAGGGCACGATGAAGTTGCAGTGATCGGGGTCATCCGCCACATTGACCAGGATGCCCTCGGCTTCGGCCTCCTGCGATACGGCATGGTTGACGGCCGGATCGTCGGTCGTGGCTATGACCACGAACGCACCCTTCAGGTCGCCCCGCCGGTAGCCGCGCGCAAGGTGCTGGATGCGGCCGTCGCGTCGGAGCTGCGCCAGGCCATCGCCCAGATGAGGGCTGACGACCACCACCACACGGGCGCCGGCGTCCAGAAGCGACTCGACTTTGCGGCGGGCGACTTCGCCGCCACCCACCACGATGCAGCGTCTCTCCTCCAGCCTGACCAGATTGATGGGGTATGACTTCACGCTCATTCGATCCTGAGATATGCTCGGCTCGGCCAGCGGGCCATCTGCGCTTACTGTCACAATATGGCGGGGCCGTCTCCAAAACTACGAGCAAAAGTGAAAAGAATATATAATACCTGGGCGAATCCTTCGCAAATCTCCCAAATCTCTTATGCGGCCCGGGCCGGAGGGACCTTCGTGGTCCACCCGAGGTAGCCGGGGTTAGTTGATGCGAAACACGAACAGGCCCGCGAAGCGGTCCACCACGTAGAGCCTATCACCGACGATCTTCAACCCAGCGGGTGCCTGGAAGAGGGAACCGGACTTGGGGTCGTTGGGCTTTTCCCGGCCGATGAAGCCAAGGTAGCGCCCGTCAGGGCTGAACACCTCGACGGCTGCCAGCAGGCCATCGCTGACAAAGATGTTGCCGTCGTGGTCTAGGGCCACGTCCTTGGGGCGAGAGAAGGTGCCTCCGCTATCGCCCAGCCCGCCCAGTTCACGCAAGAAAGCCCCGTCGGGTGACAGCTCGACAACTCGTCCGTTGAGCATGTCCACCACGTAGGCGTTTCCGCGGCTATCCAGCGCGACGCCGGCGGGGGTGCTGAAGGCGTCGGTGCCCGCTCCCCGATGGCCTTCGCCCATTACCTGAAGGAGGCGGCCGTCGGCGTCGTAGCGCAGCAGTCGGTTGTTGTCGGCGTCGGTCACCAGGAGCTCGCCCTGCGCGCTCACAGCGATGCTGATGGGGCGCGGTCTGTCGGTGTCGCTCTCCGCTACCTTCTCCAAGTCGATGGTCTTCGTCACGTTGCCGGCGGGTGTCAGCACCAGGACCTGGCGTGCACCGGAGTTGGCGACATAGAGGAACTCGCCGTCAGAGGCGATAGCCATGGCGCCCTTGAGGGTGCCCCCGTCGGGCCGCCCGTCAAGCACCCGCTCCGGCTCGCCGTCGCTATTCAGGGCCAGGATGCGGTTGTTGCCGGTGTCCAGCAGGAACACCTGGCCGTCGAGAACGGCCATGGCGGCAGGCTGGCGCCAGGCGTCCTCCTCTGGCGATTCCATATGCTTCAGTAGTTTGGCCTGATAGACCTCGACTGTGGCCTTTGGCGGTTCCGCCCGCTGTGGCAGGAGGAGGATGCCGGACATCACCGCCGCCAGGATCACCGTCGGGCCGGCAAACACGGCCAGGCGTGGGTGGCCGCGGATGGCCGCCACGGTCTTCCTCTGCAAACGCTCCACAATGCGGACTATGAGGCGCATGGCATTCTCATCGATGGCAGCTCAGACATAGCGGGGACCGGGCGCTCGCGGGGTCGCGGTAGGGCACGGTGTTGAGCGGCGTGCCCGCCGCACCTCCGTGGGCTGTGTGGCAACTGAGGCACTTCACCTGGTCACCCGGAGCCGTGCCCGTTGCATCCCAGAGGGGCGTGCCGGTGAAGTCACCGGCGTTGGGGTCCCAACTCGTGTCCGGAGGATATCCGTCACCGGTGACGGCGACATCCAGGGGGTGGTGACCTGGATCACCCAAAGCGTGGCAGGACCGACACAGATTAGCGCCGGAGGGGAAGAGGAGAAAGAAGCCGTTGCGCGGCGTGTGAGGGTCGTGGCACATATCGCAGTCCTTGCCCAGCTCGCCGCTCTCGATGGGGTGCTGGCCCCGCGAATCGTCGAAGGCATACGCTCCCCGCTCGGTGACGGTGCCGTCGTGACAGCTGTAGCAGAGAGCACCGACGGCCGAGGCGAGGCCGGATGGGTGGGCTCGCTTCGGAGCCTGTGCCCAGAGGGGCTCGGCGTAGGCGTTCTGAGGAATATGGCACTGCTCGCAGGCCGAGGAGCCGAGCGTGCCGAGGTCGTGATCACTGCCGATGACGTCGCCCTGCTGGCCGGAAGTGGTGAGCACGAAGGCAAGAGAGCCGGCGGCGGCGACGATCAGGGCCAGGAGGGCTTTCTTCACGCCGGCACCTCTCGCGGGCAAAATACAGGCGCCCCCTGGAGGAGGCGCCCATGGAAAGACCTTCGGCTGGAGGGGAAGGAGCCTAGCGGCGAACGCGCGCGCGGGCTTCGCGCTCCACCTTCGAAGCGCCGGTGCGGCGCAGGAACCGCGTGCCCAAGGCATGCAGGGCGATGGCCGGCACCGCGAACGGCAGGAAGAGAACGAAGGCCAGGCCCGTTATCGGGGCCACTAGCAGCATCAACGCCAGCGGCGCCCGAATGAACTTGCCGTTGCCGGCAGGCAGGCAATCGCCCTCCTGGGCGATCTGCACCATCTCGAACGTCTTGGTGCTCCAGTAGGTGCCTACTGGAGCCGCTTCGCCGGGCTGGTACATCCTTTGCATTCCTGACCTCCCTTGTCGCACGTGCCTCGCTAGAACCAGCCTCAGCATAAAGGCCAAGGCCGCTGGCGGGCATGAGACGAATGAGGGAAGAGGGAAGGATGAACCGCCCTAAAACCGGTGGGTAGAGTGCCCTATTCTCGCCGGACGGCCACGCGGTCGCGCATAGGGGCTCGCGACGGTGTCCTGACGGGCACCCTGCCGTTGGCGCGACGTCGTCGCCTAGTGGGATGTGCCGGAGTGGCCCTGCGTCGCGCGGTGGTGAGCCCAGGCGGCCTTCCTCACGGCACCAGTCGCGCCCCTGTAGATGAGCAGGGCGGGCACCGCGAACGGCAGGAAGACGATGAAGGCCAACCCGATAATCGGCCCGAACAGGAGAAGCAGCGGGAGAGGGGTGTGATAGTAAGCGCCATCGCCCCCTGGCAGGTGATCGCCGTTCCGCGATACCTGCACGATCTCCCAGGTCCTGCCGCTCAGGTAGGTGCCGTGCGGAACGGCCTCGCCTGGACTGTACCTTCGCCTCATCTGGGACCTCCCTGTGCTCGAGAGAGATGAGGCCCGGTCCCTTATCTCCCGAAAGCAGTCTACCACTCCCGGGGTTCCCGCTCAAGTGGCAGCAGAGAGCGCCTCCACGGGTACAGTATCGTTGGGCTGCCTGAAGCTCCGTCGTGCGCTTGAACCCCGGTTCTCTCATCTTCCCGCCCCTAGGCGCTCACGTCCACCAGCCCCACACGGATCGCAAACTTCACCAACTCTGTGCGGTTGTGGACGTCCAGTTTCTCCATGATGTTGGCCCGATGGGACATGACGGTCTTGGCGCTCAGGGTCAGCAACTCCGCGATCTCGCGATTGGTGCGACCCTCGGCCAGGAGCTTCAGCACCTCCTTCTCCCGATAGCTCAGCTGCTCATACAAGGATTCGGGGCCCTCTCGCGCCAGTTCCGCTACGTAGCGATCTACCACCGCCTTCGCCACCGCCGGGTGCAGGAACGATTGGCCGGAGTGCACGGCCCGAATGGCGGACACCAACTCGGTCCCAGCCGCCTTCTTCAGGATGTAGCCGGCAGCGCCGGCTTTGAGCATGGTGTAGATGTACTCCTTGTTGTCGTACTGGGTAAGCACCAGCACCCTCGCGGGTGACCGGCGGTGGCGCAGCTCAAGGGTGGCCTCGAGCCCCCCAAGGCGCGGCATGGCGATATCCATCAACACCACATCTGGTTTCAGCCGCGCCGCCTGCTCAACAGCCTCCAGGCCGTCCTCCGCTTCGCCCACGACCTCGATGTCATCGTACACGCTCAGCAGCGCGCGGATGCCGTCGCGCAGGACGGCATGATCATCGGCGATGAGGACGCGTATGCTCTTCATGCAGCGCTATCCTTTCGTCCAGAGGCACCCGCACCGCAACGCAAGTGCCGCGCCCCGGTTCGGACGCTATGTCGAGCTCCCCCTTCAACAGAGCCGACCGCTCGCGCATGCCCAGGAGGCCCCAACCGGTGGGAGCGGCGGAGGAATCGGCGGCAGGCACAAAGCCCTTGCCGTCGTCCTCGACCTCAAGAGACACAACGTTCTCATTGAAGTGGATTGTGAGCAGAACGTTGGATGCCTCGGCGTGGCGGGCGACGTTGGAGATGGCCTCCTGCCCGATGCGGAAAAGGGTCGTTTCCACTTCCGACGGTAGGCGCCGCTGCCTCCCGCTGACCTCCACGCGGACGCCCAACCCCAGAGGTTGAAGACGGTTCTCGGCGTACCACTCCAGTCCAGCGACGAGGCCCAGGTCGTCCAAGATCGAAGGGCGGAGGTCGTAGATAAGGTTATGCACTTCATCCAGCGTCTGAACCGCCAGGCCCTTCAGGCGAGAGAGCTTCTCTTGCAGTTGCTCCTTGCTCAGGCTGGGCGCTAAAGTCACGGTCTCCATGCCCATGGCAAGGGCCGTCAGAGCCTGGCTCGTCTCATCGTGAAGCTCGCGGGCGATGCGGCGGCGTTCCTCCTCTTGAGCGCCAATGACCTTCTTCAGGAGCTCGCCGCGCAGGCTCTCCTTCTGCTTAAGCTCTTCGTAGAGGACGGCATTCTCCGCGGCCACCTGCCGCAACTCGTCCCGCGAGGCCTCGAGCTCCCGCGTGCGCTCCCGGACTCGCTTCTCCAGTTCGCGACTCCCGGCCTGGATGCTCTCCAGCGAGTCCCCCAGTTTCACCCGCATCGTCTCGAACGTCCGCGCCAGCTGGCCGATCTCATCCTTGCCCAGGTCCGGCACCTCCTGCGACAGGTCGCCCGACGCTATACGTTCGGCGACGGAGGTGAGCATGGTCACCGGCCGGGTGATGCTGCGCACGGTGGTCCAA
>Ga0315268_10007379_pt1 | contig 11563 bp, 11 predicted proteins | sample C1_top_MG_FD_204535 | JGI IMG/M metagenome (GOLD analysis project Ga0315268, IMG submission 204535) | Sediment microbial communities from Yellowstone Lake, YNP, Wyoming, USA - C1_top | ecosystem: Environmental > Aquatic > Freshwater > Lake > Sediment | place: USA: Wyoming | collected 2017-08-01 | reverse complement strand
AACGAAATGAACATCGACGTGGACAAGACGAAGCAGAGAGTTGAGAAAATAGGTAAGGACGGGAAGCGTCCGAAGCTCGCAACGTTCGGCGGCAGCCTATTCCTGTTTCCGCATCCGGTAAAGGAGCTGGCGGAGTATTTCCATGGAATCGGAACCACCGTTGCGTATGATGCCGCGCATGTTTCAGGTCTCATCGCTGGTGGACAGTTCCAAGACCCGCTTCGCGAGGGGGCGGACGTGATGATGATGAGCACGCACAAGACCTTGTTCGGTCCTCAAGGCGGCACGGTAGTCTCTTGGGAGAAGTACGCGGAGCAGATCAAGAAGGCCACATTCCCGTCGAACACGAGCAATCATCACCTCCACACCGTCGCTGGGAAAGCCGTCGCATTCGCGGAGATGCTTGAGTTCGGTCGCGAATACACATCCGAGATCGTGGCAAACGCTCAGGCGCTCGGCCAAGCGTTGTATGAACGCGGACTGAACACGCTTGCCGAGAGCAAAGGATTCACCAAGTCGCATCAGCTCGCTGTCGACACAACCAAGTACGGCCTCGGAGGAGACATCGAAAGGGCGCTTGAGAAAGCGAACATAATCGTGAATAGGCAACTACTTCCAGGCGACATCCAAGCTAACCGGCACTACCAAAACCCGGGCGGAATACGACTCGGCGTCTCAGAGATCACCCGCCTCGGCATGAAGAGATCACAGATGACCGAGATCGCCGAATTCATCAAGCGCGTGGTCGTTGACAAGGAACCCCCTGAACGAGTCAAGGCTGATGTCGCTATGTTCCGCAAAGACTTCCAGAGAGTGCACTACGCCTTCGAGACCGCACGCGCAGCCTACGAATACATCAAGATTAGACAATGATGAAGAGAAGTATCTCAGCACACCTCTTGCATCTCCCCCTCTTCCTCATCGGGCCTCGGTTCAATGCGAACCCGACGGTCATACTCATCCACGTGTGTTGTTGAACGTCAAAAGTTATCCAAGAGGAAGCTCTTGGCTCTCGGCCACTTGTTCAGTTTCTCTAGGATTATTCTGACTAGCTGTCTTGTCTGCTTGTCGAACACTCTCGTGATGAATAGCACGATGAAGAAGCTCGTAACAGATATCGAAAGTACGTAGAGCAGCTTAGAGGTATTGAGTAGCGATATGATCACTGAGAAGATTATCGCGCCCAGCAGACCCATCACTATGGACCTAACTATGAAGTAGAGGTAGAACTCGTCGTCCTTGAATTTGCTCATACATCCTATTCCGTTTCCCAGTTAAATGACGTTTCGACCCTAGAAGATACTGGACTAAGGATCGTCAGCTAGCGATGGCAAGCTCGTGTTCATGCGGACTACTCGATCCATAACGACCGCATGGAAATCGAGCCAAGCGTCACTCCGTCGGCGAAGAAGCGGATTCGCTCCTGCCCGTCCTGCAACGCAAGGGCATAGAGCAATGGTAGATAGTGCTCATTCGTCGGTACCGATAAGCGCGCTGCTTGCCCCAGATCCTGATAGTGCATGATCGAGGCATGGTCGCCTGACAGAATCGACCGCTTGATGGCTTCATCGAATTCTATAGCCCAATCATACGCCTTGCCCTGCCAGGCCATCATGCCCAAATTGTGAACGATGTTTCCGCTGCCGACGATCAAAATGCCCTTGTTCCGAAGCGGGCGCAGTTCTTTCCCAAGCGCGTAATGGAACGGCGGCGGTTGGGTTCGATCCAGACTGAGTTGGACGACAGGTATGTCGGCCATAGGAAACATCCGACATAAAACGATCCATGCGCCGTGGTCGAGCCCCCAAGCTTGATCTAAACGCACCTGCGTTTTCTGCACTGTCTCCTGAATGAGCCGAGCTAACTCGGGCAAACCCGGCGCGGGATACTTCACTTCGTAGAGCGATTCTGGAAATCCGTAAAAGTCGTAGATCGTTTTGGGTTGTTCCATCGCCGTGACGAGCGTACCGTCGCTTTCCCAGTGTGCTGAAATGCTGAGAATCGCGCTTGGCCTAGGCAGGGCTTTGCCCGCTTCCACCCAGGCTCGACTGAATTCGTTATCTTCAATCGCGTTCATCGGACTTCCATGTCCCACGAACAAGACTGGCATTTTCTTTTCCGAGTCGGTGAATGTGGCATTCAATCTCTGAAGCGTTTGGGTAACTAGCATTTCCAATGCTCCTCTGTTGTTTTCCCCATGGCTATTCTATTCTCCCTGGATAGTAGCACGCGCTGCTTAACGAAGAGGCCGCTTCTCGTCTTGGCACCATTTCAGAAGAGATTAATGGTTACTGATACACTGTGTATATGTCTGCCGTGACTGGTTTCATGATGATAGTCCTGCGGATCTTTCCGAAGGATAACCTGAAGGACACATGGGATAGAGTCCTCGGTAACGTGGAGAACATATCCAGTAAACATTGCACGCCGCTCTATGCCTCGATACGAGAAGAAGAGGACCTCGTGAGCATCATATATGATGTCAAGGACATCGATGCTTTCGCTGACGTTCTCCTGAAGCAGATTCCATCCGCGACAAACTCAGAGAAAACTAGGACCGTCACCCTTCTGAAACCGGTCTTTTTCCCAGCGCCAAAGGGTAGGCCCAAGCAGCTTGAGAGGTACCAAGTTGCGATACGTGTGGCCTCGGATAAGCTTGGAGACGTGTTTGACGAAACCGTGCACTTGGATTATGCCGAGGATCTGTTCCCAACCTACGCGGCATATTCGTTCGGTGAGGATGACATTCTCTTGTCGATGCTTTCAGCGAGCAAGGAGAAGATCAGAGCATTCGTTCGGGAAAATATCGAGTCGCAGAAAGGGGTGCTGGCCGTCGATGTTGCTCGCATAAGCGTCTCGAAGAGACTGGCTCCAGCAGAGATGTGGAAGGATTACAGAGAAAGCAGGTATCTCTCCAAACCTCCCGAGGGGTATGAGGAGTACGATTTCACGGAGACGCGAACCGGATTGTATGCTCGATACATCCGCGAGCGGCTTGTCAAATCGAGGATACGTCAGGGTGGCGGATGACTGATCAATCAGCGAATAGCCTCACGACCGTCGTGGAATACCACAGTAGGCTCCCGCCCGAGGAGAATCGCGTTCGAACAGATACTATTCTGTCGCTTCCGGAAATATCTCGGCTTATTGTCGCACAGCGCCATGCTTTTACTCGGCGCTGGTAGAGACTAGACCGGTGAAACATGAGCGCCGTACGCAGAGTACAGAAGATATGGCGAGGTACCTCGATCGTCGATGGTGCTGGCGTACATCTGAAACGTGCGTTCGGATATCAGCACGTGCCGGAACTAGACCCGTTTCTATTGTTGGATGACTTTCATTCGGATGATGAGCGTGACTACATCGCAGGCTTTCCATGGCACCCGCACCGCGGTATTGAGACAATAACGTACATGCTTCACGGTAGGGTGGAGCACGGAGACAGCATGGGAAACGGTGGCATCATCCACTCGGACGAGGTTCAATGGATGACAGCCGGCAACGGGATCATTCATCAAGAAATGCCGAAGGGCCCCGGCTTGCTGTGGGGATTCCAGTTATGGGCGAACCTGCCCGCGTCACATAAGATGATGGACCCAAGGTACCGCGATGTGAAGGCAAACATGATCCCGACGGCGACGCCTTCCAAAGGCGTTAATGTGAAAGTCATTTGCGGTAATGTCGGTTCGGTCATCGGACCCGTGCGAGATGTCGTCATCGATCCCGAATATTTGGATGTGACGCTGGCTCCTGACGCGCTCTTTTCACATGATGTTCAGAAAGAGCATTGTGTGTTTGCTTATGTCGTCGAGGGGCTGGGCAAATTCGATGACACGGAGCACGAGGCCATCGGTACCGAGAACGTTGTACTTTTCGGCAAGGGGGACGAGATGAAGGTGGCAGCAGGAGACAAAGGCGTTAGGTTCCTCCTTGTTTCCGGTAGGCCGCTAGGGGAACCCGTCGCCTGGTACGGCCCTATAGTGATGAACACTCAAGAAGAGCTACGGATCGCCTTCGAGGAATACGAGAAAGGAACGTTCATCAAGTCTGAGAGACAATCCAAACTGAAGGAGAAAGGATGATCCGCTTCGAACAGACTCTCACGAATTTCCTGCTCGACCATCAAGAGAAGTACAACCGCACTTACAACTTTCTGATCTTGATGGATGCCCTGATTAGTGCCGCGAAGCACATCGAACACTACTACTTGACGGGTGCATTGAAAGGAAACTTGGGATTGGCCGGTAACGTGAACGTCCAGGGGGAGGATGTCTTGCGCATGGATCAGATCGCCCAAGAGATCACTGTCCATTATCTGCGGGCATCCGGCCGGGTGATTCATGCAATCAGTGAGGAGTCGGAGAAGATCATCCCTATCAACACCGAGGGCGGCCGCTATTTCGTCTATTTCGATCCGCTGGATGGTTCATCAAACGTCCCCCATGGTCTGCCGGTGGGTTTCCTATTCGGTATTGCCAAGAGGAATCTGGAAGGATCTGAGGACGGCCACCTACGGGCCGGAAAGGATTACATCGCTGCCGGCATGTTCGTGATTCCCACGGGCACGTTCACACTCGCGCTCAAGGATGCGGGCACGTGGCGATTTCACACAGACGAAACCATGGACTTTGTCAAACCCGTCCGCATGATCCTTTCGGAGGATACGAAAGAATGGGAATTGTCATTCAACCCGGCCCACCGACACACCTACGCTAAGAATGTCCAGAACTGGATCGAACAGAACGAGAGGAAATATGTCTTCAGATATCTCGGCTCCTTAGCTGGAGATTTCCACCGGATCCTTTCTAATGGAGGCATGTTCATGTATCCTGCCATTGTCAATGATCCTAACCCTAAGAAAAACCGACCCCACGGAAAACTTCGCCTCATGTACGAGGCTGCTGTTGTCGCCTTCATGTGCCGAGAGGCGGGAGGTATCGCCGTAGATGAGACAGGCACACCAACTCTTGATCTCCAGCCCAAGGAACCCCACCAGCGAACTGCCCTCTATGTCGGTTCGAAGCCATTGGTAGACGACATCGCCCGAGTCCTACTGAGATGAGGATAGGCCCGCTGTCCGACTGGGAACGATCCAACCGCCAAGTGCTGCGGAACTCAAGATACGGAACCTGCTAGCCAGTGATGCCAATCATTGTCAAACCGATGATGACAAAGGCGAGCGCTATCACATGAATACGATCCAACTTCTCGTGGAGCAGTGCTACAGCGAGTATCACGGTCACTAGCGGGTAGGCACTAGATATTGGAACCACGAGAGACGCAAATCCCGCATTCAATGCAAAGGAGAAAGCAAAAACTCCGCAAACGTTCAACGCAAGTGCCGTCGCGCCGAGAACCCAAGCGATCCGCGGGGGGTTGCTGGCCCGCGATTGCTCCGGTCTAACCCTTCGAAACAATAGGTAGACAACTGGCACGGCCAATGATGAGACCACATAGAATCCCAATATGTTCCCAGGCCCGACAGCGTTGATCGCCATCTTAGATGTCAAACCCCAAAAACCCCAAAGCACGAACGCGAGTAGTGCAAAGAAGAGGGATCTCCTCGGCATCGCATGCTCTGAACCGGGGTTCGGTTCATATGACAGAGCTATCACACCGCCAATTATCGCGACAAGCGATATCGCCTGAGTCGTTGTCAAAGTCTCTGATAGGAAGGCGAGTGCACCGATAACAGTCAAAGCAGGATAGGCCGCAGATATCGTCCCTGCGATGGCGATCTGACCGTCCGTGATAGACTCAAAATAGCAAAGGTAGGCAACCGCGCCAACAATGCAGGAAGTTACGGCCAAGACACTGTCCCCGAGAGCGATGGGCAGGTTGTCGCGCCAGTAGCAGAAACCCAAGAAGTACACTAGCCCATCAACGACGGCGATGAGAACTGCGATACGGGCAACTCCAAGCTTTGGAGTGCTCAGCTTAGCAAGTATCCCATCAAAACCCCACAGGAACACGACCACTGTTGCAAGAGCAAACCAGAGTTGCATGGAAACAAACCGTCTGGAATCATGGTCAAGGCACGCAGGTCAGCTATAGGGTTCTCTCTCTAATGGATCGAATCTACTTCTCTTGGCGATGGCACACGAGAATAGACTACGTACACGACATAGGACGGAAGTTGGAACATACGCGTGTATTGGGCAACGAGAGCCGTCTGCTTCTGCAGACCCGCAGCTAATCCTGCAACTCGTTCCGGAGTGCCGCCACAGTTTTTATTCCAGATCAGCTTCGATGTGATGAAGCAATGATCAGCAATAGGTGACCTTGAGCATGAACTTCGACGAGAGAGTGTGGAAACTCATGGAAGAGATTCCTAGAGGCAAAGTCACGACTTACGGCCAGATCGCTAGGAAACTGAATACGAAAGCATACAGAGCTGTTGGAAATGCTTGCCGCAAGAATCCCTATGCTCCCAGAGTCCCATGCCACAGAGTAGTAAGATCTGACGGGACCATTGGAGGCTTTGGAGGAAAGACCTCTGGAAAGACCGTGGAAGAGAAGACACTGCTGCTGAGAGAGGAAAACGTCGAAGTCAGAAACGGAAGGGTCGTAGATTTCGAGAAAGTCCTCTTCAGGTTCTAAACAGAAATCGCGTTCAGAATTGACCCAAAAGACATCCCATCACAAGCCAGATGTCATTCGTGTGCTCGTTCTAGTTCCGTCAATCAGTTGCTTCTTCTGATTAGTTGTGTGGTCATGCTCCGGTGCGGTTGGTGACTAAGGGAATTTTCAAATTCCCTTGGAGAGGCTGGAGACGGTTCGCTTATGATTTCTTCGTCATTCAGATTGGATTCCTGCTATTCGGGTTATCCATTGACATGATGGTTCAAGCGAATCTAGGCCTCGGTCCGTGGGATGTTCTGCACATGGCTCTTACTCACCATTTTCCGATCTCACTTGGGGAGGCCAGTATTGGAGTGGCGTTCATAGTAGTAATCGTGGATGTGCTTCTTGGAGAGCCGTTGGGTTGGGGGACGATTTTGAACATGATCTTCATCGGCGTATGGGTTGACGCGCTCAAACCGTTCGTACCCACTATTCCCAGTGTCTTCTGGGCTCAAGTTGCATACCTCCTCCTAGGAACGCTGGTCATGGGATTCGGGACTGCAATCTATGTCGGAGTAGATGCTGGAGCGGGTCCACGAGATAGCTTGATGCTGGCTCTTTCACGGATAGGCAAGACCAGCTTGCGTTGGTCACGTACACTCCTCGAATCGACCACTGCTGTCATAGGATGGCTTCTTGGAGGACCACTATGGCTGGGAACGATAGTTTTTGCAGCAACTATCGGCCCTGCGGTCCAACTCGCATTCAAGGCACTGAAGGTCAAATCATCCAGACATATCCGTGACAACTCTGAAACCTAAGCGTGTACGACCACAATGCCGGGACTTCGCTGCATTGGAGGGCTGTCATTTCTTCGTGCTTGGATCTTTCGATATTCACCTACGCAGGAAGAGTGTGATGCAGAATCTGGAAATTCGGCATCAGCCATGCGTATAAGGGGATTCGAACAGTGAGTCACCGCAGATTCAGTATTCACCATATGGAATAGGGGAGGCAAACCCGTTAACTGTTGAACATCCGGTTGTCGCTCGCGATCTTAGGAAGATATTCGGAACCACAGAGGCAGTCCGCGGCATAGATTTTGACGTACTTCCCGGCGAATGTTTTGGTTTCCTTGGTCCTAATGGTGCAGGCAAGACGACGACAATGCGAATGATAGGTTGCGTTTCCCCGCTCACATCCGGATCGTTGGAAGTATTCGGTCTAGACACGAGCAAGTCGATGCGAGAAATCAAGCAACGTCTAGGTGTTGTCCCCCAAGAGGCGAACTTAGACGAAGAGCTGCCGGTGGAAGAGAATCTTACAGTCTATGCCAGGTTTTTCAATATTCCTTCGAATGTTGCGGTCGCTCGGGCCAGAGAGCAGCTGAACTTCATGGAGTTAACTGAGAAACGAACGGCTAAAGTCTCTGAACTCTCTGGCGGAATGAGACGGCGATTGCTGATCTCTCGAGCAATGATGAATGAGCCTGATCTGTTGATCTTGGACGAGCCGACCACTGGACTGGATCCGCAAGCCAGGCACTTGGTCTGGGACAAACTCTTCGAGCTGAAGAAACGTGGCGTAACTCAGATCGTAACCACGCACTATATGGATGAGGCGCAGGAGCTGTGCGATCGAGTCGCCATAATGGATCAAGGCCGGATTATTGACGAGGGAACACCTCAAGATCTAATTCAGAAGCACATAGGTCGAGAAGTGCTGGAGGTTAGAGTTCCAGAACCGATGAGGTCCCAGATCCTAGCATTCAGTCTTTCGATGGCAAAAGGCCACGACAGCTTTCGAGACCTCCTTGTGCTATACACTGATGAGGCTGAGAGAATCTTGGAGAAAATCAAGGGTAGCGGCATTAACACCGACTACACCTTAGTGCGGCGAAGCAGTCTAGAAGACGTGTTTCTCAAGTTGACCGGGAGACGGTTGACTGAATGAACCCATTCAAGCCGTTCAGTTTCTCTCCCAAGCAGGCCTTCCGGGTTTGGCAACGCGAGGTCAGTGTGTACAAGTACGTCTACAAATCAACGATAATCTCCAACCTAATGGACCCACTCATCTACCTGGTGGCACTTGGGTTTGGTTTGGGTGCATATGTTAGCAGAATACAAGGTCTGCCATACATTCAGTTCATCGCTCCTGGGTTGATCGCATCCTCGGTCATGAATGCAGCATCATATGAGACCACGATCAATACCTTCGTGAGAATCCACTTCGATCGCGTCTACGAAGCCATGATGGCCACACCTGTCACTGTTGAGGATATAGTGGTCGGTGAGATCATGTGGGCAATGACTCGAAGCACCATATACTCGATAGTGATGCTTGGCGTTGTGACTGCTCTTGGCCTGACGCATTCGTGGTACGCTGTTTTCGTTCCGTTGCTCGGCGCCATGGGAGGAATGATGTTTGCAGTCTTAGGTCTGACCTACACATCCTTTCTGAAAAGCATAGACCAGTCCAACTTCTACTTCACGCTCTTCATAACGCCCCTGTTCCTGTTCTCAGGCGTATTCTATCCAATAGATGCTCTTCCTGAGATCGTGAAGACTATCGCATTTCTCAGTCCGCTCTATCATCTCGTAGAGATCATACGACCACTTGTAATAGGAAACATCGGATACGGAATCATAGTGCACCTAGCTTGGGTGATCGTCTTCATTCTCATCTTCACCGCTGTTCCCGTGAATCTCCTCAGGAAGAAACTAGTCAAATAGACGCTCTACTCTGTTTCCCAATCATGCCAAATGCATCAGCAACAGTGCAGACGCGACAACGGTTCGCACACAAATCCATGACCTAGACGAGGCCGCCTACGCGACTAATCAAGCGGTGCTGGGCTCCGCTAGCCTCATGACTTCAAGAGGCTGGATGGACTTGCTGGCTTATCTGGATCGCTTCAGAGCTGTTTCAGTTTCTCGTCTATCTTGTCCGCCAGCTCAACCACCTTATCGAACTCAGTTTTCTTCGGCGGACCCTTGACCTCGACTGCGCCGAGCACCTCGATCTTCGTCCCTTCAAGTATGCCTTGGAGCGCCCTCACGGCGCCTCCTGACCAGCCATACGACGTTAGCACAGCTGCATACTTGGTCGGCGCTCTCAGCGTTTTGACCAGCATAGTCGCATAGGCGGCCACTGGATGTACTCCGCCAAGCACGGTCGGCGCGCCTACGACGACCACGGGCGTATCAACAAGCTCCTTTGCGATGTGACCGATCTCCGTGTTCGGCAAGTCGAACACCCGGACAGTGACGCCCCTCTTCACGAGCGCATTCCTCAGAGCAAGCACCATCTTCTCGGTGCTTCCCCACATCGAGACATAAGCGATCATGACCTTTTTCTGGAACTTCTCGCTCGTCCACTTAGTGTACTCGTCTAGGATGACTTTCGGTTCTCTCCAGATCAGTCCGTGCGAGGGCGCAATCATTTTGGGCTCAAGCTTCTTGACCTTCTCGACCGCTGTCTGGCCGGGCTTCCTGAATGGCATCATGATCTCGGCGAAGTACAGCTTTGCCATGTCGAGCGTGTTCTCGTTGCCATACTCGTCCGCGTAGAACTCACCTACTGCCAAATGCGATCCGAAGAAGTCGCATGGAAACAGTATCTTGTCCTCCTCAAGGTACGTGAATATCGTCTCCGGCCAGTGCAGCCAAGGGGCATCCACGAACTTCAGCGTCTTGCCGCCGAGACTTATCTCAGAGCTCTCATCAACGACCATGATCCTTTCGACGGGTATATCGAAATACATCATCGCAGCCTCCTTGCCCTTCGCGCTCGCAACGAGCTTCGCATTCTTCGCAACCGCCAGCACATCCTTGGCTGCGTTCGCGTGATCTGGCTCAGCATGGTTCATTATGACGTAGTCTATCTTGGCGGGGTCGATGCGTTCTGATATTTTCTCCAAGAGCTCCTTCTCGAACCCCGGATTGACGGTGTCGATAAGCGCGGTCTTCTTCGATCCTACGATCAGATACGCGTTGTAGCTGGTGCCGTATGGGAGCGGTATCAGCGCGTCGAACAGTCTTCGGTTGTGATGCTTCACACCCACCCAGAAGACGTCCGGTGCAATCTCCTTTGATCCCATTGGGAAGGCCATAATCTCACTCTCGTCGGTTTGTGAATAATCCTGAGGTAATTAGACTTGATGGCGTTTGTCTGTAGAGCCCCGAGACGGATTCAGCCATGGCTATTGTCTTCAGTTGTGTGAGCTTCTTCTGTTCTCTATAGTGGACACATGGATCCTCTGAGTTGAGCCCTTATTACCTTCCCGCACCGTTGTGAATCTCTCATGTCACCAAGGGTCAATCCTGTAGGTTACCAGTCAGCCAACGTGGTTGCAGTCATCGCCGTACTAATCATGAACACGCTATCCGAGACACTTCCGCTCAACGGCGTAACCACTGCACAAGTCGCCAACTCATACCCTAGCCTGTTCACGCCGCCCGGCTACGTCTTCTCTATCTGGGGCGTCATCTATGCACTCGCAATCGTCTTCATGATCTATCAGGCGAGGCCAAATCAACGCAACGAAGCCTACCTGACCGAGATCGGCTTCTTGTACCTAATCGGTGCTATCGCCAACACCTCTTGGCTATTGATTTTCCACTATTCGTATGGTAACCCACAACTCCTCGCCGGTTCCATCGTTCCCATGGTAGTGCTTCTTCTAACGCTACTCTCGATCTATCAGCGCCTAGGTATCGGAAAAGGGATGATGCCCCGAAATCAGAAGCTCGCTGTTCACCTGTCAATCAGCGTGTATCTAGGATGGATCTCACTTGCGACGATTGCGAATGTCTCATCTACTTTGAATGCATTGATCCCAGGCATTCCAGAGCCGACACAAGTGTTGTCGACAGTCCTCGTAGTCACCATCGTTCTCGGGATCACTGTTCTGATGGTGTGGACTCGAAGAGACTTCGCGTTTGGATTAGTCGTCATTTGGGCTTCGACTGGCATCGCACTCAATCGAATCGCAGTACCA
>Ga0315268_10007376_pt1 | contig 11567 bp, 24 predicted proteins | sample C1_top_MG_FD_204535 | JGI IMG/M metagenome (GOLD analysis project Ga0315268, IMG submission 204535) | Sediment microbial communities from Yellowstone Lake, YNP, Wyoming, USA - C1_top | ecosystem: Environmental > Aquatic > Freshwater > Lake > Sediment | place: USA: Wyoming | collected 2017-08-01 | reverse complement strand
CTATCACGTTTCTTATTTTGACAATCTCATCATCAGTGAGATCTTTTACCCTTGTATTAGGGTTAATATTTGTTTCAGACAATATCTTACTTGAAAGGGATCTTCCTATGCCAAAAATCCTTGTTAAACCTATTTCTACGCGCTCGCTTTTTGGTAAATCAACTCCAGCAATTCTCGCCATGGATTCTCCTTAACCCTGCCTTTGTTTATGCCTAGGGTTATCACAGATGACCCTTATAACACCTTTTCTCTTTACAATTTTACATTTAGCACATATAGGTCGCACAGAAGAACGAACTTTCATCTTAACCTCTTTTAGCTTTCAACTTTCAATTTTTAACTCTTTACTTAAATCTATATGTTATTCTTCCTTTAGTAAGATCATACGGTGAAAGTTCCACCGTAACCTTATCACCCGGCAAAATCTTTATAAAATGCATCCTCATCTTTCCTGATACATAGGCAAGAACAACCTGGCCATTTTCAAGCTCAACCTTAAACATTGCATTCGGTAGGGTTTCTACAACTGTTCCTTCTACCTCTATATTATCTTCTTTTGGCATTCTGGAATTAGGATTATAATCTTTTTAATGTATTTTAGTCAAGATTTTTGGTTTATCTGATGTTACAAGAATAGTATGCTCAAAATGAGCTGATAGTTTACCGTCCATGGTTATAGCTGTCCAGCCGTCATCGAGTATTAAGACCTCGTGTCCTCCTTCGTTAACCATAGGTTCTATTGCTAAGGTCATTCCTGGCCTGAGTCGCGGACCACGTCCAGGTATCCCAAAATTCGGAATCTGTGGCTCCTCATGTAATTCCTTGCCTATACCATGTCCTACAAATGCCTTTACAACAGAATAACCATTTGATTCAACGTATCTTTGAATCGAACATGAGATATCAGACACTCTATTTTCTGACCTTGCATTCTCTATCCCTATGTAAAGGGATTCTTCTGTTACCCTGAGTAACCTCTCAACATCTGGGTGTATGTTTCCCACAGGAAATGTATAAGCGGCATCTCCATAAAACCCGTCTTTATAAACACCTAGGTCAACACCTAGAATATCACTCTCCTTCAACATCCTATCAGATGGTATGCCATGAATAACCTCGTTATTCACGGATGTGCATACACTTGCAGGGTATCCCCTGTACCCCTTAAATGCAGGTACTGCATCATTTGCCTTTATATAGGCATCCGCAAAATGGTCGATTTCCTTCGTTGTAATACCTGGTTTCACCACACCTTTCAGATAATCAAGCGTCTTTGCAACAATAAGACACGCCTGAGCTATTTTTTCTACCTCTTCTGGAGATTTTAGAATGATCATGTACCTCGATATTCAGCATTCAGCATTTTGCATTTTGAATTAATCTTATCCTCTCCTTCCCTTTATCCTGCCTTTCTTCAGGAAACCCTCATATGAACGAGTAATCAAGTGTGATTCTACCTGGGAAACTGTGTCGAGAGCAACACCGACTGCAATCAAAAGAGAAGTACCCCCAAAATAGAAAGGTACATGAAATCTTTGTATGAGAATCTCAGGAATAATACATACAATTGCAAGATAGATGCCTCCAACAAATGTCAGCCTCGACAACACCTTGTAGATATACTCAGAAGTCTTCTGTCCAGGCCTTATACCTGGTATAAAACCACCATACTTTTTGAGATTATCTGCAATATCAACAGGATTAAAAATAATGGCAGTATAAAAATAGGCAAAGAAAAAAATCATTCCAACATAAAGGGTCGTATACATTACCGTTCCCGGAGAAAGTTGTCTGGCAATCGCCTGTACCCACGGTATTGCTATAAACCCTGCTACCGTTGCAGGAAACATTATGATGGAGGACGCAAATATCGGCGGTATTACACCAGATGTATTAACCTTTAGCGGCAAGTGCGTGGACTGGCCTCCGTATACTTTCCGGCCCACAACCCTTTTTGCATATTGAACAGGGATTTTCCTCTGCCCTCTCTCCATATATATTATCGCACCGACAATAGCGACCATCATTACAATCATAAAAATAACAAAAAATATAGAGAGCTCTCCTGCCTGTACCAGTCTGACTGTACTTATTACAGCATTTGGGAACCTTGCAACTATTCCGGCAAATATGATAAGTGATATACCGTTACCTATCCCTCTTTCGGTAATCTGTTCTCCAAGCCACATGATAAAGGCTGTTCCCGATGTAAGGGTAATCATGGTTATTAATCGAAAAGACCATCCTGGATTCTGTACAAATGCACCTCCTGCCATACCCTCAAGGCCTGCTGCAATACCGAAGGACTGAATTGCACTGATAACAACTGTACCATATCTTGTATATCTTACTATCTTTTTCCTGCCAGCTTCCCCCTCCTTAGCAAGCTTACCTATAGCAGGAATTACGACAGTAAGTAGCTGAAAAATAATAGATGCACTTATATAAGGCATTATCCCTAAAGCAAAAATAGTGACTCTTGATAATGCCCCACCTGAAAACATATCAAAAAAGCCCATGAGTGCCCCGCCTTTTTCAGCAAGAAACTTGCTCAATTCCTCTCCGTTAATCCCAGGTGTTGGGATATGAGCACCTATCCTATATACAGCGAGGAGGGCTAAGGTAAAAAGAATCCTGATTTTAAGCTCTGGTATCTTAAATATATTTTGGAAGCTTGAGAGAATGCCCACAACCTATATTATTACCTCTGACTTACCGCCTGCAGCAGCTATTTTGGCTAATGCAGAAGCACTAAAGGCATCGGCCTTTATTGTAATTGCTCTCTGAATTTCACCCTCACCAAGAACCTTAAGGCCATCCTTTAAATCCTTTATAATGCCTCTCTCCACAAGAACCTCAGGAGTTATAAAATCTAAGCCCTCTATTTTGCTAATAACCTCAAGGTTTATGATTGCGTACTCTATCTTAAAGCGGTTTTTAAATCCTCTTTTAGGAAGTCTCCTCTGTAAAGGCATCTGTCCACCTTCAAAGCCTGGCCCTTTTGTACCGCCAGAACGGGACTTCTGGCCTTTATGACCTTTGCACGAAGTTTTCCCATGGCCTGAGCCTACACCTCGACCAACTCTCTTGTTCCTCTTTGTACTTCCTTCAGTAGGTTTTAAGTCTCCTATTTTCATGATACCTGCTGATGAGGTTCTTCCTCAACCTTCCCTCTTAGTTTCATAGCAGAATCAGTATCCTTAAGACTCACAAGTCCATTAAGGGTTGCCTTCACAGAATTAAAAGGATTATGACTACGGAGAGATTTTGCAACAACATTCTGAACTCCGCCCACTTCCAAGAGCGCCCTAACAGCACCACCCGCAATAATACCTGTGCCTTTCACTGCAGGGTTCATAACCACTGTGCCAGAACCAAACCTTCCTATAACCCTATGTGGTATAGTTCCATCCTTAATAGGGAATTTTAGGAGAGATTTTTTTGCTTGCTCTATCGCCTTTCTTATTGCCTCAGGAACTTCTGATGCCTTTCCTTTTCCTATGCCAATAGTTCCATCCCCATCCCCAACGACAACAAGGGCAGTGAAGGAAAATCGTCTTCCACCCTTAACTACCTTTGCTACCCTGTTTATATATACTACCTTATCCTTTAGATTCAGTCCCTCGGGATTAATCTTCCACACATAACCTCCTAAAATTCTATTCCTGCTTCTCTAACCGCCTCTGCTAAAGCCCTAAACCTACCATGATAAAGACATCCACTCCTGTCAAAAACAAGCTTCTTTATCCCTTTCTCTAAAGCCCTCTTTGCTATAAGTGCACCAACCAGTTTTGCTGTCATAATGTTTCCTTTATGGGATACCTTGTCTTTCAATTCCTTATCGAGACTTGATGCAGTAACAATAGTATGTCCCTTAATGTCGTCAACAATTTGGGCGTACATGTGATTCAAGCTCCGATAGACAGATAACCTCAACCTCTCAGGGGTCCCGATGACCTTTTTCCTTATGCGTCTATGACGTCTCTGTCTACTCTCTCTTTTACTCTCAGCCAAAACAACCTCCTACTTCTTCCCTGCCTTGCCAACCTTCAATTTAATCTTTTCACCTGAGTATCTAACACCCTTACCTTTATAAGCATCCGGCAACCTGAGTGCCTTCAAACTTGCAGCTACTTGTCCAAGCTGCTCTTTGTCAATTCCAACAAGGGTGAGCTGAGTCTGTTTGGCGTCAACTGACACCTTAATACCCTCTGGCAATTGAATCTCAATAGGGTGAGAATAACCGAGGGAAAAGACAAGCTTGTTACCCACCAATTGTGCCTTGTAACCGACACCGACGATCTCAAGAACCTTCTGATACCCCTGTGAAACTCCTGTAACCATATTAGAGATAATGCTTCTCGTTAGACCATGAAGTGCCCTTTCTGCCTTCGAGTCTCCCAACCTCTCCACCGATATAATATCTCCATTAACTGAAACCTTAATCCTATCTGGATAGTTCCAGCCCAGTTCTCCTTTGGGACCTTTAACTTTTACCCTTCCTGCCTTTATCTCCGCAGAGATATTATGTGGTATTTCTATTGGTTTTTTACCAATCCGTGACATCTCTGATTATTCTCCTTTAGCCCAGTTAGAGTTAAATCTCTAACGGGGGTTACCATACATAACAGACAACTTCTCCTCCAACACCTTCGCGCCGGCAAATCTTGTCACTTAATACGCCCTTCGAAGTTGTCAGGATTGCGACTCCGAGACCACCTATCACTCTCGGGATCTCTCTGCTGCCCACATATACTCTTCGGCCTGGCTTGCTTACTCTCTTCAAGCCTAAGATAACACTTTCATTGTCTACATATTTAGGGATTACCCTCAGGATACCTTGCCTTTTATCCTTCAATATTTTATATGCCCTTATGAAACCCTCTTCTTTTAAAATCTTTGCTATTTCTAACTTCATCTTTGAAATAGGGATATCAACCTTCTCCGCTTTAATACGCGTAGCGTTCCGTATTCTTGTAAGCATATCTGCAACTGGATCAGTTAGCATTCATTACCTCCATGCACAGGTCAAGACTACCAGCTTGCCTTTATTACTCCAGGTATTTGTCCCTCAAGCGCAAGGGTTCTAAAACAGATCCTGCAAATTCCGAACTTCCGTAGATAAGCCCTGGGTCTTCCACAGAGCTTACACCTATTATGAGACCTCACCTTGAATTTTGGTGGCCTTTTCGACTTTTCGATCATACAAACCTTTGCCATTAATTACTCCTTCTCAATTTCTAAATGGCATCCCTAAATGACGCAAAATAGCCTTGCTTTCTTTATCTGTCCTTGCAGTAGTACAGATTGTGACATCAAGACCGTGAACCATTTCAACCTTATCATAATCTATCTCAGGGAATATAAACTGCTCCTTGAGGCCCAGAGAATAGTTACCCCTTCCGTCAAAAGATTTTCCAGATACACCCTTGAAATCCCTGATCCTGGGTAGAGTAAGGCTTATCAGCCTGTCAAGGAATTCATACATTCTATTCCCCCTGAGTGTTACCTTACAACCTATAGGAACCCCTTCCCTTAATTTAAAAGCTGCTATTGATTTCTTCGACTTTGTAACAATTGCCTTCTGTCCCGTTATTAAGGAAAGCTCTTTCTGTGCTGCATCAAGAAGTTTTATGTTCTGTATTGCTTCTCCAAGACCTACGTTAAGGACAACCTTTTGTACCTTAGGCACCTCCATAACATTTTTATATGAAAATTCCTTTATCATGACCGGGATAATTTCTTTAATGTATCTTTCTTTAAGTCTCGGCACCATTACTCGTCCATAACCTCTCTGCATTTCTTGCACATTCGTACCCTTCTTCCCTCCTGAAGATGCGTGTTGCTAATCCTCGTAGGTTTATTACACTTTGGGCATATAAGCATTATATTTGATATATGAAGTGGAGCCTCCTTCTCTATAATTCCGCCTTGGGCGTACTTTCGGGTTGGTTTCATATGTTTCCTAATCATGTTAATCTTCTCTATTAAAAGTTTACCTTTCGAAGGATAAACCGAAAGGACCCGCCCTTTTTTTCCTTTTTCTCTGCCAGCAATTACTAAGACTGTATCATTTTTTTTAACACTCAGACCCATCTTTCTTCTACAAAACCTCCGGGGCTAAAGATATTATTTTTGTGAACTCTTTCCACCTTAGCTCCCTTGCAATAGGGCCAAAGATCCTTGTCCCAATAGGTTCACCCTGCTCATTGATAAGAACTACAGCATTCTGGTCAAAACGTATATAAGATCCGTCAGGTCTTCTATGCTCTTTTTTTGTCCTTACCACAACAGCCTTTTGTACGGTTCCCTTTTTGATATTGCTATCAGGCAATGCCTCTTTAACACTGACAACAACTACATCACCAAGCCTTGCATACCTCTTATGGAAACCTCCGAGCACCTTTATGCACTGTACCTTCTTCGCACCTGAATTGTCTGCCACCACGAGCATACTCCTCAACTGAATCATCTTCAATCACTCCAATTTACCTCTATTCTATTACTACCCATCTCTTCTCCTTACTAAGAGGCCTTGTCTCTATAATCTTAACCGTATCTCCAATATTATACTTATTCTGCTCATCATGTACCTTAAACTTTGTCACCCTTTTTACCGTCTTTTTATACCTTGGGTGCTGAAAAAGTCTTGTCACAGCCACAACTACTGTTTTATTCATCTTATCACTGACAACTTTCCCAGTGTATATCTTCTTAGACATTTCTACTTTCCTTTTTCAACTTTTCACTTTTAATTGTCAATACTCTTGCAATATCTTTTCTCACAGTGTGTATACGCATTGGGTTCTCTATCTCACCTGTGGCTTGTTGAAACCTCAGATTGAAGAGTTCTTTTCTGAGGTCCTGCTCTTTCTGACCTAATTCATCTATTGTCATTACTTTCAGTTCAGACGGTTTCACAGAACCTCCTCATCCCTTTTTACGAACTTTGTTGCAACAGGCAATTTATGAGAAGCAAGACGCATAGCCTCTTTTGCAAGCACCTCGGTCACACCTGACATTTCATAAAGAATCCTTCCCGGCCTTACAACTGCAACCCAGTATTCAGGTGCTCCTTTACCCTTACCCATCCTTGTTTCAGCCGGCTTTTTTGTAATCGGTTTATCAGGAAAAATCCTTATCCATACCTTGCAACCCCTTTTTACATAGCGAGTAATTGCAATCCTCGCTGCCTCGATTTGGCTACTCGAAAGCCATCCTGGCTCGATAGCCTTTAAACCATATTCACCAAATGAGACCGTAGAACCACTATAGGCCTTCCCATTCATTCTCCCTTTCTGCATCTTTCTAAATTTGACCTTTTTAGGCATCAACATAACATTACCTAAATTTCCTTAGCTTTCCCTTCTGGCAATATATCTCCGCGGTACATCCATACCTTTACTCCTATAACACCATATGTTGTCCGTGCCCTTGCAAATCCAAAGTCTATATCAGCCCTAAAAGTATGGAGCGGGACTCTCCCTTCTCTGTACCACTCTGACCGTGCTATCTCAGCACCAGCAAGCCTCCCAGAGCATGATACCTTTACTCCGAGGATACCAAATCTCAATGCCGAGGCCACAGACTTTTTCATCGCCCTTCTGAAGGCAACCCTTTTTTCAAGCTGAAGGGCTATATTTTCAGCAACAAGTTGAGCATCTATTTCTGGCTTTCTTATCTCTTTTATATCTATTGCAACTTCCTTGCCTGTCATCAGTTTAAGATCTTTCCTGAGCTTTTCAACCTCGCTTCCTTTTTTACCAATAATTATTCCAGGCCTCGCAGTATGAATTATCACCCTTATATTCTGCCCAGCACGCTCTATCTCTATCTTCGGGACTCCAGCGTGAAAGAGTCTCTCTTTAAGAGTCCTCCTTATTGTTATATCTTCAATAAGTTGTCCACTATATCCTTTCTTGATATACCATCTTGAATCCCAAGTCTTAATTATCCCGAGCCGAATTCCTATAGGATGTGTCTTCTGACCCAAACCTTACCTCCAGATTAATCTTTTCCTGATAAAATCAATGTTATATGGGAAGTCCTCTTTCTGATAGTGTTTGCCCTTCCCATTGCCCTCGGTTCAACCCTCTTCATGACAGGTCCCTGATCAACAAATGCCTTTGCAATCTTCATTGCTTCAGGATTAACAGTCTTTTTCTGCTCTGCATTTGAGATTGCCGACCTAAGGAGTTTTTCAACAATCCTTGCCCCTCTGTATGGCATAAATCGTAGATACAGAAGAGCATCTCCTGCATTTTTATCCCTTATGAGGTCAACCACCCTCCGTACCTTCCTCGGGGTAATCCTTGCATATTTTAATATCGCCTTTGACTCCATAGCCAACTTTTCTTTATCCCTTCACAGAGGCTGACTTCTCAGAGCGTGCATGGCTTCTAAATGTCCGTGTTGGTGAAAACTCACCCAACTTATGGCCAACCATATTTTCCGTTACATAAACCGGTATAAACTTTTTGCCATTGTGCACCGCAAATGTAAAACCTATAAATTCAGGTACTATTGTAGAACGCCTTGACCATGTCTTTATAAGCTTCTTTTCACTACTCTCTATCAGCGTCCTTACTTTTTTCATGAGCTTTTCATCAACAAAAGGACCTTTTTTTAAAGACCTCGGCAAGTTACTTCCTCCTCTTAATAATAAATCTATCAGTTCTCTTATTGTGTCTTGTCTTTATGCCTTCAGGCTTTCCCCATGGTGTACATGCAGGCCTGCCGCCGGAAGACTTTCCTTCACCGCCACCAAGCGGATGATCTACCGGATTCATTGCAACACCTCTCACATGAGGTCTCTTACCTAACCACCTTACCCTCCCTGCTTTGCCATAAGAGATATTTTCATGGTCAGGGTTACTAACCTGTCCGATGGTAGCCATGCAATCGGAAAGTATAAACCTGACCACTCCTGATGAAAGCTTAACCTGTACATACTTGTCTTCTTTAGCTATCAGCTGTACTGAAGAGCCCGCACTCCTTGCGAGTTTGGCACCTTCCCCTGGTCGAAGCTCAATATTATGGATAAATGTTCCCAACGGCATATCACTCAAAGGCAGTGCATTTCCTATTTTTATTTCAGCGCCTTTACCCGAGACAATCTCATCTCCTACTTGAAGCTCTGAAGGTGCAATTATATATCTTTTCTCCCCATCACTGTATTTAAGGAGTGCAATCCTTGCTGATCTATTTGGATCATATTCTATGGTTGCAACCTTTGCAGGCACGCCTATCTTATTCCTTTTGAAATCAATAATTCTGTAAGCTTTATAGTTACCACTGCCTCTGTGCCAGGCAGTAACACGTCCGTTATTGTTTCTACCACCTGTGCTTCTCAGGGATTTAAGCAGAGATTTGTACGGCTTATCTGCTGTTACATCGGTAAAATCAGAGACCGTCTGAAATCTTCTGCCAGGTGATGTTGGATTATATTTCTTTATACCCATTATGTACCTTCAATAAAATCAAGTTTTTCACCCTTCTTTAGGGTAATTACTGCTTTCTTTTTATCAGGTCTTTTGCCCAATGACCTTCCTTGTCTTTTCCATTTGCCCTGCATATTTATTGTTGCAACCTTCTCAACCTTTACCTTGAAAATCTCTTCCATAGACCTTTTTATATCAACCTTGTTTGCATCTCTTGCAACTTCTACAAGTATTTTATTCTGCGATTCCTTGAGGGCACTGCCTTTTTCTGTAAAAAGCGGTTTCTTGATTATTGTATAAATATTTTTCATGAACCCTTTATTTCCTCTAATCGCAATGCTGCCTCTTTAGTCATAAGAAGCGTATTATACGCAACAGTATCATACGTATTAAGGTCTGCAGCCCTTGTAACGTTTACACCAGGGATATTTCTTGCAGAAAGTGTAATCGAATCGCCCTTTTCAGGGAGTACGATAAGCACACTTTTACCGGTAAGACCAAGATTTTTCAATATCTCCACCATCTTTTTTGTCTTAGGCTTATCAACAGATAAATCATCTACTATAATTATTCCACCACTGGAAAGTTTTTCATGGAGAGCTGTCTTTAGGGTAAGCATCTTCATCTTCTTCGGGAGGTTATATGAATAATCTCGCGGTTGTGGACCAAAAGTGATCCCTCCTCCTCTCCATAAAGGAGAACGAATACTACCTGCCCTTGCCCTTCCTGTATGTTTCTGCTTCCATGGCTTTTTCCCACCTCCACTGACAAGACCCTTTGTCTTTGTTGCATGAGTGCCATGCCTCTGATTCGCAAGAAAATTAATCACTCCCTCGTGGATAATACCTGGTTTTGCATGGACACCAAAGATATCATCACTCAAGTTAATCTTCTCAACGGTATTATTATTCCTGTCTTTTACTTCAACCTCTGGCATATCAGTCTTCCTTTTTTATTTCCAGAAAGGTGCCATTTGCACCAGGAACAGCGCCTCTTATAAGGAGGAGGTTCTGGTCAGCCTTAACATCAACTATTTCAAGGTTCTTGACTGTTATTCTCTCTGAACCCATATGGCCGGGCATTCCCTGGTTTTTCCATACCCTTGATGGATAAGAACTTGCACCAATAGAACCCGGCGCACGGTTGAACATCGAGCCATGCGAACCTGGCCCACCAGAAAAGTTATGCCTCTTCATAACACCCTGAAACCCTTTACCTTTAGAAATACCTGAAATAGAAACCCTGTCTCCCTTTACAAATTTTTCAACTGTTACGAACTCACCGACTTTTAATCCACTGATCGGAAATTCCTTTAATATCCTGTAAGGTTTTAACCCTGCCTTTTTAAATACACCAGCCTGAGGTCTTTTCAACCTTTTTTCTTTCACTTCTAAAAAGCCTATTTTGACAGCCTCGTATCCATCGTTATTAAGGGTTTTGACATGAATGACACAACATGGTCCGGCTTCAACAACAGTAACTGGACTTGCCTTCCCATCTTCTGCAAATACCTGTGTCATTCCAAGTTTTTTACCTAATATGCCTATCACAGCTTTATCTCTACATCAACTCCTGCAGCGAGCTCTAATTTCATAAGAGCATCAACGGTCTGCGGAGTTGGATCAACGATATCTATCAGCCTTTTGTGAGTCCTAATCTCAAATTGTTCCCTTGACTTTTTATCTACATGTGGAGATCTGAGAACAGTTACCCTGCTTATTCTTGTAGGTAAAGGTATTGGGCCTGCTATCCTTGCCCCTGTCCTCTGCACTGTATCCACTATCTCCTTTACAGACCTATCAAGTATCCTGTGGTCATAAGCCCTTAATGTTATCCTTATCTTCTGGTTCACCATTTTCTCACTTTTAACTTTAAACCTTCAACTGATTAACTACTCCAGCACCTCGGTAACAACACCAGCACCAACAGTTCTTCCGCCCTCTCTTATAGCAAACCGTAACTCCTTTTCCATCGCTATTGCTGAGATGAGCTCTACTGTCAGCGTTATGTTGTCACCAGGCATTACCATCTCTACCCCCTCAGGTAACTGTGCTACTCCGGTTACATCCGTTGTCCTAAAGTAAAATTGTGGCCTGTATCCTTTAAAAAATGGTGTGTGCCTCCCAC